>Ga0182030_10014011_pt1 | contig 15887 bp, 9 predicted proteins | sample 812S3MmetaG_FD_121299 | JGI IMG/M metagenome (GOLD analysis project Ga0182030, IMG submission 121299) | Permafrost microbial communities from Stordalen Mire, Sweden - 812S3M metaG (Illumina Assembly) | ecosystem: Environmental > Terrestrial > Soil > Wetlands > Permafrost | place: Sweden...
TGGCGCTGCCCATCGTGCCCGTCGCCGGCGCAAATCTCTGGCATCTCGGCGTCCTGCTCGGCACGGCCGGCATTCTGCTGGGCCACAGCACCGGCTACGCGTGGCTGGAATACCCGCGCCCCGCCGCCGTCTTGCTCTTTGCCGCCTTCCTGCTCGTGGCCGTGAGCGCCGCCGCCACCTTGGGCCTCCGCGCCGACCGCGAACTGTATCCTTCGCACTGGTTCCTGTTCAGCGCCTTGCTCTGGTTTGCCTGGACTTATTCCACGGCCAACCTGTTCCTGCTGTCCGACCATCCGCCGCGCGGCGTCGCGCAGGCCGTGATTGCCTGGTGGTTCGCCAACAACAACCTTTTTATCGGCTTGGCCCTCTTCGGCCTTGGCATCGCCTTTTATTTCCTGCCCAAATTCGCCGGCCGGCCGCTGGCCAGCTCCGGGTACACGCTCTTCGCGTTCATCACGCTGATCTTCTTTGGGTCGTGGTGCGGCATCCCGCAAAGCGCGCCCGTCCCCGCCTGGCTGCCTGCCACCAGCGCGTTCGCAGGGTTGCTCTCGTTCATCCCGGTGCTCGCCCTGGCCATTGTGACGGGAAAGACCCTATGCGGCTCCGGGTTCCGCCCGGGAAGCGTCCAGGCCCGCTTCATCCTGTTCGGCACGCTGAGCTTCATCGCCTCCGCCATTTTGTACCTCGCGGTAGCCTGCCCGCGCTACAGCCGCGGCGTGGACTTCACCTGGTTCGGCTTCGGTGTCGCCCAATGGCAGTTGCTCGGCTTCATCGGCATGATTCTCATCGGCGCCATCTACGAAATTCTCCCGCGCATCATGGATAAACCGCTCCCGGCCCCCGCGCTCGCCCGGCTCAGCTTTTACCTCTTCGCGGCCGGCATCCTGCTTTATGTCATTCCGCTGTTGATTGGCGGGGTGGCGCAGGGGCTCAGGCTGCGCGAATATCCGGTCGTACCCTTCGCCGACATCTCCGCCACCGCCTTGCTGTTTCTGCGCATCAGCACCACCGGCCAGCTCCTGATTCTGGTCGGTTCCCTGTGCCTGCTGCTGAACGTCTTTATCCTGGCCGTCCGATGGAAATTGGGTTTGTTCAAAACCGTGATCGCTGCCATCAAGGCGCCGCTGGTTACCGAGGAGGTGAAATCATGAAAACCGGTTGCTCCGTTTTTCTCGTGGCCTTCGTTGCGCTCGGCGCCTCCTGGTTCGGCTTGGTTCGCGGACCCTTGCACCAACTCGGCACCGAAAAACAAACCGCCGTCCTCCAGTCCGACGACGCCTGGCCCCCGCAACGCACCGGCGACGCCACGCTCGGCCTCGATGTCTATCGCGAATATGGTTGCGCCGCCTGCCATACCCGGCAGATCCGCCAGACCGGCGTCGCCAACGAACTCGACCTCGTCAGCCTCGGCCAGCACCAGGCAGCCGACTTTAAGGACTTCCTCAAATCCCTGATGGTCGTTCCCGAACTCAGTAGTTTCTCCAACACCCTCTGCGGGCCCGACATCGAAAAATGGGACGGCCGGCTGCCTTATACGCTTTATTTCGGCCCCGACGACACCGTCGTTGCCGCCCTGGCGCAAAAACTCAAGCCTCTCGGCATCAAGACCGACGCCCGGGTGGTGGCCACCGGCGCCGATATCTCCCACGGCTGGGGCCTGCGCCAGAGCGTCGCCGCCGATTATTTGTACGACCAACCTGTCGAGCTCGGCAGTCTCCGCGCCGGCCCGGATCTTACCATGACAGGCGCCCGCCAACCGGACCTGAACTGGCAATTGCAGCACCTCTACGCCCCGCGCTCGGTGAACCCCCGTTCCACCATGCCTGCCTTCCGCTTCCTCTTTGAGGTCCGCCCCATCTCCGGCCAGCCTGCTCCCGATGCCTTGAGCTTGAAGGGGGAATTCGCTCCGCCCGCCGGCATGGAAGTCGTGCCCACGCCCGAAGCCCGCCACCTCGCGGCCTATTTGCTGAGTCTCAAGGCCGGTGCGCCCTTGTACGAGGCGCCCTATACCCCCGTCACCGCCGCCAAATAATGAACGACGAACCGAAATCCACCCTCCCCGTACCGGACGAAGAGCCCAAGGTCACCCGTTCAACCGCCCCGATGTGGATTATCGTGACCACTCTCGCGCTTCTGTTCTTCGGTGGACTCTATCTGGACAGCCACGGCGGTTGGTTCAACGGCCGGGTGTATGCGCCTTACGACAGCGCGGAAAAACTGGAAGCGTTCCAACCCAAGTCCGGCGCGGCGGCCGTCGCCGCCCAAGGCAAGCGAGTCTATGAATCCGTCTGCGGCATCTGCCACGGCAACGACGGCGCGGGCAAACCCGGACAGGCGCCGCCCTTGGCGGGATCCGAATGGGTCGTGCCCAAGGGCGTTAACCGCCTCGCCCACATCCCCCTCGAAGGCGTCAGCGGCACCCTCACTGTCGAAGGCAAGGAATGGAACCTGAACATGGCGGCCATGGGCGCCGCCCTCTCGGATGCCGATCTCGCCGCCGTGCTCACCTATGTGCGCACTTCCTGGGGCAACAAGGCCGGCGAAGTCTCCGCCGACGATGTGAAGAAGGTCCGCGATGCCATCGGCGGCCATCCCCAAGCCGTCACCGGCGACCAGATGAAGACCATGCCCGAATAGTTGTGGACGTCCCTTTTTGACTTGCCCGCCGGCCGCTACGGGCTATTTTCATTCTTCAATCGGGTGGGCGAAAGCCCTCCGCAAAAGGCATCGAAATTCTAAAATTGAAAGGAACTATTTGTGGAAAAAATCAGTCGCACTTGGTCGCTGATGTCGGAATGCTGGCAGTTGCTCAAAGCGGAAAAAAGTCTGCTGGTGTTTCCGTTGATCTCGGGCTTTTGCTGCCTGCTGTTGCTGGCTTCATTTGCCATCCCCATTTTTGTCACCGGTGCCTGGCACCCGCCGGGGCGTGACGCCGAGCAAGCCCGCCAGATTGCCTACTACGGCACGCTCTTCGCCTTTTATGTCGCCAACTATTTCATCGTGATCTTCTTCAACGCGGCCCTCATTGCCTGCGCGGCCACCCGTCTCGGCGGCGGCACGCCTTCCATCGGTGACGGCCTCCGTGTAGCGGCCTCCCGCCTGCCTGCCATCGCCGGTTGGGCGCTCGTCTCGGCCACCGTGGGCCTGCTGCTTCGGATCGTCGGGGACCGGTCGGACAAGGTGAGCCAGATCGTCGCCGGCCTGCTCGGCATGGCTTGGACCGCCGTCAGTGCTCTCGTCGTGCCGGTCCTGGTCCTCGAACAAAAGGGACCGTTCGCGGCCCTGCGGGATTCCGCCAGCCTGCTGAAAAAGACTTGGGGCGAGCAATTGACCAGCCATTTCAGCTTCGGGTTGATCTTCTTCGTGCTGTTCATTCCCGCCATCGCGCTTGTGGTGCTCGGCGGTTACTTCGGCGGCCCGGTCGGAGGCATCGCCTGCGGGGTCGTGGCTGCGGTCTATCTCATCGTGCTGGCCCTCGTCCAATCGGCCATGCAGTCCATTTTCCAAACCGCGCTATACCTCTATGCCCGCGATGGCCGCGTCGAGGGATTCCGCACTGAAGTGCTGGACAGCGCCCTTGGCTGATCGGCCCTGCCAACCACCAACCTGGATACTTCCCAGTCAAACCTGTATCGCGGGTTTCCAAACCCGCAGCCGCCACGCCATTGCGACACCCTGCCGATTTGGAAATCGGCGATACAGCAGGTTTGGAAACCTGCGCTACGCCGGTTTTGCGCGCAGCCGTCAACGCCGCCATGAATAATCCGGACTAAGGCGATCACGGCTCATTGACTCCCGGCTCTTGCACGAGGGTCCAATGATGGTTCGGGTTGTATTCCGTCATCTTTGAGGCAATGTCCGCCGTGCGTTCGCCGAGGTCGCGCTGGTAAACCAGCCCGTCCTTGTTCACGATGAACGTCATGATCCCCGACCGCCCATATTTCGCGGGAAAGGCCACCAGCCCGAAGCCGCCGGTAAGATTGCCCTTGACGAGGTAATTCGCCTTTCCGCCCGGCGCCGCCCGCCCCTGGCTGGTGAGGATGCGGAACAGGTACCCGTGAAACGGATGCGGCCCGGTGCCCACCGCGTGTACTCCGTAGCCTTCCGCGTATGCCTCCGCCACCAGCCCCGCAAACGGGCTCGGCCCGTTCGTCCAGTACAGCCCATCCTGCCGTCCCGGCGAGCTCTTGAATCGCATCGCGTATTTCTGGACGCCGCTGTCATCATGCGTCTGGCCGAAGTACTCAAGCTGGGCCTTGACGTAGGCCCGGCAGACGCCAATCGCATTCATCTCGTCCCGCCCAATGTGCCGGTTGACGACTTCCTCCCGGCCCGCGTCCGTGTCGAAGAACCATTGCTGGCCATCTTTCACTAAGGGGATTGGGAACGGCCACTGGTTCGTGCCAATGTTGAGAATCATCTGGTCGCCTTCGGGCGTGAGCACGCAACCGTCTTTCAACGCTTGGGAAAAACCATGGAAGTTGGCGCTGTCCTGCACGGCATCGCCGGTGAGAAAATCCTTCACGCCCGGACCAAAAATCTGCTCAACCGCCGCCCGCTGGCCGTCCTTGGCCGCTTCGCGCAGTGCGGTGACGGCCTCGTCCGGCGAGGCAAACCGCCGCTGCGGGGCGTTCGGGTTTTGCGCCGGCGCCGGCGCGCCGAAAAACAAGCACCCTGCCGCCGTGAGAGCCCAAGCTGAATAAAAACGAATCGAGCGTTTCATAATCCTCTCTTTTTTGTCGCCGCCTCGCTGGATCGCCCCCGCGGTCAATGGTGGCCGCCGCCGTGTCCGCCATGACCTCCGCCGCGACTCTCAAATCCGCGCCGGCCGTAATCATGGTCCCGATGCCCGTAGCCGCCGCCGAAAATGGTCACGTCCGGCCCGTAATCGTCAAAGTACCCCGGCCCGTACGCCGGCCCACCTGCGCCCACATATCCAAAACATCCCGCCATCGCGAGCAACATCCCCCCGGCGGCAGCGGCCAGCGCGCGACGCAAAATACGCTTCCTCTTCATGATTTGTGCCTGATGATTTTCTTCCCTGGGAACGGTGTTCGTGCCGCCCCGCTCACGGATTTCCCGGTTGCGTTCCCGGGGCCGGCGGCGACACCGTGGACGGTGGGTTGTTGATCGTGTCCGTGGACGGCGGCACCCCCGCCGCCGGTGTCGGGCCTGGTCCGGAAGAGAGGGACTGATCTGGATTGGTCGTGGCGGTGGGTGTGCCGCTGGTTTGGCAACCGCTCAACGCGGTGGCCGCCAAGGCGATGATAATGAGGGCTGTTTTCATAAACTCCTTTTTAGTTTCCATGGGGACCTTTGGCATAAACCGTGCCGTTATCGTCGTCCCCTTTTGCGCATAATTGCCCCGTCCGCGGAATCACTGCGGGCCGACGGTTGCAAATTGCATGGTCCTTCCCCTATTTCATTGCAAACTGCGGTGTTTCCCGCGAGAGTCAGAGCCCCAGAAGTTTGAAATAATTCGCCGGCCGTTTCAGGGCCTGTAGGTAACCCTCTTCTCCCAGGATCACGCGTGCGGCAAAATCACACAGCCGCTGGCCGTCCAGCCGAAAAACGCCGTCGCGGATGCGGGGATGGCGATACAAGATTTTCGCCAGGAACCGCCCCGCCCGCAGCTCTCCCAAGATGTTCGCCTCCAGCAGCCGCTGGTAAATCGGGGCCACCTTCGCTACGTCCAGCCGCCCGTCCGTCACCGCGGCCGCCGCCAGTTGCCCGCTCAGAATCGCGTACGAAATCCCCTCCGCCGTCACCGGATCCACCAGTCCGGCCGCGTCTCCCGCCAGCAACACCCGCTCGCGCGCCAGCGGGCCGGGCCGCGGCGCCAGGGGAATGACGTAGCCGTGCCGTTCCGTCTTTGCGGCTGCCGGGAGCCCCAGCCGCCGCAGGTAATCGGAAAACCGCGCCTGCAGGTCCGGGCAAATCCGCCGCGTGCTCAGGATGCCCGCGGAAAGGTGCGAGCGTTTGGGAAAAACCCAGGCATAACCCCCGTCAATCACGTTGAAATCAAACCGCGGCAGCTCGCTGAACCGCGCAAACTCGCCTGCCGGCAGGTGGATCTCGTGCTCCAGCGCCGGGGCCAGCACCGGCAATTCAGGCCAGCCGGCTGCCCGCGCCGTGGGACTGTGCACGCCGTCGGCCGCGATCACAAATCGCGCCCGGAAATCGCCCCGGTCCGACGCGAGCTTCACCCAGCCATTTTCCGGCGCCATGCCGTTCACCTTGCAGGCATCCACCAAACGTGCGCCCGCTTTTTCCGCCGCGCGCGCCAACAGGTTGTCCAACTCCGCCCGCATGGTCATATACACCAGCGGCTGCTCGCGCGAAGCCACGAAATTCCGCTGCGTGCCCAGAAAATTCAGCGCCACGGAGTTGAAGCGCCGCTCGACGATGCCCTCCACGCTCGGCGGCAGCAGCTTGAGCGCCCGCGCCAGTACGCCGCCCCCGCAGGTTTTGTAGCGGGGCAGGGGGGCCTTTTCGAGCAAAACCACTTCCCGTCCCGCTTGCGCCAAGGCCAACGCTGCCGCACCCCCGGCGGGTCCTGCGCCGACCACTGCCACGTCGAAGCAGAAGTTTTCAGCCATTGCTCGTTCCAGTATGACCGCGGAGACACCCCTCTGCAAACCGCAAGTGGGGGGTCACGCCAGCGGCGTGAAGCTTCCCGCCACACATCGGTACTGGACCTACGCCGGGACCGCGCCGGGACCGCGGCTGAAGCGCAAACCAGCCGTAGCAGCTTCGCAGGAATGACCGCGTCGGAAATACTCAACCCGGATTGCTGTCCCGACACTCTGCGGCTGATCCCGCGCCGCGCGGGACACAGCCGCGGTCCATGACGTCCCGCGCGGCTGATTTTGCGTTCTGAGGCGCTTGCGCTATGAAATCATTAGCTTTTCGCAAATTATCGCTGTTCACTATGGCGATAGAGCCACTCGATAGAAATTCGCCGGAGCCTTGCCAGTCGGCAGTGAAACACTCATGCTAGTGTTAGTCGCGAGGATCGAGTTTCCAAGGTTGGCCCAACCGGAAAGGTTGAGATTGGTGGTTGATTGAACCACATACGAGGCATTTAGGAACGCATTCCAACGGAGGGTGACAGTGCCACCAGAAACGGCTGCGGTATTCAGAACCGCCGCGGGAACGGGTTCCACGGTGACATCGTCCAAGCCAAATGCCCCGGGGTCGTTGTTGAATTCAAATTCCAGTGTTGTGCTCATGGTTGCGGCGGGAATGACGAACTGCAGATTGGTCCAACCGAAAGCCGGCAGGTTACTGCCAGCGTAGAGCATCAATTTGTTCCATCTCGCGATAAACTCGTTGTTCGTAGTCACGCCCTGGGAGTTGGGAACGCAAGTCAACCAGAAGGACACCAGGTATTGTTGATTGGTCGTGGTGGCCACGGTCTGCGAGAGTGTGCCAACCGCCGGGGAACCGTCCCACGCCCACTCTCCGAGATAGGCGCCATAAAGCCCCGAACGCACAAAAAGCCCGTCGGATTGGCCGGGCAGGGCGGCACTTCCCGCCACGTCCACGTCGTCAGCTGCCAACGCGAAAACCAGCTCGCTGCTGCCGCCCAAGGCCCAATCGGTGAGGTCGCCGGTTTCAAATCCGCCATTTCCGACATAAAGATCAAATTCCCGGTCCTGGAACGTGCCGGCCGTCTGGTTGGCAATCAGCACGTTGCCGCTGAAGTGTCCGATCAAGAAACGGTTTGCCGCCGGGTTGAGGCTGATGGTGACCGTGGCGCTGGCGCCGGGATTCAGACTGCCGGAGGTGGAAGAAACGGTGAGCCAACTGGAGGTGTTGACGAGGCTCCATTTTAAGGGCTCCAAGCCAATGTTTTTCAGGGTGTAAATCTGGGAGGCCACCGTGAATGGGCCACCACCGGGCCCGAACGCTGTGAAGCCGAGCGGCGACGTGACGAGCAGGGTGTCGGACGGGGGATCCAGGAGCTCCGTGATGAGATTGCCGGCGTTAGGAGTGCCCAAACCGGTGCAAAGGTCATAGCCGGTGGCAGCCCAGTATTTGGTTGGACTGGACGCGTTGGTATTGCAGCCAGTGGTGATGTCGTGAAAACAAGACTGGTAGCTGGTGCTTTTGGCAATGGCGTAAAGAGCTGGATTGGCAAAACCGACCGGCGATTGTCCATTGGCGGCGGCTTGCTGATTCGCCATCGCCACCAAACCCGCCCAGAGAGGGGCGGCCAGGCTGGTGCCGCCTTCTGGTAAGGGCAATGACTCTCCAAGCAGATCGTTTCCCCAGAAGATAGTTATGTTGTTGGCCACCGAGGAAACGTCCGGCAGGTTGCGCATGGTGGTGGAACCTTGATTCCCCGTCATGCTGATTCCCTGTTGCCAGGCCGGAATGCCATAGGTCAGACTGATTCCGCCGCCGGAGGCTTCTTCGGGGGTGTTACCGTCGATTGGATCGCTCGTAGCCGGAGTGAGCCAAGTGGTTTCCGACGCCCAGGCTTCGGCCGAGGTCATCGTCAACGTGGTTCCCCCCACGACCGTGATGTAGGGATCGTCGGCCGGTTCGTCAATGGCCGCCGGAAACGCACCGCCATCGCCGCCGGCCAGAAAGAAACTCTGGCCTTGCGCGGCGTATTGTTGGAAGATTTGCACCGTCGAAAGATTAACATCGAATCCGTAGGAGCAGCTGAGTTGCTGGGCCAAGTCATCCGTGGCCATGCGATTGAGCACATCGTTGATCTGGGCAGTGGTGGTCCCGTCTTGAATATAATTTGTCCCCAAGGGCGGCACATCCTGCGGCGTGGGACCTTCATAGACCAGCACGCTGTCCACTCCCGGCGCCATGGCGATCGCCATTTCAATGTCCCCCGTCACCTCGACGGCATAATCGAGGTAACCGGGGTCATCAAGGTAATCCGCGTCTGCGCTATCGCCGGGGCCACCGTCAATCAAAACAGGTTGCACGTTGACGTAGGAGATGCTGGCATCGTCTTCGTAGTCCATGATGTCCTGGGGGTTGAAACCGAAAAGTTCAAACAGCCCGACCGACTGGCCGGTGCCGTCCAGCGAAACGCCGGGGGCATAGGCGTTGCGAAAATCATAGCCCTCGAAGGGGCCGGTATTACCTCCACCGCCGCCACCACCGCCACCACCCGACCCGCCCCCGCCCAAGGGCCGAACTTCCGGCCGGATCGCCGTCCGCGCCGGGTGAATATGCGGACGCGGCCTCACGTAGTTATCCAAACCGCTGATGGCCAGGACGGGCGTATCGAGGTCCACGGACGGATCACCATCCGGGGCAAAAAAAGTGCGGGCTTCCACCGGATGTTTATAGACCAGCAGGTGGACATGAAAAGCATTCTCAATATCGGCAACCGATCCGGAGACATCCAGCAAAGTGCGGTTGGGGTGGGTGCCTTGGACCACGAGCCCGTGCGACTTCGCGAAATCAGTCACCTTCTGGTAGTCTTCCTGGCTGGGACCAAACGAGGCCGTGAACTGGTCTGGCGTCAAATAGTGGCGAAAGTTCGGGCTGGCCGGATTATACAAGTCCCCAAGCAGGTTGGTGAGCTGCCCTTGATTACGCAACGGCAATCCGATCGCCACCTGGATTTGGTATTTGGCGTCCAGCCCGCCCAGCGGGGAAAGCTTCTGGGTGATTTTGGGCAGATGGCCGCTGACGACCTGTCGCGGCGCGGACCCGGAAAACGGCGCGCCTAAAACCGCCGGCGCAGCCAACACTGCTACCGTGACAAGGATTTGGTTTTTGAACTTCCGTGCAAAGTCTGATTGCCATACCGCAAAACCACGACGCAGCCGGGAAACATACATAAGAATGTGCGAGGGCATTGACTAATTATAGACGCAAACCGTAAATGATTCAAATAAACCGGGATTTCCCATATTTCTCTCTGAACGAAAAAAGGGGGGTTGGCTCGCGCCAACCCCCGTAAAAGCAGGTAAAAGTTGCTAACTGCAACCCAAGCTTTCGCCGCAGTTGAGGCACTTGTAGCAGGCGCCGTTGCGCACCGTGATCTGGCCGCAGTTGGGGCAGCTCGGCGCGTCCTGCTGGTTCGTGATCATCTGGGTGAGCACCGACGCCCGGCGTTCGTGGGCCGCAGTTCCGACCGCGCCGGGTTTCGCTGGCACCATGTCATTGTCGTCGGCCATCGGCAGCAGCTCCGGCACCGGCCGGTTCATGTTTTTTTTTATCTCCTCCAGCAGCCCGGGCATCGCCAGGTCCGGCTGGTTCCGCGCCACCTGCATGGTTTCGCGGAAACCGGGGATGAACTGCAACGCCAGCCAACGGAACACATAGTCCATGATGGACGACGCACTGCGAATTTCCGGGTTTTTGGTGAACCCGCTCGGCTCGAAGCGCTGGTGCGCAAATTTCCGGACCAAGGCCTCAAGCGGCACGCCGTACTGCCAAGCCAGGCTCGTCAGCGTGCCGATGCTGTCCATCAAGCCGCCAATCGTCGAACCTTCCTTGGCCATCGTGATGAACAACTCGCCTGGCGCGCCGTCGTCGAAGAGGCCCACCGTCAAATAGCCTTCGTGGCCCGCGATGTCGAATTTATGCGTCACCGCCGTGCGCGTATCGGGTAACCGCCGGCGCAACGGCTTGCCGGACTCGGCCTGCAGGTGTGCCACCGAGGCTTCGAGCTCCTTGATCTTCGTCGTAAGCTCGGGCACCAGCGCGGCGTCGGAGCCCGTCTTGGCCCCGCCGTCATTGGTTTTCTTGGTGTTCAGCGGCTGGGACCGCTTGGACCCGTCGCGGTATATCGCCACGCACTTCAAACCCATCTTCCACGCCTGCACATAGGTATCCCGGATTTCCGCCACGGTGCATTCATTCGGCATGTTCACCGTCTTGGAAATGGCGCCGCTGATGAACGGTTGCGTGGCGGCCATCATCTTCAGGTGCGCCAGGTAGGCGATGCTTCGCTGGCCGCGCGCCGGCTTGAACGCGCAATCGAACACCGGCAGGTGCTCCGGCTTCAGCCCGCTCTTCACCGTCGCCCCCTTTTCCTGCACGTCCTCAATGGTGTCGAACTTGGCGATGTGCGCCACGATCCCTTTCACGTCCGCCTCGCCGTAACCCAGCCGGCGCAGCGCGTCCGGCACGCCGCGGTTGACCATCTTCAACATCCCGCCGCCCGCCAGCAATTTGTATTTCACCAGCGCGATGTCCGGTTCCACGCCCGTCGTGTCGCAGTCCATCAAAAACGCGATTGTGCCCGTCGGCGCCAGCACCGTCACCTGGGCGTTGCGATAGCCCACCTCTTTGCCCCGGCTCAACGCGCGGTCCCAGCAATTCCGGGCCTCCTCCTTGAGAAAGCCGAATTCCTCGCTCGGATGAATGTCTTCGACTTCGTTCCGATGCAATTGGATGACCCCCAACATGGACTCGACATTGTCCCGGGCCGCCGGTTTCGGCACGCCGGCGCAGCGGGCATCGCGGTAACCCGGAAACGCGCCCAAGTTGGCCGAGATCGCCGCGCTTTGCTCATATGCGTGACCGGTCATGATGGCCGTGATGGCTCCCGCCAGCGCGCGCCCTTCATTGGAATCATACGGCAGGCCGTAGCTCATGCAGAGCGACCCCAGGTTCGCAAACCCCAGGCCCAGCGTGCGGAAAATGTGCGAGTTCTCGGCGATGTCCTTGGTCGGATAGCTCGCGTTATCCACTAAAATTTCCTGTGCCGTGATGAACACCCGCACCGCTGCCTTGAAGCGCTCAATGTCGAATTTGCCGCCCTCCTGCTTGAACTTCATCAGGTTTAGCGAAGCCAAGTTGCACGCCGTGTTGTTGACGAAGACGTATTCGCTGCATGGGTTCGTCGAATGGATCGGCTCGGTGCCTTTGCAGGTGTGCCACTTCTGGATCGCCCCGTCGTATTGCACGCCGGGGTCGCCGCAAATCCACGTGCCCTCGGCGATCTTGCCCAGCAGCGTGCTGGCGTCCTTCTTCTCCAGCGGCTTGCCCGTCGTCACCGACCGCGTCCACCATTCCTGGCCGCCCACCGCGGCCTGCATGAATTCATCGCTGGCGCGCACGGAAAGATTTTCGTTCTGGTACATCACGCTGCCGTAGGCGTCGCCGTTATAGCTGCCGTCGTAACCCTGCTCGATGAGCGCCCAAGCCTTCTTTTCTTCCTTCTGCTTGGCATCAATGAATTCTTCGATGTCCCCGTGCCAGTCGTAGAGCGTGTTCATCTTCGCCGCCCGGCGGGTCTTGCCCCCGGACTTCACCACGTTGGCGACCTGGTCGTAAACCTTCAAAAAGCTCATCGGCCCGCTCGGCCGCCCGCCGCCGCTCAATTTCTCCCGGCTCGACCGGATCGGCGTCAGGTCCGTGCCTGTGCCCGATCCGTACTTGAACAGCATCGCCTCGCTATACGCCAGGTGCATGATGTCCTCCATGTTGTCCGCCACCGATTGGATGAAACACGCGCTGCCTTGCGGATGTTCATATTGCGTCGCGGACCGCTCCGCCACCTGCGTCTGGGGGTTGAAAAACCAATTACCCCTGCCCGATTTCTTCCCCACGCCATATTGGTGATATAGCCCCACGTTGAACCAGACCGGCGAATTGAACGCACCATACTGGTTGAGGCACAGCCACGTCAGCTCGTCGAAAAACACCTCCGCGTCCGCCTTGCTGAAGTAGCCGTCCGCCGCGCCCCAGTCCGCAATCGTCCGCGCGATCCGGTGGATCAATTGCCGCGCCGAGGTCTCCCGCTCGCTGGTGTGCTGTTCGCCGTAAAAATATTTCGACACCACCACCTTGGTCGCCAGTTGGGACCAGGATTTGGGCACCTCCACGTTCTCCTGCCGGAAAATCACCTTCCCGGCGTCGTCGGTGATTTCCGCCGTGCGCTTCTCCCACTCCACCTGGTCGAACGGCTTCACCTTGGCGTCGCTGAAGACGCGTTCGATTGGGAGTAACCTCTTGTTGGCGGATTTGGCGGGTTTCACGGAACGGCCTGTGGCTAGTTTCTGTTGACGGCGGCTCACAGTTTTTGGAGACGGAGCCGAAACATCCTCGCGTGCATCAATCATGGTAATCAGTATGTTTTTTCAACCTCAAGCCGGCGGGCGCCCAGTAAGACTGGCAACCGCCGGATAAAAATCTCAATTCTCAACAAAAAACGGGCTTTTCAACTCATTTCAGCCGACAATTGAGCCCCCTACTAATTGGGGAGCGATGTCTATCATGCTACCACGGGTTGTGGATTTCAAGTATTTTCTAAAAAAAAATGCTTGAACGTTAACCCCAAAGAAACAGCGCGGGATTTCCCCTCATTTCAGGCGCTCTTGTCACCGCAGCCCCTTGGCGCGACGGCCGCTGTTCCGCCGCCGCCCGGAACCCGAACGCTCCCCGCGCGGTTGTCTGCCGCCGCGCTGCCGTTCCCCGCGTTTCACTGGTCTCTCCTCGGGCTTGGGATGGCCCGGTTTGGGCTTGCGCACGGGTGCAATTGTCTTCGGCCGAGCCTTGGGCACCAGCACCACCGGGCAGCCTTCATAGCCGAACGCCTTGCGCATCTCTCCCGCAAGATATTTTTTATACTGGTCGGAGAACAATTCGTCCCGGTTCACGAATAGGAGGAACGTCGGCGGCGCCAGCCGCACCTGGGTGGCATAGAAAAACTTCAACCGGTGACCCGCCGCGCTGATCGGTTGCCGCCGTTCGACCGCGTCATGCAGCGTGCGATTGAGAATCGCCGTGGGAATCTTCTGCCGCAACTGCGCCGCGACGTATCGCACCGCCTCCAGCAGCCGGTCCAGATGGAAGCCTGTTTTGGCCGACGTGAAAATCACCGGCGCATAATCCAAAAAGAAGAGCTTCTCCTGCACCCAGGCACCGAATTCCCCCAGGGTGGTCAGCTCTTTCGCCTGGCCCTCGGTCCGCACCCGGTTGTTGCGCTTCACGATTTCTTTTTCGCGCGCTTCCTGCACGTCCTTGGCAAACAGATCCCATTTATTCATCACCACGATGCACGCCTTGCGGTTCTCCACGATCACGTCGGCGATCTTCTTGTCCTGCTCCGTGATGCCCGCCTCGGCGTCAATCACCAGCACCGTGATGTCGCTGCGCATGATCGAATCCTGCGCCCGCTGCACGCTGAAAAATTCCACCGAATCGTCCACGTGCCGCGTTTTGCGCATGCCCGCCGTGTCGATCAAAATGTATTTCTGCCGCACCCCCTCCGTTTCCACTTCAAATGGCACGTCAATCGCATCCCGCGTCGTGCCCGGAATGGGGGACACAATCACGCGCTGCGAATGCGTCAGCGCATTGATGATGGAGGACTTGCCGACATTGGGCCGGCCTACAATCGCCAGCTTCCGCGGCTCTGCCGCCCGCGCGGCGGCCGTTTCTTCCCGGGTGGGTTCCGTGTCCTCCGCGCCTCCCTCCGGCGCCGGCCCCTCGGCTATTTCGGCCTCCGGCGCCGGAAGCAACCCTATGGCCGCTTCCATCAAGTCCATGATGCCTTCACCATGAATGGCGCTGACCGGGAATAGCTTCTCAAATCCCAATTGCGCAAATTCGTCCAGGCCTTTCTCCGCCCCAATGTTATCCACCTTGTTCACCGCCACGAGGATGGGTTTGCCGCTCTGGCGCAATCGCTGCGCCACCTCGCGGTCCAGCGGCACCACCCCCTCCTGCACATTCACCACCAGCACGATCACGTTCGCCGCATCAATCGCAATCTGCACCTGTTCCACGGCGGCCCGGATGATGACGTCGTTCGACTTCTCCCCGCGCAGCAGGCCGATGCCGCCCGTATCGACGAGTGTATACGTCCGGCCCCGCCATTCGGCCTCCACGCTCACGCGGTCGCGCGTCACCCCCGGCTGGTCATGCACAATCGCAATCCGCTTCTTGATGATGCGGTTGAACAGCGCGGATTTGCCGACATTAGGCCGGCCAACAATGGCAATGAGTCCAGACATGATGGCAGAATGCAGGATTTTCCGCGGGTGAGAAAGGTAAAAGCATGGACTCTCCAGCACGCCCCGCGCAATTTCGATGCGCCCGGCAAGCCCATTCGCGTCTTGAATTGCGCCCGCAAAGTGTAGCGTCCCAACCCATCGGGAGTCCCGCCGCAGTCGGTTGCTGGACCCGCGCCCGGACCGCGGCTGTGTCGCAGACCAGCCGCAGCGCTTCGCAGGGATGACCGCGTCGGAAATGATCAACACGGCTCGGGGGGCGACACGCTGCGGCTGATCCCGCGCCGCGCGGGACACAGCCGCGGTCCGATGAATGGGCGTGCAATTCCGCCGCGCCGCCGCTCGCCGTTGCCGGGATGGCTGGGTGGCAGGTCGGGGAGGGGCAGTGAGGGCCAAAAAAAATTGGGGTTGACGGGGGTTGACGATGGTCGGTTTTGCTGGGGTTTTCGCAGATTTTGGCGAACGAAATTGCCGGGTTTTCGGGGGGTGGGGCGGGAAATGCTAAAAAGAGCTTTAAACCACAGATGGACACAGACGAACACAGATAAAAAGACTTTTGGGCGACCAACGGCATGCCGTACCCAATGGTTTCGACCAGGCCGAGACGGATACCACTGCCAATGCCACTGAAAATCTGTGTCCATCCGTGTCCATCTGTGTTCAAGTTGATAAAACCGTTGTAAATACAGGGTTTCTTGATGCGATGGACGGCCACTGTCAGCGGAAAAGTCAGTCAGGCGGCAGGTTGAAACACAACTCGCCACTACCGGCTAGAACTCGCTGAAACTTTGCCACCACTGGCGTTCAAAAACGCCGCCGGATATGGACTGTTTTCTTGTTCAGAAAAAACTGACATGAAAACGAAATTCAATCTATTCCGGCGCAACGGCGTATTCTACATTGAGGACACCGCCACCGGCAAGCAAACCAGTCTCCGCACCA
>Ga0182030_10014014_pt1 | contig 15884 bp, 21 predicted proteins | sample 812S3MmetaG_FD_121299 | JGI IMG/M metagenome (GOLD analysis project Ga0182030, IMG submission 121299) | Permafrost microbial communities from Stordalen Mire, Sweden - 812S3M metaG (Illumina Assembly) | ecosystem: Environmental > Terrestrial > Soil > Wetlands > Permafrost | place: Sweden...
AAAAAAGTGCGAATAATGGCATGATTTTTTAGAAAATATTGTAAAATCCCATGAGGACCGTAAAAAAATATATTCTTTTGGCCATAATAATCTTTGGCACAAGCACATCTTTTGCGCAACTATCTGAGCAAGTAAGAAAGGATGAGAAAAAACAGGAGAAAATGGAGAAAAAATCTACCGAGATGGAAAATGCCAAACGCAATGGGCGCGGCAAAAAATCATTAAAAAAAATGCGCAAAATGGATAAAAAGGAAAATAAAATGGATGAGAAGTCAGAAAAGTGAGTCCTTATTAATTTTAATAGTTCACGTAGCTTCTCACCATTTCACATTGCTTCTAACTATAAGCGGTACCCATTAAGAAGATGAAGAAGCCTGTGAGCACAGGTTTGGTGCTCCGATCAATCGTTAGCATAGAGAATTTTATTTTCGGAAATTGTAAAACCAGAGAAAGGCTGAAATATTATAACTGCTTGCGTTCCAAAACGTAGACAATATTTGACACCGTATCTCGACGGCAGTGCTCATTAAAAATAATTACCAACAAAAAAAACAGGTTGAAATGAGAAAAACTTATTTAATGCTTATACTCAGTTTTATAATATGTGGTTGCTCCAACCAGAACTTGCCATGGCAAGTTACTCACCAAATGCAATATACGATGACTCACACTGGGTACGCGGACTCAGCCACGCTACACTATGCTTTAGACAATGAGATTACGCCGGATTCAGCAGATGTATTGCATGATGAGCATAAATGGTAAACAATGCATTAATAGTGTCTCTTTTTTTGCTGCAACGGTATTTAGTCAATTTTAAATAGGAAAACTATGTTAACAATAATGAAAAATCTGCCAGGCAATATTCTTGGCGTTTCTGCCGAAGGGAAAATTACCGGTGCCAACTATGAAACAGTTTTAATCCCCGTAATAAGAGGAAAAACTAAAATCAAATAAAAAGCTGCGGATACTGTACCAACTTGGAGACAGTTTTGAAAGTTTTGACCTTGGAGCTATAATTGATGATGCAAAAATGGGAATCAGACATCGGTCAGCTTGGGAAATGATTGCACTTGTTTCAGATCACCATTTTATGATAACGGTAAGATTCTTTAGTCATCTTATGCCTTGCGAAGTCAGTATTCTCAAAAATGCGGATATCGAATTAGTAACGAAATGGATCGTTAGCGACAGCCCAGAAAATGCAGAACATCAGCATGGGTTGAAAATGCACCCAATAAAGTAAATACTGATTTCTCTTTATCAGGTGGAGAAATAAATAAAGATTTAAAAAAAACCTTGTTAATGAATAACTAATTGACAATCATTCTACCCCAAAAATAATCAAACATAAAGGAGTCTAAAACCCGTTTCTATATCGAAGATTATCATTCGCAATAAGGCTTAAAATTCACAACAATGAAAAAGAAGAAAGAGAAAATATTGCATCATCTTTATATTGAATTAGTTAAGCTGCAAAAGGAAATTATATCGTCAAATCTAAAACTACTGATTATATTGGAAGGAAGAGACACTGCAGGTAAAGACGGCACTATAAAAGTCATTACAAAACACCTAAGCCCGCGAGAAACAAGGGTAATTGCTCTCGGTAAACCGTCAGACAGGGAAGGAAATGAATGGTATTTCCAGCGCTACTCTGTTCATTTGCCAGCATCGGGCGAGTTTGTGCTGTTCAACCGGAGTTGGTATAACCGTGCAGGAGTTGAAAAAGTGATGGGCTTTTGTAGCGAAAAAGAATACAAATCATTTTTCAAGGAGGTTGAGTTATTTGAGGAGATGTTGATTCATTCAGGCTGCATCATTTTGAAATATTATCTTGACATCAGTAAAGGTGAACAGGGAAAAAGACTGGACGATCGAAAAGAAAACCCGTTGAAACAATGGAAAATAAGCCCTATTGATATGGTCGCAAAAAAACATTGGAAAGATTACTCGGATGCCCGGAATGAAATGCTGCTAAAAACCAATTTTAAACACTCGCCATGGTATATTGTAAACGCTGAAGATAAAGATGATGCCCACATAGCGCTTATTAGTCATTTTCTAAACAGAATGAAATATCCCAATAAAGATGCAAAATTGTTATCGCATGAATATGATTTGGTTTATTCTGCTTCTGATGAAGATATAAAAGAGAAACTTTACTAAGACGTAGCGTAAAAGTTCATCAAAACATAATTTCATCAATTCGATGCTAAACAAAAGCGACCTGCCCGATGTTTCCAAATCGAATGCCAACCCGACGTTATACCCAGAGGTCACAACGCTGATTGCGGTTAACGGTGTTTTTTATGATGCTTATTGGTTGGGCTGGGTATTATTCCTAGGGCACACGTTTGCATGGTTCGTTTTAAACGGTCGGTTTAAATTGCTTGCATACAGGATTTTTGACCAAATGAAAGCTCCGTTGTTTACCAAAAAATTATTAGACTTATTATCCCTTGGTAATGCGGACCTAAAAGTGCGCTAAATAAAACGTTATTCATTATTCTAATAAGTAAGACATTTATGGATATGCTTTCAAATAATACCGATCAAGCAATTGAAACTGTCAGCAGATCTATTGTCAAAACAGTCAGCTATAGAATTACAATCGTAATTCTCGATTTCGTTTGCATATATCTATTTACTGGCCAAATGAAAATAGCATTAGGTTTTACGATTGTAAGCAACATTTATACCACAGTATGTTACTTTATACATGAACGCATTTGGGACAAAATAAAATGGGGTAAAACGATTTTTGTCAAAACAAACAAGGAAAAAACCATAATTATCTGATTAATATTGATGTATGGAAGTTCAGGTTCATAGATTTTTTTCTAATCCTACTTTTAGCAAATCATTAATAATTATTATTGGTCTTACAGGAATATGGCTTCTGATTAAAAGCATCCAAAGATATCTGTTTTCAAAAATTAAGGACAACGACAATCTTTACCGTTCTAAAAAGTTCAGCAATTTTATCGGTTATTTTTTAACTGTTGTTCTGTTTAGTGTTGTTTTTAAAAATAAACTTGGTGAATTATCAGTTGCTATGGGGATTGCCGGAGCCGGTATTGCGTTCGCTTTGCAGGAAGTAATCGTATCTATTGCAGGATGGTTAGCAATACTATTTGGTGGATTTTACAAACCGGGAGACAGAATTCAATTAGGAGGTATTAAAGGCGATGTGATGGATATAGGCGTTTTGAGAACAACCATTATGGAAATCGGACAATGGGTTGACGGAGATCTATACAACGGAAGAATTGTTTTTATTGCAAACAGCTTTGTTTTTAAAGACCCTGTATTTAATTACTCGCGCGATTTTCCATTTTTGTGGGATGAAATTAAAATTCCAATTCAATATGGCAGTAATTATGTTAAAGCAAGACAAATACTATTAAATATAGGTATTGAAATTGCAGAAGAATTCTCTCGGGAATCAAAAAACAACTGGCAAAATTTGGAGAGAATATATCGTTTGGAGGATACACCAACCGAGCCAATCGTTTCGATAATTATTAACGATAAATGGGTCGAATTAACTTTGCGTTATATTGTAATTTATAAGAAAAGAAGAATAACTAAAACAGAACTTTTTACTCGCATTTTGAAAGAGTTTGAGGAAACAAATGGTGAAATAAAATTCGCTTCAGCTACTTTCAATTTTAGCGGTAGCCTTCCTATTAAGTAGAATGAGGGATTAAAAGTTATTTGCCACTTCATTATTTCCCATGTCTCATTCTGGTAGGCTAACCATCTTTCAATAACCGCTTTACTCAAAGGCAATAGTGCCGTATTTTCAATTTCATTTATGGCTGCTATAAGTTGTAAAACAAGTCTGTATTCTTTCATGCATTACTAGCTATTTTATTCCTCAATCGGATCACTATTACTTGTATCAGGGAGAATCAGTTTTGTTTCATCTTCACCCAGAGTTTCTACACTTCTTAATTTTCTCTGAATCGCTTTGGTTCGTTTGCCCATAACATCATCTAATTGGTTCAGACCTGTCTGTATATTGCTTTGAGCCTTATCCAGCAATCCGCCGAATGATTCAAATTCTTTTTTTACTGCTCCCAAGATTTTCCATACCTCACCACTACGCTTCTGTATAGCAAGAGTTTTAAAGCCCATTTGCAGACTATTTAAGATTGCAGCTAGTGTTGTCGGGCCAGTTACTATAATCTTGTAATTACGCTGTAAATCTTCAAGTAAACTGGCTTTACGCACTACCTCTGCATATATACCCTCAAATGGGAGGAACATAATGCCAAAATCTGTGGTATTTGGCGGGTCTATATACTTATCGTGTATATCTTTTGCCATTTTCTTAATGGTAGTTTCTAACAACTTCTGACATGCTTCAATTTGCACCAAATCCCCAAATTCATATGCTGTTTGTAATTGCTCATAAACATCTTTCGGGAATTTAGCATCCACTGGCAACCACACCACTGAGTTATTGTCGTCTCTGCCGGGTAGTTTTATTGCAAATTCAACTAGATCAGAACTGCCTTCTTTTGTTTTAACATTGGCTTCATATTGCTCCGGCGCTAAAACCTGCTCTAAGAGCATAGCTAATTGTACTTCACCAATTCCACCACGCATTTTCACATTGCTCAATACTCTTTTCAAACCACCGACATCTTGAGCTAATGTTTGCATTTCACCAAGTCCTTTCTGAACACTTTCAAGTTGTTTACCAACCAATTCAAATGATTGACCAAGTCTTTCATTCAAGGTCTTTTGTAGCTTTTCATCAACTGTAACCCGCATCTCTTCCAATTTCTTTTCAGTGCTATCAACCAGCTTCATTTGTTTTTCTTCTAACTGAGCGAACTTCTCACGTAAAATGTTATTGAATGATTCAACATTTTTATTGAAGGTTTCTCCAAAACCTTTAAAGGCGGTTGCCAATGCATCCCGCATGGCATTGTTATCTATTTTTGCCTGTTCATTGAGAGCGGTTAATTTCTCCTCTACCTTGCCGGATATTTTTTCAAGTTGCTCAATGGTTTTGTTGGTTAACTCTTTCTGCTCTTCTTTGAGTTCACTAAACTTATTCCTTTGTTCAAGAATGAAATCCTTTAAACCAGTAGCTAATGATTCCCGGTTAGCAGTATTATTTTCATCAATCTTCTTTGTAAGGGCTTCAACCTTTGAATCCAATGTTGTATTGATTAACTGTAAGGCTTTCTGATTTTGCTCAGTAATGGCGGTAAGAGTTTGGGACAGTTCTGATTTGAAATCTTTCAAGGTATTATTCAACTCTGTACGATTGTCCTTTGCAGTATTCGCATTTTCTTCTCGATTAGTGCGGAAGTCGTCCTTAATATTTGATTCCAGCCTTGTTAAAGTGCCTGAGAGCTGGTCAATCTTCAAATCATTGCTTTGTTGAGGTTTTTGTCGGAATAGGAATAACAGAATGATGGTGACGATTAGCAAAACGATAATAACGCCTAATAAAATTTCCATTGTTGATTGGTTTTGGATTGAAGAACAATTTATAGTTTATTTCTATGATAATTTAGAACGATTCAATATCTACACCATATCCGCTAAGTTCCATAAGCAGATCATTGTGAAGTTCATTATCAATAGTTTCATCTTTGAGCTGCTTTTTAATAGCAGCAACGCGGGCCTTGTCGGTTTTCGATAATTTAATATCTTCCGTTTCCTGATTCAGGTCAACACTTTCTATGAAACTGTTTAAAGCCGAATTCTTATTCTGTTTGTTTTTCATTGTATTGTTTATTTTAGGTTTTCTACTTATTTTAAAATTTGTTTTCAAACGTCAGATTTTATGCAAATGACATGTTGCAATGCTCTGTACTCAAAATCTGTGATCATTGAAATTTTGCACTTCAAAATCGATTTGGGAGCATTTTTTGAGTTGTTATAATAAGTCATTTTCATCAGTAGAAAGATCGCAATTGGTTAAGTAATTTCTTCCAAAAATGATTTAACAATGATATTGCCGGTGAATAAATACTGAAACATTTAATAAACCAGATTTTCCATAATCTGCTTAGTGTAATTTCGTCAATAACAACGGGTTGAGGTTCGGGCCTTATTCGCTCTAATATTGTTTTAAGTGAATAGTTCCGTTTGTATAGCTCATCGAGAACGACATTAATAAATTCCAGGTTGTAGTTTGATGCATTTGCGCAGATACGAATTAAATCTTCATCGGATCTTAAATTGCAGGCGTAATTGATTTTTTGTTTGACGCTTTCGCTTTGGGTACTCTGCTTAGGTTGACATTTTTCCTCACCTTGTGGTGTCGGTTTCTTTTGCTTGGTGATTGGGCTTTCTTTGGGACGATTGTATTCCCTGTTATATTTCACCCTCAAAACTTCGTCTGATAGAATCCTGTTAGCCTCATTAATATCTTGCATTTTTTTGGTGGCATCAGTTCCACGATTCCGGTCTGGATGCCATTTTAAAGATTGCGTTTTGATGGCAGTTTTAATTTCTATTGTTGTAGCATTTTGGCTAACCCCCAGAATGGCATAGTAATCTATAAATGGTTTCATAAGGTCAATGGGAGATTAATTAATGCTTGTATTAAGCAGGTACAACGACTTGTAAATTGTCAATTGAGATTTGTTGCAGGTATTCAATGCTGTTATTCATACTTATCAATTCATGCCCAAATAGGCGCTTACGCCAATCATTCTGGTCAGCATCTTTAAACTTCCAATATTTTCTTCTACGCTTTTCCTTTAAATCTTTTAATGTTGTTGCCTGACTCATAATATCGGTATTTTAAAAAAGGAACTTCCTGCACCAGGAAGTTCCTTTTTGTTAGCAATAATTAATTAGCACTTACATCCCACCATAGTTCCTTAGTATCAGGGTTATCAATCCGGTATTGAGCGAAAACTTTTAGTGCTTGCTCTTTATCACTTTCTGCAATGGAAATGTACCCGTGCCAGCCGACAGCATCTTTAACGAATTTGGCACTTTGGATTTCATTTTCCCTGAGCAGATATTTTAGAATGTTCCGAAAGTAGTGGTAGCTCGTACCAACCAATTTTACACGTTTAATAGTGCCAGCAGCATCGCCTTTCTTTTTTGAAGATTTCTTAGTTTCTACTTCTGCAACCTGAGCAACCTCAATAACTGGCTCATTACCTTCAACCACTAATTCATGGTTCTCTGTGTTTTCGGCAATTACTTCGGATACTTCTGCAACGGTTTCAGCAGCAGGCTCATTATTCTCTGCAACCTGCTCAACCATTGTTTCGATGCCATCTTCATTTGCTAACAATGTTTCGGCAATTACTTCAGTAGCCTCTACAACGGTTTCAGTGGCAGGCTCATTATTCTCAACAACCTGCTCAACCATTGTTTCAAGGTCATTTGCATTTGCCCCTATTAATTCAGTAGCCACTTCATCAGAAATTGTTTCCGTGCTTTCCGTTGTTTCTGTAGTTTCCGATGTTTCTAATGGCTGCAAATTCCCATCAGGGTTCACTTCCAATTCAAGTGCATCGGTAGGGGCATCCACTAAATTATCACTGGTTGTTACTTCAAGTGGGATAGTGATTTTCTTTCCCGCATTTTTCTTTGAATTATCACTTAGATTAGTGATTTGTTTCTTCGCTGTTTTCTTTGACATAACCTATCGTTTTTGTTTCGGCTAAGTTGAGCCTATAGACCAGATAAACCCCAACGATCCTAGCTATGGCAATTATATTTTGACCTATAGTTGCGTAGTTGCAATCAGCTTAATGAATTAATCATTGCCAATGGGCGTTGGTCAGATTGGATTTCTGTATTTTGTGAAATGGAAGTAGGGTAGGGCGATAAATCTTAGAGATTATCTTCTTATTTAAACCGGAACTCAAAAGTCCAAAATAGACTTCATGTTTTCATCCTGACCTTCAATATCTAGGCTGGCTAAATACGCCTCAGTAATCTTTATTGAAGAATGTCCAAGCATTTTTGAAATGTCATATATACTTGCTCCACGTTTTCTTGCGATATCACTAAAAGAATGGCGGGCAATATGCGTTGTTATAGTTTTTTTAATTCCCGCATCTGTCGCTACTTCCTTAAGATATTTATTTACAAGTGAAGTGCAACTTGAAATCTGGTTATATAGTATGACATTATTTTTCAAGTCTAAAGAAGAATCAATAAACGGAAATATGAAATCTTCTGGTTTTGACTTTTTTGTTTTATAAATTTTAAGAATTGCCTCTGTTTTAGGTATTAAACTAATAGATTTAGGATGTCCAGTTTTAGTCATTTCATATTCAAGCCTGCCCTCGCCTTTTATATTACTCCATTTGAGTTGCAATACATCACTTGCTCTTATTCCGGCACAATAGAAACTTAAAAGAAAAAAATTACGGACATGTGATTTTAGACTTCCTTTTTCAAGATCTAATTTTTCTAAAGTCAATATCTCTTCAATAGTAAGTTTATCTTTTTTTACACTACTATCCGATTGTAGTTTAAAAATAAAAAAGGGATTCTTTTCGGAAGTTATAATTTGCTGGGCTATTGCTTCATAATAAATTGCCCGTATTGACTTAATGTTGTTATGAATAGTGTTTATTTTATTACCTTTTAGTAGCAGATGTGCTCTGTAATCTTGTAAAAACTGAACTGTAATATCAGTAAATAATATGTCCTTTTTCGGTATGAAGTCCTCAATTTTAGTCAAGACAGTTTTATATCTTTTATAAGTGCCTACGGAACCTGCTTTAAGAAAATTATCTCTATATTCCTCGCCAAAAACTAAAAAGCTCTTATTCCTATCACCAGAATCATTTGGGTTAAGCTTATTTTTAATATTCTTCAAATCAACCGTCTCTTCATTCACCTTTAACTTTTGGCTTATGTCTGAAACTTCGTCAATTTTATCTTTTATTGCAGTGTTGATATGCCTTGCATTATGAACCACAATAGCGTCTGGATACCTCTTTTTTAGCTCTGCTATTTTTTGTGGATTTAGTTGACCTTCTAGTTTTTTTGTTATTTGTGGCTTCTTTTCATATACGCAATGGTTCTCCTCATCCCAGGCATCAGGTACAACTGAATGTCCAACCGCCTTATAAATAACTTTACGGTTTTGAGTTATCCTAATCATTATGGGATGAGAACCATCTTTGTATGTTTTGCTCTTGTATAAAACAGCCTTAATTTTGGGTGTGTTCATTGTCTCGTATTTTTAAACGAGTTTAAACATAGTTTAAACATTTGCTGACATCGAAGGTATGCTAAATTTTAGAAAATAAATTTAAAGTCAATAGAATCAATACTTTCAGAGGAAACTAAAAGAAATGAAAAGAAAGGAAAGTGCTTAAAAGTAATCCTAGTCGAACTACAAAAAATTACCTATGCGCCTTGTAAATCAACGATTTATGAGGCGTTTTTGTTTTCATGGTACACTTTTTGGTACACTTTTGATGATTTCAGCAATTTTTTTTTAATAATCCAGATTATTCAACACTCAAAATTAAAATTCCCCTGAAGAATCAATGTTCTTCAGGGGAATTACTTTTTGGGGTAGATTGCCTATAAATATACTTTTACGTATATTTGTTTTATATTCCCGTTTTGATCAATTGCTTTAATCTTGACTTTTGGGGTAAACCCTCGATTCTCTGCTTCCCAGAAAAATATGTTGTGTATCTTCTTGATAAAGCCAATTTCATAACCATTATGAAATAATTTTACACACTTCCCATTAAAATCGTAAATGGTATCTTCAATTTTATAAGTAAGCGTATCATCAGTCATGATTGTATCCTTAGCAAGGTTTCTTTTTGAGAGATTAGCAACGTCAGTAACAAATGAATTTATTTTTGGTGGATTGTATATACCAAGAAATTCAAAATTATCAGTTGACAACATGCCTTGAGTTAATGCTAATTGATCAAACCAATCATATTCACTTTTGTCGGCTTCCCAAAATGCTAAATATTGTTTCCTGTCTGACCTGCCCTCCGGTATTAGTCTTAGAGAAAAAATTTCTTTTATACCCTCGGTATAGACAAAATTCCAATCACTGGAATCTGGAAATTCAGGATAGTTGATAAATCCTTCCTTCTTAGCGTCTTCAACACCTTCTTTTAGGTATTTAAAATTATACCCCATACCACCAAAACGATAGATTTCACCTATGATTCTGCGTTCATAGCCTTTGCCTTTTCTCCATGAAAGATGTATCTTAGTAACTACCATTAAACCAATAATTGTTGTAAAGAATCTATTCTAAGTTTAATTAATTTGCACATTAACTCTTTACGTTGTAAAGTTAGTGCATAAATACCATGCCTTTTATTGTCAAAGTTATTATCAAGAGAATAAATAATAGTCTCTAAATCTGATTTCTTATATTTTGTTAAACACTCCCCAATTATTCCGTTAATTCCGTTGGGGTAGATTTCACTAACTTTTCTTAATAATTCAATGTGTGTAAGATTTTCATTTTCCCACTTAATATGACTTGTTGCCTTTTTGCCAAAAAGGTAGGTTTTTAATTTTTCTTCATTTTGTAGATAAATGTTTATTGCTTCATTCGTCAAGTTATAACCAAGACAATTTCCATTATCAAAAAAAGGTGTAAAGCTATACTCTTCCTTTATGTCAATGTTTTTGATTAGGCTATCTAGTCCAGTTTGACCCTTAAGAATGTTAAGAATAAAGTTCCAAAAATTACGTTCTTTTCTAAAAGTGTGCGCATCAATTTTACCTTTCTTCATCGCAACCCTGACAGTTCTGATGACACCCCAATTTTGTTGATGCCGGTCCCTATTCCCAATAATAGCATCAAATACTATCATTTTTAAAAATTCACCAAATTGGGCATAAAGGTTCGGGTCTTGAAAAACCACATTAATTAGCTGAAATGAATGATCTGATCCCTTCTTTTTGTCAAATTTTGGTTTTATCTGAGTTAAAAATTGCTGGCCGTGGATCAGTTCATCTTCTGGTTCGGTCATTGATTTTGAAATGCAACCGACTCTGTCACCGTAAATTCCAATATTGTAATCTAAAACATTAAAATCTAGATGTGCACCAATTTTACTAGCTGCAATTTCTGTCCAGTGTTCCCATGGATATTTTAATTCGGGTTCCTTGAAATAATAAACTGAGTTATCCTCAGGATTTATAACTGTGTTTTTTACTCTTTTACCGATCGGTACTGCTGAAAATGGTAAAAACTGCCAATCTTGTAAATTAATAACTGTAGTTTCTTTCATTTTTCATACAATGTCCTGTAAAACTCGGTTAAAAGTAATAAAATATATATCGAGTAGTAAAACGAGCTAAATATGTTTTCCTGTTATTGCCGTAACCCCAGCTTCAGTTCCCTGATTAAGCCCCATATCTAATCCTCAACTCCATCAATACACTATCTAAAAACCAAAGGAAACGCATCTAATGACGGGCGCACGGCTTGCCCGGCCAACACACAGCCAACGCATTGTTATTTCTATCGCTGTCTGAGGCTTACCATTATCCACATTGCAGCCTGCCGCTACACAAAGCCTGCGCCCCGCTGCAAAGAGCATAGCCAACGCATCACAGCCAACAATAAAAATAACGCGAAGCTACATTTACATAATGTGTAGTTATAGTTACAAAAAAGCCGAATTTCGATTTTTTCAAGGGCATTTTTTGAACTATAACGACATTATGCAAAGTAGCCCGCACAGCCAACCCACGGCAAGCCTTACCGCCCAAAAACCACACCCCCCACCGCCCTTTCAATGGTGCAGAAATAGTAAAGAATTAAGGCTGTTTATTAGCCCCGCATTTGATAGCTGCCCAATACACAATGCGAACACACAGCAGCAACCAAATTGCTCAACACGGTAAAAGAGGCTCATTCCTTCAGTACGCAAGCCCCGCCGCACATTCATTTCACAGACCGCCCCAGTTGCCCACGCATTTAGCCAGTCGCACCCGGAGCAGACCTGTTTCATTCATAGTCTATGCAGCTCGCTCCCTTCATTCATTTCCCACATTTACCTTTTGTCTTTGCACCTAATCGGAAATTCTTTATTATTTCTGCCAATCAAATACCCCACCACCGCTGCCGCCAATTACAAAGTTTATTTTCCGCCATCGGCAACCAGCAGCCCCGGCCGAAACAGCGGCAGAAATAAGAATAAATAGGGCTGAATTTGCAGTCTTTTTTTATTTGTATATTGTTGCAAAAATATTAATAATGCACAAAGTATATGGGAACAAGGGTAATCCTAATCCTATTCCTGAAACATACGATCAGGATACGGAACTTGTAATAAACAGGAACGGAAATACTGATCCAATAGCATGGGGGAAATGGACATCCAGGGGATTTATTTTAAAACGTGGTTCATTAGTGTTATTTGGCGGTAATGATGAAGTTTATATTAAAGAAATAAAGGAGGAACTTATAAGCGATGGCCTGCTAATATTTAATAAAGACGATAATGATTATGAACTCACGTCAGACATATTTCTATGGTCACCAAGCACAGCGGGAAGAATTGTTCAAGGCCATAACAGTAACGGCTATATAGATTGGAAGAATTTGTCTGGAGAGCAATTACAGGAATTGTTGTATCCAAGTAAATAAATTTGGATTTGCTTGTACCCAATAAAAATTCAAATAGACGATCTGCCAAAAAAGGGGTATTTAGTTTTCATAGTCAAAAAGCCTTTGTTTGATTTAAGAAGAAGAAAGGTTATTAGCATTCCCGCCCCAATTAATCTCAAACATCCATAACACTACAGTTTCTTTTTATATTTTTGACCTCCCATGTCAGTTAAAGAAGCCCAAGCTCGTATTAAGATCAACAAGCTACTTGAAGAGGCTGGCTGGCGTTTTGATGATAATGAAAACGGTAAAGCAAATATTATTCTTGAAAACGGGGTAAAAATTACCAAAACGGTTATTGATAGCTTTGGGGAAAACTTTGAAAAAACAACCAAAGGGTTTATTGATTACCTGTTGTTAGATGCTAGAGGCTATCCATTTTTAGTAGTAGAGGCAAAGAAAGAAGATATACACCCGCTCGATGCAAAAGAACAGGCAAGAACCTATGCTATAGCTCAGAATTGCCGCTTTATTATCTTGTCTAATGGCAATCTGCATTATCTGTGGGATTTAAAATCCGGTAATCCTTCGATAATTTCCCGGTTACCTGCACAAAAAGAAGTTGTTGGGTATTGTGAATACAAACCAATTCCCGAAAAACTGCGAAGTGAAAAAGTTGATAAAAACTATATCGCTTTAACGCAGAAACCAGAATTTGAAAAATCGCCCCTTTATCTTAATGAAAATACAAGGGATTTATATATAGAAGACAATAGAATTAGTTTTCTACGTAAGTACCAGGTGCGCGCAATTCATAGAATACAGGAAGAAGTAAGCAACGGCAAAAATCGGTTTTTGTTTGAGATGGCAACAGGTACGGGCAAAACCCTAACGGCTGCAGCTGTGATAAAATTATTTCACCGCTCAGGTAATGCCACACGTACATTATTTCTTGTTGACCGCCTTGAATTGGAAACACAAGCCGATAAAGCCCTTAAAAAATATCTCAAAAATGACTTGTCATGTTGCATCTTTAAGGAAAATAAAGACGACTGGCGCAGGCATGAAATCGTTGTAACTACTGTGCAATCCCTGTTATTCAACAATAAGTATAAACGCATATTTTCACCGGCGGATTTTAATTTGATTATTTCCGATGAATCACACCGCTCTATCGTCAACCCAGGAGCGTAGCAAATTTGTTACTCCGAATAATTTATAAATAAGTTAAAACAATTATTTTGTCTGTACTTCCACTTAGCGGCATTGTAGTGCTTGCGACACAAGCACGCTTTTAATTCCTGTACAGGAATATGATTTTTGATTTTGAATTCAGTGGACGTAACCCGGAATCAACTAAAATTGCATTTTCTGTTTCTTGATTTCAGACTTAGTCAATCGACTTACTATTACTGGGACTTACTTAGCTCAGCATATCTTTCGTTTATTTCATAGCCGATATATTTTCTTCCAAACAGATTTGCTGCCTTACCAACAGTCCCCGAACCGGAAAAGGGATCAAGTACAATATCTCCAATTTTCGAGGTGGTAAGAATTGGGATTACCGGCAGATAATCAGGCATAACAGCCGGATGATCTTCCTCATTATTAATCTTCTTTAATGCTTTTTGTCTACCGGCAGCATTGGGACCTTTAAAGATATTTTCAACAGTATGTTCATCTAAAAAATCTTTGAATTTTGTATAACCTTTAGCTAGTGTGAAACCATCTGTTGATTGAGAGCCATCTAAATTTCTTCCGCCAGCCTTGTTTAATAATTTTGCTTCATTTTTTTCGTAGTCCCAGTTTTTATATTCCTCATAGTAATAGTTCGCTGGGTCTTTTACTAAATGAAATATTCTTTCGTAAGTATTTTCTAATCTCCTCCCATGAGACTTTGGTAGAAAATTCGATTTGTGCCAAATTATTTCGTTTACAAGAAACCAGCCCTGGTTCTCGCAAAGCTCTAAAATAAGCTTGTTTGGAATCAGAAGATTGGCACCTTTGCTGATTTTATCATTAATGTTTAGAAAAAAAGAGCCATCATTTTTCAAAACTCGCTTTACTGATTTGAGATGCTCTTTAACCTTAGAAATATATTCTTCAACAGAGAGTTCTAAGCCAAGCTCAGATGTATCCTGCGAAGAATTACCGTAGAGCCTTAATTGAAAATACGGAGGACTAGTGATTACTACCTGCACAGTTTCTGTTTCAACCTCCTCCATAAACAATGATGTCTTGTTATAAATTATATAGTCATTATGAGTGGTTGATATTGATTCTGTATTCAGAGATATTTCCTTTGCCTTTTTATCCTTGAGAAATTCATTGGCTAAATTATATGCTCTTGTCGGAGATAATTCTTCACTGATTATTTTTTCAACTAAACCCAGATTTTTATGATCTTCATTTTCTTTTTCAAATTCAACAACATCCATTATCCTGCGGGGTGTAGATCCAGATTTACAGCCCATCATTATGGCGGCCCGTTCAAATCTGTCTTTGCCAATGGTTCCAAAAAACTTATCCTTTTCTTCTTTCAATAAATCTCTTCTTTGTCCCTGACTTTTGCCAATAAGACCTAAAATAACTTCGGCTTCTTTGATTATTTCACGAGTATTTTTTTTACGTTGCTTGTTATGATAGATTATATTTTCATCTTCAAATTGAGAGAAAGGAATAACAAATGCATTCATTTGCTCCCAGCCCAAGATAAGCGCAGCTTTGTATCTGCTATTTCCTGAAATTATAAGTTTGTTTGTATTAATTATAATTGGTTCTAATCTATGGACAACTCTTCACCAGATAATCAGGTGAACAACTTCCTCTTTAGCCAAATATAAATAGCGAATATAACCGCTATGGTAGTGCCAGCGATAATTGCGAAGGTTTGCTTAAAAGAATTGACGGGGAATAGACCAGTGACAACCAAAGCAACACGTCCGACTATAACAATCGCTAAAAATATTATAGCAATCACTAACGCCCATTTTCTCATGGTCAAGATGAGCACACCGCCCGCTGCATAGAGAATGCCAATTCCTGCGCTTGTATATTCAGAAACAGTACCTAAAGTAGTAGAAACGCCAAAAAAGTTATGCCTAAAACCCGTGATGACTTCCGCTACACCAAATAGAATCATTAAAAAAGCAACAATGGTGATACCTCGTGGACGGCTTTGTTTTATGTGTTCCATATACAGTAATGATCTTTATAAATGTACATCAAACTTAACACACCGATAGTTTTGTGAAATGATTATGGCATTTGACGGCGCACATTTTGATTATGATGTGATTTTAGATTTGGTTAATAAACTCCACAAACA
>Ga0182030_10014015_pt1 | contig 15884 bp, 12 predicted proteins | sample 812S3MmetaG_FD_121299 | JGI IMG/M metagenome (GOLD analysis project Ga0182030, IMG submission 121299) | Permafrost microbial communities from Stordalen Mire, Sweden - 812S3M metaG (Illumina Assembly) | ecosystem: Environmental > Terrestrial > Soil > Wetlands > Permafrost | place: Sweden...
GAAGATCTGGAGCTGGATTCGGTCGCTGCGCGGCACGTGGAGGAAAATGTACGCCAGCTCGTGGAGCTGACCGCGGCCATCGAAAAGGATTCGGGAGCGACGGCCCGGCTGCTGTGGAGCGAGCTGGGCGAGAGCCTTGCCCAGCGGCTGGCGGCGCGGCTGGCCGCGGTTCTTGGATCGGGGAACTAGCGCGTGCGCCTGACCATTGAACGCCTTCGAACGCTGGTTCTGGCTACCGGGATTTTGCTGATGGTGGCCCTGGGCGTCTCCGGCGCCGGGGGAGTCACTGCGGTGCTCGGCATTGCCGCGGTGGTGTGCGTCTCTTCCGCCGTGGCCGGGGAGATGTTGCAGGACCTCAAGGTGGGACACATTCTTGGCGGCACGCCCGCTAAGATGGAGGTGGGCGACCTGCTCGGCATCGTGGTCGCCTCGTTGGTTCTCTTCTTCCCGCTGGCGATTCTCGATAGGGCGTACCACTTCGGCAGCCCTGCATTGCCCGCGCCACAAGCCGGACTGATGGCGATGCTCGCCAAAGGCATTGTGGGCGGTGATATGGCGTGGCCGCTGGTGATTGTCGGAATTCTGATGGGCTTCGCATTGATCATGATCGAAGTGAAGAGCGTGATGCTCTTCGCGGTCGGCATGTATCTCCCGCTGGGGACCACCTTTGCGATCTTCCTGGGAGGGGTTATCCGCTGGGCAACAGACAAGCTGCGGGATGGCCGAGGCCTGAACGATGCGCAGAAAGCTCGAGTGGATAATGCCGGTGTGCTCACGGCTTCGGGGCTGATCGCCGGCGAGGCTCTGTGTGGGTTGGTCATTGCCGGGCTGGTGGGATCGGGCAAAAATGTTACTCTCGTGTCGTGGGCGGCGCCGTTCTGGGCCGCACTGATTGCGCTCTTCATGCTGATCACGGCCTTGGTCCGGGTCCCGCTGGCAAATGCCGGCAGCCCCGATGAACCGGCGCCACCCACCGCGATTATGTGACGCACGCGGCACTCTGCAACTGAATTCGGCACCCTATGGTTTCGGCTCGCCGCCAATTTTGCACCCCTCTTCCCGTAAATATGCATCATCCCCGTTCCGGGTTCTCTTGGCTTTCGAGAATCGCGGGTAGTGTCCTATTTTGAATGTAGCGCCGCCCTTTAGGGCGGCACATGCCGGGCTAAAACCCGGCGCTACGTCGCAAATTAGGACACTACCGAATCGCGGAATAGATGTGCCGGTCGCTCGCCAATCTGCTAACCTAATTGCCCAACAATTTTAGGGGAGGTGAGCGTTCATGGCAAAGACAACCAAAGCTACACCGCGGCCCAAGCGTTCGAAGGCCGAGATTGATGAGGAATTCGCCGAAATCCGGGAGGAAGCGGCGACCGCCCGCGAGACTTTGGAGCCGAAAACTGAAGAATCGCGAAAGCAAAGAGAGGCGGAAACCCGGCAGGCGGTCGAGGGCGTGTCGGTGGATGCCGTGGTGGTCAAGATTTCGAACCTGGGGCTCGATGTCTCGAAATCGCTGGCCGCGCTTTCCGACCAACTTGTACAGGAAGTCAACCGCTTGGGCACGCTTCGGGACGCGGTAATCCTCGAGCAGAAAGAGCTGGAGCGGTTGCACAAAATCGATCTTGCCGCGACATCCATCGACCAACTCGTTCAGGATTACAGTCGCCAGAAGGACCAGATCGAGACGGAAATTGCGGCGCAACGGACAGCTTGGGCGGAAGAGCAGAAACAGTCGGAACGCGAGCGCAAGGAGCAGGAGGAAACCCTCAAGAAACAGCGTCAGCGTGAGGGGGAGGAATACGAATACCGCAAGGCGCTGGAACGCAAGAAGGCGCAGGACAAGTACGAGGAGGAAATGAAGCTCCTGGAACGGGCCAACAAGGAAAAGCAGGAGGCCCTGGATAAGAGTTGGCGCGAGCGCGAAGCCGCTTTGAAGTCGAGCGAAGAGGAGATCCAACGTCTTCGCAAAGAAGCGGCAGAGTTTCCGGTTCGGCTCCGGCAGGAATCCGAAGGTGCCGCGGCTGAGTCCGCGCGGGCCACTGAACAGAAGTTCGAACAGCGGATCTTGATTCTTTCCAAGGACAGCGAGGCGGAGAAACGTCTGGCGGAGCTCCGCATCAAAGCTCTCGAAGAAAGTCTGACGCGGGAGTCGGTCCAGATGGCCGCCCTCGAAAAACAACTGGAAGAGGCGAAGCGGCAGGTACAGGAAATCGCCGTGAAAGCCATCGAGGGAGCCTCAGGGGCCAGGGCGCTCAGCCACATCAACGAGATCGCCATGGAGCAGGCCAAGCACCGTACACCGCAGGGGTGAAAGCCGGGATTAGGCATTAGGGAGCAGGGGTTAGGATCTGCGGATTCGGGCGAAACCGGGAACCCGAGTCCCAGGGCTCCATCAAAGTCGATTGGGTTGAGAGTGACCCCTCACCCACCGCCTTGCGGTCCCCCCTCTCCCCAAGGGAGAGGGGGGGATTTTGATTTTTATCCCTCTCCAGGGGGAGAGGGGGGACCGCAAGGCGGTGGGTGAGGGGTCTATTCGCAGATGATGCATTCGTACCTCTGGACGTGTGCGGCCCCCTGAGCAATGACGGGGCCCTGCCGAGTCCTCAGCACCCCAGCCCCTAATCCCCATTCTTGTGGTACGCTTCTATAGATGTCACCTTATCGCCAAGTCGCATTTTCCTTCGGGCCACCGCTCACGCCGATGGTCAAGAAACTGATCATCGTCACGAGTGCGGCTTTTGTTCTCACTTACATCCCCGCCCAAATTTTCCATTCAGAGGTGTTTGCCTACCCTTTCGCATGGTTCGCACTCCAAGCGGACCTGGTCATTCATAGGTTTTACCTTTGGCAACTTGTGACTTATTTGTTCCTTCATGGAGGATGGTTCCACATCATCTTCAACATGTTCGCGTTGTGGATGTTTGGGTCGGACCTCGAAAGCAAGTGGGGAAGCAAGAAATTCCTCTTTTACTATTTCCTTACCGGCATCGGCGCGGGAATTCTGGATGTGACTCTGAACGCGCTCTTCCGGCCGGAAATGCCTTCGGCCACCATCGGTTGTTCCGGCGCTGTGTATGGGCTGCTCATGGCGTATGGCATGCTTTTCCCCGAACGGCTCATCTATCTCTACATGATTATCCCCATCAAAGCCAAGTGGTTCGTGGTCATTATGGGTGCAATCGAATTCGTAAGCTCCTTCGGCGGCCCCGGCTCCGGCGTCAGCCACTTTGCCCACCTGGGGGGTATGCTCTTTGGCTACATCTACCTGCGTGGGTGGTCTCTCCCTTATCGCTGGCAACTTCAGTATCACGAATGGCGGCGAGCCCAGTTGCGTAAAAAATTTGAAGTGTACATGCGCGACCAGGAAAAGAAAGACAACCACGGGGGCTGGGTAAATTGATGCGGCGGTAGAAGGCGCCTCGGTATCCTCCATCCTTTTCCCCACTCCAGCGGAAACAGCCCCTATTGACACTTGCCCTCAAAGCTTCGATTTTTAGACACAAGATCAATCACACGGTGGGTGAGGTGGTATGGAAAGGTCACTTTTACATCTGCGAGTTAGTCCCTGCCAAATGACCGCACTTGGGAGCCCCAGTGACTCTCAAATGACACCTGTAGCAACGTTGCAATGGCCCAAAAAGATGGTCGATCTGAAGATCGCTCGCGCTATCTACATGAAAATAAACTAAAAATGGGATGGCGTTGTCTGGGAGGCCGAGAAAAGCCGGCTGAAGACGGGCACCGCCAGGACAGGGTTTGGGCTGGTTCGTGGTTCAGGCAAGCGGTTGTGGTTTGAGAATGGAGATTCAAAAATAGCAACCCCGGCGCGCGGGCTCGCAACTTGGCACGCAGAGTGCTGCAACAAATCTGGGTCGGTTTTCAACTCACCGGGTGGGGGACTTCGCTCACCGCTCAATTCCCAGTTCCGCGCCTGACGTTCTGACCCGCTGAGACCACTTCCGAGGCATTCCCATGCAGAGGCCGCCTTTCCTGTCAACTCGCCGCTCCTTCCTGAAGCAGGGCTTCGTGCTGGGAGGCACACTCGCCGCGTTCAACTTGGGTGACAACCGCGCCGTTGCTTTGCCCTCCGCCGCCGAATCGGGACGCTCCCGCGTAGTCATTGCTCGCCATGCCGGAATTCGCACCGCTGGGATGGGTTTCGACACCGCGCGGCTCGCCCAATTGCTCGACCGCGCCCTCCAGGCTTCCTTCGATTGCGACTCGCCCATTGAGGCGTGGAAGAAAGTCGTGCGCCCAGGCGAGGTGGTGGGGCTGAAGGTGAACTGTCTCGGTGGACGCGGCAACGCCACGCATCCGGAACTGGTAGAGGCTATCACGGAGCGCCTGCGGCAAGCGGGAATTACCGAGATGGTCATCTGGGACCGGCAGAACTCGGACCTGGAGCGCGCCCGCTTCAAGATCGCCGAGCGCGGTTCGGGCCTCCGGTGTTTTGGCAACGACGTGATGGGTTTTGAAGACGACCTCGCCACCTTCGGCAAAGCGGGCAGTCTTGTGTGCCGCACGCTGACGCGGGTCTGCGACACGGTCATCAACCTGCCCGTGCTCAAGGACCACGGTATTGCCGGCGTCACCATGGCCCTCAAAAGCATGTTTGGCGCAATTCACAATCCGAACAAGTACCACTCGAATGCCGGCAATCCCTACGTGGCTGACGTTTATGCGCTCGCGTCCATCCGGCAGAAAGTGCGGCTGCACATCTGCGACGGCCTCAACGCCCAATACGACGGCGGGCCGTCCTTTATGCCGCAATGGATGTGGCCATTCAACGGCTTGCTGGTGTCGCGCGATCCCGTGGCGCTGGATTATGTGGGCTGGAAGATCATTGAGAAAAAGCGCTTGGAAATGGGCGCCCCCTCCCTGCGCGAACTGAAGCGAGAACCGGCGTATATCGCCACCGCTGCCGACGCCGAGCACCGATTGGGGACTTGCGATCCCCAGCGCATCGAACGGGTGGAGGTTTGACGGGCCGTGTTTGTTGCATTGATTTTGCTACACCTTCTGTGCGGCAGGTCCGACAGCCCGCCTTGGCGGCATAATGTGGCCCACGGCATGAAGCCGTGGGAAAAAAGGAAATGGAAGAATTTCTCAAGCCCCGGCAGGGGCGACATCATCACGATGGACCGAGCGGAATACTTATGTCGCCGCTACCGTGGCTCCAGTGCTACTTTGCGCCACGTATGCACTCGGCTTTACAGCCTGCGGAAAAACGCCCCACCGCGGACAACCACCCCGGCGCCCAAGGCGCCACCCCTCCTGAATCAGGAGGGGAGTTATTAAGGAACTCCCCTCCTCAGATGAGGAGGGATGGCGCGCCGAGCGCCGGGGTGGTGCTGAGCAGGAGATTAAAGGGTGGTGCTGACAACCTTCCGGGGCTTGAAGATGAGTGGTATTTATGAAAGACACTTCTAGAACCATTTTGAACGCTCTCGACCGCCGGGCCTTTTTGAAGGCCGCTTCCCTGCCCTGTCTCGCGGTGTGCGGTGGGGCATTTGCTGGAGCCCCGCTTGCCGCCGAGGACGACAGCCAATTCATCCGGGAAGCGAAGTTCTACGAAAAGCTGCCGTACAAGAAGACCAAATGCAAGTTCTGCCCGCGCGAATGCGTGATCGATGACCAGGAGCGCGGCTACTGCGGCGCGCGGGAAAATCGCGGTGGCACCTACTACACCCTGGTGCATTCGCGCGTGGTGACGGCGCACATCGATCCCATCGAAAAGAAACCCTTCTTTCACTTTATGCCCGGGGCCGCGGCCTTTTCGCTCGCCACCGCCGGCTGCAATGTGAATTGCAAGATGTGCCAGAATTGGGATATTTCCCAGGTGCGTCCCGAGCAGGTCCGCAGCACCTATGCGCCGCCTGACAAAATCACGGCGCTTGCTCATCAGAATTCCTGCCCAGTCATCGCCTACACTTACAGCGAGCCCGTGGTCTTCCTCGAATATGTGCTCGATTGTGCCGCCGCGGCGCGGGCGGCGGGCGTGCGCAGCGCGGTGGTGAGCGGCGGGTACATTCAGGCCGACCCGCTCAAGAAATTGTGCGCACAAGTTGATGCCATCAAGATTGATCTAAAGGCTTATTCCGAAAACTTTTACAAAGAAGTGGTAAATGGGGAATTAAAGCCTGTATTGGAAGCGATCCTGACGATTCACAAGGCGGGCGTTTGGAATGAGATTGTCTATCTCGTGATCCCCACGCTCAATGACGGCGATGCGGAATTCCAAGGGCTGGCGCGCTGGGTGAAATCCGAGCTCGGCCCCGATGTGCCCCTGCACTTTTCGCGCTTCCATCCCGAGTATCTGCTCAAGAACCTGCCACCCACGCCCATCGAGACTCTGGAGCGAGCCAAGGCCATTGCCGACGCCGAGGGACTCCACTACGTATACATCGGCAACGTCCCCGGGCACCCGGCGGAGAGCACCTACTGCCCGCATTGCAAGAAGAAAGTGGTGGACCGCACCGGGTACACAATCGCCGGATTATATATCCGCCACGGTAAGTGCCAGTTCTGCCACACGGTGATTCCGGGAGTGTGGACGTGAAGAACAGTAGGCAGTAAGCAGAAGGCAGTAGGCAGAAGGCAGATGGATAGGTGGGCAGTGCGAAGTCAAAAGGCAAAGCGCAATAGGCAAAATGAAAAGGCAAAGCCGATGTTGCTTTTACTTTTGCCTTTTGACTTTTGCGTTTTGACCTTTGCCTTGCTCTTCTGCTTGCTGCCCATTGCCTCTTAGGTGATGTCATGAGAAACCCCTATACCAAGCTTTTAATCCTTATCGAACTTTTCGCATTGATGATCACCGTCCCGAGCCAGGCTGGCTTCTGCGCCGCGCCGAAAGTTCGCGCGGCGGGCGTGGCGGGTGGTTTTTACCCCGCCGACCCCAAAGAACTCACGCAGATGATCGACGGCCTTCTGGCACACAACGCTGTGCCGCAAGTCCCGGGGCCTCTGGTGGCCTTGATTTGCCCGCACGCCGGCTACATGTTCACGGGCCCGGTGGCGGCAGCTTGCTTTGCCCAACTCAAGGGACGGAAATACACCCGCGTGGTGGTGATTGCGCCGTCGCACTTTGAGAATTTCCATTTTTCCTCCATTTATGATGGCGACGCCTACGCCACCCCGCTGGGTAATGTTCCGGTTGACCAAGACTTTCGCGCCAAGCTGGCCAAACTGAGTTCCACCATCAAGATCTCCGATCGCGGCCACCTCAAGGTGGGCGAGAATGCCGAGCACGCGCTGGAAGTGCAACTGCCCTGGCTCCAGCGCACACTGGGCGATTTCAAGCTGGTGCCCATCATCATGGGCGACCAGGATTACGGCTTGGAGCGGGCGCTGGGGCGGGCGCTGGCCAAGGCGTTGCTGGCGGAGGCGCCTGAGGCGCGCGCCCAGACGCTTATCCTGGTAAGTTCCGACCTCTCGCACTACCACCCCTACGACTACGCGAACAAGATCGACCATCAGACGCTCCAGGCCATCGAGGATTGGGACTACCTCAGCCTGTCGCGCAATTTCGCCATGTGGCAGCGAGGTATTCAGACCTGGGAAGCATGCGGGGGAGGCCCGATCGTCGCCGGCATGATCGCCGCTGAGGGCATGGGCGCAACCCACGCGCAAATCCTGAAATACGCCAACTCCGGCGACGCCACCGGCGACAAGACCCGCGTAGTGGGTTATGGCGCGGTGGCGATCACGCGGGAGAGTGCGGCGGGGGCCAAGAAGAGCGCGGAGTTCTCACTGGCCGGCAGTGAAAAGAATGACTTGATGAGGATTGCGCGGGCTTCGGTTGAGACTGCCGTGCGCGATCGAAAGATTTACCTGGTGGGTGCAACCAGCTCCCCGCGCTTGGAGGAAGCGCGCGGCGCGTTCGTCACCCTCAAGGAGCATGGCGAGCTGCGAGGGTGCATCGGCTACATCACGCCGATGAAATCTCTGGCGGAAACGGTGCGTGACGTGGCGTCCTATGCGGCGCTGGAAGATTCGCGCTTCACGCCCGTCACCGCCCAGGAGCTGCCGCTGCTCGAGTATGAGATTTCGGTTATGTCGCCGCTCCGTCGTGTCTTGGATATTAAAGAGATCAAGGTCGGTAAACACGGATTGATTATGAAGCAGGGAGATATCGAGGGGGTCTTGCTGCCGCAGGTCCCGGTGGAAGAACATTGGAGCCGCGATACTTTCATCGAAGAGACCTGCCTTAAGGCCGGGCTGCCGCGCCAAGCCTGGAAGGACGACGACACCGACATTTTCATGTTTACCGCGTTGGTTTTTGGCGAGCACTCACCTACCGAGACAGCCCTCCCTGACCGGCCGGCCGTTCCCGGCCGGACGCCGCCGCCATCAGCGCCGGGGCTAGAATCACCGCGGCCATAAACATGAGCATTAGCAGTCTCGGAGGGAGCAATAGCTCTCTGCCCCTTACAACGCGGAATGCGGTATAATTCTATGAGTATGATGGGAAATGATTACATTGACCCACGGGACGGCGGGTTCTACATCAAAGGGACGCGAGTGCCGCTCGATTCCATTGTGTACGAGTTCCGCAATGGTGCATCGCCGGAGAGCATCCGCCAGGCGTTTCCGATCCTCACCCTGGAGCAGATATACGGCGCCATCACCTTTTACCTTGGCCATCAGGAGCAGGTGGATGCAACAATCCGCGACGCCGAACGAACGTGGTCGGAATTTGAAGCTAATCACCCTATACCCGAGGCCATCCGAGACCGCTTGCGCGAAGCGCGTGGCCGAACGACAAGCCGGCGGGAGCAGTGATCCGTTTCCTCTGCGATGCCTGCCTTGCTGACTATATCGTTTCCGGTTGTCTGCGCCGCGAACCCGCCATGGATTTCAAGTCAGCACTTTCCGCCAAGCTCCAAGGAAAAACCGATCTCGAGGTCTTGGACTTAGCAGGAAGAGAAGGTCGCATTTTGGTAACCCAGGACATCCGCACAATGCCCAGGCACTTTGCCTCCTTCCTTCAACGGGGCCATCTCAGTCCCGGAGTGATACTAATTCCACAAGCCGTCCCGCCCGGGGCCGCCATCGACTTTCTGATTTTGATCTGGGCCCTCACTGAACCGGAAGAATGGGTGGACCGGATTGTGCGATTACCTCTCTGACCGGCCGCACGCAGCCGCCATCAGCGCCGGGGCTAGATTCACCGCGGCCATGAGCACCGCCGCACGCAGGAATCCGTAGACAGGAATCAGCAGAATGCTCAGTGCCAGAGCCCCGGCGCAAGCTCCGGCAAGGTCCAGGGCATAGAGCATGCCGGGCGAGCGGCCGCTTTCCGGCGCCTCACCGAAATAAGCGCGGCTGGCCAGTAGGAATTGAAAACCCCCCAGCAATCCCGCCACCAGCGCCAGCACGGGGAACAGGATCTCGCTCGCGGCGCGTTGGCCTCCCACGCTGCTCACTCGGCCGAGTTGAATGAACAACCCATAAAGCAGCAACGGTGACGCAGCCAGGAGGATTTGCAGGCCCGCAAGAAGCCACAAGTCACGCCGCCGGGACGTCCCACCCAGGCTCGGCGCAATGCGCAGTTCCCACCAGCCTCCCAGCGCCACACCCACCATGAACAACCCCACCAGAATGGTAAGCTCGTGGTAAACGTAACCGTAGAGCGCCTGGAAACCCAACAACAGGAGGATTTCCAAACCTAACTCCGTAAACCCTACCACCGCCACCGCGAAGGCCGCTGACCGGCGCGCGCGCGCCGCAGGCTTATCCGGGCGGCCTGCCGGCCACATCCACAACAACGGGACCAGCGCCGCGAGCGCCACCATCGAGCCCACCATCAGACGCTTGAAGCTGATGCTGGCAAGCGCCTCAATCCAATGCGTTGAAGCGTGGCGGAAGGGTACACTCCACAGCACCATATCAAAGTAATAGGCCACCGGCGCAAAGTCACGATTGACCGGCGTCGAGGGCAACGGCTCGATTTGCAGTTGCAAATCCTGCATCCGGTCCGGCGACATGCGAAACGGCAGAAAGTATTCCCGCACATACTGGGTGTGTAACCGGCGCGCCCGCAAGCGCCGCAGGAGTTCTTGGGGATCGGTGGTCAGCGTTCCCGGCCTTACCGCCGCGAAGAAATGGACAGTTTCGCCGGGAATCGTCGTGACTTCCGGGAACACTTGACGCAGAGTGCGCAGGAGGCAACGGAGAAAATCGGCCAATTCCCGATTGATGTAATCCTCTGAGGAGGTCACCTGAAACGACACAATGCCGCCGGGGTTAAGCTTGGCGGCGGCTTCGCGATAAAACTCTTGCGTGTAAAAGCGATTGAGCTGCGCAGTGTGCGGGTCAAGCAGGTTCACAATGATAACGTCAAAGGAAACCGCCGTGGTTTTCAGGAACCGCCGCCCGTCCATGGCGTGGACATGCACACGCGGATCGCGACGGATCTTTTCCCACGCTGCGGGGAAGTATCGGGCCGCGAGGGCAAAGATCATCGGATCGAGTTCGACGTAATCGAGGCGCTCCAGGCTGGGATGGGTAAGCGCCTCCGCCACGCTGCCGTTCACGCCACCGCCGATGAGCAGCAGGGTGCGAGGGTCAGGATGCTCGAGCAGGGCAAAATGCACGGCTTCTTCCGCAGCCGCAGGATCCGGCACGGTCATCACGATCAAACCATTCTCAAAAAGGCTCCGGCTCTCGCCTGTCTCTACAACGGCCAGGCTGCCATAAATGGAATTCTGCACTGCCACCAGGTGAAAGCCCCGCCACAGCCAGGCAAGTGAAAGGGGCTGGAGGTTGTAACCGCCAATGAGGACAAGCGCCGCCATCACCCCAAAGCATGCGGCCAAAGTCCGCCGCCACGTGGTGATGGAGGCGAGAAGCGCCCAGGCCGCAAGGAGATTCAGCAGGCCCAGAAAGGCGGTAATCACAAAGGGGTTTGGCAGACGTACCAGCGCCAAGCCCGCAACCACGCCGCCCACTCCCGATCCCACCGCTTCGAGCAGGTACACGGCGCCCGTGGCCGTGGCGGTAGTGGCGCCAGCCATATCCGCAAACAACCGGCTGCCCGCCGCAAACAGCCCACCGGAGATCACGCATAAAACACTGAGCGTCACGAAGGAAGCGAGAAACATCGGCACGGGTCCCAGGATTTCTCCGGGGACCGATTGGCAAAAGCCCTTGCTGGCTCGCGCGGCCAGCAAGGTGATGGGCAGCGCGAAAGCCAGCAGCGCCTCGAGGCCCGCTAAGAGTTTTCGCGGATGGATGACGCGCATCGCCCAGCGCCCGAGCAGACTTGCGCCAACTGCGGTCCACAGCAGCCAGTTGGCCAGCATCACTCCCAGCGCCAGTTCGTTGCCATAGAAGATCACCAATAACTCGCGCATCAGCACGACTTGGGCGATGACCCCCGTGAAGCCAATGAGTGACAAAATGACGCGCAGCGTCCAGGTTGCCCTCGGTGCTTGCCGACGCGTGCTTTGGAAGCCCATTTGCTCACTCATCCGGCTGGAATAGATGGCAATACAGTTGCCAATTCGCCCAAAAGTTCCCTCAAGAGCATATGAGCGGACATGGTAGCCGCCCGACGCAACCAAAGGCATCATGCGGAACCATATTCCGCTTTGGGGGCGTGCCCTGAGCTGGTCGGGCGAGGCCAAAAGCTGCATGCCTCCGCAGCGATACACCCAGCCCTACACATGGCTGCTAAGATGTTTGATTGAGCCACAAGCTTCTGTACCCAGTCCATCACCACCCCATCGGCGTGACTTCACGTGCTATAATTTGCGGCAAAATGACAATGTTGGGGAGGCAGTGAGCCATGATTAGCTTCGAAGACATTGAACTTAGCGAAGAGACCATGGCAAAGCTTCAGATGTTTTCCATGGACGTGCAGGAGTTTCGAGATGAGGGTCCTCTCGACAGCATTTCTCTGGCAAAGCTGGAGGAGCACTTCAGAGCGTCGCACGTTTACCATAGTGCAGGAATCGAAGGTAATAGGTTGACCCTCCAGGAGACACTCTTCGTATTAAAGGAGGGGATCGATGTGAGCGGGAAGCCGCTGAAGGATAGTATTGAAGTACGAGAGCTAGGTCAGGCCTTCGATTATTTGAAAACCCTGGCAGCCAAGAATGACACAATTAGGGAAACCGATATCCGTTCTCTCCACTCACTAATCATAAAAAGCGAAAGGGATCTATCCCCTGGCGAGTATCGAAAGGTTGGTATGATTATCTCGGGGTCAGAACATCGACCTCCGGAGCCGCTCGATGTCCCCCCGCGCATGGAGGCACTGGTTGCCTGGATCAATGCGAACATCGATAAACACCCCGTCGTTCTGGCCGCCATTGCCCACCACGAGCTTGCCGCAGTCCACCCATTCAAGGATGGCAATGGGCGAGTTTCGCGCCTCCTTATGAATCTCATACTCATGAAGAAGGGGTACCCCATCTCAAATATCCGACGTGAGGATCGCCCAGGGTATTATGACGCACTATCGTTCGCGGATGTGGGTATGTATGAGCCCTTGGTGGGACTTATTCAGGCAAGGTGCGCTGACCTATTCTCAGAGTATGTCCGAATCCGGGCAGAAACGAAACGTCTTACTGAGTGGGCGGCAAAGTGGGGAGACAAAGAATCAGAGGTGCTTCGGAAGCGAGAGGCGAGGGAATTGGAACTCTGGCAAAGTCGCATCCGTCAGGTATTCCTCGAATTTCAAAAAGCGAGTGAGCTCCTGAATGACGAATTGGATCAAATCTCGATTTCTTTCTACGATTATAAGAATGAGATCGACTTCGAAAAATACCAACTTCTTTCTTCAAAAGGTTTTATTCCACACGCAAACGCCTACTCGATTGTCTTTCGTCATCAAATAAGCGGCGAAACGGCAAGATTTCTATTTAGGTATTACAGGAATTTCTCCAAATTCCCGGCGCCGTCGAAAGTAATTCCGCTTGAACTGAACCACTTCGACCAAGACGAGAGTAAATACATACGTCTTTCAGACCTCCCGTGGGCAAAGTGCATTAGATTTCGCGAACTTTACTTCACGGCGGCAGGAGAATTCGTGGTGCGATATTTCAACATTGATTCGGGTCAGGAAGCGGAGAGGAAACCAGACACGATTGCTGACGCTGTCCGCGAATTCTTTGATGACGTCCTGCATAGGGTCTTTGGTTTGCATGTATAGCAGCAAGTGATGAAAACCTCCAGCAGGTGGGGCCCTCAGCATGGCCCTGCAGTTTTTCAAGCCAAGCGGGTCCTTGTCGTGAGGTTAAGACCACGGTGTGGTGGAAAAGCCGTAGTCTTGGATCGCCAGCCAATATGGGGTTCAACCACGAAAGCGGTACAAACCTCGCGCCTGACACTGGGAGCAGGCGCGACGTGCTCGTAAAACTTCTGCGCGCAGGAGGCCTGAGCGCGTCAGCAGCGGCCGCCGGGCTGTGGCTGCGCAGTCGCCGGCCGGAAGAAGAAACGCCACTAACGCTCGCACGCAGCTTCACGGTTCCCCCTGACGCCCAATATCCAGAATTAGTAGTCGCGCAGGGAGAAGACCCCCGAGCGCTAGTGCGGAAGGCGCTCGAGGGCCTGGGCGGCGTGCGGCGCTTCATCGCGCGCGGCGACGTGGTGGTGATTAAGCCCAACATTGCGTGGGATCGCACTCCCGAGCAGGCCGCCAATACCAACCCCCTGGCCGTGGCGGAAATGGTGCGGCAGTGTCTGGAAGCGGGCGCCAAGAAAGTGATCGTCACCGACGTAAGTTGCAATGAACCTCACCGCTGCTTTGAGCGCAGCGGTATAGCGAGCGCAGCCAGCGCCGAAGGCGCGGAAATCGTGCTGCCGGAGGAGCGCCTGTTCCGTCAGGTCAACCTGCGCGGCGACGTTCTGGGCGAATGGCCCGTGCTCGAACCCTTCATTGCCGCCGACAAGATCATCAACTTTCCGGTGGCCAAGTCTCACAGCTTGACGGGTGTCACGCTGGGGATGAAGAACTGGTATGGCATTCTGGGCGGGGCACGCAACCGGCTCCACCAGCGCATCCACGAAAGCCTGGCCGACCTCGCCGACGTCATGCGTCCGACCCTAACCCTGATCGACGCGTATCGCGTCCTGATTCGCAATGGACCCACCGGCGGAAGCCTGGCCGATGTGCTTTTGAAGAAAACGCTGGTGGCCGGAACCGATCCCGTGGCCCTCGACGCCTACGTGGCCAAGGCCTACTGGGATTACGAGCCCAGCCAGTTACGCTACTTACGACTTGCGCAGGACCGTGGATTGGGGAAAATGGACTTTGCCAACGTCCGGACCGAAGTGGTCAAGGTGTAGGTCAGTTGATCCACTCTCCCTCGTCCTCTTCGTCGTCCGCCTCGCCTGACCTTGCTTGAGCCACGGCGATGGCTTCTACCGCTGCCTCGGCGATTTCTTCGTCGTGAGAGTCGGCCAAGTCTCCGAGGATTTCCCCTGCCTCTTGCGGACGGATGTTGCCCACCGCTTCGATGGCGGCGAGCAGTAAGGCCTTTGGGGTTGATGGGGTCCTGACGAGTGCGACGACGTGCGGCCAGGCAGCATCCAGATCCCAGGCGCCCGCCGCATTGACTGCCTCATAGTGGATCTCCGGGTCGGCGCTTTCCAATGACTCCAGTATCTGATCATCAAAACCGCGAACCCCGCGCATGGCAAACACCGCCGTCAGCATCCACTCTTTGTCTCCGCTGGAATACGCAGCGCGGATGACGCTCGAGTGCCAATCCTGGGGGGCGCGCACGGCCGCCTCCAGAATTCGCCTCCGTAGTTCCTTGGGATTGCTCTCGTCAAGGTAAAGCTGGCGGAGCGAATCCTGGATGTTACGAAACGTGTCGAAGGAGATGGGTACACCTCCTGGATCATCGAATTCATCGTCCTCGACAAGTTCTGTGTAACCCTGTTCGAGGACCGGACCAAGGCTAATTGCCGCCTTGCGACGCAATTCCTCGGGCTCGTCACCGCTACCCACGATCGCCAATAAAACCTCTGCCAACTCGTCGTTCATAACGGTTAAGTCGCCCGCGAGCTCGGCAGCGATAAGCCGGTCGGATTCATTGGCCTGCTTATCAACTAAGGTCTCAAGAAATAACTTCCCTGCATTTTTTGGCCACTCCCACGGAAGAGTATCGATCAAGCTTCTTAGGTCCATAGGATCCCCCCAAAGGTAGATCTCCGCTTTCATAGCGGAGGGGTAGCGCGGACCTGTTTTGTAGGTCCGCGGCTCGTCCGCTATGGGCAAGGAAAAGCCGCGCAGGCACAAAACAGGTCCGCGCTACCATTCTCACTTGAGCTTGCGCTGCAATTCGGCAACTAGCTTCTCGGCGCGGGTAATCTGGCGCGCCACCTGCCTTGGTGCAGTGCCTCCGGTTATGTTACGGCGGGCCACGGAGCGCTCCATGGAAATGGCCACATCGTGCAGATCGGAATCCCAGCCAGGCACGAATTGCGCAGCTTCCTCCGCCGATAAATCCTGAAAAGTCTTGCCCAGCGCCGCGCAATGTCGAACCAGTTTGCCCACCTGCTCGTGCGCGTCGGCAAAAGGAATGCCGCGCCGCACCAGCTCATCCGCAAGGTCAGTGGCGGTCAGGAAACCGAGCTGGGTCATGGCTTTCATGCGTTCGGGATGGATGCGCATGGTCGCAGCGACGCGGCCGGCGATGATGAGGGCCGCAAGCGTCGTGTCTACGCCCGAGAACAGAGCTGCCTTGTCTTCTTGCAGGTCGCGATTGTAGGCGAGCGGGAGCCCCTTCATCACCGCCAGCATTCCGGTAAGTTTACCGAGCAGCGTTCCCGCCCGGCCGCGGATGAGCTCCAGCGAATCGGGATTCTTCTTCTGTGGCATCAGGCTGCTGCCGGTGGAATAGGTGTCCGCCAATTCCAAATAGCCAAACCCC
>Ga0182030_10014016_pt1 | contig 15883 bp, 13 predicted proteins | sample 812S3MmetaG_FD_121299 | JGI IMG/M metagenome (GOLD analysis project Ga0182030, IMG submission 121299) | Permafrost microbial communities from Stordalen Mire, Sweden - 812S3M metaG (Illumina Assembly) | ecosystem: Environmental > Terrestrial > Soil > Wetlands > Permafrost | place: Sweden...
AACCCCACTCTTCTCAGTATGTACGAACGTGCATCGAGGCTGCAACGCTCATGTGCCAACCAATTCGGCCCCGGGCCACGGATTTAGTACCACGCTGCACCAGCCCCAACGATGCTATTGGCGCAGTGCTGGAGCATGCTCTTCCGCAGGAGTCCCAGTGTCGTCGAAAGCTGAAAGCCGGTCCGGGCGTCCGGATTGCTGCGTTTCTGGGATCGCGGCTAAGGGGTGCGTCACGTCAAGCTGAGAACCGCCCGCACCGATCTCCACATCGTCATCACTGTCCGCGTGTCGCCGAAACCAATCTTTATCAAATGTTAATTTCATGGATCATCCTCATCTAAGGTAGACCTCCGCCTGTTCGGGCGTCATCTCGAAGTAACGCAGGTTTTCCTTTTTTCTGTCGATCCCGAGATCGGTCATGCCGCAGTTCGCGGCGTAAAGAGACTCGGCCTGCGGGAGCGAATGGAGCCCGATCCGTCCGCGAAACCCTTCCTCCTGACTCAACCGAATTGCGGTCGCCACGAAGACGCGTCCGACCAGCGAGTAGCGCGGATTCGATGCCGTCGCAATCGAATTCCACGGAGCACTTGCGACAAAATCGATATAGACCAGCTCTCTGCCTCTCCGCGTTGGAATGAGGCACGCGTGCCCTGCCGTCGATACCAGCATCAGTCCCTGCATCTCGCTGTCGCATTCTATTCCAAACATCCTGTAGGCAATCAGCCCCGCGACGGCTTCATGTTTCTCCCGCCAGTCCCAATGGCTGTGCTCCGCCCCTTTCGAATTGTGCTCGGAAATCGGCCGCCAACTTGATTCAACGCATGTTATTTCCTGAAGAGTAACGCCATCGATTAAAGCCGCTTCCACCAGTTGACCCCTCGCGCGGTTCTTCAGGTAGACCGTACTTCGGTCGCTCACAAAACCATAAGCTCCGATTTGTTCTTCTTGCCTTTATCTTCGAAGTACAGAGTCTCCCCTCGCGAAAGACGCGCGTCGACCAGTTGATACAGGCGCAATGCCTGACGAAGAACGGCCGTCTTGCTCAAGTCTTTGGCGGCGGATAGATTCTCGAGCGCCGCCATTTCAGCCTCGGTCAAATTCAAGGTCATGGTCTTCCGGTCTTTTTCTCTCTCGGCCATAGCTGCTCTCAAGCATTAGCATATGCGATCCGGAGCTAAAATACAATCAAAAAATATATAATATCTGGCTAATAAAACCAGAAAGACGCATGAGAACGAAAACGTAGCGTTGACTCAGCCCCGTTTGTTCAAAACTGGCGCGTGCGGAAGCTCGCCTGGCTCCTCAACGGCGGGCTTGCGGCGCGCGAACCTCATCTATTGCTTCGCTGTCGCCGAATCTCTTTGCTTCATGTAAGCGTCCACATTGCTCTTATCAATCAGCGTCACACCCGTATCCACAAATTCGGGTAGCGTCGAAAACGAGTCTTGCGCCCAGTCCCGATCCAACGTTGCGGGCTTGTTGTGGTACAAGTTATCGAGCATCTGAATGCCGTAGAAAGCCATCGTGAACGGCTTCTGCCCAATGGTCGCGTTGATCATGCCCTTTTGGATCCACGTCAGAGTCCGGTCGTCCGTATCCATGGCCACCACTACCTTGCCCTTCACATGCTCGCGGTCAAGCACGTCGGCGATCTCCGGGCACGCAATCGCCTCCAGGCAAACGAATGCGTCGATCTTGTCGATGGCTTTCTTGCTGATGATGTCCATGGTGGTATCGAACGCCACACGCGGATCACCCTTCATGTCCACCGTCTGCGTCACCTTCAGGCCGGAGTGGTTTGCCAGCACATCGGAATAGCCATGCATTCGCTGCGCCAGGTTGGCCTGTTCGGGAATCGTGAAGACCACTACGTTTCCTTTGTCCTTCAAATTCTCCGCCAGCACCTTGCCGCCCATCATCCCCGCGCGGTAGTTGTCGGTTCCGATAAACAGGAGGCGCTTACTCTTTTCGGCATCCGAGTCCATCGTGATCACGGGAATGCCTTGAGCGATCGCCGCATCGATATCGGGCTGAATCACCTTCGGGTCGCTCACCGAAACCAGTATCCCTGTCGGCTTCTTAGTTAACGCGTGTTGAAACTCTTCGTGTTCGGCATTCGGATCGTAGGTCTCCGGGCCTACCATTTCCGTGTGAATCCCCTTCATCTGGCTGGAGGCCTTGGCCAGGCCGGCCAGCGCGTTCTGCCAGTACGGCACCTTCGTGTTGGTGGCCACCAGGAAATACTTCTCCTCCGGACCATGCGCGGGGCTTCCGCACCCGGTAAGCGCGACGATGGACGCCGCTGAGATAAACATCACCACAAGTCTGTGCATGAATTCGATCCTCCTATACACCGCTTGCGGCAGTATATCGCGACTGCCGTAAGCTGGTGGAAGGAATTGAATCGAGTGGAGACCAGCCGCCGCCGCATCCGCCTCTTTCGCCAGTACGCCTGGATCGTTCTCGCCTGCAATATCGCCGTCATCCTGTGGGGCGCGGTTGTTCGCGCCACCGGCTCCGGCGCCGGTTGTGGCGAGCACTGGCCGCTTTGTAACGGGGTCGCCGTCCCCCAATCCCCGCAAATCGCCACCATCATCGAGTTCGTGCACCGGCTCACCAGCGGCCTGGCTGTCGGGCTCGCTCTGGGACTGGTGGTCTTCGGCTTCCAACTGTTCCCCAGGCGTCATCTGGTAAGGCGAGCCGCTGTAGCCGCGGTCTTTTTCGAATTCATGGAGGCTCTTCTCGGCGCTGCCCTCGTACTGCTGGGCCACGTTGCGAAAGATCCGTCTGTTGCGCGCGGCTATTACCTCAGCGCGCACCTCGTCAATACCCTCATGCTGCTCGCCGCGCTCACTCTTGCGGCCTGGGCATCCGGACGCTCGCCGGTCCGCATTCGAAGCGGGGCATTCGGCTGGAAATTCGCCTTTGGCATGGTAGGGGCCGGCTTACTGCTCCTGGGGGTGAGCGGCGTGATCGCCGCCCTCGGCGACACGCTTTTCAAGTCGTCCTCTCTCTCTCAAGGCTTCCGCCAGGACCTTCTTCCAGCGGCCCACCCATTCATACGCCTCCGCGTCTGGCATCCCGTCATCGCCGTGTTGGTGAGCCTGAGCATCGAAGCACTGTGTTTCGCGGCCCGCGCGAAACAGATCGCCTGGATTCTGGGCGCTCTGACTCTCACGCAGATCGCCGCGGGGATGATCAATCTGGCTTTACTGGCGCCAGTTCCCCTACAGATCTTTCATCTGCTGTTGGCTGATGCGGTGTGGATTGCCTTTATCCTCCTGGCCGCCGATGTCCTGCTGGAGCCGTCACCGGACTCCCGCTTCGCTCCCTCCCTCGACTTTGCGCTCACTTCGGTAAAGTAGTTCCTTCATGTCGAGATTCCGTTCGGTTCTCCTCTTCTGCATCTGCTGGGCCCGGCTGCATAGTGAACCGGCTTCTCAGTCGCTCTCGATCATGCCTCTCCCCGCGCACGTCACCCTCGCGCCGGGCCGTCTTCCACTCAACTCCGGCTTCACGGTGCGTCTCACCGGATACACGGAACCACGTCTCGCCCGCGCCGCCGCCCGCATGATCTCGCGCCTCGAAAAGCAAACCGGGCATTCCTTCGCATCCACCGGGCCCGCAACTTTGACCATCTCCTGCGAACGCACCGGCGCTCCTATCCAATCGCTGGGAGAGGAGGAAAGCTACCATCTTGAGATCACGCCCTCCGGTGCCCGGCTAACGGCTCCACAGCCTCTTGGCGCCCTCCGCGGCATCGAAACCATCCTCCAACTCGTCCGCCCCGGCCCGGAAGGCTTTGCGCTTCCCGCGCTCACCATCGATGACCAGCCACGCTTTCCCTGGCGCGGCCTCAGTTACGATGTTTCCCGCCACTTCATGCCCCTCGACCAGATCAAGCGCACGCTCGACGGCATGGCCGCCGTAAAACTGAATGTCTTCCACCTGCACCTCTCCGACAACCAGGGCTTTCGGATCGAGAGCAAGATCTATCCGAATCTTCAGAAACTCGGCTCGGGGGGACTTTACTACACGCAGGCGCAGATCCGCGATATCGTCGCCTACGCGCGCGACCGCGGGATCCGCGTTGTGCCCGAGATCGACTTGCCTGGCCACGCCACCGCCATACTCGTCGCCTACCCAGAGCTGGCAGTCTCACCCGCCCCGGTCGAAATCGACCACGTCTACGGCGTGCTCGATCCGGTGCTCGATCCCACCAAGCCCGGCGTCTACCTCTTCCTCGATCGCCTCATCGGCGAGATGGCTTCCTTGTTTCCTGACGCTTACTTTCACATCGGCGGCGATGAAGTCAACGGCCGCCTCTGGCGCGAGAGCGCCGAGATCGCCGCCTTCAAACAAGCCCACCATCTTCTGCCCACCCCACAAGACCCCGACGCCAATGATGCGCTCCAGGCTATGTTCAACCGCCGCCTGGAGCCTATCCTCGCCAAGCACGGCAAGCAAATGGAAGGTTGGGATGAGATTCTTGCACCGGGCGTCCCGAAGAACATCGTCATCCAATCCTGGCGTGGCCAGAAGTCTCTGGCGGACGCCGCGCGCCTGGGCTACCGGGGCATCTTGTCGTCCGGCTACTACCTCGACCTCGCCCTGCCGGCTTCCGAACACTACCTCATCGACCCACTCGACGGGGAAGCCAATACTCTGACTCCTGAGGAACAGAAGCGCATCCTCGGCGGTGAAGCGGCGATGTGGAGTGAGTGGGTCACTCCGGAAACCATGGATTCCCGCCTCTGGCCGCGCGCCGCCGTTGTCGCCGAGCGCTTCTGGTCCCCGCGCGCAGTTCGCGATGTGCCCGACATGTACCGCCGCATGTACATTCTCAGCCGGCAGCTTGAATGGCTTGGCCTGACCCACCAGTCCTGGAACAACCCAATGCTGCAGCGCCTCGCCGGTCCCAATGACGTGGAGCCTCTTCGCATCCTCGGTGAAGCCGTTGAGCCCGTCAAACACTACGACCGCGATCGTTTCGGACCTTACACCACCGAGTCGCCGTTCAACGAGTTCGTCGATGCCGTTTCCCCCGAGAGCGAGGATTCCCTTCGCCTTTCCGCCGGTGTCACCGAAGCCCTCCAAACCCACAATTGGGATTTGGTGCGCGCGCAGTTGACCCTTTGGCGCGAGAACGGCGTGAGGGTCGCGCCGCTTTGCAAAGACAATGCGCTCCTCTCTGGAGTCGACCTTTTATCGCGCAACACCAGCGAGCTCGCCGCTGTCGGGCTCGATTCCATTCAGGCAATTGAAACCGAAAACAAGAGAAATCCAGAATGGAAACTGAGTAATCTCGCCAGAATTAAGTCTCTGGAAGAACCCTCCGCGGCCCTGATGCCCGCCTTCTCCGGCGTAATTACAGTTCTAGTAAATGCAGCGGCCAATTGAATTTCTTGTATTACTGCTGCAAGCCGCCTGAAAAAATCGCTATAATTCAGACTGTTTCCGAGCGCTGTGGCTACCAGCATATCCACTGACGAAATGAATGTTTGGCCTGCGGCCGCGGTTCCGCATGACCTCAATACGCCCTACTGGCGCATATTTGACCATCATCCGCTTCCCGCCTGGATCTACGACGCGGAGACGCTCGCATTCCTCGCCGTCAATCAGGCGGCCCGCGCGGAGTACGGCTATTCCGAGCGCGAGTTTCTGGACATGCGTATCACAAGCATCCGGACTCCGGAAGACGCCCAACTGCTCCTTCGCTTCCTGGCTGGCCCGCTGAAATCCGAAGCCGTTAGCGGACCCTGGCGGCACAGGCGCAAAGACGGTTCCCTGCTCCTCGCCACGGCCTACAGCTTCGAGATCAATTACCGGCAGCGTCCGGCGCGTCTGATCCTGATCAAGAACATCTCCGAACAGAAGAAACTGGAACAGCAACTCCGCTTGTTCGCCGCCGCCGTTGCCGATGCGAGCGAGGCGGTCATGATCACCGACGCCAATCTTGTGCCACCCGGTCCGCGCATCGTGTTTGTGAACGGGGCTTTTACCGCCATGACCGGATATTCTCCGGAAGAAGTGATTGGCCGCGTCCCCAGCTTTTTGCAAGGCGTGAAGACGGAGCGCATCACGCTCGGCCGCATCAACCGCGACCTCGCCGCTACGGGGACTTCCGCCTACAGTTCCGTCAACTATCGCAAGGACGGAACCGAATACATGGTGGAGTGGCAAGTCACTCCCCTGCGTGACGATTCCGGCGCCATCACGCACTTCCTCAGCATTCAGCGCGATGTCACGGAGCGCAATCGCCTGCTGGAGCAATTCCATCAGGCGCAAAAGATGGAAGCCGTGGGCAGGCTGGCCGGCGGCGTGGCGCACGACTTCAACAATCTGCTCACCATCATCCTCGGCTACACCGGGCTGCTGACCGTCGAGTTCTCTAAACTGAAGCTCGGCGAATCCAAGCTCGTTCGGAGCGTCGAAGGCATTCAGCAGGCTTCTGAAAAGGCCGCCGCGCTCACCACGCAGTTGCTGGCCTTCAGCCGCAAACAGGTGCTCCGGACGCGCATCGTCGACCTCAACCCGTTCGTCGCCAACCTGGAAGGATTGCTCCGGAGGCTGATCGGCGAAGACATCAACATGGCCTTTATTCAAGGCCAGCAACTGGCCCGCGTCCAGGTGGATACGAACCAGTTCGAGCAGGCCCTGATGAACCTGGCCGTTAACGCCCGCGATGCGATGCCCTACGGCGGCATGTTGACTGTTGAGACCCGCAATACGGAAGTTTCCACGCGCTATGCCGAGTTCACTTCCGTGAAGCCCGGAAAGTACGTTCTGATCTCTGTCTCCGACACCGGAACCGGCATGGATGAGGAAACGCGCTCCCGCATCTTTGAACCCTTCTTCACCACCAAGGAATCCGGCCGCGGCACCGGACTCGGACTCGCCATGGTCTACGGCTTCGCGAAGCAGAATGGCGGGACCATTACGGTCTATAGCGAGCCGGATCGCGGCGCGTGTTTCAAGATGTACCTGCCCGCAACGGAAGCGGCCGTTGAAGAGGCCGGCGCCGCCACGATCTCCATTCGCGCCCGTGGAAGCGGCGTCGTCCTGGTGGTGGAAGACGATACGGGCATTCGCGATCTGATCGGCGAGGTGCTTGCGGAAGCCGGATACGAAATCATTTTGGCAGCGGACGCGAGAGAGGCGTTGGAGCGCGCCGCGGCGTTCCCTCGACCGATCCACTTACTTCTGACCGACGTTGTTCTTCCCGGCATGAGTGGGCCGGAACTCGCCGAGAACCTGAAGGCTGCGCGCCCGGAGCTCAAAGTGCTCTTCGCGTCGGGCTACTCCGATCACGCATTGTTGCGGCAGGGAGCCATCGCCAGCGGCGCGGCTTTTGTGCCGAAGCCGTTTGATGCCATGACGTTGGTGGGACGCGTTAGCGATTTGCTGCTTGAGGTTTCGTAGCAGCCCGCGCCCCGGGTATCACCGGGCAAAAGCAGCCGTGCCGCAAGATCTTCTCATAATCATAAGCGGGACGAAGTTGATGGAAACGCTGGACACGCGGTCTAACACCAGTTGAGCGGGGATCGCGTTTAGGGCCACAGCCTGCCACTGGCGGTTACCCAAATCGCCTCGCGCCGCTTCGCCGCAGCCTCTCTGATAGCAAGTTTCCCAAGGTCGCCGAAACTCTTCCAGTCGGTCTTGAATGAAACAGGAAGCCCCTCAGCGGCGGCGAACTCCGACGTCACTCGCCCACGGACAGGTGCGGCCGCCGATCACCAGCGACCCCTCGCAGGGTTCCGCGAGAAGGCGCGCGGTGCAGAAGCATGCCGCCACCATATCGTGTGGAGTTTGACCGTTGGCGTCATCGACAAGCTCCGATCAGCGTAGCAAACGCGTATGATGGCCCTTGTGCTCTTCCTCGGAGATGGACCGCTCACCCTCGCCCAAATCGCTGCCGTAGCTACCGGCCAACAACCCACCGAATTCTCGCCGGCTTCTGTAGTCCGCATGCAAACCTCGCGCCGCGCGGTTGCGGAACTCCTCGCGAGCGGCCAGGTGGCTTACGGAGTCAACACCGGATTCGGCCGCCTCAGCGATCACGTGATCCCGCCGGAGCAACTCCAGACTTTGCAGCGAAACCTTGTCCGCAGCCATGCCTGCGGCATCGGGAACCCTCTCAGTCCGGAAGAAACACGCGCGCTCCTGCTGCTGCGCGCCAACGCACTCGGACTCGGATTCAGCGGCGCCCGCGCCGGGGTTGCGCAATTGGTCAACGAGCTGCTCGTTCGCGACGTCCTCCCCATCATTCCTGAAAAAGGCTCCGTGGGCGCAAGCGGAGACCTTGCTCCCCTCGCGCACCTGGCGCTCGTTCTCATCGGCGAAGGGCAGGCGCTCTATCACGCCGAAGTGCTTCCGGGTGGCGAAGCCCTCAAGCTTGCGCAACTCGTGCCCATCGAGCTTCAGGCCAAAGAAGGCCTCGCGCTCCTCAACGGCACCCAAGCCATCAACGCCGTGGGCGCACTCGCGCTGTGGCGTGCGTTTCGAGTTTCCCGCGCGGCATCCATCGCGGGAGCGATGAGCCTCGAAGCGCTTCTCGGTACACCCGTGGCCTTCGACGAGCGGATCCACCTGGCTCGTCCCCATTCCACGCAACTGCGCACAGCCCAGCGGCTCCGCCACCTTCTGCGGAAGAGCGAGATTCGCGAGTCCCATCTTGTGGGCGACCCGCGCGTGCAGGATGCCTATAGCCTGCGCTGCATGCCGCAGGTGCATGGCGCAGTCGAGCACGCTCTCGAACACGCACGCTCCGTTCTCGAGATCGAATCGGGGTCGGCCACCGACAACCCTCTCGTGTTTTGCGACGGGGAAACCGAGATCTTGTCCGGCGGCAACTTTCACGCCGCGCCGCTGGGATTAGTCCTCGACTACGCCGCCATCGCGCTCACAGACCTCGGCAGCGTCAGCGAGCGCCGCATCGATCGCCTCATCAATCCCGATCTCAACGAGAGTCTCCCCGCCTTCCTCACCCCGCATCCCGGCGTTTCCTCCGGTTTCATGATCGCTCATGTGGCCGCCGTAAGTCTGCTCTCGGAATGCAAGGTACTGTCGCACCCTTCGAGCGTCGACAACCTGCCTACTTCCGGTGGCAAGGAAGACCACGTCTCCATGGGCATGACCGCGGCTCTCAAATTCCGCTCCATCGTCACGAACATGGAAAACGTCATCGCCGTAGAACTGCTGTGCGCCGCGCAGGGCATCGAATTCCGCCGTCCTCTCCGCGCCGGCGAGGGCGTGGAACAGGCTCACTCCATCGTCCGGGAGATGGTTCCGAAACTCGGCGAAGACCGCGCCCTCGCGCCCGACATCGCCGCCATCGCCGCGGCCATCCGCGTGGGCCGTTTCGATACCGTGAGTTGATACAAAGACGAGTTGATACAAAAGAAGGATGCAAACGCGAGCACTCGGGAATAGCGACCTCCTGATTACGCCCATCGGCGTCGGTGCCTGGGCCATGGGCGGCGGAGGCTGGGCTTTCGCCTGGGGATCTCAGGACGACACTGATTCCATCGCCGCTATCGAGGCGGCCGTGGACAAAGGCGTGAACTGGGTAGACACCGCCGCCGTTTATGGACTCGGCCACTCGGAAGAAATCGTCGGCCAGGCGTTGAAGTCTCTGCCAAACAAACCTTACGTGTTCACCAAGTGCGAACGCGTCTGGGGCGAAGATCGCCAAATCGCCAAGAGCCTGAAGCGCGATTCCATCCATCGCGAATGCAACGCCAGCCTGCGCCGTCTCGATGTAGACGTGATCGATCTCTACCAGATCCACTGGCCGGAGCCGGATGAGGACGTCGAAGAAGGCTGGACCGCCATGGCGGAACTGAAGGCCGCGGGAAAAGTCCGCCACATCGGCGTTTCCAACTTCAACGTCGCGCAGATGGAACGCGCCCTGAAGATTGCGCCCATCACTTCCCTGCAGCCTCCCTATTCGATGCTGGTGCGCGGCGTGGAAGACGAAATCCTGCCGTTTTGCCTGACTCACAACGTCGGCGTCATCTCCTACTCTCCCATGCGCAACGGACTGCTTTCCGGCGGCATGACGAAGGAGCGCGTCGAGCTATTCCCCGAAGACGATTTCCGCCGCCGGCTGCCGGACTTTCAGGAGCCCAAGCTCTCGAAGAATCTGAAGCTGGCTGAGAAGCTGAGAGCCATCGGCGCGAAACACGGCCGCAAGCCGGGTGAGGTCGCCATCGCGTGGGCTCTCGCGAACCCCGCGGTAACCGGCGCCATCGTCGGAATGCGTGCTGCCAGTCAGGTAGATGGCGTCGTCGGCGCTGCCGAATTCCGCCTTAGCGCGGAGGAACTGAGCGAGATTGAGGCGGCTCTTTCAAGCGAGTAACTTGATTCGCAGCCAGCTCAGCGACCACCTGATCCACGCCCGAAGGCCACCGAATCTCCAGCCGGTTCACCTTCTTCGCCTCACCCAAGCCAAAGTGCAGCCGTAGATCGCTCTGCGATAAGTAACTGCCGCCGCTGCGCACCTCATCCACCTGCATGTGCCCACCGGCCGTCACCGAAACGCGCGCCCCAATGGCGCTTCGGTTCGATCGCGTACCCTCCAACTGCACCGTGATCCAATTCCCAGGGGGTGGCGATTGCTTCCACAACGAAGGGGCTTCATTCTGGTTATTCACCGCAATCTCCACGGCACCCTCGTTATCGATATCCCCCAGCGCCAAGCCCCGCGCCGCATGCAGTTCCGCCACCGCCGGACCCCCATCCAGCGAAACATCCGCATACTTCCCGGCGCCGTCACTCCTGTAAAGAATCGCCCTCTCTCGAAAATGCAAGTCCGTTTTCAGCCGTTCCACTTCCGGAAACACATGGCCATTCACCAGCACCAGATCCTTCCAGCCGTCGTTATCGAAATCGAGAAAGCCGCATCCCCATCCCACGTAGCGCGTGTTATTCCCTAACCCGGCTGCGCGCGTCACATCTTCAAACTCGCCCCGGCCGCGGTTGCGGTAAAGCGTCTCCCGCTCATCTGAAAAATTGGATCGAAACATCTCCCCGCCGGCCGCCACCACCCCCATTCCAGACAGAGCGCGCCCGTTCTCATCGAATGCGACGCCGCGCAGCAGCGCTTCATCCTCGAACGTGCCATCGTGCTTGTTGATATAGAGAATGGACGGCGTCTGGTCGCACGCCACATAAATATCCGGCCAGCCATCAGCGTTGAAGTCACCCACCAGCACGCCTAAACCATAATTGCCGTTGGGCGCGGCAATTCCCGACTCCTTCGAAACATCCCGAAAGTGGCCGCCTTCGTTGTGATAAAGAATGTTGCGATCAAACGGCAACCCGCGCGGGCCGCAAGCCACCGCCAGCCCGCGATAAAAGCAGTACGGGTTCTCGCCCGGTTTCGGCGTCGAATGCGGATCGAACTTCAAGTAGTTCGCCACAAACAGATCCAGCTTTCCATCCCGGTCGTAATCCAGAAACGCGCAGCCGGTGTTGTAGCGCGTGCGGTCCTCGTCGAGGCCCGCCGCCCTGGTCACGTCCTCGAACCGCCTGCCATCCCGGTTGCGATAGAGAATGTTGCGCCCCCAATACGTGACGAACAGATCTGTGAACCCGTCGTTGTCGTAATCGCCCGCGCAGACGCCTTGCGCCCACTGGTCTGTCCGCTGGTTGAGTCCCAGCTTTTCCGTCACATCTTCAAAACGGTCATGCCCGAGGTTGTGGTACATGCGGCTCATCCCCCCGGGGCCGGACAGGACGAACAGATCCAGCAGTCCATCGTTGTCGTAGTCGATCAGCGCGATTCCGCTGCCCGTCGTCTCGACGATGAATTGTTTATTGGTGTCGCCGCCGTTTGGAAACTTAGCCGTCAAGCCCGCTTGCGCGGCAATGTTTCGGAAATCCGGCCGGAAGCCCGCGCCGCATAGCAAAGCCGCGCACGCGATCGCGACTAAGGGCCTACTGAGCAGGCGCCTTCTCCCCGATCTTCCTGAGAAACTCAGTGAACTCCCCCTCGGGAGGCTTCTGCAGTTGATCCAGAATTTTCTTCTGCGCCAACGCGTCTGCGCCGCGGCCCAGGTCTCGATAGGCCAGCATCAGGTTGTAGTGCGCCGCTTCGTTTTCCGGCTGCAGTGCAATGGCCTTTTCGAATAACTGCGCTGCTTCGTTGTAGTGCTTGTCGCCGGCGCGCGAACGGCCCACCGCAATCATTGCCTCGGCGAAATCGGGCTTCAACAACAGCGCCTCTTCAAACCACTTCCTCGCTTCATCGGGCTTCTGCTGCGCGGCCAAAATCTGCGCCACCTGATACGTCGCCACCGCATCGCTCGGGTTCAACTTCAGCTCCGCCTCGAACTGCGCACGCGCCCTGTCCAGATTCTCCGGGCTGGGACTCGCCAGCAGCAGACAGCGTCCCAGACGATAATGCAGGTTCAGCGCCTCCGGAGCTTTCTCGATGGCCTTCTGATATTGCGCCGCTGCTTCCGCATACTTGCCTTCGCTCTCGAAGACTTCCGCCGAAATCTGATTGACGCGAAACGAAGCGGGGGCTTTTTGATATAAACCCAGAACGGCTGCGTCCCAGGCTTTTCTGTGCAGTTTCGCGCTCTCGTAAAGGGCGTCCGGGTCGGAGGGGAATCGGAGTAAGACCGTGGAGATCAAATTCGACGCTTCGCCGACCCGATTCGTCGCCGACAGGCACTCCACAGCCGCGATACCGGCGAGGCGCGCCAGATTTTCATCCGGGACCGTCACGAACTCGCGGGCGGCATCTTCGCAGTCCTTTTGCGCCGCTTTCGTCATGGCGAGAAAAACCCGGAACGTTGCATCGTCCGGGTGCGCAGCCACGCTCTTCTCAAGGTCCGTTCTCGCGTCCTGGTACCGTGCTTCGCGAAAGGCGTCGATTCCCTTCGTTTGAGCGAGAACGGCAAGCAGAAGCAGAACGCTAATGCCCGGCATCGTCCACCATCAGATCCAGGTCACCGAACCGGTGTTTGTTCGATCCCTCCATGTAGCGAAAGGCCAAAACGGGAGGCACCCCAGGCGGCACGCTCTTCGACGCCCCCGGACCTTCCTGTTCGGCATAGAGCATCGTCACACGGCAGGAATCCGCAGCCCGCTTGACTGCGGCTTGGATGTCACCCGAAGCCGCCAGCAGGAAACAAATTAGAAAACTCATCGCACCGGCTCCATTCCCGCAGTCACCTTCTCTTTGGCCGTCAACTCTTCGTGCGTGGCACGTTCCCGAGCGGCGTCTTGCGGCCTGTTCAACCGATCGTACACCCGCGCCAGGTGATAATGCGTGGCCGCCACCCGGGGATTCAGCTTCGCACTACGCCGCAGTTCCTCCGCAGCCTGCGGGTAATCGCGCTTGCCTTCCAGCAGGACGCCCAGCTCATAGTGGCTCTCCCAACCCTCACCGTTCAGCGCAATAGACTTTCGCAGCAGCTTGTCTATTTCCGCGGGTTCTTCGCCGGCGGCGCTCATCGCCTTCGCCTGCAGCAGATACGCCGTGGGGTCTTGCGGATTGGCTTTCTGGAACTCGGCGAACCTGCGCTCCACTTCGGGCAAGCGGTCTCCGGCCTGATCCAGCATCTTGCCCAGAAACACATAAGGCTGGGCCACCTCCGGCGCCAGTTCGATGGTCCGCAGAAAGCTGTTCACCGCCTCGGGGAACCGCCGCTCCCCGTAATACGCGACGCCCAGGGCCAGTTCGATCTGCGCGCTGCGAGAGAATACTTTGCGCGCGTCTTCAAGAACGTCCGCCGCCTGGCCGAACTCTTCGTGTCCCAGCAGAGCCTGCGCCAGATCGAAACGGTAGCTCTCTTCGTAGGGACCCAGGCGCACGGCCGCGCGATATTCGCCGATGGCCTGCGCAAACTCGGCGTTCGCGAGATAAACCTTGCCCAGGTAATTGCGGACCGATGCGGACGTTTCCCAGCCGCTTGCGGCGTGCGCAAGTTCCACCGCACGGAGCGCCGCCGCTTTGCGCCGCGGCTCATCGTTTTGCATGGCGTAGACTTCCGTGAGCGCCAGCCACACGCGCGGATTCCGGGGCTGCGCGGTGCGTACGTTCTCAAGGTCGGCACGAGCTTCCTGCAGGTGTCCGGAGGCCATGGCCGCGAGGCCAGCCCGGAACAAGTCCCGCGGAGGTGGATCGGCGAAGAGCAGCAGAAATGAAATAACGAGGAACAAAGCCTACCCGACCAATCAGTCTACCTTGGGCAGGGCGTTGTGCAGACTTGTGCAGACTTGTGCAGACTTGTGCAGCGTTGTGCATAAGCGCGCGATGCTGGATCGGCCCTTCGGCCGCCGCTTTTTCAAAACAAGCTCGCTCAGATCTTCCTGATTCTGCTGTAGTTCCGGGCCACCCGGAAGGCGTTGTTGGGGTAGCCCGCAGCCTCGTTTTTTTTATCAGCTTGCGGGCAGCGTTGTGCAACTTTGTGCAACTTTGTGGACAGGCGCGCCGGACGCTGCAATGCCCCTGCTGGGAACGCGCCAGTCAACACCATCATCTCACCAGCGGATGCCGCTGGCGCGCGCGGATTGGTCCTGGGACACCTTCGGTCCCAGCCGCGGGTGTTCGGGTTCGTGGGAAGCGCCTGAACGAATTCAGCGAGTTACAAGGCACACGCGCAAAGATGCCGAGATCTTTGATGCCGTAACGATCTTCGTGGTTTGATTGTGACCGGTCCCAGCGCGCAAGCTAAACTGTGGATGGTTATCATGAGCGAACCGAATCCGCCCGATTTTCCAACGCTCTATCACCGAGCCTTCGAGGAGTTCGGGCAGGCTGCGTTGTGGAGCAGTAAACCCGTCCCCGACCCAACGCCCGCCGACGCTTTGGCGATCACCCACAGCTTGAGGGTCGAAGGCGACCTGCGGGCGCGGCTTCTAGCCGAGCAGATCGAGCAGGCATGTCGTGCCGCTCTCTAGCATTCAGAGCGACATTCTCAGACTTCTTGCATCGCACGCGCTGCTCAGCTTGACACCTTGTTTCTGCAAGAGACCGGCTACTCCTTGCAATGGCTCCTGCGAGACCCGGTTATTTATACTTTGATAGCATCTCCTCATGCAACGCCGCACATTCCTCACCGGCCTCGCCGCCCCTTTAATCCTGGGCGCGCAGAACAAATCCGGTTCTAATAAACCAATCCTCGGTTCCGCCGCCCACACTTACGAAGTCACGCACGATTGGGGCGCGGTCCCCGCGAACATCAAGTACGGCAACACGCATGGCGTCTGCGTCGATTCCCAAGGCCGCGTCTATATCCACCACACCGTCAACGACGCGAGCGAGTCGCATGACACGATGGTGGTCTTCGACAGCAACGGCCGCTTCATCAAGAGCTGGGGAGCGGCGTTTCGCGGCGGTGCCCACGGGTTGCATATCCGCAAGGAAGGCAGTCAGGAATTTCTTTACCTTTGCGACACCAAGCGCGCCGTGGTCGTGAAATCCACGCTCGATGGCGAAGAGGTTTTCATGCTCGGCTATCCTTCCATGGCCGAGCCCTACAGCCACGGATATATCAAGTACTCGCCCACCAACGTCGCGATCGCGCCTAACGGGGATCTCTACGTCGGCGACGGTTACGGCTCCAGCTACATCAACCAATACAACGCGAAGGGCGATTACATCCGCACCTTTGGCGGCAAAGGGACAGGCCCCGGCCAACTGGATTGCCCGCACGGCCTGGTGGTCGACACGCGTCATGATCCGCACACCGTGCCGCCCGTCCTTCTGGTGGCCGATCGCGGGAATCACCGCATCCAGCGCTTCACGCTCGATGGCAAGCATATCGACTTCGTCGCCGGCACCAACCTGCCCTGCCACTTCAACTTCTACAAGAACGGCGATGCGGTGGTTCCGGATCTGGGCGCGCGCGTTACGCTGCTCGACAGG
>Ga0182030_10014018_pt1 | contig 15883 bp, 11 predicted proteins | sample 812S3MmetaG_FD_121299 | JGI IMG/M metagenome (GOLD analysis project Ga0182030, IMG submission 121299) | Permafrost microbial communities from Stordalen Mire, Sweden - 812S3M metaG (Illumina Assembly) | ecosystem: Environmental > Terrestrial > Soil > Wetlands > Permafrost | place: Sweden...
ACGGCAGCGGCGGCGGGCGCGGCGGACGCGGCGGTGGTGGCGGCGGACGCGGTGGCCGTGGCGCCGCCGGCGACCCCAATGAAGGCCGCCTGGCGAAGTTCGTGGTCGATCCCGAGTTGGCGCAATCGGCCAACATGAGCTTCCAGGGACGTCACGACCCAGGCCTGGTGGAAATCTCCGCCACCCTCACCCAGGATCAATTGCCCGACGCCGCGCGCGACGCCATCTTCAAGGCGCTACAGGACGTCATCGATCATCCGCCCACCGCGGCCGACGTGGACCGCGTGCGCACGCAGCTTCTGCGCAACCTCGAAAACAGCCTCTCCGACCCGCAGTCCATCGCCACTGGCGCATTGAATACCGCCATCTCGCAGGGCGACTGGCGCCTGATGTTCCTGCAACACGACCGCCTGAAAGATGTTCAGCCGTCCGACGTGGTGCGCGTGGCCAAGGCCTATTTCAAGCCTTCCAACCGCACCGTGGGGTACTACATTCCGGACATGAATCCCGACCGCACCGTGGTGCCACCGACGCCCGATCTCGCCGGCGCCCTGAAGAACTACAAGAGCACCGTCACCATCGTACACGCCGAGACGTTCGACCCCACGATCGCCAACATCGAAGGCCGGCTGGTGCGCTTGAAGCTGGCCAACGGCATGAAGGTGGACGTGCTGCCCAAGAAGACCGAGAACAACATCGTCACCGGGACCATCGAACTGCGCTTCGGCGACGCTACCACGTTGGCTGGCCAGCGCGAGGCCGCGACGTTCGCCGGTAGCCTGTTGATGTTCGGCACAAAGAGCCATACCCGCTCGCAGTTGCAGGACGAGTTCCGCAAGCTGGATGCGCAGGTGAACGTGAGCGGCGGCGGCGGCGGATTCGGCGGCGGACGCGGCGGCGGCCGTGGGGGACGCGGAGGCGGTGGCGGGGGCGGCAGCATCTCCAGCGCCACGGCCAGCATCTCGGCCCCGGCGGAGAATTTCCTGGCGGCGGTGAAGCTGGCTGTCGAAATCCTGAAGGAGCCGCTCTATCCCCAGGACGAATTCGACCGCTCCAAAACGCAACGCCTGCGGGCGCTCGATAACCCGCAGACCGAGCCCACGCAACTGGCCACCGAAATGTTGAGCCGGCATCTCTCGCCCTTTGCCAAGGGCGATCTGCAGTACCAGCCCACGCGCGAAGAGCAAAAGCCGGAGCTGCAAGAAGTCACCCTGGCCGAAGCGAAGAAGTTTCACGACGATTTCTACGGCGCCAACTACGGCGTCTTCGCGGTGGTGGGTCCGGTGACCCCGGCCGATATCCAAAAGGCCGCCGCGGAGCTGCTGGGCAACTGGAACACGTCGAAAGTCTACCAGCCGCTGGTCACGCCGTTCAAGAAAGTCGCGCCCATCAACCAGAAGATCGAAACGCCCGACAAGGCCAACGCCGAATTCCTGGCCGGCGAGCGTTTCCAGATGTCGCAAAACGATCCCGACTATCCCGCCATGGTGCTCGCCAGCTATATGTTCGGCGAGCCCATCACTTCTCGCGTCTCCAACCGCATCCGCAACAAAGAGGGACTCAGCTACGGGGCCAACGCGCGCCTCACCGTCCCCACCGAGGGCGATTCCGCGGAACTTTCGGCCACCGTCAGCCTCAATCCGGCGGTCGGCCCCAAGGTGGAGTCCTGCTTCATGGACGAATTGCAGAAGGCTTATCAGGGCGGCTTCACCGCCGCGGAAGTGGCCGAAGCCAGGAAGGCCATCCTCGACGCGCGCCTGATCGGCCGTTCCACCGACGCCGCGCTGCTCCAGTTCATCGCTTCCCACGCGCAGTTGGATCGTCCGCTGCAATGGGACGCCACGGTGGAAGCCAAAATCGCGACCCTCACGCCGGCGCAGATCAATGCGGCGTTCCGCAAACACATCGATCCCGCCGGGATTTCGATCGTGAAGGCTGGCGATTTCGCGGCCGCAAAGGTGTTCCAGTAGAAGTTCACCGCTGAGGCGCGAAGGAAATAGAGAGCGCAGAACCGGTCGTTCGGCGCCCTCGCGCCTGGCTAGCCCGGATTTCCATCGCCTTTCAACCGACACTGCGCAAGCTGTTCGTGGCGCAGCCTCTTAGGCGCCTCTTAGGCTGCCCTCTCGGCGCTCGTGCCGAGACATGCTGTGGTAGCGGCTCCCGCTCCATGCGTCGGCTTGAGAGCCTGCGCCACAAAGCAACACGCAAGGTCCGACGAGAAATGCAGGCTAGGTTGTGTCGCAAAACTTCGAACCGCTCCCTGACGGTCGCGGCTCAGTAACAAGTCTCCTGTCAAGCGGTCTTTGTCCTTTGACTTGAGTTTCGCGAGAGGCCGAACATGCCCGGCACAACGCAAAAAAAACCCGGCGGTCAGGAAGACCGCCGGGCCGCGTCGTTCAAGTTTGACCCTGTATTGATAACTTTCTGGTCCCCTTCGAGTCGGGGAACAAGGTCCCTTCCACTATATCACTGAACGGTCGCTTTTTTTATGAAATCGAGACGCGGAAAATGTGTTTCCAGATATTCGTTTCCCTGTTGCGCGATCTTGTTCGGGTCGGGCCCCTGCCCGCCGGGCGGCATGTCGCCGTAAAATCCGTACAGGCTTTCGACCACGGACATGCCATCCACCACCTGCCCGATGGGCGCGAATCCCTGGCGGTCGAGGTCCTTGCGATTATCGGCCAGATTGATGAACAACTGGGTGGTGCGGGCGTTCGGTCCGGGTTTGGCGTATGTCACTGTGCCTTTCCCGTTGGGGTGCTTGACGGGATCGTCGGGCAGCATGCCGCTGGCCCACAAGGCGTCGATCTGGGGATCGCCGTTGATTCCGAATTGCACCACGAAGCCGCGCACCACGCGGAAAAACCGCGCGCCATCGTAAAAACCGCTCTTCACCAGTTGGAAGAAACGATCGGCGCCTTTGGGTGCCCAATCGCGATGCACCTCGATGTCCACCAGGCCCTTCGAGGTGTCCAGCTTCACGTGAAATATGGCGGGAACCGGCTCCTGCTTGGCCGGGGCGGCAGGCGCTTCCTCTTTTTTGTTCCGATCGCCGCCGGGCGACGAACAACCGGTGAGCGCGAGACACACCGCGGCGCTCACCGCGAGAGTCGTAATTCTACCCATCGATCATTCAGTATGGCACGCGCGCGGGGCGGTCTACTTCCCGGCTCCGTGTACCAGGGTCAACGTGCCTGCGATATCCACCGCACGCCCGTTTTGCGTGCCCGGCTGAAAGCGCCAGCCGCCGACAATCGCCGTGGCCTGCTTGTCCAGCCTGGCATCCTGCGGTGAAGCCATCTGGAGATCGCGCGGGACCCCGTCCTTGCCGACGGTCAGATGCAGAGACACGGTGAGGCTTCGCCGGTCTCCGGATGCGCCCGGAAAATTTGCCTTCACCAGTTTGGGACGGGCCATGCCACCGGCGGTGCGGAATGCCGCCGCGCCCAGGCGCCAGTCCGAATCCCAATGTTCGTCGAAGCCTACCGATACGTTGATTTTCGAAGGCACGGGCTTGCCGTCCTGCTGTGCCGGGGAATAGCGCGACTGGCTCATGCATGCCACCGCGCTTTCGTCCAGGCCCAGGCCAAGCGGGCTCACGACGTGGATGTCGGCCGGCATCCCTTCGTCATCGACGGTGAGCGACAGCGTGACCAGCCCGGCCAGGTGAGCGATGCGGGCCTCCTCGGTGTACTCCGGCTGCCGGCATTGCATCAGGGGAACCGGAGGCACCACGCCGTCGCCACGTGGCGCGAAGGTTTGCGAATGTGCCCGCTGGGCCGCCGATACCGCGTCGCGATTCGCGTATGCGGCGTTCACCATGGTCTGGGGGCTAAGCGGATAGGTCTGCGGTGTCGCGGTGCCCGCACATATCACAACCATGAGCGCACAACGCCGCATGCCCCCGAGAATATCACCGGGGAGGGCTCTCGCGAGATAGCCAATAGGGGCTAAAGGAGTTTAGGCAATGTGGGCTCTCTGACGATTGCGCAGAAAAGCTCCCATCATGCGGTCGGTCACGGCGGTGTGGTCGTCAAGCCAGTGCGTGAGAAATTCCACCAGCGCGGCGCCCGCCTGCGCGTCGCCCGCCTCGATGAGAGGCACGTACTGTCGCAGACGCTTGCGCGCGGTGTCGTGCTGCTGCTTATGCCATTCGAAGGAGAGATACCGGGCGCTGCGCATGAGCTTCTCCTCATGGGCGAGATGGTCTTCGATGGCGGCGATCAGACGGTGAAGAACCTCCTGGACCTCGAAAAGCGGTGCGCCTCCACGGAGCGCCTGTTGGAGTTCGCCCGTCGCCTGGAAGACCGCGCGGTGCTGGTTGTCGATTTCGGGGAAGAAAACGGCATTGGATTTATGCCACTTGAAAAGGCGCATGTTCCATTTTACACGATTACCGGATTAACAGGCCCTAATCTACGGAGTCGGCCAAAAAGCATTAAGTAATGGCCACGTATGAACACGAATGAACCCGAATAGAAGAAGACTTTGTTGTTATCCGTGTTTATCTGCCTGGATCGGGTGCTCAAATGCTTCTTGCTTTGCCGCGGGGCGCCGTGCCTGAAGACCGGTGAGATTCGCGGCCGGCCACCCTGCGGGGCCATCACTTGCGCTTGAGTTCGCCTTCGATGATTGGGCGGATGGCAGCGAGATCGAGGTCGCCGTTGTACTTCCGGCCATCGACGAAGACCGTCGGGGTGGAGTCCACTCCGGCCTGTTCGCCTTCCTTTTCTTCGCGGGCGACGGCCTGCTTGATGGCGGCGGAATCCCAGTCCTGCACGAAGCGCTTGGTGTCGACGCCGGTGGCAGTAGCCAGGGCTAAAATCGTCTGGCGGGACAGGTGGGTGCGATTGGCGAACATGGCATCGTGGAGCGGCCAGAATTTCCCCTGGCGATGCGCCGCCAGCGCGGCCGCGGCGGCCAGCGCCGCCTGGGAGTGGGTGTCGAGCGGGAATTGCTTGAACACCAGCTTCACGTCGGGGGGATATGCCTTGAGAACGGCGTATAGCTTGGCAACGGCCGCAGCGCAATAGGGGCACTGGAAATCGGAGAACTCGACCAGCGTGACGCGCGCGTCCTTGGGCCCCAGGAAGGGCTCGCCGTCGATGGGGATGACCACCGGGTCTTCGAGCAACTTAGGGGGGGTGGGGTGCATCAGCGGGGAATGATCGAGCGCGGCCAGCGCCGCGGCTTGGTTGCCGCCCTTCCGGATGGAGGCGACCACGATGGCGGCCAGGGCCTTGCTATAAGAGCAGGTCGGATCCTTGGTGCGGCATTCGGCTATCTTCATGCCGCAGCCGCAAGGGCAGGTGCTGGTGCGAAGTACCTTGAGGGCCAGCGTCTTTTGCGCGGCCGTGAGGCCGGTGAAATCGACCGCGGTCAGGCTTTGCGCCGTTTGCCAGTCCTGGGCGATCAGGAGAGTAGCGGTCAGGGCAAACAGCAGGAATCCCCTCGCGGATGGAAAAGGCATGCAACCATTGTAGCGATACGGCGCTATCATGCCCCCATGAGACTTGCGCGCCGGCGTTTCCTGGAGATGTCTTCTTTGCTCGCGGCTGCCGGCAAACTCCGCGCCGCTGCGCCGGAGCAAGCCAGCCAGCGCTCCGCCCCGGCGATCTCGCTTAACGTCCGCAACTTTGGCGCGGTGGGCGACGGCGCCGCCAAGGACACCGCCGCGATCCAGCAGGCCATCGACCGCTGCTCGGCTTTCGGCGGAGGCGAAGTCGTAGTCCCCGCCGGCAACTACCTCAGCGGGGCGATCGCGCTCCGCTCGAACACGCTGCTCCGCCTGGAAAAGGACGCCGCGATCATTGGGACACCCGACTTCGCCGACTATCCGGTCACCCAGGTCCGCTGGGAGGGTAAGTGGATCGAGGGACGCGCCGGCCTGATCCACGCCATCGATGCCCGCCATATCGGCGTTGCCGGTCCCGGCCGAATTGCCGGCAACCCGGCGCTCGGCGGACGTCCGGCGGCGCAGAACCCTTTGCGCCATCCCGCCCTCATCGAGCCGATCGGCTGCGACGACATTCGCCTGGAAGATTTCTCCACCAGTTACCGCCTGATGTGGTCGATCCACCCGACCAACTGCCAGAACATCGTCATCCGCAACCTTACCATCCGTAGCACCGGCGGCAACGGCGACGGCATCGATATCGATTCCTGCCAGCACGCGCGCATCGAGGGCTGCGACATTGCCACCGGTGACGACTGCATCTCCATCAAGTCGGGGCGCGGCAGCGAAGGCTACACCCTGCATCAGACCAGCGAGGACATCCTCATTACCGGTTGCACCATGGCCGACTCGATCTTCGCCTGCATCGGCATCGGCAGCGAAACCTCGGGCGGCATTCGCAACGTGCGCATCGAGCGGTCGAAGTTCATCGGCGCGCGCACGTTCGCCATCTATATCAAGAGCCGTCCGGGGCGCGGAGCCTTCATCGAAGACATTACCGCCAACGACCTGGACGTCTCCGGCACGGCCGGAGGATTCCTGTGCCTCAACCTGCTGGCCAGCGGCATTCAGGACCAGTCGCCCGTGCCGGACGACGAAGGGATTCCGGCCAGCAAGAACTTCCGGTTCGCCAATGTGCGCGTGAAAGATTGCCCGGTGCTGGTGGATGGCGTTCGCATCCATCCGCATAAGCCCCTCGATGGCTTCTCCCTGACGAATGTGACTGGCACGTGCGCGAAGGGAATCTCGCTGGCGAACGTCAAACGGGCCGACATTCGCGATATCGAGGTCACCGGCTATTCCGGGCCGCTGATTGGAGTACACGACGTGAGCGGGAAGGGAATCGCGGGCGCCGCGGCCATCGATGGCCCCAAGGTTCCCGACCCGTTGCCGGCGCCGGCCGAGCCGTACCGGCTGCGCTGAGAGCATCACCGCGGAGACGCGGAGACGCGGAGAAAAAGCCAGAAGGGTTCGGGTAAATGGGGCTGCCTTCGCGTCTTCCCCGAGGCCGAGGGGGCGGAGGGCGCAGAGAGGTCGGCAATCGGCGATTGGCGGAAGAAAGAAATTCACCGCAGACGCCGGGGAAAGGCTGATGGATTTGGCGCCGGGGATGGGAGGCGGTGCTTAATCGTTTTCGGGAACGCGCTCCGCTCGCTTACGCTCGCGGCTCTGTAAGCCTTGCGAACTCAACGCGACCGTTACCGAGCCGCGACCGTGAGGGGGCGGTTTCCGCCACGAAAACGGTTAGGCGCCTCACGGCTTCCTCTTGCAGATAATCGGGGCCGAATGGAGTTACAGTATCAGGGAACAAGCAAAGGAAGCCCCATGAAAGCTGTCTTCACCCTATCTTTGACAGGAGCCGCGCTGTTGGCCGGCATCGGCGTGGCGGTTGCCCAACCGAATTCCGCGCAGACTCCGCCCGCGCCAACCGCCCCCGCGACCCGGTCGCACTTTTGGTGGCGCGACCAGGCCCCCGGCGGACGAGGCTACCGGACCAACGCCAAGAAAATGCCGCTGATCTCGGTCCAAGGCAATCATTTCGTCGATCCCGAGGGCAAGACCGTTATCTTCCGCGGCCTGGCCATCTCCGACCCCGATAAGCTCCAGATGCAGGGACACTGGACCAAAGATCACTTCGAGAAGGTGAAGGAAATGGGCGCTACCGTCGTGCGCATCCCGGTGCATCCCGTGGCCTGGCGCGAACGGACCCCGGCGGAATATTTCAAGCTGCTCGACCAGGCCGTCGAATGGTGCACCGACCTCGGCATGTATATCGACCTCGACTGGCACTCCATCGGGAACCTCACCACCGGCCTCTTCCAGGACCCCATGTACGAGACTTCGCAACAGGAAACGTATAATTTCTGGCGCGACATGGCCCGCCACTACGCCGGCCACAACACCATCGCCTTCTTCGAGCTCTTCAACGAGCCCACCACCTACCGCGACCAACTTGGCCCCCTCGACTGGTCGGTCTGGAAGAGGATGGTGGAAGAGCAGATCACCATCATCCGCGCTTACAATCCGCAGGTGATTCCGCTGGTCGCCGGGTTCGACTGGGCCTACGATCTGACGCCCCTGCGGCTCGCGCCCATCAACGCTCCCAACATCGGCTACACGGTGCATCCCTACGACAACAAGCGGCCGCAGCCCTGGCCCCCGAAATGGGAAGAGGATTTCGGTTTCGCAGCCGCCACCTATCCCATCGTGGCCACGGAATTCGGCGGATTTCAGACGCCCGGCGCCAAGGCCCCGCCCAACGCCACCGGCCGCGCCCTGGATTCCTACGCTTACGGTCCGGAGATCTTCGGATACCTGGAGAAGAAGGGGATTAGTTGGATCGTATGGTGCTTCGACCCGGAGTGGGGACCGTCGTTGATCCGCGATTGGAACTACACGCTCACGCCGTCCGGGCAGTACGCCAAGGGAGCCATGAAGGGTCCGGCCCAGTAGCATAATTGAGAAAGTGACCAAAGTTCGTCCCAGGAAAGTGGACCAGCCACCGGCGCCGGCATCCGCGCGCCGGTGGTGGCCCGACTTCTGGATCGGCCTGCTGTTGCTGGCCGCCACCGTGGCCGTCTACAGCCAGGTTCGGCACTACGATTTCGTCAATTACGACGACCCGCAGTACGTTGTCAAGAACGCTCACGTGCAGGCGGGTCTGACCGCCGGCGGCCTGCTGTGGGCGTTGACGTCTTTCGAGGCCGCCAACTGGTTTCCGCTAACGTGGCTGAGCCACATGGCCGATTACCAGTTCTTCGGCCCGGATAGCGGCTGGCATCACCTCACTAACGTCTGGCTGCATGCGTTCAACGCCTTGCTGCTGTTTCTGGCTCTCAAACGCATGACCAAGGCGCGCTGGCCGAGCGCGCTGGTGGCGTTCCTGTTCGCCCTCCATCCCCTACACGTGGAATCGGTGGCGTGGGTCGCGGAGCGCAAGGATGTGCTGAGCGCTTTTTTCTGGTTCCTTACATTGGGGTGTTACGCGCGCTATGTCGAGCGGCCCGGAGCGGGCCGCTATCTGGCGGTACTGGCGGCATTCTGTCTCGGCCTGATGGCCAAGCCCATGATCGTCACCCTGCCATTCGTGCTGCTACTGCTGGACGTGTGGCCGCTCGGGCGCGCCCCGCGGCCCTGGCGCTGGAACGCCGGGCCGGTCAAAGCTCTGCTCCTCGAAAAGCTGCCGCTCTTCGCCTTGTCGGCGGGCGCTTCGGCGATAACCTTCGCGGCGCAGCGGTATGGCGGCGCGGTCGCCCCATTGGGCGGAGTGTCCCTGGCCTTCCGGATCGAAAACGCCCTGGTATCGTACCTGGGCTATATCCGCGACATGCTCTGGCCGGCCGGTCTGGCGGTGCTCTATCCCCTGCCGCGCGAAGTGCCGGTCTTCGAGGTGGTGGCGGCCACGCTGGCGCTGGCCGGCATCTCGCTCCTGGTGGCGCGCCAGTTTCGCACGCGGCCGTACCTTGCCGTGGGATGGTGCTGGTATCTGGGGACGCTGCTCCCGGTGATCGGACTGGTGCAGGTGGGCACGCAGTCGCACGCCGACCGCTATACCTACGTGCCCATGATCGGGCTCTCGATCATGCTGGCGTGGGGCGCGGCGGAACTGGTGGCGCGTCGGCCGCGCGCCCGCAACGCGGTCGCCGCCGCAGCCATCGCGGCCTGTGCGGCTTGCCTGGCGGTCACCTGGTTCCAGATCCAATACTGGTCCGATACCGAGACGCTGCTCCGCCATACATTGGATGTGACCAGCGATAATTTCATCACCCACCATAACCTGGCGGATTACTACCTGCAGCACAACCGCAACGAAGAGGCCCGACAGGAGGAAGCCGAAGGGGTGCGCATCGATCCCATCTACCTGGAGGCGCGCCTCGATCTGGCGTTGGCGCTCAGCCTGCTGGGAAAGCCCGCCGACGCCGAAGCGGAATACCGCCGGGCACTGGACCTGCAACCGGAGGGAAATCAGATTTACCTGGCGCATTCCGGCCTGGGCGCGGCCCTGGCGGCGCAGCATCGCACCGAAGAAGCCCTGCCGGAGCTCGAACTCGCCGTCCGGCTAAAACCGGAGTCCGCCGAAGCGCACTATAATCTGGCAACGGCGTTTGCCGCGCTGGGACGCAATCCGGAAGCCGCATCCGAGTTCGCTGCCGTCGTCCGCCTGGACCCGGGCGATGCCGAGGCACACTACCGGCTGGCCGTCATGCTGGCGGCCCAGGGGCGGCTGGCCGAAGCCGCCGGCGAATTTGCCACCGTGGCGCGACTGCGGCCCGACGATGCCATGACCCAGTACAATCTGGCCATCGCGCTCAGCCGCGTGGGACGCCTCGACGACGCTATCGCGCATTTTTCCGAAGCGCTTCGTCTCCAGCCCGGCTTCGACGCCGCGCGCCATGGTCTCGAAGCCGCCGAGAACCAGCGGAAGGCCTCGCCGAAGCGCTGAAGTGCGCCGCCGGGCGCCGCTTGCTTGCGCGCGCTGCTCGGCATTGAGTTCCATTGTTTGCAGTAACTTACCCAGCCGCGACCGTAAGGGCAATGCCGCATAGTTTTCCCACTTGCGGGCATCTGCCTAAATGGTGGGGCGGACGCCCACGTCCGCGGCCGACCCCCTGGTCGGCCTCTTCTCGATGCCAAGCCTATGAATCCGCAGCGGGAGCGGGACGAGGGCGTCCCGCGCAGGCCGGGGGGCCTGCCTCACCTCACTTCCGCAGGAATCCCACCCTTGGGAAAACTATGCGGCATTAACCGTAAGGGAGCGGTCGCCCGGGACAGGTTCCCCCGAATCGGTTAAGCACCCAGCGGCGGGACTGCTGCCGGGCGCCGCAAGACTTTTTGTTACTCTGATTCTTCATCGCGGCATGAAAAAGTCCCGAAGACACGGCATCGCCCCACCCGCCCGCCCGCAGGAGTCCCTCTCGTTTCGTTGGACCCCGCGCTTGGGCCGCGTGTTGGCTTCGTTCGGTTTGTGCGCCGCCGCGCTGGTGGCATACGCCAACTCCTTCCAGGCCGGATTCTCGCTCGACAGCCGCGGCATCCTCCTCGAAGACCGTATCCGGGCGGCCACCGCAGAGAACCTGCGACTCATTCTGGACCACACCTACTGGTGGCCGTATGGCGAAAGCGGCCTCTACCGGCCCCTCACCACGCTCACTTACCTCTTTAATTACGCCATCCTCGGAAATGCCGACCGGCCGGAAGGTTACCACGCGATCAATTTCCTGCTGCATTGCGCCAACGTCCTGCTGGTGTACCTTCTGGCGCGGCGCTTATGGAAGACGGGCTGGCAGGCCTTCGCGGCGGCGGCTCTCTGGGCGGTGCACCCGGTGCTCACCGAATCGGTCACCAACATCGCCGGGCGCGCCGACCTGCTTGCCGGCCTGGCCGTGTTGAGCGGTCTGTGGATGTACCTGAAAAGCGCCGAAAGCCACGGCGCGCGGCGCTGGGTCTGGCTGGGCGGACTGATGCTGGCCGCGATGTGCGGCGCCTTTTCCAAAGAGAATGCCGTGGTGCTGCCCGCCGTGATGGCGCTGCTGGAACTGAGCTGGTGGCAGCGAAAGCGCGCCCGCGCGCTGGCGCTGGGCTGCCTGGCGGTATTGCCGGCGCTCGCGGCGATGGCGTATCAACGCGCCGCGGTGCTCTCCCAATTGCCGCCGGTGGAGATTCCGTTCCTCGACAATCCACTGGCGGGGGCCGGGTTCTGGAACGCCAAACTCACGGCCATCCGGCTGCTCGCCAAGTACCTCGGGCTGCTGGTCTGGCCGGCCCACCTCTCGTGGGACTATTCCTACGCGCAGATTCCCATGGCCACCGGCAGCCTGGCGGACTGGGCCGGCTGGCTGGCCGTCGCCGCCGTAGGTGTGGCCGCGATCCTGGCCTACCGTTGCGCGCGCACCGTTTTCTTCGCCATCGGTTTTGCCTTCGTCACGTTTCTGCCCACCTCCAACCTGCTGCTGCCCATCGGGACCATCCTGGCAGAGCGCTTCCTCTATTTGCCGGCCATCGCGCTGGCCATCTGCCTGGTGGCGGCCGCCGATGGCCTGGGTCGCAAGACCGGTTACCCGCGGATAGCGCCACTGGTGTTGGGCATAATCGGGGTCATGCTGGTGGCGCGCACGTGGGCGCGCAATGCCGATTGGCGCGACAGTGTCACGGTGACTACCGCGGGCGTGGAAACCTCGCCCCATAGCTACAAAACTCACCGCGCGCTGGCGTTGGCGCTGTTCGAGGCCGATCCCGATCACACCGATCTCGATCGCGTCATCGCCGAAGCCAAGAAAGGCCTGGCGATTCTCCGCGGGCTGCCGGACGAGCGAATGAACCTCGACGCCTTCGTGCAAGCCGCCGATTACTATCGCGCCCAGGGCGACCGCCTCTCCATGGGCGACGCGGACCATGGCGCGTTGACGGCGGAGAGCCGGCAGGCCTACCAGCGGGAACTCGCCCTGCTGCTGCGCGCCCAGTCCATCGTGGCAGCCAACTTACGCGCCGCGACGGCGCGGGCGCAGGGCGCGCCGCTTCCGCAACTGGATGGCGCTAAGTTCGCCGAACGGGAGGACGCTATTTCCACGGCTTACCTGCGGCTCGGCGACCAGGCGCAAAGCCAGGCGGCGGCGGAGGCGGCCATCGCGCGAACTCCGCAGACGGCCGAGTCCTACGGCCTGCTGGCGACGGCACTGGTGGTGGAAGGAAAGGCGGAAGATGCCGCCATCACCCTGTTCGAAGGCATCTTCGCGACGGGCGACGTGGGCTTGCGGAGCAAACTGGAGACGCTTTACGAGAACGGCCTGGCAGGGAGGAGCTGCGCCTTGGTAGCGGGCCCCAATGGTCCCCAGATCAACCCCTCCTGCGATATCGTGCGCCGGCACGCCTGTTCCGCCGTGGCCCGGTTGGTCCCGGTATACATCGGGCTCGAACGACAGGATCTGGCGATTCAGCTTCAGCGCCGGTCGGCTGTGGCCTTTGGCTGCCGGTAGCCTTGTTTTCAATCAGAAGGCTGGTGCGTGTGAGGTTGGGTGTAAAATCGACAAAGAGGATTTTGGAGTGAGCACGTCATCGACCCGGGTCTCAGTGGAAGAATACCTGAACCGCACCTACGAACCCGATAGGGATCTCGTAGACGGCGTTGTATTGGAGCGCAATGGGGGCACGCAACGGCACAGCATATTGCAAGCCATTCTTACGATCTTCTTCGGGCAATTTCGGAAGTCTCACCGGCTCAGCGTGTTTCCGGAAGCCCGCCTGTTGGTGGATGCCGCCAGCGGCCGTCATCGTATCCCCGATGTAATGGTCCTCGAAGTTCCGTACACGAACGGCAAGGTGGTAGTGGACGTCCCCGCCATAGTGGTGGAGATCAAATCGCCCGATGATACCTTCGACGATTTGGTCGATCGGTGTTTCGACTACCAGAAACTGGGGGTTGCCAACATTGTCGTAATGGATCCTGACAACAAGCGGGCTTGGCTGTTTCAGCAAGGCGACCTGCAGCTTCTTGCCGGAGCGCCCATCCGCCTGCATCTGTTTCGGAAAGAATTTACAATCGACTTCCCGTTCTCGCAGATGTTTGCAGAGCTCGATGACGACAATTCCTAACCAGCGCTTGCGTCACTGACTTCTAGCGTCCATGATCGAGCCGTCCTGCGATATCGTGCCCAGACACGCCCGTCCCGGCAGCGGCCTTTGGCCGCCGCGGAGGCGGCGCGGCCCAAATGGGTGCGCAGAAAAAACGGGGCAAGTCCCGGAGTTTGCGGCCTGCCCCGATTCGACAGATTCGCCGGAGTATGCCGCGAGCCGCTAGCCCGGATTTCTCATCGCCTTTCAATCGACACTGCGCAAGCTGTTCGTGGCGCAGCCTCTTAGGCTGCCGTCTCGGCACTCCTGCCGAGACATTCTGTTGTAGCGGCTCCCGGTCCATGCGTCGGCTTGAGAGCCGACGCGGCAGGCTGAAGAGCCTGCGCCACAAAGCCACACGCAAGGTCCGATGAGAAATGCAGGCTAGCCCGACTCGACACTTCGCGGACGTTTGGCGGCAAGGCCGAAGTATACTTGGTTTGCTTGCAACGATGACCCTTCGAACGCCCGAAAAGCGCCTGAGTGAAGACCTGCCCTCTTTTCTTTCGTCTCGATCTAACAACGGGGTACACCGTTTGCGGCGGACTAAAGCGACGGCGGAAGTGACGCCGAAGCCTTCCAGCCTCCCAGCGCTTCCTCCAGCCATAACGCCACGCGGAGCGCGATATCTTCGCGCCAGGGAGCGGCCACCACCTGCACCGCGATCGGCAGCCCCGTGCGCGATTCGCCGCAGCGCAGCGTCACGCCGGGCCAGCCCGCCATGTTATAGGCCATGGTATGGCTGAAGCCGCGGAAATTGCCGTCGCGGATGGAGTCGCCGTGCGGCAGTGCGGGGTGAATATACGCCGGGCAGAGAATCGCGTCGTAGTCGCCGAGGAAGCGCATCATCTCCGCGCGATAGGCATCCAACTCCGCCCAATAGCGCGCCATGCCGGCTAAGTCGGTGCGGTAGGGTTCCAGCTTGTCGAGCCAGCCGGTCAGCAGCGGATGCACTTCGGTCGATCCGATCTCCCGCAAATAGGCGCGCAGCCCATCGCCGCCATCCGGCCCTATGAATTTCATCTCCAGGTCGTATGCCGCGGCGAGGCACGCCGGGCGCGCTTCGGCGACCGAGCGGACTGCGGGCGCAATCGCCGCCGCCGCCTTCCGCACCACGCCGGAAACCTCGCTATCCGCGGCGGCGAAGCCGTTATCGGTGTAGAACGCCACCCGCAGATCGCCCAGATTCACCTGCGCGGGCTCGCGGAAGGACACGTCCGGAACCGTGGGGTCAATGCCGTCCGGGCCGTTGAGCAGGCGCATGGCGTCGATGAGGTCTTCCACGCGCCGAGCCAGGGGACCGATCTGCCACACCATTTCGAGCCAACCGCCGGCGGGCGGAAAATGGCCGGTGCGCGGCAGACGGCCCGAGGTCGGCTTGATGCCGGCGATCCCCGAGAAGGCCGCGGGCAGCCGCACCGAGCCGGCAGCATCGCTGCCCAGGCCCAACGGCGAGCCGCAGGCCGCGATCAGAGCGGCTTCCCCGCCACTGCTGCCGCCGCTGGTCCGCGTCACGTCGTAGGGGTTGTTGGTCTGTCCGAAAATCAGGTTGGCGCTCTCGAAAGCGAAGAGCAGGTCGGGCAGATTGGTGCGCGCGATGGGGATCGCGCCCGCGCGGCGCAGACGCGCCACCAGCGTGGCGTCGGCGGTGGATGGCGCGGCGTCTCGGCGGCCCACGGTGCCGGCCGTGCAGCGCGCGCCGGCCTGCTCGATCGAGTCTTTGATGCTGAACGGCACGCCGTGCAGCGGACCGCGCACCGTGCCTGCGGCCAGGTCGCGATCGGACGTGGCGGCGTCGTCAAGTGCTCGCTCGTGTTGCACCTCCACGGTGGCGTTGAGCACCGGGTTGACGGCGGCGATCCGGTCGAGATGGGCGGCGATCAACTCGCGGGAGGAGATCCGGCGCTCCCGGATGAGGCGCGCTTGCTCGCGGGCAGAGAGAGTGAGGATGGGAGTCAAATACCATTCTCGCGCATTTCGGCGCGGCGGCATTTGCGATGGATTGCCGGCCCGCTGGACCATTTTGGTCCGAGGGTTTCAATAACCCGTTTCGTTTCAATAAAATTTTGCCGCGCTCAGACCATTTTGGTCCGAGGGCCCCGGAGATCGGCTGTTTTTCCAGGCGTGCGCCCTTGCCTGCCGCCTCTCGCAAACCACGGCGCGGGTACGTAACCGTTTTGGGAAATGCCTCCGCTCGCTTACGCTCAATGCCGCATAGTTTTCCCACTTGCGGGCATCTGCGTAAATGGTGGGGCGGACGCCCACGTCCGCGGCCGACCCCCTGGTCGGCCTCTTCTCGATGCCAAGCCTATGAATCCGCAG
>Ga0182030_10014019_pt1 | contig 15883 bp, 13 predicted proteins | sample 812S3MmetaG_FD_121299 | JGI IMG/M metagenome (GOLD analysis project Ga0182030, IMG submission 121299) | Permafrost microbial communities from Stordalen Mire, Sweden - 812S3M metaG (Illumina Assembly) | ecosystem: Environmental > Terrestrial > Soil > Wetlands > Permafrost | place: Sweden...
ACCAGCATCCCCGACCACCTGCTTCATTACAAAGCAGGCAGCGCAACAGACCAACCTGTAGGGGGTCAATTTTGGACGCCGATCCCCCGGCTTAGGGGGTCAATATTGCAGGCCGAATGACAGTTTGGACCATCGAGCCCGCGTTGACACTCGCACGCCGCGCGGAACAAGCGCTTTCGGACGTGCCGCACGATGACGAAGCATGGAAACGAATTCAGAGCCATCTTTCCCAGGACTATACCGAGCTCGGCCGCGCTCTGAGTGCGCTCGGTCACCAGGCCCAAATGGACCAGACAGCTGATTATGGTCTGGTCGTAACCGTCGTGTATCAGAATCGTCCGGAGCGTCCTGATCGTCTGACCGAACGGCTCGAAGCAGAAATTACTCAACGTCGGGAGTTGCTCACGGCGCGCGAGCGCGAGATACTGGAAAACCATCTTCAGGCCGAGATCGCCGCAGCCATCCAAAGGTTATTGCAGGACGCTGAACGGAAAGTCGAAGCCATCAACGAGGAGCTATACAAGCGCCCGACGTCGACCGGTGTTCGCTTTCGTCTGCAATGGCAGCCGCTTGCCGAGGGTGGCGATGGCGCTCCCGTCGGGCTTGAGGCCGCACGCAAACGACTATTGAACACAAGCACCGATCTTTGGAGCCCTGAGGACCGCAGTGTTGTCGGCGCCATGCTGCAGGATCGAATAAACACAGAACGGGCGACTGCCGATGCGGTTGCGGGTGGCAGCTTGCTTGATCAACTGAGCCGAGCGCTCGACTACCGTCGTTGGCATAGATTCACTGTGCAACGCTGGCAGGACAAGCAGTGGCGTAAGTTGTCAGGGCCCGCATCAAGCGGCGAGCGAGCGCTTGGCCTCACGGTACCCTTGTTCGCGGCGGTTGCGAGTTTCTACAGCCAGAGCGGCTCGCCGCATTCTCCACGCCTTGTGTTACTTGACGAGGTTTTTGCCGGCATAGACGATTCCGCGCGAGCTCACTGTATGGCTTTGATTCGCGAGTTCGACCTCGACTTCGTCGTAACCAGTGAACGTGAGTGGGGTTGTTACGCCGAACTGCCGGGCGTTTCCATCTGTCAACTTCAGAGGCTTGAGAACATCGATGCCGTGCACGTCTCGCGCTGGACTTGGGACGGCCGCGCCAGACTGCGTGAAAACGATCCGAACCGAAGGTTTGCCAACACATGATGCAAGGGGACAGCCGCCTCCAACGTTTGCTTGGCGGAGACTCACTTACTTCGCTCAGAAAGCGTCTTCGGCAGCGCTTTGAGCGTGGTCCACTAGACGGAAAACTGGGACGCCTTCGCATTTTAAACCTCGGCGAGGACGAACATGCTGCGCTTGCCGGACTAATGGGCCGCCCCGTGCGCTTCTCAAGCTCAATACAGATCGATATCCCGGTCATTGACGCGGCCTTGAGTCGAGCAGGCGTAGCTGCGTCGCTACGTGAAGCGTTAGAACTTATCGATGGCCCTATCATTCATGCAGAGACCGCTCGTGCCGAATTGAGAGCGGGATGGTCGAGTGCGATTTCGGCCGCCAATCATCCGGATCTTTCGAGCTTTCTTCAGACACCTTCTGGACTAGGCCTCTTGAAGCGATTGTCCAATAGCGACACCGAAATCGCCGTTCGGTTATGCTCACGCGCGGACACGGTGCTCAAAGCTCTCCCAGCCCACGGGATGACCCGCGCACAATTGGCGGCGACAACTTTAGGTGACGCGCATGCGCTCGACACCGGTCAGGCCGTCGCGACTTTAGTGCTCGCGGTTTGGCGCGAGAGGATCGTACCTCAACACACTCACGGGGACGATTCACTCCCTGTTGAGATTGCCCGCGAAATCGGCGACGAACGGGTGCGGGACATATGGGCCAAGGCGGGAGTTCTGGTTAACGAACTCGCGCGTCCTGCGCTATTTCTGAATCTCCACATCGGCGGTCGCCGCACGCCGCCCCTTCTTTCTGGGGAGCCCAACTACGCGTCACTTCGATTCCTGTTACGGACAAATCCTTGTTGGGACGTGAGCGGGCGAGATATCTATGTCTGCGAGAACGCGAACTTGCTTTCCATCGCGGCTGACAAACTGGGGCCCAATTGCGCTCCGATGGTGTGCACTGATGGAATGCCCGCTGCCGCGCAACGCGTTATGCTCCAGCAATTGGTCGCTGCTGGCGGTCGATTGCGCTATCACGGAGACTATGATTGGCCAGGAGTGCGCATCGGAAATTACGTGATTCGCGAATACGGTGCGCTGCCGTGGCGGTTCGACGCCAATGAATATCTCGCTGGAGTCGCGCAGGCTCCTCGTCCCGGGCTTGCGTTGGCGGGTCCGGAGGTCGAAGCTTCATGGGATGATGCTCTTACAGTGGCGATGCGAGTACATCAGTTAGCTATCGCGGAAGAGAGTCTGGCCGACGGGCTGTTGCAGGATTTGCAGTAGAATGCAGGTTCGCGGATATCAGTTCGATCGGGTGCGAGACCTTATTGGCGCTGACAATGTCGACGCCTGGTCAAACCTGAGGCGTCTTGGAAGGCGGCTCGCGAAGCTCCGTCTGGCGCAAAAAAGAGCCGAAGCGGTGTGCTCATCGCGCAGGAAGAGAAGCCAATGATTGAGCGCTCAACCCTCGTCGTGGATGGGCCACTAGCGATGCGGATGCAGCGCCTAGAGGCCGCACGCAAGGGAAGCGTTGGCCGTGAAATCCTCACGCTTCCGCTAGTCGCTGCCCGCCTCGCGGGTGGGTTTATCGCGCCTGTCGCTACCGATCTTCTTTATCCTGCTATTCAGGCAGGATTGGCCGCAGGTGGTTTTCAAGACCTCGACTGCGTTTCGAGCCTACCCGGCATGCCGCGAGCGGTACTTCAGTCGCTCGACGCAGCATGGCGTGCCGATATCGACCTGTTATCCCTGCCCCATAACGTTCACCGCTTCGCCGATTTACATTTGCTTGAGACGCGCATAAGGGAGCGCCCCCCGTCCAGGATGCTGCCACGCGATCTTCGTGAGGCCGCACTGGCGCGTGTTCCACTGGCGAAGTCCTTGCTTGGAACGGTGACGCTCGACGGGATCGTAGAGATCGATGCCGTCTGGCGCCCCTTGCTGAATGGGATCGCGCGATTCACCGAGGTGCGCTGGGATCTACCAGGCCAAAGTGAGCAGCCATGGTTCGCAGGTACTCTCCGCCGGCGCGCGGTGGTTGGCCCCGCGAAAGTTTCAGCTGAGGCTAGCGCCGATCCAAAGTCCGAGGTCGTGGAAGCGCTTCGCTGGGTTCGTCAGCTCCTCTCTTCGGGCAGAGCGAAAGCCGAAGAAATCGGCCTCGCCGCGTCATCGACGCCGGACTGGGATGATCACTTTCTCGCCTGCGTGCGCAATGCGGGACTTCCGCTTCATTTCTCGCATGGTGTTCCCGCACTCAGCACGCCCGAGGGACAGGCCTGCGCCGCTCTGGCGGATATTCTGACGAGCGGCCTGAGCCAAGAACGCGTTTGGCGCCTATTCAGGCGCCTACCAACTCGGCCATTCATGGGCACTCTTCCGGAGGACTGGTTCGCCGCGATACCACGGCGTGCAGGGCTAAAGACGCTCGATCAATGGCGCGAAGCGTTGGCCGTGGCCAGATCACATCGTGCGGCTGCGGCCCTTGCTGAGACCATTCTTCTCCCGATTCTCGAACTTCTCGCACGTGGGCCCGAGGCTGGTCGCGACGCCGGCCAGCTGCTGCTTGGGGGTGCGAGCCTGGCCATGTGGAGTGAAGCATTGCGGAGCGCGCCACCTCATGCGATTGCGCTATCGTTGCAGGCACTGCGGGTGCGTGATGGCCGAGACCCAGCCAACAGTGTCGTCTGGTGTCCTGCATCGCATTTGGCCGCGAGCCCACGACCGTTCACCCGTTTACTCGGTCTGACCAGCCGCTCGTGGCCGCGCTTTGAGAACGACGACCCGCTGATCCCTCAACATCTTCTCGATCGCCGCACGTTAAGCGTGCTCACGACAGCCGAACGCGATCGCCGGCATTTCGAGGTCATTCGGGATGGAACCCGCGAGGTCTTGATCCTATCGCGACCGGGGCGAAGTGCGAAAGGCGGTATCCTATCGCCAAGTTCGCTGTGGCCAATGGACGAGGTCGTTCATAAACGGGATCGGATTCCTGAACACGCGTTCAGTGAAGCGGACCGACTCTTTGCCCGACCGCGCGACGCAAAGCAGCTCGCGCACGTTCGGCAGAGCCGGTTGTGTTGGCGAAATTGGCAGCGGGAATCAATGCTGACGCCCAACGATGGATTGATCGCGTCTCGCCATCCGGCGGTAATGGCGGCGCTTGCCCGAACTCAGTCAACGACAAGACTGCAACGTCTTTTGCGAGATCCGCTTGGCTTTGTGTGGCGATACGCGCTGGGCTGGCGCTCGATCCACCTGGAACCGGAACCGCTCCAACTCGACCCGGTCGCGTTCGGCGAACTCGTTCATGAGCTCATTAGCGGCGCGATTACGAGGCTTGAGCCCAAACCTGGCTTCGCGCGCGCAAGCCAGGATGAAATCGAAGCCGCGATCGCAGCGGCATCGGCCACGATCCTGACGTCGTGGCCCTTACGGCGCTCAGTGCCACCCGGGATCCTCTGGCGTCACACCGTGAAGGAAGCGGCTCGACGCACCACCAAAGGACTTGCCTCCGATGAGTCGACGAAAGCCGATACACGGAGCTGGAGCGAAGTGCCGTTTGGTCAAGACCAGCCGACAGCTGGCGAACTGCCGTGGGATGCAACAATCAAGATTCCAATTGCGGATGCAAGGCTCGTCTACGGTGGCCGAATCGATCGGCTCGACATACGTGCGTCTGGTGACGGGGCTCAAATCACCGATTACAAAAGCACAAAACCTTCGCCGAAAACCCAGCGCATCGCGCTAGGACAAGGACGCGAACTACAGCGCGTGCTCTACGCGATGGCGATCCGGACACTCCTTCCGGAGGCCAGAACCGTTGTCGCGCGCTTGATCTACCTGGCTGACGAACCCGCCACATTTGAGTTGAGGGGCGACGACCTTGATCGCGCGATCGCGGAGGTCACAACATATCTCGTGTCGGCTGTGGAGATTTTACAAAGCGGGCGAACCGCGCCGCGGTGGGAGAAGGACGAACTATACGATGACATGCGCCTAGCGCTCCCGGCCGATCGCGAGAGCTACCTCCGGCGCAAGGATTCTGACTTCCGCGCTGCCAACCAGAAGCTTAGCAAGTTGTGGAATTCTGCCAGATGACGCTTGTTGATCAAAATCATCGTCAACGGGCGATGACCGACTTCACGTCGGTCCTGCTGGTCGAGGCCGCTGCGGGAACAGGAAAAACCTCGCTCATGGCCGGCCGTGTGGCGATGATGCTCGCGAGCGGCTACCTTCCCGAGGACATCGCAGCAATCACGTTCACCGAGCTGGCAGCCAGCCAGCTCGCCCGCCGCATTAAAGAGACCGTGGACTCACTTCTGGCGGGTGAAATACCCGAGTTCATTAAGCCCGTTCTTGCAGACGGCCTGTCTCCTCCGCAGCGAGCAGCACTCGCCGCAGCAGCTCCTCGGCTCGATGAGCTGACCGCCACAACGATCCACGGCTTCTGCCAAGCCATCATTCATAGCCACGGCGTGCAGGCCGGTCTCGATCCAGGCGCACGCATCGTGGACGAGACCGTGGCGGATGCGTTCTTCCTTGGAGAACTGTCTGCCTGGTTTTCACGAAGGCTCGCTGCGGATGCGATCGAAGATGACCCTATTGTCGTGCTCGCGGAGGAAATTCCGCTGAAAGTGGTCGGTCTCATTCGGGAGCTCGCCATGCTGCGGCGGGAGCATCCGGAAGCGACGCCAATATCCCCGCAGCAGAACGCGCGTCCCGACATTGCGTTTACGCAGGCTGTCGACGACTTTGACAGGTGGCAGGCAGGTATCGGCAGCGATAATTGCGCGCGGGGGATCGCTCAAGAACTGCGAAAGCTTTCGACGCGATATGAGAACGTTTTCGATAGTGAACCACATTTTGCGAAGCTTTGGAGACTTTGCGACGCCGGCCCATGTCGGCTGTTTACGCGGAAGGGGCTGCAGCTCAAGACATATGTTGAGGCAGCCGAGATCTTTGGCGCGTATCCCGACGAGTCGGCTAGCGAAGCTGTGCTCCTTCACTATCAGGTAGTTGTAGATGTTTGGAACGAACTAATCGGACATATTGCAAGCTCACTTGTCTGCACCTTGTCGTCATCGCTCGATTTGCTGCTTGAAGGCTATCAGGAGCGAAAAAGGGCCGCGGCGGTACTCGACTTTGATGACCTGCTCCTGCACGTACGCTCCTTGGTCCGAGATCATGAAGAGGTCCGCCGCGCGATCGGACGGCGTTATAAGTACATTTTGGTCGACGAATTCCAGGACACTGACCGCGTTCAAACCGAAATCCTGTTCTCCATCGCGGCGACCCAGGATCAATCGGAACGATGGCAGGACGGTCGATTGCGGCCCGGCGCGCTATTTCTCGTCGGCGATCCAAAGCAAGCGATCTATCGGTTCCGAGGAGCCGATATCGAGGCCTACGAGCTATCTCGGCGGCTGATAAGCGCCCAAGATGGCGGTGCCATTATCGAGGTGACGGCGAACTTTAGATCTCAGAGTGCCATCATTCGCCATGTCAACTCGTGCTTCGCGGCCGTCTTCGCTAGGGCCGCGCAGCCAAGATACGTCGCTCTTTCGCCGACAATACCGGATCGTTCTTACCCGGTGCCGTGGGTCAGCCGCTTCACGATCCAATTGGCCACCGAAGGACGAATCTATGCAGAAATGTTCCGCGAAGCCGAAGCCGAAAGGGTTGCCGACATCTGTGCACGCTTGATCGGGAATATAACGATCAGGCGCGCAGACAAATCATACTCCGCTCTTTGTCAGGGAGATATTGCACTTTTATCACCTGGCCATACGGAACTTTGGCGCTACGAGCGCGCTCTGGAGCAGCGCGGCCTAGCGGTGTCGTCGCAAGCGGGCAAGACACTAATGCGGCGGCAGGAGACCCAGGATGTTCTTGCGCTGCTCCGCGTATTGGCGGATTCATCTGATACTCTCGCCTTCGGCGCGCTCATGCGAGGACCGTTGGTCGGCTTGAGTGATCAAGAGCTTCTCGACATCACTACCGCCCTTCCTCAAGCCGAAGGGCGTCCGAGCTTCTTCAGCGTCAGGACGGATGCTGCATCGGTGCACCATCCGCTAGCCAAGACGATCCTCGAGGACTTGCAGGACATAAGGCGACGGGCATCGATCTCGACCCCGAGTTTGATTCTGGCCGAGGCGATCGAACGATTGAACGTCCGGGTGATCATGGCAGCCCGGCACGGCAATCGCAACGCGCGCGCCCTCGCCAACCTGGATGCTCTGATTGAGCGGGCGCGGAGCTACGGCGTTGCGGGCCTGCGGGCGTTCGTTCGCGAGTTGCAATCCGATTGGGAGCGCAGGACGAGGGCACCTGAAGGCCGCGTTGATGCCGCCGAGCACGCGATCGAGATCGTGACCATACACAGCGCGAAAGGGCTCGAATGGCCCGTCGTGATACCGATAAATTCGACGACGGAACTATACAAACCGGATCAATTTGTGCACCGGCAGTCCGACAATAGTTTGCACTGGAAGCTTGGAGGAGTCGCACCACCAGATCTAGCCGCGGCCCGCGCTGAAGAAAGTCTGGAAGATGCCAACCAGCGCGAGAGAATTTGGTACGTCGCTTGTACGAGGGCACGAGACCTACTGATTCTCCCCCATGTACCACAGGCTTCGAAAGACTCTTGGTTCAGCTCGATCGATCTCCGGCAACAAGATGTCCCCGAATTGGATCTCTCGGACTTTGCCCCCAGTAACGTCCGTTCAGCTGCTGCTCAGAGCAACGGACAGTCGGCAGACGTATTCGAGTCAGAGCGACGAAAGGTGGAAGAGAGCGCTCCGCCCGTCGTCTGGCGTCGTCCCAGCGACCACGATCAAGACCGCCTCGGTGATCCACTCGATAACGTTGTTGTTGCCGATGCTCTCGCCGAGCATCTTGAGGTGGTGGGTGCCGGTGCACTGCGCGGGATCGTCCTTCACAAGCTCATGGAGGAATTCTTGACCGGAGAGTTGAACGCCGGCGAGGAGGCAACGGTCGCTCGCGCGCAGGAATTACTTGGGCAGTTGCAGACGGACGCGGACGACGAAGGGCCGCATCCAGATCCGGCAGAAATGGCGAGATGCGCATTGCGGGCACTCGCGCTGCCGGAGATCGCGGCAGTCCGATCGTGCCTTGTGCCTGAAGTCGCAATTTGGTCGGCAGGCGAAGGCTATCTCGTAGCAGGTCGCGCGGATGCACTCGCAATTAGAGGTGGGCAGGTGGAGGTAGCGATTGATTGGAAGTCCGATATCAATCCGACTTCGGCCATTCGAAACGGTTACGCGGCACAGCTGAGAGACTATCTAATGGCGACCGGCGCCGAGCGAGGGTTGCTCGCATTCCTGAGCCTCGGCGAGATCGCATGGGTCGACAATCCCCTCACGTCGCCGACACCCCAATCCGAGCCGAGCTCGGCATCCCAGGTATCGAGGTCCTTATGATCTCTATCAGCCGCGACTGGTGGGAACATTTAGCGCCGAAGGTGATGCACCGTCGGCGGAGCGAGGTCGAAGCTCTGCTTCGCGAGTGGTGCCTTTCCGACTACGGCGCGCATTGGCTGCGCGTCGCGAAGGAAGAACGCGGTGTTATTCGCGCAAGGCCGGGACACTTCGTACCTGTGGTCCACTTCGTTGCGCTGGCTGATAGGCCGATCTTCATAGCGCCTCAGGAGCGGGGCAAAGAGGGCCTTCGAACGGTGGGCTCAGACCAATTCAGGTCTGGACACACGCTCGATGAAGGTGAACTCGCGCTACGGCCGGAGATTCGGCTGGACGTCGTGCGGGATCAAGCCCTCCTCGCCGCGGCGGCCCGGCTTGACACTTCTCCGCACGTACCGGGTGTGAAGGAACCGAGCCAGGTGTTTTCGGCTCCGGCGTGCTTTCTCATCGCGCCGACCGCGTGGCCTAAAAAGTCCTACGTCCTTTATCAGCACATATTTGGCGAAGGGCCATCCTATCCGTATGACGGATTTTTCTACATCGGCGTCACAACCCGAAGCTGGCAAAAGCGTTGGGCGGAGCATCGCCGCGCAGTCGATACGGGAAGCCCATTGCTGTTTCACCGCAAATTGCGCGAGGAACTGCGCGCCGGACGTGTCAGCTACATTCATCATAAGGTGATGGGGATCACGAGTGATCTTGAGACTCTCTACGCTACCGAAGAATGGTTGGTCGAAGGGCATTGGTCGGATGCAAGGCGGCTCAACATGATTCCTGGCGGAAAATCGGGGTTGAAATATCTTCGAGAGAACGGAATGCTGCCCGCACGCGTCGTGCCCATGCCGGACGAACGCGACCGGCTCTTAGAGACTTGGTTACGCGAGAACCCGCGTAGAGGTCTGCCCGCCCCCTGGGTGTCGGAAAAATGGAAAGACAACGCTTGGGCAATTGCGCAGATCTGCGGACGCGATGACCGTCTTTCAGTAGAGCAAGTGCGCGCTATCCGTGAACTCGCGACCTTGCACTCCGCCGAAACGATAGCCGAACGCATCGGCGCGCGAAACAGAGAACAAGTTCAGCGAGTAATCGATGGCCAAACCTACACCCGGGTGGTTTAAGAGCAGCCAAACCTCCAAAGCGTCTTTATTTGATACCGGTCAGTCTTGCAGACGGCCGTGGTGGTCAAGAGCTGTCATAAGAGCGTGGTTGGCGTTCGTGAAGTTGTCCAGCTGACCGGCGAGCTCATACTGCCACTTCATACCGTGAAAAAGGTTGTTCCTGTAACGAAAGATGACGATAAGGACCGCCGCGACCCCGCAAACGGGATCGTTATTGCTCCCATCGATGACAGATCGAACGAGAGGTTTTTGATCATTTGGCCGCAAGTGGAGATGGCCGAAATGGTACGTGAAAGCGCCGTTGGCGAAATAGCGCTGTCGGAAATAAGTTAACTGCTCGTCGTATGCCCCGGCTTGGAGGGTTCCGGCCTCATACCAATCAACGACTGCCGCACGAATGCTCCTGGCGTTGCCGTCGTTGTTGAGTATTCGCGCTTCGAATAAGCTCCACAGCAGCGAGAAATCGACAATGGCACTCCGTTCCTCTGCGGTTAGATCGCAAAATCCCGGCGCTCTGGCTAACAACCACTGCATGCTCATCTCTGATCTTATCGTACACTTTTCGCGGGCAGCTAGTGCCGCAAGCGCGGGACGGAAACGGACGGCAGCCGCTTGGGTGACATCTCGCCCGCAGCGATTTACCTAAGCTATTGATATTCATTATATAACTGAATTTATTCGATTATTTCTTGAAGAATGTCGGGTTTTTGCTTATATGAGGTGTCGGGTTTTTGCAAGGAGGAGCGGCCATGCCTCGCAAGCACACATTGCGCGAAAAAATGGAACAGCGGATCGCCCGCAAGAAGGGTGAGGACGTGTTCCTGACGCGCGAGTTCAAGACGCTCGGCGGCGAAGATCAGGTGCTACGCGCCTTGCGCAAGCTAGTGGACGAGGGCCGCTTGGTGCGGCTCGGATATGGCGTCTATGGCCGCGCGACCGTTTCGAGCCTCAGCGGCAAGCCGATGCTCTATAGCCGCGACGGCTTTGCGGGCGTGGCGCGTCAGGCACTCGACAAGCTCGGCGTTGAATGGGAGCCTACGGAAGCCGAACGCGCGTACAATGAGGGCCGCTCGACGCAGGTGCCGGTGAACCCGGTCGTGCGGGTTAAGGGCCGCTTCTCGCGTCATTTACGGTACCGCAACGCGGAGCTTGTGCTTGAGCGATAACCCAACCCTGGAACAGCTGCTCGAAGTCCAGGAGAATTTTGGGCTCCCGGGCCCGGCGCTTGTCGAGAAGGATTGGTATGTCGTCAAGGCACTCGCCGCCATTGCTGCTGTCGATACCGGCGATTTCCGCCTCGTGTTCGGCGGCGGCACGGCGTTGAGTCGCGCCTACAAGCTGACCAAACGCATGTCGGAAGATGTCGACCTCAAGATCGTCCGCGATAAGGCTCCGACGCGCGGCGAGCTCCGGAAGTTGCGCAAAAAAATTACCGATGCGCTGCTGGGTGCTGGCTTTGTCTTCGATCCCGAGAACAAAGACCATCGCGTCACGATGTACGAAGGGCGTTATACCAAATATCAGTTGCCTTACAAAACCCTCGCCGAGGGCAAGGGTATCTTGCGGCCCAATGTCCAGATTGAAACGTCGGTATGGCCGCTGCGGCGCGATACCGTGGACAAGCCGGTGATCTCCTTCATCGCCGAAGCCTATGGCCGCGATCCGGAATTGCCGAAGATCGCCTGTTCATCCGTTCTCGAAACCGCCGCCGAGAAATTCGTGGCGTTGACATGGCGTGCCGGCTCGGAACTGGCGGGCCTGCGCGAAGAGCGCGACCCAACGCTGGTTCGGCATATCTATGATCTTCACATGATCCGCGACGAATACGATGTGAAGGAAGCCGCCACGCTGGCCCATGAAGTGATGCTCGCGGATGCCGCGACACGCGGCGACAGTTTCCCAGCATGGAAGAAGGACCCACTGGGCGAGACGTTGCGTGCGATCGAGGGCATTCCCAAGGACAAGATCTTCGTGGACGGCTTTGCTAATTTCCAACGTGAAATGGTCTATGGCGACAAGCCGGATTTCACGACGGCGATGGGCACGCTCAACACGCTGGCTGATCATCTTAAGAAAGTACCGGTCTAATATGACGGCCATTCCGTTCACGCGTCCGACGATCATCGCCGCCGTCGCGTTGATCGACCGAAGCTTGAGCCAAGCCTCGTTTAATCATCTGGTTCTTCGTCTTGGCATCGAGGACGAGATCACCTCCGACACGGCGATCAGCGTCTCCAAGAAAGCCGACAAACTGGGGCGCATCGTTGTCCAACGGCCTGCCGATCCGGTTGCGACGCTGGAAGGCACGCTGTCGCTTGCCGAAGCGGTCATTCGCGAGGCCGTCCAAGTGATGCGCCCGAATCCCGTGCAGGAATGGGAAACCGCGTTCGCGCGCGGCCTGGCGCGGGACGGGTACGTGGTTTCGTTCGATGAGCGAGAACGTCCGGCGCTGCGTGCGGCGTTGCCGGAAGAACTCGGTCTGCCTGTGGTTGACGATGAGGTGCATGAACTCCTCAAGCACTTCGGCTTTTCGGAGCCGCTCGGGCATCTCGGTCAGGGGATCGAGGCGCATGCGCGCGGCGATTGGGCGGCAGCGAACGCCCAGTTCCGGACGTTCCTTGAGGGACTCTTTGACGCGATTGCCTTTCATGAAGGCGCGGATCGATCGGCGCAACCCTCATCCGAGAACCGCCGGGCCTTCTTGGCAAAAATCGGCTATCTCGCCGAAACCCGCAACGAATGGACGCAAGACGGCAAAAGCTACATCAATGGGCTGTTCAAGATGCTTCACACGGACGGCTCGCATCCGGGCCTGTCAGATGAAGATCACAGCACTTTCCGGCTACATATCGTGCTGGTAACCGCGCGAACCTTTCTGCGCCGTTTGCGCTACAGTAAGTAAGCGACGTTTCTCGATCGCGATGCAGAGATGGCGCTCGACTACGGCCATCTTACTGCGGCGAAAGCGGCAGCGCTCGCGGCCGCAAGCAACGTAAAGCAACTCATTCTCACCCACATTTCCGGCCGCTACACCGGCGACGAGATACTGGCCGAGGCGATGAGGATCTTCCCGAACAGCCGGGTAGCCGCCGACCTCGATCGAATCGTAATCTGAAGGCTCGGCCGGAACCGTCTTTGCCTGACCGAATTGTTCTTCTGAATTGGAGAACATCCATGAAGTGGATTCTTAGGACGGCTTGCGCAGCTGCAATTTCGGTAGCGTCGGTCTCCGGCGCCGATGCAAAAGGGTGCATCAAAGGCGCTATCGTGGGCGGCGTAGCCGGCCACATGGCCGGTCACGGAAAATTGGGCGCTGCGGCCGGCTGCGGGATCGGCCATCACGAAGCCAATAAACCCGATCCCAACAACGCGAATGCCCAGGCGCCGGGCCAGAAGTGACCGCTTCGTCGAGCCGCAGTTCGCGATGAAAATCCGATCGCACTCGGAAAGCCACATCGTCGAGCTTGAGGACGGCTCGCGGTGGCGGATATTACCGCGAGACATCGACGTAACGCTCGGCTGGGCGCCAGAGACGGATCTTACGCCGTTGAAGGTCGAGCACGAAATTGACTCCCACGTGCTGGTAAGCGAGAGGCCCCGTGCGCGTCATTCCCGTCGGCGAACGCTGGTCTGAGCGGGAAGTGGAATCGATCCTCAAGGGTGGCTGATGGCCGCGCCGACCAAGGGTTCTGTGTCGATTGCGCCTTAACGCGAGTGGGTCTCCTTTGATCTCACGAGTGGTCCGTTTTGCAATCGCTACGGCTTCTTGAACAGCGCTGGCTTTGGCGTGACCGACGCCCAGAGGGCACTGATCTGCTGACACGCTCCTCGTATATCCCGGAGGCGCACGGCATGGTCCGGGGCCGGGCCGATTCGTTCGCCAAGCCGCACATCGCCAACGAAGCATAGTTCCCGATCTGGAATGCCAAGCTCACCGTTTTGGGCGTCTAAAAGAAGCTGCTGCATGGCTACCAGGTAGCGGGCCATCTCGCGGCGAATTTCGCCTCGCTTCGAACGAGTTTCGGGTCTTTTGCCGCCAGCGGGGTCCGGTGCCTTGGCAACGCGCAGGATGCCGGCGCCTACTCGATTCTGACCGCCGCCGCCAACGATGAAGTCGGGGCGAATTGAAACGATAACGCCCTCGATCTCGATCGCATCAAACGTAGGTGGCTTGCTCAACGCCATGGATCGAAGACCCAGCACGTTCTCGTTTCGCTCGAAAATATCAATGATCTCAAGGCAGCGGAGGGCTTCATCCCTCTGCTTTGGCGTGATACCCGCCGTGTCAGATTTTATGGTTAACGCGCCCTTAACCCGAAGCAGCGTGTCCTGTGATCGGCGGGGATCTTGGTTATAGGCTCGCAGCGCCCTCATCGCTTCGCCGTTGGCGGAAATGATCGGCGGGCGGGAGTACTTGCTGTCATGCAAGATTTTCTGTTGCCCCTCGGGTCGCAGGATCAAATACTCGGCAAGTGCAGCCGCCGACACGCGCGGCTCGGCCCGCGTTTGCACCGAGGGATGAAGAACTGGAGACGAAGCCATGGATGAAGACCTATCGGTTGCAATCGATAATCACAAAACGCTGTGGCTTACTGAGATTTCCCGCGTCACCTTTGAAGAACAGGCCCTTGATGATCTTGGCGGGGATGGTGGCGTATTCGTCGTCTTGGAAGATGCCGCAGAAGGCACCTTTGAAGTGCTCGCTAAGGCAACTTCGATCTGGGCGGGCGAATCACTCCTGAACATCATCGCTAGCACGCTCCGCAAGCCATCCCACCTGAGTCTAGTTACTTAAGTTGGCCACGCCGTTATGGCGAGGTGCGCGAGAGATTTTTGCCGCACAGCGACGCTGTCCGCATTCCATTGGTCTAGGTCTCCGATTTGGCTTGTGAGGACATAGGGAGATGAGGCGTATGTTTGCTTTTTATCTGAGAATGTCGCGCTTCTGAGGTCTGAATTATCGCTAGCTCGCATGAGCGCTTGGTTTCCCAGCCGGTTGACAAAAACACCGACCTCATCCTCGTTAAATTGCGGCCAATTGCCTTCCGGTTTCTTCGGGAGGACATGTTCAAGATTAATAACTGACCTATCGTCGGTTGGCATGAACCAAGGCTCACCCTCGCCCTTTGCGGCCATTTCTAATGACCTAAGATAGTATCTTGCCAATTGAGCTTTAGAAACGCGCGCGGTCTCAAATTCGACCCGAAATTCTTCATCATTCGGCGTCACATCATGAAGGCGCTTTTTAAGATCGGCTGGCGTGGTGATCTTTCCAGTAAAGATTTCATTTGCTGCAAACGACAACGGCTGTTCAACCGAGCCGCTTCTGGTTGTACTGGCGATCAGAAGTCGAACACCCAGCGATATCAGAAACTGAAATGCCTGCGCCGTTTCTTTTTGCCCAAACTTTGCAGCGACGGCCAGCAACACCGGCCGCATAGGCTTGATGTTCAACAAGTTGAAAACTTCTACAGCCTTCCGCACCGCGTCGGGATAGCCATTCCATTTTTCATGTTCGGAATTGAATGTAGCGACATACGAGGTAGCTAGCGCCTCAAGCGTCGAGGCAAAAGTTATAGCTGCCTGCTCTCCCTTAACGATGTCCTGCACCGCATCGTAAACCTGCGCTTCCCTGATTGGGCCACGGATGGCAATTAACGCGTGGCGCAGGAAATCAATTGTAATATTTTCCTCTTCCAGGCTTTCGAGCGCGCCACGCATGTAGGCCCATCGATTTTGAACCTCATGAATGCGCTCGCCGGAACGGCCGAAAAGATAATTCTTTATAAGATCGGCCTGCGAAGTTCGCAGCCCACGATCATTTAGGGTCTCGAACATCTTGTACGCATTCGCGTCGTCCGGAACGCGAAGCAACACAACGAGAGCTTTGTGTTCGATAAAAGAGACCCAAGTGTTTAGAAGGTCACCATGATCTTTCGCGTCGAGGCCAGACACGATATTTCGGACGTGTTTGCGCGCTTCCGCGCAAGCTGCTCTTAGACGAACGTGTGAATCTCGATTGCTTACGGGCTCGGGTTCGCTTGCAGAATGAGACAGTATCCATCCGAATAGATCGTTGTCGTCAATGTTGAGCCGCAGTCGCGGAACTCGCGCTCTCTTGGTGCGGTCAATTCCGGTCAGAAATTCGTTATTGATCGATTCGA
>Ga0182030_10014020_pt1 | contig 15882 bp, 17 predicted proteins | sample 812S3MmetaG_FD_121299 | JGI IMG/M metagenome (GOLD analysis project Ga0182030, IMG submission 121299) | Permafrost microbial communities from Stordalen Mire, Sweden - 812S3M metaG (Illumina Assembly) | ecosystem: Environmental > Terrestrial > Soil > Wetlands > Permafrost | place: Sweden...
GGAGCAACGGGATGCACCTGCAGCGTCGTCAGCTCCGTCCCCGCCGGAAGCAGCTTGCGCACCGCCGCCGCTTTGCTCGGCAGCACCACCGGCATCGAGCCCGTCAGCATCGCCGGGTTTGCGCACTCATCCGGAGTGCAGGTCGTGATGGGCAGTGCCAGCGCCTGCGACATCTCGCGGATAACAATTTTGCCCAACTCCGGGTCCGGCTCAATCACCAGCCAGCGCGACGGCGGTTCCAGCGAAAGCCAGCGCCGCAACCGGCTCCTCACCAGCGCTTCCGTAGCGCCTCGTTTGCGCGCCTTGGCCACCAGTTCACCGATGATTTGATCGACGGCCATTTCCGGCGCAATTGGAAGTGCCGGCTGGCTCGCCCGCACATAAACACCGCTCCCGTGCCGGAATTCCAGCCATCCCTGCCGCTCCAGTTCGCGGTAAGCGGCGCTGGCTGTATTCGCGTGGATGTTGAAGCGCCTTGCCAGGTCGCGCGTACTCGGCAACCGCTGCCCCGGAAGCATTTCCTTGCACAGAATGGCCAGCGTCACCTGCGTTATCAGCTGCTCGCGCAGAGACACTTCGCCCGTTCGATTGAGCCATAGCCGCATCGTTTATCCTGCGGCCAGCTCCGAGGTTGAGGCGGCAATCACCGCCTGTTTCCTGCGGCCGTAGACAACCAGCAGCAACACCAGCAGCAGCAGGATCGCGCCAATCACCAGCAAGCTCCCCTCCGGCCCATCCGAGCCACCGCTCCAGAAGACATCGCCGGTAGGAGATGAGGTGAGGTAATGCCCGGTGGCAACGTTGCCGCTGTCCGCGGCACCGTAGAAATAGGTAAGCCCCCAGTCCCATGCCGCATGGCAGCCAATGGCCCACCATGCGGAGCCGGTCACGCGGATGCTAACCACAAACACAAAGCCGATGGCCGCAGCGGCAAAAATGCCAATCCAGTTCTCGCCTTTGTTGCCGGTGTGAACGAGCCCGAAAAGAGTAGAAGTAACCCAGGCCGCCTGCCAGAAGTTGGACCCTTCCACTTTGTTCAGATGGAGCAGCAGGCAAGGCACAAGGCCAAGCAACGCGATGATGCAGACGCCCCAGATGCCGTTCGCCGTACCCCTCAGCAGCAGGTCTGCGCAAACGAGCCCGACAATGCCCAGGGCCCACCAGAAGTTGATCCCGCGCGTCAGAGTGAATTGCAGGTAGCAGCGAAATGTCCCCTCTTCCATACAGCCGACGAGCAGGAAAGCGACTCCCCACAGCGCGGCGAATTTGAAGATCTGCGCCCCGCTCAGCGCAATCGGACCAAAAGTAATCCAATGACCCCACGCCAGTCCGCCAATGAGCAACGAGAGTGCAGCGAATCCTGCGACCAATCCCTCGACGAAACGAAGCACGCGATGCGGGCCCATAAGGTTGAATGCCAGCAGGTTGCCGCGGCGGCGCTCGATGAGGGCCACAATCGCCGCCGCTCCGGCGATGCCCAGCACCTGGAGCAATTCGCCAAAAAGCACTGACTGGGCAGTGAAGTGCTGGGCGTTCGTGTCGATCAGGTGAAGCTTGAGAAAAACGGCCCCCACAAATGCAATGAACAGAGCTGTTAGAACGACAAAGAGCGCGATTGACCACCCCGCGCGCAGCCCCTGCTTCCCAAGCAGAACCCAGAGCAGGAAGCGCGTCTCCGCCGGCTGCGATTCGACCGCCGGCGATATGGCCGCAGGAGGAATGTCGTGGGCTGCCTGAGCAACGGGCGCTTCCGGCTGCGCAGGTTGAGTCTCTGGGACCTCAGGGTCAGTGGGATTCACGGAGCCTCTTTCCAAAGATTGCAGATTTCCTTTGCCAGGATTCTACAAGGATTAGAGGTCCCATGGGGAAAACTTATGAGGAGCTGGGAGGCTCGAACGACTCGGGCCACTCCTGGGCTCCGTGAAGAATCGCAAGCACGTGAATCATGTTTTCTACGATGCGATAGGCAATTACGTAAGGAGTGCGAGAGACAGTGATTTCGCGCGTCCCTGGAACCCGCCCAATTCTGCCGGCATTAGGCATCCGCGCAGTGCGAAGGATTGCCTCGTGAATGCGGCGAACGATGCGCCCAGCAGCAGCAGGATTCCCTTCTGAGATGTAATCAAATAAACCCTGTAGCTGGTTTACTGCAGGCATTGTCCAGCGGACTCTCAAGCTTTCTCCAATCCTGCTTGACTCTGGATGGATCTTTCGCCAGACTTTCCGCCAGCCCTTTCCTCTATCCACGAATCGATCATCCTGCCGACATCCTCGTGGTCGATTAGTTCGCCTTTCCGCGACGCTTCAAGACCTTCTTCAACCATTGCCATATATCGTTGCTGTTCGCTCAGATAGACCTCGACAGCTTCGTTCAGCAGATAGCTGCGGTCACGATCCATAGCTTTGGCGATAGAGTCAAGCTGAGCAACCTTCTCGGGGGCAATACGGAAGCTGATAGTCCGTGGAGAACTCATAATACGGAATACTACCGCATATTGCAATGTATTACAACTCAGAAAAACGAGCTGCAACTGTTCTTATAGCCGAAGAGCTTTGCGAAAGGCGCGTTGATGCCTGCCGCGGGGCTACTCGTCCCGCAACGCCACCATCGGATCGATCCCCGACGCCCTTCGCGCCGGCATCCAGCTCGCCAGCAACGCAATTGCGGTGATGGTCAAGGTAATCGACCCGAAGATCACCGGATCGTTGGGGCTGACCTCGTACAGCAGGTTCGCGACCCCATGCGCCAGCCCAAAGGCCAGCACCAGCCCGGTGCAAACTCCGATGCCGGTCAGCCATCCCGCGCGCCGCAGAATCATCCGCAGCACATCTTCCCGCTGCGCACCCATTGCCAGCCGGACACCAATTTCACGTGTGCGCTCGCCTACCAGGTTCGCCATCACGCCAAAGATGCCCACGGCAGCCAGCAGCAACGCGATGAAGGCGTCGAAACCCAGCAGTGCCGCTATATAGAACATGCCCGTAAGCTCCTCGTGGGTAAACATCGCGTACGTCTCCACCTGGTTCAGCGGCAGTGCAGGGTCCAGTGCCGCAAGCGTCTTGCGTGCGGAGGGCGCAAGGTTCAGTGGATCGCCGCTCGTTGTGACTGCGTAGGTGATGCCATCAGGCGGAATCTGCGCAACGCTCATATAGACAGCGGCGGGACGCTCCTTCAGCCACAGAGAATATGTGGTTTCTTCAACGACTCCAACAATGGTCAGCCAGGGAGTCTGACCCGCGCCGGCCGTACCCATGCGGATGTGTTTGCCCAGCGGCTCTTCCCCAGGAAAATATTGCGCCGCAAAGGACCGGCTCACTACTGCGACGGGCTGCGACCGCAGGTCGTCGCCTGCACTGAAAAGGCGGCCCGAGACCAGTCCGACGTGGAAGGCGCTAAAGTAGCCCGCGCTCACCGGCAGCCGCAGCGCAGTGCGGGATTGACCGGGAGCGAGCGGGCGATTCTCGACCTGCGCGTCGTCAACCCAGCCGTCGTCGCTGTGCGGCAGAGCGCCTGTCACCTCGGCGCTCTCCACTCCCGGCAGCGCGCGCAGCCTGGCCAGACTTTGGTCGTACCATGCAGCGAGCTTGAGGGGCGAGTCGTAGCGTTTCTCGGGCAGATGCACTCTGAAGGTGAGCGTGTGGGTCGGATTGTATGGGTCGGTCTGGTGCATCATTCCCAGCATCCCTTTGCTCATCAGGGATGCGCCAATCACCAGCACCACCGCCAGCGCGATTTGCGACACCGCCAGAATGTTCCTGAGTTTGTGGCTGCGTCCCGAGCCCATCACAGCCCGCGATCCGGACTTAAGCTGTTCCACAAGATTCACCCGCAGCGCCGCCAGCGCTGGAGCGAACCCCGATACAACGCCCGCCCCCACGGCGAGCAGCAGCGAATATGCCAGCGTGCGCCCGTTCAACGAGATATTGGACCAGCCGGCCATGAAGCGCATCACCCGCTCCGGCATCGCGATCTGGTTGATGCGCATGTCCACAAAGCCGAACGCAACGCCGCCCGCGCCGCCCACCAGCCCCAGCAGAATGTTCTCCGTCAGCAACTGCCGCAGCAGGCGTCCGCGACTCGCGCCCAGTGCCGTGCGCATGGCAATCTCTGGACGCCGCGCAATGCCGCGCGCAAGTTGCAGATTCGCTATGTTTGCACAAACCACCAGCAAAACAAACAGCGTGGCGCCCTGCATCAGGTTGAAATAGAGCGGCGTGTATTCGCCGTTGATGTCGGAAAGCAGCGTTGCCACCTTGACGCGCCATCCAAAGTTGGTCTCCGGATAAGCGCGCGCCTCGTGTTCGGCGATGGTATTCAAATCTGCCTGCGCTTGCCCCGGCGTAACCCCTTTGCGCAATCGGCCTATCACCATGTAATCGTGCGCGACCCGGTTCGCGAGCAGTGCGTCCGTCTGGGCCATGGGAAGGTACAAGTCGGCGCGCGATGGGTACTGCATGGACTTCGGCATAACGCCAATGATGGTGTATGCATGCTGATCCAGCTCGATCGTCCGCCCGACAACTCCGGGGTCGTTCCCGAAATGCGATTTCCAAAACGGGAAGCTCAACACAGCCACGCTGTTGCTGCCCGGTTGAGTCTCGCTTTTGTCGAACACCCGGCCAAGAAGCGCGCTGGCCTTCAACACGCTGAAGAAGGAAGGCGACGTGGAAGCGGTAAACACCTGCGAGGCATCCCCGGCCCCGGTCAGGCTCATTTGAGAGTCGCTGTGCGCGGCCATCTCTTCAAATGAACGGCTCTGACGCTGCCAGTCGGCAAAATTCGCCAGGGCAACCTGCTGGTCGTCGCCGTGATTCTTCTGCTCGTAGACCACTACCACCTGCTTCAGGTCCGGTATCGCCAGCGGCCGGAAAATCACCGCATCCATGATGCTGAACCCCGCCGTGTTGGCGCCGATCCCGATGGTCAGCGTAAGCACCGCGGTGATGGTGAATCCCGGCGCCTTCCACAATTGGCGAATGGCGTATTGCAGATCCTGGAACAAATTCTGCAGAAAAGGTCGCACGGAATCCTCCAAAGGCCGAAAATTCGGGGTGTGAATTCTACCAACCATAGCGCAATTCGATGCCCAGATCGATGTTATCGGCAAGTGATTGATTTCAGAAGGTATGAGAGAGAATAAGCGGAGATGCCCCATCCCCTGTTTGTTCGCAATTGGAAACTTGCGTCCGCAATCGGACACTTGGGTGACTTCGAGCGCGCCCGGAAAAACCTTCCAAGCCTTGACATAGGAAGCCAAGCCCTTGATGCTTAACAGTTCACGTTCTTCATTTTTTATCTACAAGGAGTGCACGTTTTGCGGGTTCGCGTCTTTTACCACGACAAATGCTTTGACGGAGCCTGCTCAGCCTCGCTCTTCACGCGCTTCCACCGCGAGTGCATCGACCACGGCGCCAGCTATGAGTATCACGGCCTTGTCCATCGCGCAGGCGCTCTCTTTGACGAGACGGAGTTCACCGGCGACGAGAACGCAATTGTCGACTTCAAATACTCCTCTTCGCCCAAAATCACCTGGTGGTTCGATCATCATCTCTCTGCGTTTCTTACCCCCAAAGACCAGCAGAGCTTTCTTGACTGCAAACAGGACCCGGCCTGCAGCAAGCGCAAGTTTTTCGATCCCAATTACACCTCGTGTACAAGCTTTCTGGCCCACATCGCCTCCACTGAATTCGGCTTCGACATCAGTCCCGTCGCCGAGCTGATTCACTGGGCCGACATCGTCGACGGAGCGCAGTACGAAAGCCCCGAATCCGCAGTCGAAATGGCCGCTCCGGCCATGAAGCTGACCCTGATCGTCGAGTCCACCCAGGACCCCGCCTTTATCCCGCGCCTGATCCCGCTTCTAACAGAGTTGCCGCTCGCCGAAGTCCTGCAACAGCCGTTTGTAGCGGAACTGCTTCCTCCGCTTTTGGAGCGCCACCAGGAAGCGCTGGCACTGATCAAGAGCCGCGCCGAAGAGCGCGACGGAACCATCTTCTTCGACATCACGGATCACCCGCTGGAAGGCTTCAACAAGTTCATTCCCTACTACCTCTATCCCAAGGCCGTTTACTCCATCGGCCTCTCGAAATCCAGCTTCCGCACCAAGGTGGCTGTTGGCTCCAATCCCTGGACGAAAGCCGACCCTGACAAGATGGTGAACCTGGCCGCAGTATGCGAGCGCTACGGCGGCGGAGGCCACGCCCGCGTAGGCGCCATCAGCTTCCCCCCCGACCAGGCCGACAAAGCCAGAGTCGCTGCCGCTGAGATCGTTGCCGAGCTCCGGGCAAACAAGCTGTAAGACAAGGGCAATTATCCGAGATTGAGTATTCTGATCTGTCTTCGGGCGTTTTGGGCTACAATGTAGCTCAGGAGTTCGCCATGCCCGCCAATGCCGTAGTTCGCGCTAGAATTGATTCCCGTGTGAAGGAAGAAGCCGCTGCGATCTATGCCGCAGCCGGTCTCACAATCTCCGAAGCGTTCCGAATGATGCTCATGCGCACGGTTGCGGAACGAGCCCTTCCATTCGATCCTCTGGTACCGAACGCCGAAACCGTCGAGGCCATGAAAGCCGCTCGCCGAGGAGAACTGGTCAACGTAGGTACAGTGGAGAATCTAATGGCCGATCTTCATGCGGACGATTAGCCGCACTGGCCGTTTCAAGAAGGACTATAAGCGCGAGGCAAAAGGCCAGCACCGGGCCACTCTGGATGTGGATTTGTTGGCGGTCGTTTCACTCTTGGCAGCGGACAGCCCATTGCCGGAAAGACTCCGTGATCACTCTCTGACGGGAGAATGGGCCGATCATCGCGACTGCCATATCAAGCCTGATCTAGTGCTGATTTACCGGGTTCCCGATGCCGACACATTTCAATTGGTCAGGATTGGATCTCATAGCGAGCTGGGCTTGTAGATTTTCCCCCTTTGCCCCGTTACACCTTCACCTGCAAACTAGGCCATTCCGCCCGGCGCCGCTGCTTGAACGCCAGAACGCCCTCTTTGAAATCCTCCGCGGACCGCTGCGAAGCATTCATTTCGATGGCGTCCTCAATCTCCTCATCGAGCCGCCGTTTGGCGTGCTTGGAGAGCAGACGCTTCACAGCCTGCATCGCCTGCGGGCTATTCAGCAACAGGGTCTGCGCCAGCGCACGCGCGGAGGCCAACAGGTCGCTCTGTTCCACGATCTGCGTCACCAGCCCCATTTGCAGCGCCTCTTGTGCCTTCAGTATCCTGCCCGAGAGCAGTAACTCACGCGTCCGCAACTCCCCCACCTGCCGCAAAAGGAACGAGGCAACAATCGCCGGCACAAAGCCCACGCGCACTTCGGTATACCCAAACTTGGCTTCGGGCGCGGCCAGCGTGAAGTCGGGAATCGTGGCCAGCGCCATGCCTCCCGCAATTGCCGGACCATTGACCGCGGCAATGATCGGCTTGGGAAAGTCATACAAGGTGCGCAACACCCGCGCCATGTTTTCCGAGTCGCGCCGATGCTCCTCCGGCGTGCTGGCGTTCATGGTTTCCAGGTGCTCCATGTCGAGGCCAGAGCAGAATGCCGGACCTGCGCCCGTGAGAATCACGATCCCGCAGTCGCAGGTCTCCGCTTCGTGCAGCGCCTGCGTAAGCTCCTCAATCAGCAGCGGACAGAGCGCGTTGCGCTTGTCCGGGCGGTTCATGGTGATGGTTTTTACGCCGTTTTCTGACTGGGTAAGAACGTGGTGGAAGCGGGCCATAGGGATCTCCGTCTGCGCGCGCATGCCAACATTGCCGTCGCGAACAGCCTATCGTAGCGCAAATCCGCATCGATTGGCAGAGATTCGGGTCACATCCCGAGTACTTGCGTCCACTAGACTTGAGCGGTAGCCTTCAGCCGTTATCCAGATTGGCGGCGATAATCTCAGCCAACTCAGAAGTGTCGCCGCGCATGACTGCGAGAATTACGGTTCGGGTTGGTCCACTGACGATTTCTTGACACGGTGGTAGGCAAGAATCTCCTCCTGCCCTTGGTCGAAGGTGATCTCCCCAGAGAGAATGCAGCCTTTAATCTTGAAATAATTCTCAGACAAAGTAAGACCCGAAAGGAACGTGCTAGCTTCCGCTTCTTTGAAGCCCCGTTCGAGCTTTTCTCTTTCGTCCGGCTGCAACAAAGAAAACCTCCACGTTTTGGGCCGATTAGAGCATTTCCTTCCTCGATTCTATCAGCGAATCTGATTCGCTCATTATCCGTTTGTGCCACACTGGAAGCCATCATGCTGATCGAAGCCTGGGAACGCCTACGCGGTTACGACAAGTGGATTCAAACCGAGGCGACTATCAAATCGTCGCAACTCGATGAGGTCGAAGTTGCTCGGGTCCGTACCAGCCGCTATGGCGATGACGAACCGATCATGGAGTGGCAATCGACATGTTCACTCGCCTGGACAGACAACACAGGTCGGACGCGAACGGCTGATTACGAAGTGAGTGAGAGCTCGTCGCTTTTTCAGTTGTATGACGGGCAGACGGAGACAATCCGCTATAACCCCGCCAATCCCGACGAGTATTACATTCGCGATCTCTTACGGGATAAGGTCGTTTCCACTCTGAAATGGAAAGTGGGCCCTGCACGCGGAGTTGCGGTTCTTCTTGCGGTATATTTCTTCTCAGCGTGGCTCCGCCACATAGACGCATCCCATTAAAAACGGTGAGTCTGAGTCGGGCCGGATATAGGTCCCGCTAAGGATGTCCTTAAGCGGCAATCCAGAAGCTGAGAGATGGAAGCCAGCAACCGCGCCATCACAGCCCCAATTCCCCCGCCCGCATCTTCATCGCCGCAATGCAAAACCCGATATGCGCGTCCAGATCCACCCCCAACTCTTCCGCCCCCTGAATCACGTCCGCCCGATTCACTCCCCGCGCAAACGCCTTGTCCTTCATCTTTTTCCGCACGCCCGCAACTTCCACGTCCGCAATCGCTTTCGACGGCTTCACCAGCGCGCACGCCGTCAGAAACCCAGCCAGTTCATCGCAGGCAAACAGGCACTTATCCAGATGCGTCACCCGCGGCACGCCGGAATACTGCGCATGGCCCAGAATCGCCGTCCGCATCTCCACAGGCCACCCCTGCCGCTCCAGTTCCCGCACACCGACGAACGGATGCTCTTCTAACGACGGATGACGCTCGTAGTCGAAGTCGTGCAGGAGCGCCGTCGTCGAATAAAGCCGAATCAAATCCTCTCGCGCCGCAGCGGTTAGCCCTAGCCGGTCAGCCTCCGCCTCTCCGCATGCCGCAACGCACGCCTCGACCGCAAGTGCATGTTTCCGCAAGCTCTCGCCCTGCGTCCATTCGGTCAAAAGCTGCCAAGCCTCCGCCCGCGAATATTCCCTGGGCGGGTTGCTTGTTGAAATGTTTTCAGCCATAGAAAAATAAATCTCCCTGTTGTTCAATTTGGTTCGTGCTTTTTCGGGTTTTTCAGGCTATTATCGGCATGACTTAGGTAATGTCCTGTTTTGAGCCTAAGTTTCCACTTGACAATTATGGTTCACATCCTCGAAAGTAGCACACATCACGGTGCAGAAAAGCACCACGGAGACCAAGCTCTGGCACTCCGCACACGGCCGATGGCAACCACCCTAGTGAGCGTGGAAACGCGTGAGGTTGTGCGCTGCGACTACTGCAGCCTCGTTCAATACAGAACCAGCAACTCCCTGTGCAGAAAGTGCCACAGGCCCCTCGACATCGAGGAGCCTGCGCCCCCTGTTCTGCAACTGGTGCCGCATTCTTCTACTCCGCCGTCAGCGGAAGCCGGGTTGCAGGTTGCCGGTCAGGTGCGGGATATCCGCAGGGCGCGCCACCTGAGCCAGCGGCAACTCGCCGGGCGCATGCAGGTGCCGCGCACATACATTTCCAAGATCGAAAACGGCAAGGCGATCCCGACACTGGGCTCGCTCGAACGCCTGGCTTCGGCCCTGGAAGTGGATATCAGCCAGCTGGTCCGCGATTCGCGCAGCGTCCGCGACGAGGAAGTCGCCGCCATCTTCGCCGACGCGTTTCTGGCCGAGATCGCGGCACTCCTGCCCCATCTGGAGCCGATGCACCGCACGCTTTTTGCAGGCGCGGTGCGCGACGCCGCCATGGGCCGCCGCCGCTCCGCATAGCGGCTGCGGCGGGTCGAGATGGTGGCGATCTCCGGGCAATCGCGTCTGTGCGTTTGCCTCGCACAGCTTTGTGTGTCCCAGGCGATTGCAGCGCTTAGGCGCTTGTGCTAGGGTCGATTGTGCTGCCTCTTCGCTTTGTTGCCGCAACGATCCGGCCGAGTGAAGAACCGGCACCGGGCTATGCGACCATCTATACAGGTCCCGGCATACCCTCCCCTGGCAACTGCATGTTGCTCACCCAGGGCTGGTCGGAAGCCGCATAAGCAACGTTGAGGCGAGTTCTTTGTATTCTTCTGGCACGCTGCGCATCCATGAATTGACCGCGGAGGAGCGCGCCGTTTACGCGACTTTGAAGCCAGAGTGCCTCCCCGAGCACGTCGCCATCATCATGGACGGCAATGGCCGCTGGGCTGGCCACCGCTCCCTGAAACGCTTCCTCGGCCACCAGCAGGGTGCTAAGAGCGTTCAGCTGGTCACGGAGACAGCTTCCCGCATCGGCTTGCCCTGGCTCACCCTCTACGCCTTTTCTCTCGAGAACAATCTGCGTCGACCGCGTGCTGAGGTCAACTTCCTCATGCGCCTCCTCAAGTCCTACCTCGAGACCAACCTCCAGCGCATGATGGACAACAACGTGCGCATCCGATATATCGGCCGCACCCATGAACTCCCCACCGAGGTCCAGGACAAGATGGCCTGGGCCGCCGATGCCACTGCCCAGAACACCGGCACCACGCTCACGCTGGCCCTGAATTACGGCGGCAGGTCGGAGCTGGTCGACGCCTTCCGCGGCCTCGCAGCAGAGATGAAGCACAAGCACATCGGCGTTGACCGCATCTCCGAAGAGGACATTCACCGCCATCTCTACACGTCCCACATGCCCGATCCCGACCTGCTGATCCGGACATCGGGAGAAATGCGGCTGTCGAATTACCTCCTCTGGCAGGTGGCCTACGCCGAGATTTTCGTCACCGACCGCCTCTGGCCCGACTTCCGCGGCATCCATCTCCTCGAAGCCATCGCCGATTTCCAGCGCCGTGAGCGCCGCTATGGCGGCCTCGGCGAGGGCTCCGGCGAAGTCGACGAAGAAGCCGAGCGCTTCAAAATTGCCGCTGGTTGAGCACACCGCTGACTTGCTGACTAGCTATGCCCGCTCTAAGCGGGCGCTGACTCGCTGAATTAGTTCCAAAAGATCCGCTACTTCCCCTCGCTCTGAACGCCGTCACAGGCTGCGGAAAAACCCAAACCTTCGGGTCAAATTGAAGGTATCCATCCCGCAGGGGCTGAAGCCCACGTTGATTCTGTGGTACTTTCGGCACGACTGAAGTCGTGCCCTGACACTTCGTGCCTCTTCCGTTGGGTTTTTTCGCAGCCTGGTCTGCCCCCGCGCCTGGACACCAAAATGCACGGTTTTTGTTACTTTCGGTGTTCCCGAACCATTTTTTTGTATACAAACATGAACGCGGTAGCCCATCCTGTCGATCTGTGTATGGAGGTCAAAACCCCGTGGTGAAAGAGAAGAATGCGGCAGTGCAAGACGATTCCGCTGCTAAATTAAAGAAACTTGCAGAAGAAAAGCGTTTCCGGCAGAAAGAAGCAATGGCACAGAGTGGCGGCTCAGAGGCTTTTCTCCGCTGGCTCCAATCGAACGCTCTAAAGAAGGCCGGAGCCTGAAAGCCCGGCAACCTGCTCCCAGGCGAGCTTAGACCCTTGGGTTTGATGGGATGAATTTCCTGGAAGGCGGCAAAATCCTTTGGATTCCCCTGCCGCAGCGGCCGTTCCCCGGCCCTCCACCTGGTGCCAGCCCCACCCTGGCAGTGTATCCTCACCCTTGGAATGAAACGTATCCTTACAGCTCTTATTCTGATTCCACTCGTCTTGTTGCTCGTCTTCCTGGGCCCGCGCTGGCTGATCACGCTGGCCGTTGCCGGCCTGGCTGCCCTCGCCGCATGGGAATACATGGGCATGGCCGAACGCGGAGGCTCCAATCTCCCTCGCGTCGCCGTGTTGGTCGCCATTGTCGCCCTCTTCCTGGGCAATTTTTACTACTTCGAACAGACTGCCGCCATCTTCGGCTGCCTGAGCCTGGGGCTGCTGGTCTATTGCACCTTCCGCTCCAAGAGCGAAACGATGATTGCGGACGCGGCCTTATCCGTCTTCTGCTTCTTTTATGCCGGGCTCACTTTGCTGTCGCTCCCGGGTCTCCGTGAGGAAGCCAACGGGCCCTCCCTGGTGACATTTCTGCTCTTCGTCGTGTGGGCAGGAGACATAGCCGCGTATTACGTCGGCCGCACGTTTGGGAAGCACAAATTGGCCCCCCGCCTGAGCCCAAACAAGACCTGGGAGGGCGCGATCGGCTCGATTGCCGGTAGCCTGGTTGCAGCAGGGGGTCTGCTAGCCTTGGCCGACGGGTTCACACAGTGGAACTCCGCCAAGCTTTCCTACCCCGAAGAAATCTGGTACTGGCTTGTATTAGCGGTCATCGTAAACATAGCTGCCCAACTCGGCGACCTTGTGGAGTCCGCGCTCAAACGCTCCGCAGGCGTCAAGGACTCCGGCACCCTGCTCCCCGGTCACGGCGGCGTTTTAGACCGCATTGATTCCCTCCTGCTAGCCGCGCCGATGCTGTGGTACGCCCAGGTCCTCCACAAAATGTTCTAGTTCCAATGAACTTCGTGCTGCATTCGTTACGAGAGCTGGGTGCCCCATCCTTTCGACTTTTTTCTGTCGAAAGGGTGGGAGACCTCAAACCTCAATCGGACCTCGGCTCGAATCGACCCAACCCCATCACGTAAACTTAAAATGACCTCTTGAAACGCCTAGCCATTCTCGGATCAACCGGCTCCATCGGCCAAAGCACCCTCTCCATCGTCGAGCAGTTCCCCGACCGATACCAGGTAGCATCCCTCGCCGCCGGCCGCAACGTGGACGAGGCATTCAATCAGACCCTCCGCTGGCGCCCAAGTCTTGTCTCTCTTGCCACCGAAGAGCTTGCCGGCCAACTATCAGCCCGTCTCACCCAATCCGGCGTCACCGGAGTCCAAGTAGTCCACGGCACCGAAGGCACAGTAGCCTGCGCCACCCTCCCCGAAGCCGACTTCGTAGTCTCCGCCATCGTCGGCGTAGCCGGTCTTGAAGCCACCCACGCCGCCATCCTCGCCGGTAAGCCCGTCGGTCTCGCCAACAAGGAATGCATGGTAGCCGCCGGCGAAATCCTGACCGCCGCGGCGCGCGAACGCCAAGTCCCCATCCTTCCCATCGATAGCGAACATAACGCCGTCCACCAGTGCATGCGTGTAGGCGCTCACAACGAAGTGAAAACTATCTGGCTTACTGCCTCCGGCGGCCCCTTCCGCCAGACGCCGCTCAACCAGTTCGAGCACATTACCCCCGAGCAGGCCCTCAAGCATCCCACCTGGGTCATGGGCCGCCGCATCACCATCGACTCCGCCACCATGCTCAACAAAGGACTGGAGATCATCGAAGCCTGCCGCCTTTTCGACGTGCCGCCTGCCCAAGTCCGGGTCACCGTGCATCCGCAATCCACCGTCCATTCGCTGGTCGAGTACGTCGATGGCTCTATCCTCGCGCAGATCTCCGTAACCGACATGCGCCTGCCCATCCTTTACGCGCTGGCCTGGCCCGAGCGTCCCGCGTCGTCTCTCACCTTCGACCTCGCCGCGCTTCGCCATCTGGACTTCGAAGAGCCCGACTTCGAGCGCTTCCCCTGCCTGCGCCTGGCCTATGAAGCGGCGGAGAAGGGTGGCGCCCACTGCATCGCCTTGAACGCTGCAGACGAGATCGCCGTGGAAGCCTTTCTGGATCGCCGCATTTCCTTTATGGGAATCCCGCGTACAATTGAAAAAGTGCTTGCCGCCACCCCGGAGGCGCACCCCGCCACGATTGCGGAGGTGCTCGCCACAGACCGGGTAGCGCGTCAAACGGCTCGTGAGTTATTGGTTTAGCGTCTAAACGGTTTCGGAGGGAACAGAGAACTTCAGGCGCCTGAGATAGCCGCGAATTCCGTGGTTTCAGGTTGCGGAAATTCCCAGCGGGAGAGGCAAGAAGTGTTAGGGCACGACTTTAGTCGTGCCACAACCGGCTGAAAAAACGTGGGCTTTCGCCCCTGATGGATTGTTAGGATTTCTAAGTCCGATTTAACGGCGTCGGAGGAAGCAGGGGCGGGGTACCCACAAAGTGGGTCGAGGCCCCTGAAATAGCCTCGATTCCCCTGGGCTTTAGCCCCGGAGTCAATCACGCCATGATCGTCAAGTTCGAAGGAAAACAGCACATCTATGCATGAAGTTCTAGTCGCAATCGTCGCGTTTATCGTCCTGGTCGGCGTTATGGTAGTAGTCCATGAGTTTGGCCATTTTGCCGTCGCCAAGCTTTGCGGTGTGCGCGTTGAGTCCTTTTCCGTCGGTTTTGGACCCCGCCTCTTCGGAATCAAATTCGGCGATACCGACTACAAAGTCTGCATCCTTCCCCTCGGCGGCTACGTTAAGATGACGGGCGAAACGCCCGACGGAGTCAGCGGTTCCACTCCAGGCACTCCCGTGGCTCAACAACTGGCGGAGAAGATCTCGGGCCGGGATGCTGTCGGCGCCGATGAGTCCGTGATTGGCCTGTCCCAGGACCCTGGCTCGTTCACCTCTCATCCACGCTGGCAGCGCATGCTCATCGGCGTCGCTGGACCCATAGCCAACTTCATCCTGGCCTTCGTCATCATGGTCTTCTACTACGGCTGGATCAACGAAGTCCAAAAGCATGAAGTCAGCACCACGACGGTCGAGTGGGTGGTTCCTGGCTCACCGGCCGCACAGGCAGGTTTCCAGCCCGGCGACATCATCCGCCATTTTGACACCGTCGACAATCCCGATTGGGACCAGGTCAACCAGCGCGCTCAGTTGAACATGGACCAGATTGTTCCTGTCACCGTCGATCGCGGCGGCCAGTCCGTCTCGTTTTCCCTGCACGTGCCCCCCATGGTAAAGGGACAGGATTTCGATGTCAGCGATACCGGCGCCATTCCCGAATTCGCGCCCGGCCCCATTGTCGTGCAGCAGGTTGCGGGCGGAATGCCGGCTGAAAAGGCTGGACTCCAGCCAGGAGACGCGATCCAGGCTATAGATGGACATGAGTTTCATTGGGTGCAGTCGCTGCTCTCCTACATGCAGACCGGCCAGGGTAAGCCAATTACGCTGACTGTCGTGCGCAACGGGGTGGTTCTGCCTCCCATGGTCGCGCACCCGGCCAAGGTCGATACCGATTGGAAGCTCGGCTTCGCACCTGTGCCGCCCGCGTTCGCGCCTTCTCCGCTTCCGCTGAAAACTGCAACCCTCAAATCGGCGAAATTCTGTGTCGAGGGCTCCACGCTGATTGTCGAAGTACTCGGCCGGATCTTCACCCGCAAGGTTTCCGTGTCCGAGTTGTCCGGGCCCGTAGGAATCGCCCGCATGGCCGGCAACGCGGCCGAGACCAAGGGATGGCTCCCCAAACTGGGCCTCGCCTCTGAGATCAGCCTCAACCTGGGCATCCTGAACCTCATGCCGTTTCCAATTCTGGATGGCGGTTTGATTCTCCTGCTCTTGATTGAGAGCGTGATGCGCCGCGATATCGGCATCAACGTCAAGGAGCGAATCTACCAGGCAGCCTTCGTGGTGCTTATCGCCTTCTTCGCCTTCATCATATTCAACGACGTAACCAAGCTCCCCTTCTTCACCCACCTGAAGCCGTAAATCAGGGACTAGGGA
>Ga0182030_10014021_pt1 | contig 15882 bp, 20 predicted proteins | sample 812S3MmetaG_FD_121299 | JGI IMG/M metagenome (GOLD analysis project Ga0182030, IMG submission 121299) | Permafrost microbial communities from Stordalen Mire, Sweden - 812S3M metaG (Illumina Assembly) | ecosystem: Environmental > Terrestrial > Soil > Wetlands > Permafrost | place: Sweden...
CAAATAAAAGTAAATCCACTTGGACCGTACCCGTAGAGGTAGTGTACAATTGCTCTAACCTCGGTGGTACAGGTAGCGGGGGCCCACACGCAATTCCATTGTTTAGCTTTTAGAACTGTATACAGCCCATTGCTAAGAAGAGGAGATCCGTGGATACAGATAATTAGATTGGAGTTATTCTGAGCAATAATGCCAATTTAATCGTACTGCGGAAAAAAAATGGAAAAAAGAGAGAGAAAGTGCTCCGGCTGTTTCCATTACTTCACTCCAAAGAACCAAAGTAGCGATTACCAACTAGCATCAATATCTTACCCTTTTCCTACAAAAATAAGAGAAAAAACTCAAAACCTAACAAGTTATCAACAATAACAGCCTAAATAGCAAAGGCAGGACACCGGGCCCTTGTAATCTTACTTGTCCAGAGCAGACTAGTCATCATGAGACTACAAGAAATGTTTTCCTAGCAAGAGAAAAGGATCAAGGATCATTGGAGGGAATCGATATAGTTTGGCTTGAAGTGATCGTCTGGATTCAAAGAGACAAGGACACTAAATGCTGCTAATGAAGTCTGGTGAGGAGATACGATAGGGTTCGTAGACCATATGATGTAGTTGTATGCGGAAGCGAGGTTTCCCTTAATTCCATGCAGATTATGAGTGATAATTACTTCTTCCTATGAATCAACGCCAGTTAAAAGTTCACATCACGAGGACACCATAACAAGGTAGGTATGTACAAAATCAGAGCAAATTCAAATACAGGGGCAAACAGAACGTGTCAAGTCAAAGGCGGTGGAAAGTATTCCAAAAACTATGGCAAAATGACAAAGCACTTTTAGTTTGGAATAATTATACACCTTCAGCCAAAAAAAAATTTACTCCATAGACACGCTAAGAGAACAGAAGCAAAACATACAAACGCTTGCAATAAACACCAATTTTGGGGTATGAAACTTAATTTTGGAACATAGCGCCTTTTTTTTTCACACTAGTAACCATTATCGCCGTCATAAACGCCCTGAAAATCAGTTTTTCAAATCACTTCAACTCCGGAAAGAATTGCACGATCTTGTCGGGATCACCAAAAGCTTGACTGCGGGGTTCAGTCTCTTCTGTCGGCGGAGGAATTTGAGCGTGGTGAACATGAACATTTCCGTCGGTACCACTCAATGACATCCGCTTCTTCTTCGTATTGCCTTGTTCTCTCGAAGTGGACTCACGGGCGCTATTGTGCTGCAGCAAGGAAAGCCGGCGAAGATCCGTGTCTGGGATAGCTCGTGTTGGTGACAAAGAGGGAGAGACAGACGAATGCATAGCTGGTATCAACGTGGATGCTATACTATCATGAAGATTTGAGGGTCCCAATCGCTTGTGATCGTTCATCAGCAAGCTGGGCATGACGGCGGGACTTTGTAGAGAAGAGTTTCCGGACGATTTCTCATTCGTGATGAGACCTTTGTCTTGAACGAACTTAGAAGATCGTAAATGATAGGGGTTGTAATTGTAGTACTCGTCCATGATAGGATGAACCATTACTGTTTGCTTATGAATTGTGAGAGTGGAGTTGGTAGGAACGGTTACCCAAGATTCTATCTCCTGTTAGTAAATTAATTGGGTAGGGAAAGGATAGCGGACCTCGTTCAAATGTAAGAGGTTCGCTGGCAACGAGAACAATATCAGCTCCCTTGTCTCGGCGATCCATCTGATATTCTCCCTTCTCACTTTTGTCCTCCCAAGTAGTACCAGAGGAGTAATAGAGACTGGCTGCCTGGTCCGTCTTGCTGCTGACATATCTCGTACAAACGACGCTATGTCCATCCGTGATAGCAAAATTGAGTAAACTTCTGATATCCAGGTTTTCGTCTTCAATGATCTGTTGGGGAATCTCCGCAATAAAAGTATTGATTTGTTTGATTGTGTCCAACATCGCAAGTCTTAAAACAGTTGGTCCAAATCCATTCGCCGGTGGTGAGCTCGGATTGTGACCCATCCTTTCCAAGGTATCCAGATACAATGCGAAAGCCCATTCGCTATCCGTCCCTCCTTGTACTCCTAGATACCACTCGTCTGCTAATCGCTCAGCGAGTTTTCGCTTGATATGTTTCCAGCCTCCCAATCCTCCATTGTGCATCCACATCAAGCTCCCGTGGACAAAAGGATGGCAATTGTCTTCGCTGAGAGAGCCTTCAGTTGTGGCACGGACGTGTGCGAATATCAGGGGAGACGCAGTCTTGGAGGCAATCCGTTGGAGGTTGGTGCAATTCCACGCGGGGGTTGTGGATGTAAACACACAAGGCTCGGGGCCAAGCTTGGGATCTGTGTAATATCCTATTCCAAACCCATCGCCTGGTCATATTAGCAAAGCTCGGGACGAAGGGGTTGTGACCAACCGTTGTGCGGCCGTCTCATATCAAGGCGTAAACGGGAGTCGAATGATTGGGTGAGAATAGAATGAGAGGGATCGAGAATTAGCTTCGAGAGCAAGATCTCATCCGAGCCTTTGTAGACCTGCTAGACGTTAGAACGAGCATAGTTTCAAGGAACAGATAATTATGCTTACCAGGAAACGACACATCTTCGCAGGCAAACAACGCAGCGTGATCCTCGTATTACCTTCGCATGCAGGTTTCCAGATTGAAATCAAGTCACGGAGGGACGTGTTTTGAGGTTTCTTGAAGGGTGCAGTGAAATAGAATCGTGTCAACCATCGGAGTCATGTAATAAAAAGACAATTCAGGGGAACGAGAAACGAGGCTGAAGAAGGCGGATGGCGCAATCCTCATTCAGTCAGAGAAACTGGCGGTCTGTGGAATGGATGAATGCAAGCGAAAGCTGGTGCTGGCTTGAGGGCGTAATAATTACAGCGCTCTTAGGGTGTCCAAGAAAACGAATGTATCGGAAAAAGTAGAGCAACGACAGATAGTGAAGTGTTGATTTCTCTTTGTCCCCGAGGCTGGAAGTGCAGTGGACATTTAGAGTTCGCACCGCCACACCCCACCAGCCACATGATGTTTCCAAGCTTGGATTTTATTCAAATCAGTGCATTTATGCATAACGGACCCAGCATCACTACCACGACTCAGTCTATTCCATGACTTGTCTCTCGACTTCGCCGAACCTACCATTCGCCTGGCTACGATGAGTGGACGGCTCATATCTGCCAGGCTCCAGCCTCTGGCACAACGAGCAAGCCGAGGGGCGCGTCAATTCCATCATCATCACACTCACTCCTCCGCTGGCGGACTCCTGCGATCTGATGCTGGTATTCGAGCAACACAGCGGCGAATATGGCCTGCAGGAAACACCCCGTTCTCGAACGCCGTGGCAGTAAGGAATGCAAGCTTCGCAAGGATATTACCCAAATTGTTTATGAAGTTTGCTCGAATACCAGCTATGTTTGGAGGGGCAACGATTGCCGGCCTGGCATATGTGCAATATCAGGCTACTCGTATGTTATGCTATCTGTTGGGGACTATGGAGGCATACTAATGAGAATACAGAGGCGGGCAATTATGCTATGGACGTCTTGACCCAGACTAAAGAGACGGTCACTGGCGTTGCAGGGGGATTATTTAATGGGGCAAAAGGGATTGCAGAACAGACGCGGCGAGGATGGGAAAACACTACAGAACAAGTGGAGTTGCCGGAGTGGATGCAGAAGATATTACGAATTCATGAAGAGATCGGAGGAGACAAGGAAGGAGGTGGGGGACCAGGAGGGGAACCGCCGAAGCAAAGTAGAGTGGGAGCAGGAGCTGCGGCAGTAGGAGGGGCTGCAGCTGCATACGGGTACGATCAATCTCCTGAGGACGATGAGAGGTCTGGGGAGGAAGTCGCTAGGGATGATCAAATGATGGTCCTAACCAAAAAGATGATTGAGATTCGAAGCATATTGCAGACAGTCGGACAAACAGAAGCGTTGACCTTACCTTCGATAGTGGTCATTGGCTCCCAGTCATCTGGAAAGAGTTCAGTATTGGAAGCAATTGTTGGCCATGAATTCTTACCAAAAGGATCGAATATGGTTACACGAAGGCCGATTGAGCTGACTCTGGTCAATACCCCTGATGCGCAAGCAGAGTATGGAGAATTTCCAGCTCTGGGACTTGGGAAGATTACCGACTTTTCACATATTCAGAGGACATTGACGGAGCTCAACTTGGCGGTTTCTGACTCTGAATGCGTCTCCGATGACCCTATTCAGCTCACCATCTCTTCTCCACATGTTCCGGATTTGTCGCTTATTGATTTGCCTGGATATATCCAAGTCGTTGGGCATAACCAGCCCTTAGAACTGAAACAAAAGATTACTGATCTTTGCGATAAGTACATTCAACCACCTAATGTCATTCTTGCCATTTCTGCAGCAGACGTGGATCTTGCAAACTCAACCGCTCTCCGAGCCAGTCGAAGAGTTGACCCACGAGGGGAGCGAACTATTGGGGTTATCACCAAAATGGACCTTGTTGATCCTATACGAGGAGCGTCAATCCTTAGTGACAAGAAATATCCTCTTCGACTAGGTTATGTTGGTGTTGTATCCCGAATTCCACCTCAATCGCAGTTAATCTGGAAGAAAGGAAGTGGTAGCATTACTTCCGCAATCACCAAGAACGAAAATGCATACTTTTCATCTCACCCTTCAGAATTCGGTCCTGCCACAGGTCTGACCGTAGGAACCACCACTCTCCGCAAAAAGCTCATGCAAGTCCTTGAACAAACTATGGCAGCATCTCTCCAATCCACATCCGCAGCTATTCATCAAGAGCTTGAAGAAGCAACCTATGAATTCAAAGTCCAATACAACGACCGACCTCTCTCCGCCGAATCCTACCTCGCAGAATCCCTAGATGCATTCAAGCATTCCTTTAAAGAATTCGCCGAATCATTCGGCCGACCACAAGTTAGAGAGTTGCTCAAAGAAGAACTCGACCAAAGAGTTTTAGATCTATTAGCTGCCCGATACTGGAACAAACCCATCAATGACCTCTCTCCCACCCCACCAGATCCAGATCCACTCTCCAACCTCCCAACAGCAGACCCCGAATCACTTTACTGGCACCGCAAGCTCGACGCCTCAACCTCAGCCCTCACAAAACTGGGTATCGGCCGTCTAGCAACCACAGTAGTGTCCGATGCACTGCAAGCACATGTGGATCGTCTTGTCGCCCAATCCACATTCGCAAATCACCCCTTCGCCCGCCAAGCAATTAGTGAAGCTGCATCCGGAATCCTCAATGAGCGGTTCTACAGCACGAGCGATCAGGTAGAAAATTGCATCAAGCCATATAAATTCGAAATCGACGTCGAAGACGGCGAATGGGCACGAGGACGAGAAAACGTCGCTGGTGTCCTGAAACAGGAATTAAAGGCCGTGGAAGAAGCGTCAAAAATGTTAGAAAAGGAAGTTGGGGGCAAGAGAAAGATGAGAGATGTGATGAGTTTTGTGGAAAAGTGTCGAAAGGGCGAGATCACTGTTGATGGTGATTCCTCTGCCGGCGCTGGAGGATTCAGCTCTGCGCTTTTGCAGAAAGGTATATCGCGCCCTCTGCCTACCCCCTCACCTAACTCTGTACTGACTTGATGAAATAGGCAGAGAAGCGACCTTCCTCTCTGATCGCCGCGCCCTCCTCGCACTCCGCCTCTCCGCCCTAAAATCACCCCCCTGCTCCAGCTCCTCTCCTCCCCCCTCCAAAAACCCCAATACCAAATACTTCTGCCCTGAAATCTTCCTCGATGTTGTGTCTACAAAACTCGTCTCCACCTCCGTCCTCTTCCTCAACGTCGAACTCCTATCAGAATTCTTCTATTCCTTCCCGAGAGAACTGGATGTGCGGCTGGGGAGAGGATTGTCAAAGGAGGAAGTAGAGAGGTTTGCGCGGGAAGATGAGAAGGTGAGGAGGCATTTAGAGTGTATTCGCAGGAAGGAGTTGTTGGAGCTGGTATTAGGGAAGATGGAGGGGTTGAGGGATTTGGATGTCCAGGAGAAGGCGAGGAGGAGTTCCCAAGGGGCAGTGGGGAAGAAAGGGGAGAGGAGGGGGTGGGGGCTATTTTAGTTTGAGGCTGTAATGAGTTATGTTATGGTGGCGTTAGGCGGTTTGGTGATGCGAAATTGTGATATCATATCCTCTCTGGTTCGGTAGACTTCGTAACTCAAGTTCTAATTTTAAGCGTGCGAAATTTGTATGATACACCGCTCTTCAATTCGAATACTATTTTCAATGGCCTTTCTGCATTCCTGTGTACCACAACCAAACACAATTGATTGCGAAAATGATTGACTTTAGGTTTCTAAAACTTGGTATTTGCATAGTACAACCCCTTGTATTCATCCGGAAAACGCCGCTGTATGCACCTGTATTCTACAGCCCATGTATATTTACAACCCCCAATCCAAATACATCCTATTCTGCCCCATCACGCCGTCCTCTCCCCATTAAACTGCACGCTAACCTCCCACTTCAACCCCGCACCCCTCCCATATCCACCACCCAACCTATTCCTCACCAACAACGCAATCCTCTCCCTTAACTTCATGATTGCTTGCTCCTCCGTTGGACCCATCCCCAAACCCTTCACTCGCAACTTAAGATTCGCCATACAGAGTCCGTAATGCACCTGCCAGAACCTCGCTTCCTCAACACCAGTAACAGCAGGCTCGGTTGTGATCTCGTATATAACGTCGCTGACTCCGGCGCCTGAATATGACATCGTGAGGATAGAGCCCTGAGCGATAGCTAATCGAGCACCAAGTGCGAGCATCGAGAATGCGATGATAGCGCAGAGGAGGCGGTCAAGCCAGTGGTACATTGTAATTGAGAGGAGGGGGAGAAGGAGCATGATTGCGCTGCAGGATAATGTTAGGAAATGGGAGGGGTTGGACAGGATGGATGGGAGATGGGAGAGGTATGCGAAACGCATTGCTTTCCCGATTCTCGCGTGGTTTTTGAGTCCTAATGCGGAGATGAGGGTAGCTATGATACTCAACAGAGCCGCGAAATCGACGGAGCCTGGGGAGACGCGTTCATGCGAGTGTGGATGGTGAGCTTCGTGCGAGCCTAGAGATTCAAGAACGTGTTTAAGGTTGTGAGAGATGAGGTCGAAGCCCATGAAGAGGTAGAAGACGGACATCGCGAAGCCGGCTAGAACTTCTGCGCGCTCGAGACCGAAGGGGTGGCGGATTGAAGACCGTTTCCATACTTCGAAATTTTGGAGTACGTCGACGACGACGCAGATTGTGGCGGATACGGCGTCAAAGAATATCAGGTGGCAGAGGGCTGTGAGGGCGAGGGAGCTCCATCCTTCGTAGAGTACTATGCCTGAGACTGAATAGTGGCACAGGCACCAATAGAGGCGGATCTTTTGCTCGCGTGACATCGAAGTCCATGCTTCCTTGAAGGTCGGTATCGGAAGAGAAGCTGGAAGGGCGAGGGGTGCTCGTGGAGGAGGTTCGAGGAAGATTTGGTGTTGGGTTGACACACTACTGTGTTTGTAGCGGTGACCTCGACGTTGTCCAATATTCTGTTTCTTGGGATTAATATTTGGAAATGTGTAAGGACACTCTGGGGAAGGAGGAGTAAAATTCGGAAGGAAAGGTTTGCGGCCTCTGGTTGTAGACTTGTCATCTTGCTTTTGACGACTAGGACTTGCAGCTGTTTGCGCAGAGTTTGTTGCAGCGCCTCTACGAAAGGTATTGCCTGCTTGCTCACTGAGAAGAGGCGATAAGCAATCATCGGCCTCGTACTTGTCATCTGTTTGCTGATGACCAACTTTGGGGGATGTTGCCATTCTGCTCCTGCTATTCTCTTGATTGAAGGGGGGGAACTTTTGTACATTGCTTGGAGGGATACATGCAGAAGATGTTTGACATACAGATTTTGCGATTACAGGAGTGTCTTTGATTGTCTGTGTCTGGAAGTTAAAAGGATTGCGTCCCCCTCCAGGTGGTCCCATTATTCCATCGCTGAATGTCTGACTGACAGCACTGCCTGGTGAGTTCATGGAAGAGTTCATAGACCCAAATCGTGCACTTCCTGGAAATACATCGTTCATAGGAGAGAGCGCATTGGGATCGAAGGTGATTGTAGAGCGCACAGTTTGTGGAATGCCATCAATTCCAAGAGCTGCGTTCTCTTCTTCTGGAATAGGGGTAGGGGGCGTAGGGGTTCGCGGCGGAGCGGGGATTGGCAGGCTCGAGGCCATTGCGCTGTCTAGGCACTTCGTAGTATCATGAGCGAGTGTGCGAAGGTGAGAGTGTACTGTACGGAAGAAACCACATAAAAGCAACGTTGAAGTCGCACTGCTCATTAAGGGAAGGTGCAGACGGAAACGCGGTTGTAAGCGCCGGAAGCGATATTGGCAGCCAAACTTTATTTTGAAGTCATCCCTTCTTGAAAATGTCCTGAAGGCAAGAAGTCATCGTGTCATACCCATTTGCCATTCATAACTTCAATTTCTAGTTGAGAAAGACCTAAGACCCTGTGTATAATAACCAAGTCTTTCCCTCTCACTCCTCTATATCGGGCAAAATCGGATCTCTTCCTCAAACAACGCTCTATTTTACGCTAGCCCTGGCCTCAAGTAGTCGACATATCTCCCTTGAGACTCTACCTGATCAAGTCTCAAAAAAAGGGCGGGAGCTTCCCCTACACCCTTTGCAGTCGACCGCTGTCTTCAGAAGCGTTTGACGATCATTTGTGTATAACACGTGTCTTCTCTGAGCGACTCCCAGCGTCTTCTTTTGTTACATCATCTTCAAGGTAACGAATAGTAGTTCCTTCTCCGCCTCGCTCCTAATGAAACCGGTGTTGCTTGTTCCAACAGGTACTAATTCAACTCCCAGCTCTGAGCTACATATATCTTCATATCTCAAAGCTGTCTTCTTCACCAACCACCACCTTTGAACAACTGTATTTCTAGACCACACCTCTTCCAACTACTTTCAGTTGTTTCTATTCAGCAAAATTTGTCTTGTGCACATCATTAATCCAAAGGCCGTCTCATCATCAAGCTGACTACTTCAACTTCGGCTTGAGGACACTTGCCTCGACTTCACTTCTGCTTTGTCTCACACTTCATCTCTAATCAACCTCTCAAATAAATTTGTTGAAGAAGTAAGCAATTTGCTCCAAACCTCGACTTAAAGGGCCATCTTAAGCTACAGCAACCTTCATTGAAGGGGCCAACGTCTTTGGTTCTACTCGAGCATGGGCTACTTCTCATGATACCTTGCTTGGTAGAAGAAGCTTATTCGAATGGAGGCTTCTCATCTTTCCAGTATCATGGACCAAGGTCGCACTGAGGATGTGAGCAATGGCCAAAGTCGGGTAACACCTGAAGATCGGAGTCCGGGACATAAGAGGAGTCTGTCAGGGAGCATACTCTCCAAGCTCTCATTTCTGCGGGCCAGCGCAGATGATAACCAAACGTCTTCCGATAGAGCCCCTCGCAGTCCAGAGTTCAATCCTGGTGATGATCGAGCATCACCAAAGAAGGGCAGCAGAGCAATGGCTGTTGCAGTGCAGCAGCAGAAGACCAGACGAAGAAAAGGGTCATTGAGGAAGGCAGCTTTGCTTGGTCGAGGTGCACAACGAGAGAAAAAGGACATCAAAACATCCTCACTTGAGACCGACCACCGGGATGGCTTTGGTTCCGATGGCCCGCTTGAATCAAGTCCTACTGAGATTCACTCCGTCTCGGCTTTCGGGCTAGGTATTTCAGAAACGACTCCTCGTCCTTCCATGGAAGGATATGCCAGTCGCACCAACAACACACTTCTTACCCCGATCAATACACTTCCAATGGGTTCAGACGATCACATTGTCACCTCACCCACGTCGGTATCTGCGACCAGTCCGACGTTGACGTACACCTCTACCACCGATGAAGATGATATTCTCAGCATTCCAAGCCACAATCCACCACCTCGACCAACAACATCGTCTGGATCAGACTCGTATTTTCCTCCTTCAGCAAGCTCACTGGCTCGGCGTCGCTCCTCCCAAAAGCCCAAATCGCCGTTATCAATCGCAGGTCTCACCGCTAGCCCCCTACCTGCGCCCGACGCCGAGTGGGATTATTCGGAAACCGAGTGGTGGGGTTGGGTTGTGCTCATCGTTACGTGGCTTGTTTTCGTAACTGGAATGGGCTCTTGTCTCGGCGTATGGAGTTGGGCATGGGATGTGGGAGAGACCCCTTACGCGCCTCCAGAGCTCAATGACGACCCCACGCTTCCAATTGTGGGCTACTATCCAGCTTTGATTATTCTCACGGCAGTTATGGCTTGGGTATGGGTCGTTGTGGCATGGGTTGGCATGAAATACTTTCGTCACGCGAAGATCAGTGGGGATTGAGTCTATATACTACGTTTTTACAGCATCAAAATTTTCCACATGTACGATATTTATACCTGCGCACGAGCCACCGTGATCATGCGCGATCACCAACCTTAATTCTGGCACCGGCCTCAATGCTTTTTCATTCCAAATTCGGGTTAGCGTTTTCACAGGCGGGTGATCCCGCAGCTCGCGCTTGCTTCCAGAATACTATTTAAAGAAGCCCGCGTCCTGTGAAGGTCCCATCAAAACAAATCCTCATCAACATCATGGAGACGCCTTCGCCACCTTGCACACCCAGGTCTTTAGAAAAGCTATTCCATAATCATTTCAGTATGCGCTCCCCCTTCCCCCCGCTTTCATTACGCTTACTAATGTGGGACAATAAGATGGTCGCTTTCCACCGGAGCTAGAGCTCGATAGTGACTCTGAGAGTGACTTCGAGTGTGAGATCGATGATTCTGAGCGTGATTCGGAAACCGAGGAACAAGATGGTAAGTATTCCATCATAACCGTACTCTGTGCTTGCTAATATGAGACAACTAGAGGAGGCAGTGATGGAGGAGTCTGAGCCAGAGGAATCTGAGCCGCAGTATGAGCCCAGTAAGAAATAATCTCGGTCCCCCTACTGTACTTAAAAATCTAATACAAATAGGAAACCTGACACTCAACTATCATCAAGGCACCCTGGACATCAAATACCGCCCGTGCGAGTTTATTGATGAAGCTATGTCGGATGCTGCTGCTGTCTTTCATGCTTTCTACCAGGCTCACCCTCATGCACCACAAATCCACTCAATTGCGGTCGAATTCTGCATCGCCCCTGAAAGCCAAAGCGTCCTCGAATACTCCGATATCGTTCAGAAATTCTATCGCCCTGGCTTGCAGAACCTTATGATCTCCTTTCATGCGCATCTGGATCTTGAAGACAATGGCAATTCTCAGCGAATGTCTGATGGGACCTATCTTGAGCAATTCATTGGAGACGATTTCTCTATGGCTGGTGTTCAGGTGATCGTCTGTGACTTTTACGGTAATGAGCCTAATGATTATCGTACTGGTCGTCATTAAGAAGTTGTCACCACGCTCGTATTCGTGCTTTTGATTCTAATCGGTCATCTAGCCTTCACTGATTGGTTTGGCTTTCAAAGCTCCACACGCACAGCATTTCATTGGGGGACTGGCTTGGAGTTATTGATTTTTCATTGACACAGCATTACGTGGCGCATCATTACTTGTACGATTCTTTAGCGACGATATCCATCTGCCTGCAGCGTGACCAATGAACATTATTTGCATTATAGATATCATGACTTATTGCTCTGTGATTGTGACTTCCCATCCTTCCTACGCCAGATGCAACCGCGTCCTGTAAACAGCCCACATTTTTCGCGATACTATAAATAATATGCAAAGGATCTTTATTCTAGGCAGTGTAATATGGAACGTGCCTTCTAACTTAGTTTTCACTTGAGGCTTGTCTTTTTTCATCTAAATCTATCTTGTACAATCAGCTCTTTAGTCGCCCTTGGATTCACATCCAATTCTACTTGTTTAAGGCTTTAATAATCCTGCACTCTGGGAGAGGAACGTTGCTTTCCCTCGAAGGGCTTACCTGCCAAGAATTCAGAAAGGGGCTCGCTTGTTTTTACGGAGAATGTGTGGAGAGTCGTGGGGTAAGGATTGGTTATGCATCTAGAACATCAGAAAGCTAGAAGACATCCAAAATCATTCGAATTTTAAAGTTTCCAATGTAATCCAATAAAGAGAAGGTATGCTGGCTCCCGAGACAATCGTGACTGCCGTCCTACTGTGACTTCCTTCCCAATTTCGCTTCCATGCTATTAGCCTCCCTCGATTCACCTCTTCTCCATCCCCCCCCCTCAACCACCGAAGCAACTTTGCTTTGTTTAAAACCATCGGCATGAGCCCGTTCTTCCGAGTAGGTAAAAATTCCCTCAGCCACCTCAATTGGCTAACACCAATTATAGTCCAAAACACTTAGCAACCTCTGCACCCTCCCCACATTCCACACCTACAACCATCTTCCCGACTCGCACTCTCCATCTCTCAAGACTCGATTTTCGAGAATGTGCCAGGGTCAAACTTTCATCTTCGAAGGATGCGGTCACACGCAATCGGTCTACAGATCTCTGTGCGGTCAAACGTCCAAAGCAGATACCTCTTGTGACAGGCTCGAGTACTCGGGTGTGAAGCCAGGGGTTTGTGAGAGTTGTAAGGAAATGGATAGTGTGATTGAGAGGTTGAGGGAGGAGATCAGGGGGAAGGAGGAGGAGTTGAGTAAGGCGATTACGGCGAGGGGTGGGGGTCTGGCAATTAGTGTGGCGAATGCGGGTTTGAGGATGAGTGGGGAGGACAAGACGGTGGCTTTTAGAGGGAGGGAGAAAGGCTATTTGATTGGGTATGGAAGTAATAGCAGTGCTGGAAGTACTGGTAGTAGTGAGAAGTCGGGTGGTAAAGCAGATGCGGTACCAGTAGAGATAAAGAAGTTGGCGCATGATATGGTACATATTGCAAGTTCTTAGTAGGTCAATTCAAAAGGATTAATTTAGGTGGATGCTGACGAGAATTTACAGGTGGAGAGAGCGCGAAAGCTACCAGGTTTCAGTGAACTCGTTTCAAGTTAAGAGCCTAGGTGCCATCAGCTACAAGGATACCATCGCGAAGTGCAATAAGGCAAGAGATGAACGTATCAAGGCTCGATTCAAGATTGCTGAGGAGGCATTGATCAAGGGATATGATGACTAGAGATTTTAAGGCGGAAATCATTTGCTTGGTTTTGAGGTGATGTTAGAAGATTTGCGGGATGGCTTTTGCTATAGAGTTGGCCCCCAAATTATTTCAACGTTTTCGAATCCGAATCATTTACGCAGATCTCAGAACATGGAATCATTGACGCAGTCCTCTTACTTGGTTCTAGACGGGTGACTCCGAATGAGCAAGGAGACCAGCAGGTGCTTTAAGGGAAGTAACGCTCATTCATTCATAGCAGGCTCCAGGTAGTAGCTGGGCATCCTCAAAATTGAGTTTCCAACATGAGTTGAAATTTGCTCTTTCCGAAATTTCTGAGAGGCATCACGCTTACTCTGGAACGCGTGTTTCCCCTCCCTCCTCCCTATAAACAATTATTGATCAACGCTGTGCATCTTTACATCTCATGTATTCATTGGTGAGTCCCCGACTCTCATCTTTGCTTTTATCATTCGGACAAAGCTGACATCACGCAGCTCTAGCATACCCATATATAATAACTACATCCTCACAATCCACTTATTTTCAAGCTCGCCGAAGACTCAGAATGTGCCGAAAATTCCAGCTCGTCTTTGATTGCGACCGCAGCGACCACATAGCCAGAACACTAGAACGATGTGTGATTGGAAACTGCAGACTACAAACAATACAACCCTATACGGTTCAGTCAGCCGTTAGATGTCCCCATTGTTCCCACAACAATATGGCAAGAGAATTCGAACCTGTAAGGGATACTGGATACCAAATCTATTCTCCGAGTGAGATCCAACGATGGTTGGATTATTTAGTGATCGAGGATAGCAGTCGCTTTCGCATTCTTCTGCAGCACGAGGAAGATGCTAATGCCAGGCGTTATGGTCTGGATAGGCGCCCCGGCCCTAGTACACGATTACATGAGGATTCTCTTAGTGAGACCTTTAAAAACGCAGGGGGGCCTCATAGTACCGATACATTGCGTGACTTTCCTCCAAGCAGCTACCCTTCTTCTAACCCGCCTGCGTCAGGAGAATCTCACAACAACTCTGGCGCCGACAACAGCTTTCCTCCCAGTCTAGACGAACCAGCAGGTTTCCCCGAAACGTCTTCTCCCAAAGGGTCTACTCCGAATTCGCTTGGACGATCAGCAAACGACCACAGTGCTGCTCCCAACAAACAGTCCCCGATTGGGTGGGAAAAAACCCATCGAGATGCCGTTGATAATAAATCCTCTAGTCCTGATTCACCGAATACATCCTCTCAAAATGCATTTCCCGGACCTCAACAAAACCATGCGCTAGAAGCACCCCTCAGTCCTCAAAAGTCCTCTTCCCCCATCGCTCATCCTGATCATTCAGTGCTTAGTAGGCAGCCAAGCTCGAATCATACCTCGACTCCAGACAATTCTCTGTCTCAAGATCCGTTCAGCCGTCCACCAAGCTCTACCAAACCCCCGTCTACCATCACTACCGACCCCAACACACCCCAAGATGAGAAGCAGCCAGAGGGGGAGAAGCCTTCTTTGCATACTGGGCGAAGGCTATGGTCGGATGTGTTGGCAACACCTTATAATCCACCGGACACATCCCAGGAGGAGAAGCAACAAGACCAGCTCAAACTCGATCTAATTGCTAAATCCAACACATCCCATAATGAGTGGCAACAGAACAGACGGGATCCGCCTTCACCTCCTCCTTCACCTCCTGGCGGGAAGTCTTGGCCGCAGGTTATGTCGTGTCAAAAGTTAGAGAGCAAAGAGCAGGAGGGAGGTCAGAGAATATAAGAATGACCACCTGTGATGGATTAGGTTGGTTGTTGCTTTCTTAGGAGATGTTGGTTCAGGGTGAGGAACTTGAGAAGTATGATGGTGTATCACCGAACTTGACGAATTGAAGTACGAATTAAGGTAGCGAAGCTTTGAATAGCTTATTACTAGACGGTGGCGAGATTTGCACATTCCGTCAGATTTTTCAAACCCCTAGCGATCAATATATAATTAAAGGTTTTATTATTACTGTATTTGGGGGGAGGATACAGAATCTGACTTTAGAGTGTGTCTTGAACAATTTTAAAGCCGCCCCAGCATTCATACTTCAGTATCCAATATGGAAGTGAATCCAGATTTCACCTCCTAACCTTTCACCCTACCTAACTTAATCGCACACCTTAGTCGCGAAAACTCCAAAGTGAATCTTCTCTACGCTTTAATAAACCTCATCCCACCTTCTAATATCCCACCCCCTCCTACTCATACAACCACCCAATCACTCTCCCATCACCCATCAACCACACCCCAGCAACCCAACAAAACACAATCAACAAACCAAACAATGCCACTCACACTCCCAACCTCACCACCCAAGCCGCCCCCAAACTACATACTCACCAAATGGACCTTCGCCTGTCATCACACACTACAGACGCCACCACCTCCTGCACCAAGAGCAGAAACACCAGACTCCATTTTCGGCGACGAGCTCACGGACCCGGCTCCTGAGATGCTGGTTGAAGAAGTTGAATATAGAACCGCAGCACTGTGTCCTGCTTGCGCGCGGGATGCTGAGGAGGCGGAGAAAACCGCCCGTGTAAATCTTGGATCCGTGTCGGAGTCGGGTGGGAATGGGTGTAATGGGGATGGTATGAATGGGGTGAATAGTTCAGATAGTAAAAATGGGCGAAAGAAAATGAGAGACGGCTTCCGCAAGCGGCAAGATGAGTTGATGCTTGTGTATCAGGGAGCGGTTAGGTTTGGGGATGAAGAGACAGGGACGAGGGTTCAGAGGGAGATGGGTGAGAATGTG
>Ga0182030_10014023_pt1 | contig 15879 bp, 18 predicted proteins | sample 812S3MmetaG_FD_121299 | JGI IMG/M metagenome (GOLD analysis project Ga0182030, IMG submission 121299) | Permafrost microbial communities from Stordalen Mire, Sweden - 812S3M metaG (Illumina Assembly) | ecosystem: Environmental > Terrestrial > Soil > Wetlands > Permafrost | place: Sweden...
CTGCGGGTGTACGACGATCCGCCCTACGGCCGCGAGGTGCACATTGCATTTACTGACGGAACCCAGATTTCCATCGATCTGGAGGTCAAGGCCGCGGTCAATACCAGGCACTATCGTGGCGACAGGGGCGACCTTGAGATTCTGCACGAACATGCGGATTTGCCTCCGGAATAGAGTCTGCCGCAGGAGCGAGACTCGGCCATCCTAATTTTTGGCTGGCCGGGACACCTCCATCAGTTTCTCAACGGAACGGATCCCGCCGCGGCGGGAGATGTAAATAACAAGGTCAAGACAGCGTTCAACCTCCTCGACGACCGCCGCGAGACTCAGGCCACCGCTCGACCGCATGGCGAGGGTGGCGAGCCGATGAATCGCCTCTTCGGCGCCGCTCGCGTGAATCGTGGCTAGTGTTCCCCTGTGCCCCGTGTTCATGGCGTCGAGCAGCGTCCGCGCCTCTGCTCCGCGAACCTCGCCGACCAGGATGCGGTCGGGACGATGACGCAGGACCGCCCTGAGCAGGTCGTCGAACGTGATGGCGTTATGGTGCGTGTCCGTCTGAGACTCGGCGGTTACGACGTGCGGCTTGCGGATGTGCAGCTCGGCGGTATCCTCAATGACCAGGATTCGTTCATCCTCGGGAATGAAATCGGCCAGCACGTTCAGCATCGTGGTCTTGCCGGTGCCCGTTCCTCCGGCAACGAGGATGTTGTCGCCTCTTCCGATCCGGTCTTTCAACGTCGCCGCCATCTCACTAGTCAGCATTCCGCGGGCGGTCAGGTCATCGATGCCGAAGTTCCGCGAGGTGAACTTCCGGATGGTCACAAGAGGGTGCGGATTGACCACCGGCGGGATGATCGCGGCCAGGCGGCTGCCATCCGGGAGCCGCAGGTTCAGGATGGGCGAGTCCGGCCCAAGCCTCTTGCCGAAGCGATTTGCGATCACTTCGAGACCGGCATCGAGCGTTCCCTGCTCAAAGCGCACATCGGGCATCAGCCTCTTCCGGCCATCCTCTTCCATCCAAACAGACGAATCGGAGTTGACCATGATTTCGCTTACCGTGTCGCTCAGGAGCAGATGCTCGATGGGCTTCAGAAATGGGAGTATCAGGTCGAAGCTCATGGGCGCGCCTCGGGGAGCTCGAATCCGATCCGCTCCTGTTCAAACCAGGTCATGGTCACGGGCAGGAAGTCGGGCTTGAGGTAGCAGTAGGTGGCCGGCATGGGACTCACACCGTCGAATGCAGCGACAATGGCCTGGGCATTCTTCAATTCGAAGAACGCCTTCTCCTCGAAAAGCGGCTCTTTCTGCTTTTGGTATTGCTTCGACGCGGAGACCGATGCCTTGCTGGCAGAAGTGCGCCCGCTCAGCCAACCCACGTTGGCATTCGTGCTCGACTCGGAAACTGAATAGCTGACCTTGGTCCGGTCCGCTTTGCCGCACAGCTCGGACGCGAAACGGGCCGTATCCGGGTCTGAAGTGGTCAGGAAGATCTTGGTGCGGAAGGCCTGAAGAAGGGTCTTGACGCCCTCGTTGGGAAGCGCCTCCTTGAGTGACGAGAAACTCTGCGTCGCAACGATGGGGATGCACTTCGGCTGGCGGGAGATCGAGAGGAAGCGCTCATCGCCCGTGGGGTTGTCGCCCCCCACTGTGGCAAAGTTCTGGTATTCGTCGCAGATGAACACGGTCGGGCGGAAATGCCGGCCCGGCTCCGCATCCATCTTGAGAATGCGCAGTTGCACGGCGCGCTGATAGTCCACCTTCATCATGGTGCCGATGGTTTTTGCGAGGGCAGGATTCAACGCAACCGGAAAGTTCAAGCCCACGACCTTGCCGCGCTCGATCAACTCCTCGAACGGCGGCATGACCCGACCCTCGGGGTCTCCCGGACAGAGCTCGCCGCGATAGAGTTCCTTCGGCGGACAGAAGACGCGGCGCACATCCGGGTCTGTCTCGAAGAGCGAAAGGAACACCGCAATTCCCTGCACGATCGATGTCTTCACTTCGGAGCGGAAGAATTTCCAGTGCTCCCAGTACCAGTAGTGGACACTCTGCCAGCGTTCCCGCTGCTCTGGGCCATACGCCTTTCGAGTGTAGACGCGGGCCTCGATGTCCTCCATCCCAGCAATCAATTCTTCCAGCGCTTCACTCCAGGGAGCTACATATTGGTTGGTCCTCCGGTCCATCTCAAAGCCGAAGGTGGCGAGAACCTCGGCACGAGCGAGGTAGTTTTCCGACGCCAACCCGACGTACGATGTTGCGCTGAAGCGCGCGCCGACCTCTATCAGCAAGGCTTCGAGCTGCCCGGCGCTGATCACTGTGCGGAAGATGTCGAGCAACGTGACGTACCCATCGCGGACCCGATGGAGGATGATGACGTAGCGGACCAGGTCCGTATACGACTGCTGCCAGAAGGGCTCCTTGCCTTTGCCCCAGATCGAAGTGATGACCGATGCGATGTTGAAGGCCTGCGCATAGGCGTCCAGCGTGTTGTTCAATGGGTTGTATCGCACCGGCCCGTCGAGCGAAACTTCAACATAATCGCCCGCTCTTCCGCAATGCTCAAGGATTTTCCTGAGCTGGCGGCAGAGGTCGCCTTTCACTTCAAGAACAATGCCCGAAAGCCTCCGTTCGGGATCGCATGCGCGATACGCGAAGAGCTGACGCATGGCCGGGAGGATTACTCCCTGCGTCTTGCCCGATCCGATCGACCCGACCACCGCGATGCCGGTATACAACCCCCGCTCGGGAATTTCCAACCATCTTGGCATGGGCGAAGGTTCCGGACAAAGCTGACGATGGACCTCTCCGACAACGAAGGCGAGCGCGCGCCGTGCCGCCGGATCATCATAAGGCGGCAACGATCCGATGGGCACCTCTGTCTCGCGGCGGTACACATGGACGTAGACGAGCGAGAAGAACACGGAACACGCGAGGAATGGCGTCGTGAACAGAAACACGTCATACGCGTGAGCCACGCCCAGGTAGATGCCGGGCCGCTCCATCGAGAACAGGTGCAAAAATGGATTGGCGTCCGGCCATGGCCAGATGGCATGGAGCAGGATGCTGGCCGCCGTGGCCATACCGATCGATAGAGCCAAACGGTATGCGAGGATCGTTCGGACAAGACTCTGAAAAGCTGAACGGAGAATGCTCATCGTCCGGCCTCCGGTGTGCGGATGGCTCCAGGAATCGCCGCCGTGCGGCCGGTCTCGGCTGCGGTGCTTGCTGGCGCGGCACCTGTGCGTACCGACTGTTTGTGCTCCTGAAACTCCTCGCTCTGGCTGAGAGCAAATCGAAGCAGTTGATTGACGACGTAGCTGGTATCGTTTTCCGACCACTGGCACATCAGTTCCACGTCGTCCCAAACCGTGCCGTCAATGGTCGTCTTCAATGGCACCCGCCGGATGCGGCTGGCCCCTTTGTCGATCTTCAGTTTGCTCATGCTTGGTACTCCTCCTGTCCGTCTATGTGCGTCCGTTGGTACTTTCGCGGTCCGCCTGCCGGACTGCCGCGATGAATATTCTGAGTGAGGGCGGGAACGACCAGCGTCAGCGGCAGCCCGGCAGGGCGGGGTCGTTCCCGCCCTCACTCCATCACCTGCACTTGTTCTTGCTCTTCGAAGTCGTTGTCAAACAAGCACTTCTGCTTGTCGTCATAGCCCACGCTATAGCCCACTGCCGCATCTAGGAAACTGGGATAGTCACGAGCCAAGAGCTCAGTCGTGAACGTTGCGCGGTGCTCGTCGGCACGGAACAGCCTTCGTACTTTCTCGGCATTCATCGCACCGTTCTTCCACGATGCAACGAGGCCCTGATGAATCTGCGCGACATAGATGCGCTCCCCTTCGAGGAGCAGCCGATGCTCTGGAGGCGCAATCGAAGTGCGTAAGTCGTTAAACTTCTGACTCACTTCGAGCCAACTGATAAGATGATCGACACCAAGCGGGCAAGCTCGGTTCATTCCATTGCGCAGCGGCATGTTGCGCTCGAATACGTGAGCAACGTGGGCGAACGGAGCCGGCGTCAAGGCGACGTAAGTAACATCCATGCCGGGGAGAGCTCGCAAGAGTGCGTTGTATGTCTTAAGAAATCGAGCAAACATTGCCGAAGACCGCTGACCTTCATCGATAAATGCGAGTCGGGTCAGCAGCTTTTCTTCAGTCCGTACATATGAAATGGGAACGGCATGACCAAACTCTTCCGCCTGCCTCACAGCTTCCGGTCGTACATTCAATTGCAGGAAGAACTCGCGCCTGGCAGTCAGTGTTTCAACAAACCGCTCCTGGCCAAGATGCAACAGCACATAATCCAGAAGCATCAGCCTCCGAAGCACCTCGCCCGGCGATTTGATTCGTCGCCCCTGAGAGCGGGGCAAACCAACAAGCCCGTAAAGTTTACTGTCCGCGAGATGGTATATCAACCGTCCTTCAACACACGGCTTTGCGGTCAGATGACCAAACCCAACCGCCCGTCTGAGGAAGTGTGTTGCGATCGCTCCGCGTTCCCGAGCGACGAACTGATTGAACTGGCGGCGAAGACAATATCCTGAATGCACAGCCACTAGGTACAGGAAGGCCGCCTCTCGCTCCGAATACCCAAACCGTGCCAGGCTGTCGATTGCGTCGTAGCTCATAGCTCCATTACCCAATCGAGCATGTGCTGTTCGTCCTCGACCTTTCCGAGACGTGAGTGATCGGAAGCGTTGGCGTACATGTGAAATCCAGCTTGGGTTTTCGCTCGCATGTGAGCGGGCCGATAGGCCGCGGTGACGACTTCGACATCGGAGAAGGCAGCGCGAGAGCCCAGGCCTTGGTCGTCTACGTCATAGTGAATTCGCGCATCGGGAATCTCGATCTTGTCGCGAACGAACGGTAGCTCCTGCTGCGCGGCAACTTCGCGCTTGATCGCATCCATGCCGCGGCTGGGATCGGCCTTCTGTGCGGCATAGATTGCCTTTTGAACTTTCGATTTGAGCTCAAAATCCAACTCGACACGCAGATTGGTGCCGCCTGCCTTTCCTATCCGCTCCGCCTCCTTCAGATAGGCGCGATAAATCTGGCTGTCATGCTCAGCTTCGCGCGGCTTCACCAGGCCGTTGTAAGTCTGCTGCTCGGGCCGGAGTTCACCGGTCTCACGAGCGACGCGCTCCCCTGCTTTGGTCAGCGTCACAATTTCAATGCGAGAATCGGAACGCCAGCGTCCGTCATTGCGGGGCGCGACAGAATCGAGAGCGATGAGGCCGCGCTTCTGAAGGAAATCAAGATCGGTACGCATGCCACGAACGTCCCCGTTGTATATGGTTGCAGCCACGTCCTTGAGGCTGAGAACGCGGAAGCGGCCAGTCTCGGCCAGCAATTTTCGCTCCTCGGGCCGCAGACGGATACCGGCAACCTCGACCGCAACGCCCTCGCGCGTTCGGCGCGGGCGGTGCTCCGGCTCCCGTTTCCGTCTCCCAGGATCAACCTCGTAAGCACTCTCAGCGCTTGCCTTGGGAGGGGACTGCCTCGCGACCTCTCGCGCCGGCGATTGCAAATGCGGAAGGCGGCTATCAATGGGCGATTCAGGTAGGACCGGCATCGCGGGGCCAGAGGCCGGGGCAGGTTTGGAATCCGGATCGCGGCGGCGCGTAATTTCCGGCTCATATGGCAAATCGAATCTCATTGCTTCTCCTCGGTTGCCGGCTGATTTCGAAACTTGAAATCGCGCTGTGTTCCCGGCTCGCCGTTCCGGCCATGGATCACGCGCACGTCGTACTCGGAGACATCCCCAAAGGCATTCATCTTTCGCTCGGCTGCCTGGCGAAGTTTGCGAATTCGCTCGATCATGTCCCGGGAATCTTCATATTGGTCGCCGCTACGGCTATCCATCGCGTGCCTCCTATTGGTCTTCGTCGCCGAAGCGGGAATTGATTTCATCGGACAACGCGCTGTCCCCGGTGTGAATCTGTTGATCGAGATGGGTGAGCTTGCGGCCGGTGTCGCGGAGGAAGAACTTGCGCTCGACCCAGACGGTCAACCCCAGGATGTTCAAAAAGAGCAACGCGCAATAAGCCGCGATGGGCTGCCAGTACTGGTGGAAGATCAGGTCGCGCCACGGTATGAGGAAGCGCAGTTCATGCGCCAGCCAAAAGCCCAGCGCCAGAAAGATCAAGGTAGCGACAAAGACGGCGTTTCCAATCACGTTCGAACCCCACACCGCCTGACATTGAAAAGAGAGGCTGCGCGGCGGAACGTAGCCTCTCTGCCGGACGATGCGCCCTAAACGGGCACCTCTTCCGGATCTTCGACCGGCTCGGCTTCAACAACTTCCTGCGCGTGCCTGGCCGGCGCGGGGAGCTTGGCGATTGAGATGGCGCGAACTTCCCAGGAACGGCGCTGCGTCTTTGCTTCCCCGGACTTTGCCGTGTACTCAGAGCTGCGCAGCTCGCCGGAAATCTCGACGTAGTCGCCTTTCTTAAGTCCAAGGTTGTTGGCGTCGAGAGCGGGCTTGCCGAAGGCGGTGATGCGATGCCAGAAGGTCTGCGAGACCCATTCGCCCGACTGCTTGTCCTTGTAGCTCGACTTGGTGGCTACCGAGAAGGCGACGAAGATGGCGCCGTTAGTGATGGACTTGGTTATGGCGTCCTTGCCCAGGAAGCCCTTGATGCGGATGCTGTTTTCGTAGAGAGACATGTGTGTTTCCTCCGTTTGGAATTTGTCCCGGAACTGCATGGGACACCCTGCGCGAAGCGATCGAAAGTGTGCCCGGCTCCCAAGGCAAGACCGCTTTTTCTGGAAGGGGACCCAAACTTGCTTTGGGGCAGGAGTCCGGAAAAAGAAAGGCCGCAGTCCGCCAGGGCGCCGGAATGGCACCGAACGAGTGACCATGCTGAGACGAGCGAAGACCGGAGGATCATGTCTCTGCGGAAGTGGCGCTCATCATCCTGTGCGGGCGGCATGGACTCAAAGCGGCGCTGTTGCCGGCTCGGAGGCGTCGAGCTCGCCCACTATGGCGAATGATTGCGAGCGCGCCGCATCGTCATTTCTCGAAGGCCTGGTCTTCGCGGCAGTAGGTGATGACAACGCCGAGGGGATTGGTAAGCAGCATCTCGTTCGGCACGTCGTCGCGAAAGCCGTACACCACGTTCGCGGTCCAGCGTTCCCGGCGTTGTTCCTGCTGATCGCCCGGCGAAAGAAAGACCTTGTCGAACTCGACATGGGCGCGGAAAGGAGATTGGCGAAGGTCTTCAAGCACGACTGCCTTGATCTCGATGGCGATGTTCGGGGCGCCGGGATCGAGCAGGAAACTGTCCAACGTCTTCGCCTTCCGCGTCTGATCGAGCGTGGCGCTCTGGAGGGAACCGGAAAAGAAGTTCAGGGACTCGGAGAAGTCCCGCTGCAAAGTTGCATGATTGCGTCCGTAGTAAAGCGAAGCCCAGCGGGCCAGGTAATACTTGCTCACCCGCTCGACGGGAATGGTGCGGAAGTCGTCGTAGGGCAGGACTTGTCCCCGGCCAATATCGGTGATCGAAAGGATGAGCGGCTTGACGTGCAAAGCCGCTCCCTGAGCCCGGTAGAGCAAGCACAGCAATCCGGACGAAACAAGCGCAAGTACGAGGATTGCAACCTTGAGATAGGTGTTGGTCACAATCGGCTCGGCGTAAAGCTCCAGGAATTTCTGCCCGGCTTCGGTCGTTTTCATCTCCGGCTTCGGCATCATTCCCCTCCCATGGGGCTGACCCAGGTGCCGGCGCGGCCACTGAGGATGGACATGGTGAGTTCGGGAATCTTGACCAGGCCGTAAATGCAGACCATGAGCGTCACGCACAGTGAAGGCAGGATCACGAACGCGTTGGTGATGGTGATATTGCCGATCACGGCCAGCATGGAGGTCAGAACCTTCGCGAAGACGAAGATGAACGCTGCCGCTACGACCTGATAGAAGCTGAACCCGATGAACGCCTTCAGCCATCCCCAGAACAAAAAGTCGAGCTTGGGGACGATGAAGAACGGGATGAAGATGGGGCCGATGAGCACGCAGACGGCCGCGGCCACATACCCGTAAGCCACGACGGAGAAAGCGACTGCTTCCATCAGGGCAAGCGCCAGGGCGATGACAAAGTAAGTCAGCTCTTCGTGAATTGAGAAGACGCCGGGAGGCGAGCCGAGCTGTTCCTCGGCGTTGGTAATAGCATCGGCGATGGTCTGCGTCTGGTCCGACTCGATGGTTCCCGACAGATGCAACGCTTCCTGGGTAATCATGTCGCTGAAGCTGTAAGCTGTGCCAGGGATCGGCGTCGAATAGTAGGTGAGCATACCGAGCCCGAAAGCGATGATCAGCAACAGGTCGGCAAACTTGGCGAAGTCGAAGCCGCCTTTGCCGGAGGCCGAGGAGAGCGCCGACTTGACGCCGAACCATGCGATCAGGATCACCGCGAGTCCACGGAATATGCTCAATCCCGTGGACTCGATGGCGCCGCTGTTCGAATTCAGCAGCTGTGTGATGGCCTGAGCAACAAATGTAAACGGATTCTGGTCCATGGCTCAATTTCCTGACGGGCTGAGGGAAATGGTGCGCAGGGTGTCGGAGACCCCGCTCGTGACCTTCTGCTGCGTGGTCGAAAAGTTCTGCTGGAAGTAGATGGCGTTGTTGATGGCGCGGTTCTGCGAGTCGATCTGCTGCTTCTGCGCGATGAGTTGTTGCTGGACCGAGGCAGCAAGGAGTTGATTTGTGTCCTGCTGCGAATGAATCTGCAGCAGGGTCGCGGTGTTGATTTTTCCGAGAACCGCCATCTCCGTTTGCAGCTCTGAGTCGTCGGAAAACGTATCCGATTCAAGGTTGGCCAGCTGGGTCGAGAATGACTCGGAGTCCGTTCGTATGGTTCCGAGCGTCGCGAGAGTGTTCACCGTCGTGCCTTGCGACAACTGTGAGGTCGCATACTGGTTCTGGATCGTCGCCTGAGAGTTTGTGTCCATGCTCGAATAGCTGCTGTTTGGGTAGTTCTGCAGCCGAACGATGTTGTTCTGATAGGCCTGAAGTGCCTGGGCTTGACCGCCTAGATCGAGTGCGTTCATCCATGCAGCCGTGATGCCATAGGTATCGGGAGCCGACATCATCGTCCACTTCGACCATTGAGCCTTGTAACGAGCTTCGAGATTCTGCGGCATCCGCGACATCTGGTACGCGAGGTTGTACGCAGAGACGATCTGGTTCTTGGTCTGAAGAGCGGTGTTATATATCTGCTCTTCCTTCTGCAAGTGCTCCTCCCACTTTTCGAGTTCCGTAGCCCATTTCTGGATCTGTTGTTCCCCCTGCTGGATCTGCACGATGGCATGACCACTTTGCGTGGGGTCGAAGACGATGCCTGAGCCGAACTGGGCGTGTGCACACGGCGCGACCAGTGTCGCGGCGAGGAAAACGAGACAGCAAATTCTCAACGACTTCATGGAAGCCTCCTGACTGCGGGTTGAGGTTGCGGGTTGGGGTGGCGGATTGCGCCGGAACTATTTCCGGCGCGGTTTCGGGGTGGTGTGGGCAAGCGAGTCCCGGAGCGCCCGCTCGCCGTCGGGCAGCCGTTTCGCCGGAAACGGCTTCGGCGGCGGTGCGGCGGAGGTCGAACATCCGCAGCACGTGCCGGCTGCGAACAGGATTGCGAGCAAAAACGGGATCGCTGATTTCATGGTCAGATGTCCGAAGGAACTTTGTGGTTTTCGTATGCCGGAAGCATCAGGTCGTCCGATAGGTAGACCTTTATACGGTGGCCTTCGCGGATGGTGATGGTGGGCAGGATATTCAGGAAGCGGTCAAGCACGTGCGCACCCGATTGTGCAAGACTGGCGGCGACGCCCTGTTGAATCGCACTGGACCCGCTTTCGGTGTACCCAGAACTGTTGGTTGTCGCTTCCGCTGCGCCGGCGATGATTCCCAGAGCAATGGAAGTCCCGAAGATCTGGATATAGTGGTTGTTGACCTGATCGCTGAGCCCGGTCTCCCCGATCTGACTGAGACCGTGAAAGCGGTCGAGGTCCACTCCGTAGCCGTCCGGCATCAGCAGGCGATGGAAAGTTACGGCGAGACGGCGCTGTCCGAAGCTATCGACCTTCTGAACGTCGCCCAGGATGAAGGTGCCTTCCGGGATGAGCACATGCTGGCCATCGTGGCTGTACACGGGATTGGTGACCATCACTTTCACCGGGCCGGAAAAATCGCCGTTGAGGCGATTGACTAACGCAGTATCGATGGTTGTCCCCTCGAAGAGCACGAACGGCTGGCCGATAGCCGAGTTCGCGTTCACCTCGGGAGCGCGTTTGGATTGGTTGGCGGCGGCGGCACTGGCAGCCGGGACGGAGGAAGGAGAGCCGGCGCCAGTGGCAGTCATAGGAGCTTCCCCACCCGTTTCCCCGTTCGTTTCCCGTCCCATTGCCCGGCTTGGGAGACCGCCGTCGGACGGCAAGTTCCCCGAAACCAAGTTCGAAGAAAAGCGCGACTTGAAGGCGATCTCCTTTTCGGCATCGGCGATGGGGTCGCGGTGCGCATCCTGCGTCGGCAAAGGCTGCGCCCCAACCGTCTGAGGCGCAACGGCGCCAGCGCTCGCCGTGCCAGGCGACGCGGCAGTCAACGCACCATTCGCAGGGCGGGCAGCCTGTTCACTTTCGCGCTGCGCGCTATTCAGTTCTTCTTTGAGATCGGCGATCTTGCGCTCGTTCAGCTCTGCCGGCGGCGTCGAAGCTGTCGCGGCAGTCTTCGCCGCCGGCTTCGGGTGCTGCTTTGAGAACATGACGGCGAGCAAGATCAGGATGGCGAGCCCGGCAATAACGTAAGCCTGGCTCTGCTTCGGGACCACGCCTTCCGGCCTGCTGCGGCGGTCCCGCAGCTTTGCCGGAAGAGAGGCTGGGGTTTCCTGCTCAGGAATGTTTGATTCCTCTGTCATCGTCGCTCCTTTACTCAGCTTTCCGTGTGAATTCGAGCCGGTGTTTGCCGATTTCGAGATAGCCCTTGTCGACGATCTTGGGAATCACATAGGTCGAGTCCTTGAGTTGGAAGGTGACCATGTCCGGCTTGCCATCCGTCGTCTCATAGATGGCGAACTTCTCTGAAGCGGCGGACTTGATGTAAGTGAAGCGGTCGTCGTGGTAGATGGCGGAGACATCGAATGGTTTGTCGTTGTGGAAGGTGTAGTCGAACTTGAGAGCCTTGGTCGGGTACGCGGCGCGAAACTCATCGACCGCGGCCACGGCACGGCTTTGAGCGAGCTGTATCTGGGCGCGTGCCGCATCTACTTCGGCCGCAGGAACCAGCTTGGCCGCGCCGTTGGCCGCCGCGAGCACCGACGCATCGGAAGGCTCGATGATGACTTTCAAGTCCGGCTCGGCGGATTCCTGATCGTCGAGGGTGAACGAATACACGCTGCCCTTGTCCGTAATAAGGTTGAGGTTGGAGTGGATGCCCTCCTTGGCAGGATGCAGGAAGCAGTAATTGCCTACCGTGTCGATGATCCAGAAGTCTTTGTCGCCGGTGGCAACCTCCAGGATCTTCTCCGACGCGGGAAGCTGGATGAGAGTCGTATACCGCATCTTGGCGCGGACATTCACGATATCGTTGGCGTGATACTTGACCACGCGTGCGGTCTGCTGGCCATGAGCGATGCTCACGGCCAGACCGAGTAACAGTGGGATGATCGGCGTACGGTGCATGTGTCTCCTTAGGCGTTGGGGTTGGGGTAATCCTGGGCCAGGCGAAGCAGGCCCTGTTCGGGACCGTACCGGGCAAAGTAATCCTGCTTGCGCAGGTTGTCGCGTGCATTGTTGGTCGCAAGCCAATACGTGAGGGCATCCACCTCCAGGCGCAGCTTCTTGGTCGATCCCGGTTGCTTTATTAGCAAGTCCCGCTTGGGAACCAGGGACTCGAGCAGCTCAAGCTCCGTGTCGTTGAACTGAAAGATCTCGGCATAGAGCTTGCGGTCGATGTTCGGATTGGCGAGGAAGATCTTTGTCGGGCAGGATTCATTGACGATATGGAGCATCTCCGAAGCCATCAGTTCAATCACCGACTGCGTCGCCAGGATCATGGCCGCGTTCTTTTTGCGCCAGGTCTTTTCGGCCCGCGTGATCCAGTCGCGGATGGTCCTATTCTTGAGGAATATCCAGGCCTCGTCGATGACGAAGACTTTGAATGTGGCTGTATTTTGGGGCCTCTCGATCTCGGACGATGCCCGTTGCAGGACGTAGAACAGCAGAGGTTCGAGGATGTCGGGGTAGTCTGTCCATCTATCGAAGTTGAAGGTCTGGAAGCGCGAGAATGCCAGGGTGTCTTCGACGTTGTCGAAGATATTCCCGAACTGGCCGGCGCGTGTCCAGCGGTGGAGCCGCTCTCCGAGCGGCCCCAGGATGGAAGCAAAATTGGTAAGTGTCCGGATTTCCGGAGGAAGCTTATAGTGCCGCTCAATGGCTGAGAACAGCGCACGCTCATCGGCGGTCGTGAGTTCATACCGCCCCTGCGCTTCAATCAGCACACGCAGGAACAGGTAAAGGAAGTTCATGTTCTCAGCAGTCGGTTCCAACGAAAACGGGTTGATGGTGAACCCCGGAGTCTTCAGGCCGACATTCAGATACGAGCCGCCGAAGGCGCGCGTGAGCGATTCATAGCTTGCGCCCAGATCGAAGATGAAGGTCAGAGGGTCGTATTTCTGGAGCGACTGGAGGGTGAAATTCAGCGTAAACGACTTGCCCGAGCCCGTGGCCCCGAGCACCAGCGTGTGGCCCACATCTCCTGAATGCAGATTCAGGTAATAAGGAGTGCCATGGGAGGTTTCAAGCACTGCCAAGTACTCGCGCTCAAGATGGGCATTACGCCGCAAGCCCTCCGAGACAGAGAAAAGAAAGGACAGATCGGCATAGTTCGAGTTCAAGGCCCAGAGCTTGCGAAGGTTGAAGTGACGGTTGCCTGGGATCGTCGCAAAGAAGGCATTGAGCAGGTTGTACCGCTCTTCGTAGAGCAGGCCATCGTTGGTGGTGAAGAGCTTCTGGAACTCGGCGATCGCGTGCTCGACCTTGGTCCGGTCTTCGTCGTAAACCACAACCGTATAGATGAACTCGCCGAAGGATTTGCCTTCCATGCCGATGGCGGTCAGGGCCGAGCCGAGTTCGGCAACGGCGGCCTCTTTCGAATCGTCCACCAGCTCGTCCTTCGGCCCGGTGTTCTGGCGATCCTGGAGATTCGAGACGAAACTCGACTTCGAGTTGTGGTAATGACGGCGGCGGCTTGCGATCTCCTTCCGCGCCCTGGCCCCATCGACCGGATGCCACTCCGTGACCACATGGAAGTTGGCCCGGATGTCGAGCAGGCCATTCAGGAGCAGAGGCCGCGTCTCGCCGGGAAGCTCCTTCAGCGTGAGTACCCGGACGTAGTAGTCGTCAACGCGCAGAAACCCGCGATGCGCTTCAAGCTCCGAATCGCACACCTGCCAGTCGAGACGCCGCGGCCCATGCAGGTGAACATCCTCAATCTTAGAGGGGCAGAAATTTACGAGACGCCGGACAAGCCGGAAAGTCTTCTCTGCCCCTAGCAGCTCGACCGTGGTGAGGTCGCTGAGCTGCCCACTCAAACTATTTGCCTTCTGGTGGAGCGTCGAGCAATCGCGCTCGATCTGCTCGTACACCATAGAACGTTGATCGCTGGAGGCAAAGAGCGATTTCAATTCTTTGAATCCGCTCCGCGGGCTCTTCAGCGTTTGCAGGATCGCCCGAAGCAGTCCGTTTTTGGCGTAGTTGCCGTCGATCATCAACACCCAGAAGATTTCGAAGCTGTACAGGCGGCCGGACTTCTCTCGTAGGAAGGCCATCCGCTTCTCGACCGACTCGCGGGTTAACGCGTTGTTGTATTGCTCGCTAGGAATCTCCGGCCAGTTGCGTTTGAAAAACACCTGATACAGCCGGGTCCGGTCGTCGAGCGACCGGAAGGCCGCCTCCAGGCGTTTGACCGCATAGTCGCGCCCGGCATGATCGAGGCTCTCGTAGTCGATGCCGCCGACGTTGAGCGCGCATCCGAGGTCGCCGGATTTGGTGAGGAAAGTATGTTCATCCCAGAAGCCGTAGAGGTTGATCTGCGCCTGAAATGCCCCGGCTTCTTTCCATTCCTTCGTGATGTGCTCAGTCCTGAACATGGGGCCTTTCAAAAACAATCTCGGTTGCCTGCTCTTTCATTGGGTCGTAGCGCCTGCGGAACTTGGTCGAATTCATCAGCACACGCAATATCTCCACGTCGTATCTGGTCGCCCGCCTGGCCACGATCACTCCCACGATGAACAGCACAATGCCCCCCAGAAGCGAGTGCATCAGCGAAAACACGGCGCCGCCCGAAATCAGTGCGACGAAGAACAGCCGCCGCTCCGCGCCAAGGACGGTCAGCGGGCGATTCATGGTCTTATATGTCCTGTTGCACCGTGGATCGCCCGCTGCCATTTCCCTGCCTCCTTTCGTCTCGTTTGCCTATCCAACTTTTTGGGCCTAACCCGGAAACAGCCAGGCCATGAAGTTCACCGCTCCGATGGCCATGCCGACGCCGAACACGATACCGGCAAGCATCTTCTTTGATTGGCCCTCGCCGTAGGCGAACATCAGCCCTCCCACGACGATCGCGACCAGTGATAGTCCGGTGGCAATCGTGCCAGTGAAAGCAGTTTTCAGCACGTTGACCGCGTTGTCCCATGGGTCCGTCCCGCCGCCGGACTGCGCGTAACAGGGCAGCGCCGCCAGCAAAAACAGGGAAGAGCCAAGGAATGTGAGTGGCAGCCTTCGTACCAGGCGGGCACGAAAGCCGCTTTTAGCCTGCGCTCTCTGCATCAGGAATCTCCTTCATTCGGATGATTTGCCGTGAGGGTTTACTCTCGGTGGAACGTTCTTGAATCAACGTATCGAGGAAAGAAGAGGCAGGATCGGAAAGATTTTCCGCCGGATTTCCAGGCCGGAAATCCTGGCCATTACAGGTTTTGCAAATTGCTCGACAAGGCTGAAACATCGGTCGAGAGCGGCACTCGCCGGTTCAAGAGAACGGAAGCCAAGGCCAACCTGGTTCCGGCCGCCACGTGTCAAATTATGCTTTGGCCTGTTAGCCGAACCCGCCGTGGCCAATAGCTGACAGACCGAATCGATTCTGGCTAGCTGTGGAGCGCTGATTGCAAAGCCGCCACGAGGCGGTGTTCTAATCATCGAATGGCGAGCCTCGAAAACTTCCGTCTCGTTGTCTTCCGAGCAGTTGCGGAGCAGCTCAGCTTTCGCAAAGCCGCCGAAGAAATGTATCTTACGCAACCTGCTGTGAGCCTCCAGATCAAGGCGTTGGAGGAGGATCTTGGCGTTCAGCTCTTTGACCGCACGGGAGCGCACATCACGCTAACGGCTGCTGGAAAGGTTCTTCGGGATTATTGTGAGCAGGTCAGGATGCTTTTAGTCCAGGCTGAGCACGAGATTGCAGCCTTGAGCGGTGAGCACGCCGGGCAACTGGCGCTGGGCGCCTCCACAACTATTGCCCAATATGTGTTGCCCAGGCTGCTGGGAGAGTTTCGCCGAGAGTATCCCCGCGTTCACCCCACGCTGATCAGCGGCAACACAGAACACATTGTGGAAGCGGTGGAAAAGCAGAAGATCGCGCTCGGGTTTATCGAAGGCCCGGCAAGGAGCCGCGAAGTCAAGACCAAGCCGTTCCTCGAAGACGAGCTGGTGTTAATCGTATCCACCGCGCACGAGTGGGCTGAGCGCAATTCGGTCTCCTGTTCAGAGATTGCTTCTGCTCCCTTGCTGATGCGGGAACGCGGATCAGGTACGCGGCATGTGATCGAAATGGCGCTTGAGCGGCGAGACGTCAAGCGGAGATCGTTGCATGTCGTGATGGAACTGGATTCAACCGA
>Ga0182030_10014025_pt1 | contig 15877 bp, 16 predicted proteins | sample 812S3MmetaG_FD_121299 | JGI IMG/M metagenome (GOLD analysis project Ga0182030, IMG submission 121299) | Permafrost microbial communities from Stordalen Mire, Sweden - 812S3M metaG (Illumina Assembly) | ecosystem: Environmental > Terrestrial > Soil > Wetlands > Permafrost | place: Sweden...
AGACTTCTCCTGGGCTTATTGTTTATGATGGACATATATTCATCAACCTGAGTTTGGTTAATTGTAGATAAGTCAGTACCTTTGGGTATATAACGCCTGATCATTTTATTGAAGTTTATACCGCCTTGCGGCTGGCTAATGTTGACGTTGAATTACCGGCCTCACTAGAGGGGCTAGTGGATAAATGGCGCGAGGAAACGCTTAGCGCTGCCAGCTATATTCTAAGGAATATTAAAGCCAGAATATTTGGAGAACACTCTCAGGAGCGTTATGGCAGCGGGTTAACCAAGCGGCAATACCGAGAGCTCGGTGCGAAGTGCCAGGTGCTGGGTATTTCCGAATCGGACATATCGGCTCTTGTCAATTCCGAGTTACAAAGCGAGAAGGCTCCTTGTTTTTCATCTTATCCTGGCCAAGATGTTACTCCGGCCGAGGTGACCTCAGGCAGGCAGCACGAACTATCCTTAATTCAGTCTATGGTTGCTAATTATGTCTTTGCCCCATTAACGCCTGAAGAGCAACCCTAAACTGTCCCCCTAGAATACTACTCGTCCCATAAAAATGAATTACCGAAGTGTCCGTACCGGGCAGTTAGCTCATATTGGGGACGGCTTAATTTTAAAAATTCAATTATACCCTGAGGTGTTAAGTCATAACCCTTGATGGTCTCGATTTTATTATCTGCCCGGATGACGGCCTCAACCGGTTCATTAACGCCGATAGCGTAGGCCAGCTGACAAAAAGTTTCTTTGGCGCGGCGTTTTTTAAGATAATCAACGGCAATTTTGCGGGCCATATAGGCGGCCGACCGGTCGACTTTGGTTGGGTCTTTACCGCTGAAGGCGCCGCCGCCGACCGGGATTCTGGGGCCGTAACTGTCAATTGCAATTTTACGTCCGGTTAAGCCGGTATCGGCATCAAAACCGCCTTGGCTCCAGTCTCCGGCCGGATTGGCAAATATTTTAACTTTCTTGTTTTTAGGCTGGTCCTTCAGCCAGTCATCGATCAGGTCTTCTAAATCTGATTTGGAAGCATTTTGGAAGCTAGCGACGACTGTTTCTAGTTTGCCGTTTTTAATTGTTACCTGGGTTTTACCGTCATGGGGGAACTTAGCAAACAAATAACGGTTTAGGGAACGGCTTAGGTCGACTTCCAGCGGCATCAGATTGGCTGTTTCGTCAGTGGCATAGCCGACCATGATACCCTGGTCACCGGCACCGCCGTTACTCACAGCCCGGTTAATATCCGGGCTTTGCTGGACGATGTTGACTATTACTTTATAACTGCCATCAACGTAGCGGCGGGCAATTGCAGCGTAGTCAATTTGGGCTGGCGACGTTATCTCGCCCATTAAAACCAGCATTTTGTGGCCACCGGCTGCTTCCACGGCAACTCTTGACAGGGGGTCCTGGGCAAGGGCGGCGTCTAAAATACTGTCACTGATTTGATCGCAGATTTTATCGGGGTGCTTGGGCGTTACTGATTCGGCGGTTTTTAAGTTCAAAAAGATCCTTTCTTGTTAATAAAGAAAGGATCTTGATATTTTTTGGGCTTCTCGTATCCTTCCTTTAGTTAAGGCTAGGTTTAGCACCTTGCTTGAATTCAGGCAGGTTGCCGGCAGGTCATCGAGCTAGGGCTCTCGCTGCGCTCTTGATAATTAATTGTTAACATACTCATTGTAGCATTTTAACTGGCGACTGGCCAGGGCAGACCAAGCGCTTCAGCAATATATCTTTCGATCCTAAATGCCGACACAGCCTTGGCAAAACCCACAACCTCTGATCTTGGCCCTTTATCATATTTTGCCAGGCCTCTGACAATTAATTCACAGTCTTGGTTGGTAAAAAGAAATTGCTCGGGAGTTTTGTCATGAAAACCGGTTTCATTTTCAGCCATTAACCGGGAGGCCTCTAAAAAATCTTCCGGGGTTTCAACTAGCTGCAGGGCTTCAATTATCGCGGCGCAGAGTGGCGGGGTATTGGCATAAAAATATACGCTGTTGCCGTCTTCGAAATGAGTTAAGGCCGTCATAGATTGGCATACTATCACAATCTATTGTTTAAGGACAAGCTTTATAAATCTGATTTTGATAAATTTTTGAGATGTTTTTTGGTATAAACATAATGAATTAGGCTGCTGAGGGTTACCACACCGATAAACAGGGCAATTACATTACCGGGGCCGGTGTTGGTCAGCTGGGAGCTGGTGGTATTGGCGGTGCTGGTTGGTGTGGTGGTTGTAGACACTGACAAGGGTGAAGTTGCCGGCTGGGCCAAAGTTGATTTGGGTTTTGTGCCGGCCTTTGATTTTTTCGGACATTTCTTAGAAGTGGACTGAGATGAACAGGTAGTTGACGACACAGTTTTAGGTTGGCTTTTAGAAGTAGTAATCAGCCAGTAACTGGTACCGCCAATCGCTAGTATTACAACTACTAAAATAATTATCCTACCCCAGGCTATTTGTCGGCCGGCTCCATCATTCATATATATACTATCTCTTAATTTATTACTTAACGCAAGTTTATTAATTTATAAATTAAACAACTTACATTTACCCCTTAAGCCTCTTGGGGGTTCCGGGGCCGAGAATAAATTGATCTTAGGTTCAGCCCAAAGGCAATGTCAACACGCCATTTCTGGTTTCTGGCTTCATCGTAGTCAGTGTAGCTGTTATACGGTTTGAAAGCATTTATAAGAATCTTATTCATCCAGGTATTGGCGTTAAAACTTTCTCCTTTGGGCAGCCAGGTACTAACTACCTCAATATCGCTGGCCAGAGCGCCCAGATCCTCTTCGCCTTGCAGGCTCAGGATATTGCCGTTTTCACAATCTATAAATGTCCCGCACAGGGTGGCCGGATAGCCGTTGATAGTCAACAAGCCTTGCCGGAACAGTCTGATATTAAAATGATCGTTATCGGCAAGGCCCTCGGCTTGCAGGGCAAAATACGGCAGTTGCCGCCAGATATCCGTCTGAATACCCGATAAGTCCCTGATGCAATACGCTAACTCACTAACTCTTTCGTTTATATACTCCTGAGATAATGCCCCAAGTTCCGGACTATATTTTAATACTTCAGCCATGGCCTTGCTTATACCATACTTATCAAAATAGTTCTGTTAATTAATACTTGCATGACTATATTCATCGGTGACAACTATTGCCCCCAGGTAGCCTCTGGCTAAGCGGGTAGAAAGTTCAGTGAATTGTTTAAGGCCGATAGTGTCGTTGTTCGCGGTCACAAATTTCATTATCTCATCAGCGCCATTCAGCAACTGGTTACATTCGACAGCCTTCACTTCCGGATCATCGGGATGAGGTTCGGCATCGCTGCTTATCAGATTAACCATATATGGACTGCCCTTAATACCTGAATTAAAGACATATACCGGCTGATAACCCTTTTTTTCTGACCTGATTTCGTTATATCTTACTAGGTCCTTGAATACCAGGCGAGCTTCCAGGTTGCGATTGCTTTGCTCACTTTCAGGGTTGCTTGGGCTACCGACATTGGCATCCATAACCAGTGGATTTTCAGCGACAATGCCAATACAGCCAATCGTCCGGTCATTGGACACACCAACAATGCTGCCAGCTTCTAACCCGGCGGCAGATCTAAGCATGTCAGCCTGCATCTTAAGTCTTTCCGGTTCGCCTAACGAAACTACGAATATAAAACTTTCAATGTCATATGGTTCTCCGGCATCCATGCGGATTAACATTAGTCTGGCTGTGGCAGCGGCTAATAGTTTTTCAGCCAGTTGGCGGAGGCGTTGTTTATCTATAAAATTTGCTACTACGTTATCAATGCTCTCGGCAGGGCTATCTAATACTTCAGTCATCAGTTACTCCTTAAACGATACGTTATTAATAACATAGTCTGGCAAGTGTTCATAAGCAAGCATCAGCACTAAGTTTCATAGAAAGAATATCTACCACAAAGCAAGCAATATATATCTTTAATCGGCTATACTAATAAAGTATTATGGCAGAAAACTTCTCATTACTGATTGACGCGGCAACTAATGATGTCCTGAGTCATTGCCGTGATAAGGCCGGGGTATTGGCAATTTTGCTGATCGGCTCGGCGGCGCAAGGAACTTTTGACAAATACTCGGACGTTGATTTCCTGTTAATCTTTAATGCTAAGCAAAAGATAGCTCGTAAACAGTACGTTGATAAATCCGGCGCAATGGTTGAGCTGCTGTTTTATGATTTAACAGAAGTTAAAAACATTCTTAAGAAAGAAAAGTATGCTCTTGTACGGAATACTTCACACATGTTGGCGCACAGCAAAGTTATTTTATCTAACGACGGAGCAGTGGTAGAAGAACTGATTAAAAATGCCCAGACCAACATGAAGACTAAGACCCGCTACAGCGATAAAGAAATTTTGATGCATCTATATTCAATTAATGACTTTCTCAGTGACGCCCGGCGGGACGTCGATAACCAGGACCCGGTAGCCTTCTACTTAGACAGTAACAATTTAATTCAAAATATGATTGATCAGCTATTAAAAATTAACGGGCAGTATAACGTCAAACCCAAGGACATGAAGGCTTTACTGTCAGCTCTTGATAATGAATTCTGTTCGCTTCTAATCGCTTTTGATAAAGAAACTGTCTTAGGGAAAAAATTGCATATTCTGGAAGCCATGAAGGCTGTCGCCATCCGGGTAGCCGGGAAGAATTTAACTGACACTTGGGAAATATAGTTTTATTAGGGGGGTTAGTCTGACTTAAAAAGTCGAAGCCGGTAGGTATTTAGCCGTCCATTCCAATTATCATTTATCGCTTAATTTATATATCAGTTAGTCTGACCTAAAAAGCGGATGTTCCGGGTTGTTATCCAGTTTATGGGCAGGAAGCTTGGGCATTAACTGCTTAAAACCGACAACTATACCTTCTGTAACTCCTTCAGGGAGATCTTTAATTTTGGCAAAATAAGCACGTTCACCTAGTTCGCCATAATGATATCCAGGCCTGTCGAAAAGAACATTGGCTATTGTTAATGCACTCTGGACTATTGCTATCTCTGGTTCATTAAAACCCCTAATGACTAGCTCTTCATGCACAATCCTACCGAATGCATGGCCGGCCATGAAAATAGCTGCTCGTATATCCGGTTCTGGTTCAAGTTCCATATAAGTATATTATACAATTATTATATATATTAACAAAAGTTAACAGGGGAGATGAAGATCTTTGTAGACGACTTCGGGCGGTATGGCAGGGGTTACAGTCCACGGATCAAACTTTTGACGAGGAAGTAGCCTGCGAGATTGACGAAATTCGTCAATTACTTGATGACGAAAGTCTCCCCAATCAATCTGATGATACTACATCTTCACCAGAAGAGGTAGCCTAACATGTCTTATACTCGAACGCGTCGAAAATCTTATCATTCGGGATCGAATGATAATGGTACGGTGATTTTGTGTTGCTAATATTCTTCTGTAGCTATACTAAAATAAAGAAAAAATACAGAACGATAATAGATAACTCTATAATTGCAAAATACTCTTAGTAGTTGTATAATATATTTCTTAACACTTTGGTGAGAGTTGAGTTTTATGAGTTATGATCCAGAAGCATCGATTAATGAACAGCGCTCTTTAATTGGCGGCGCTTTGAGTTATGAGTTTTCGGATTGTAGTATTGCTGCTGCTGACCTTAGCCAACGAGTTCATGATCTAATGGCAAGAACTAATTCCGGAAGTATCGGAAAATATTATCTGCTAGATGATGAATCTAAACAACGCTTAAAAATTGTTGACTTAGTCAGCGATGATAGAACTAGTAGTTATCAACTGAACGGGCAACCAGCAAGAATCGTTTTAGCTAATCAATCAGAGATAATTAAGGCAGAGAAGACGGTCGAAACTAAACAAAAACGTAAAATACTTAGATATTTAGGTAATAAAGTTGTATCAAAAGTAATATCTCATGAATCAGAAAATTTAGTTGGTGATCCGTTTATTGCTGTGGCGGTTGGTTGGAATACGCTTTTGCCACTGGCCACATTCGCTAAACGTGATCATGGTTTATGTAGCTATGTTCAACTTGGCCAAGAAATGGAAGACGATAACTTTTACGTTACAACAGCTGATGATAATTCATCCAGGCACGATTTAATAGAGAACCTCAGAAGTTTATTAATGTACAGCCATAGCGGTCATGGCGACAATCGTACAAAAATTGAGCATAATGGGTTACAGCAATTTATCGACCAACAAGCCGAACGTCAATTTATCCCCTTAGCTCGTGCTTATGAACGTCAATTAGTTGAAACTTGTTTCGCCAAAGCTAGTATCTTTAAAGATCAAAGAGAATTAAGTGTGGCTCAAAATGATGAAGTGTATTTACCTTGTAAATATATCACCTACACAGTTATACCGCCCTGTGTACTAAAAAATGGCAGCTCAGTGGAACTAGTATTAGCCCAAAGCCCCGTCAATCAGGATGAAGCCAGTGGTCAATTAGAACTTTTGGCAATAACCCGTCAAAATTTAGCTATTCCGATTGCCAAACTATCAGATAGTTTTAAAAGTATAGAATTATTTGGTATTGATGGCTTAGATGAAACCAAACGAGCGGTTATAATCAGACAGTTGCTATATGCAGTCACTAGCCGATCAAACGATATAAAATCAATGCCTGTATTTAATTATGATCGTAGAGAAAATAGCAAGCGCGGCGAAGAATTAGCCATAATTGAATATTGTGGTGATATTGGTTTGCTGAGTAAAAAAGAAGTAAACAGTACTAGGGTGCAAAATCGTGATGGTAATTATCACAGAAATTCAATTTCAAAAGACATTAGAACAAAACTTGATTTGTTCTTTGCCTATCCGGTCGAAAGTCAAATACCATTCCCTGATTCAGATATATTAGAGTTAGCGATCAAAAGATTAAATCAGTTACAAGTGCAAGACCGATTATTAATGGGGATGCTGCAAATTGATGAAAAAACGGTTGAACGGGTAGGCGAAGTTCGCAGTTGTGACGAAATATTAATGCGCTATGTTAACCGGATATATCAGACCGAAACACCATTAAGCGCCGTGTTTAGTAAAATACAGATTGGTAAAACCGTGGGTGATGCTAATATATGTACTTCTATCAAACACGAAGATAACCGTTATCAGATACGGATAATTGGAAGACCGACCTCAATGCCAGACGAACCACTCAGGACACTCATAACCCTGGAATTAGATCCGACAAAACCGTATTTAGGTCAAGCCGACAATCTTGATAAACTTTTTAGCGAAAAAAATGTTGCTGAACTAATTGATATTTTTTCAACTCAATTGGCAACGTGCTATGACGAACGAGCAAAGGCTAGCTAAGATTGTCGTCCGGTCGTTCACGCCGCTTTAGTTAACCGTTATAATTAGTAACAGAGGTATTTCAGGTTAAATAAACCGGATCCCGACATTCGGTAATTTCAGAAATAAACAATAACTTTTAAGCTATACAATACAATATCAGTTCTTGATTTAGCGCGTGCATTGCTTGTTTGACTTTTTTGCTTGTTGTAGCAGGAGACAATAACCACCTAGAACCAATCTCTTTATATGTGGGCGGCGAAAAAACTAACACAATGCGGTCAATGATATCGTCATTATCGATGCGAGAGTTGGTTGGATAAAAACTATCATCAGGTTCAGATTTTACGCCCAATCTGTCGAGAAGCAATTCAACATCCAATGCTCCCAATTTAGCCTCTGTCGCCATTTTATTAACTATATAAGTTAGATCTATTTTTAAAATAGGGGGATTATGTCGGTTCGGATCCTCGTCAAATATCATAGACCTGACATTAATTTCGTCTGTTGACATTTTACTGGGGCTTAAGTATTTATACTTATCTAAATTTTCATGAGTTCCAGGGGTATCTGTTTTACGTTTAGGTTGGGAATTGGCACTTTTTTCTTTATCGTTTTGGATTTTAGCCCATTCATTTAAGAATGGAGCGCCAGGGGTTACAGGACTCGAACTTTGACAAGGACGTAGAATGTGATGTAGATGAGATTCGCCAGTTGATTGATAGTTCTGAACTCCCCAATCCATCTGATAATACTCAACCATTGCCAACTAAAAAAGTCTAATGCCAATCAGTTTAGAAACTATAATCTGTATGAAAGCATAACCTCTCGCGTTAAATGGCATTATTACGCTACTCGACTCGCGATAATCGGTATTATATGCTAAACTTAAAATATGTATATTCAAAGACATGAGCAGAAACGAATCGAAAAAGTTCTCAATAATAACCTTATCGCTATTTTATATGGAGCTCGCCAAGTAGGGAAAACTACTTTAGCTAAAGAAGTGTCTAAAAACTTTACAAATCACCTGTACCTCAACTGTGATGACCCCAATGTTGTCATCAGTCTGACCAACAAATCAGCTGTGGAACTTAAGTCATACCTCGGTGATGCCGATTTGGTGATTATTGACGAAGGGCAACGTATTGAGAATATTGGTATTAGTATAAAACTAATCCATGATACCTACCCAGCCATAAAATTACTGGTGACTGGTTCTTCGAGCCTAGATTTAGCCAATAAGGTTGCAGAACCGCTTACTGGTAGATCTGAAGAGATTTTATTATATCCTCTCAGCATTACTGAGGTGTCTAAAAATCGCCTGGAGATGGATGCCAACTGGCGAACCATGCTTGATCGTGGTGGTTATCCGGAAATATGGCAACTCTCTGCTCAGGATGCCCATACGAGACTTAGCAATATTGCGAATAATTATGTCTACCGTGATGCCTTTGGGTCGCAAGTTATGTTTGACCAGACTATTATTAATGATCTGTTACGACTCTTAGCTTATCAAATCGGCCAAGAGGTAAGTTATGGCGAGTTAGCGGGAAAATTGTCAGTAGCTAAAGAGACCGTGATGCGTTATATTGATTTACTAGAGAAAGCCTTCATCATTCAAAGACGTAACCAATACAGGCGCAACCAGCGAGTTGAGGTAGGGCGTCTACGTAAAGTTTACTTCACTGACCTTGGTATCCGTAATGCGATCATAGAAAACTTTAAGCCACTTGAAACGCGCGATGATACTGGTGCTTTGTGGGAAAACTTCTGTGTTATTGAGCGGCTTAAATATTTGCAGGCACAAGAACGACGGGTTCGATCGTATTATTGGCGCAATGCCGATCAGCGTGAGATTGATATCATTGAGGAGGAATCTGATGTGTTGAGAGCCTATGAATGTAAGGTTAATAATAAAAAGACAGTTCGTGTACCTTTGGCTTTTAGTAAGATGTATCCTAAATATACATTTAATGTAGCTAACACAGATAATTTTTCTGATATATTGCTTGCTTAATTATGTAATTTGATCTTAAAAAACTCAACGTAACGCCGTTGAGATTATGCCAATATATAGAATGCCCGCAAATATGTAATATATTAAGCTATAATACGCGCAATATGCGGAGGTTATAATCTGTAATTGTAAGATGTTAATCTGATAAAATCTACGTAGCAGGGGTTACAGGACTCGAACTTTGTCGAGGATGTAGAATGTGATGTAGATGAGATTCGCCGGTTGATTGATGGGGACAAGCTCGCCAACGAGCATTCTGATATAGAAAGATCACTACCCGACGAGAAGGACGATTTGTTGTTATAGAAGAGCAGTTAATACGTATTATTATGCTCTGCTTTGCTACCTGTAAACTAATTGTCCCAAATTAATAAATTACCGATAGGTAAGTTAATATAAGATTCTTTGTTGAAAAATATAAACTGGTAACTTATGCTTAATACAAATAGCTAATGAGAGGGGTGATTGATGAATCGTATTTCTATTACCGGTATAGTTTATCTTATAATTGGGGCGATTGTGGCGAGTAACCGGGGCTATCTGGGTGATCTTGGGACTGTCGCTCATTTGCTTTCGGCATTTTTGGCTGTCATTCTCTGGCCACTTGTTCTTCTGGGAGTAAATCTACATTTAGTGCTCTGACATATTGATATCATTTGTCTGTTTATGACAAATCTTAACTTTGAAAACAGTTGTCTTAAGGCCCAAGCAAAGTTTCTTTAACAGCCCGATTGCCCCGGCGGGGTAGGAGTTTAGTTATTGGCTTTTCTTAAAAATAACCTATAATCCTTTTTAGAAGTATGCTAACAAAAATTAAAGAACTTAAAACTTATATAATTAAAAATCCGCTGCGGTTTTCAATTATGACGCTTTTAGGTCTCGTATTTATCGCCAATTTAGGTACGACGTCATATCTGTTAAATCAAAATCGTTTAGATAACTATTATCTGAATAATTCGTATGTCGACAAAATATCTTACCTGATTGTGAGGGCAATTGATGGGGCTAATAAGCCCGTCGTTATAGACCCGGTTACCGACAACGCTTATTTACCGGATGCCAAGTTAGTCTTACCGCCAACGCCAGAGAAATTAGGACAAATTGTCTATAACTACATGGGGGCGGGCAACGGCGTCCCGGCCGAAGTTCAGATTGCCGATCAGGGAGACATTAATGCCGCCAGCACACCTATTCTGACAGGGGCTAGCCTGACAGCCATTTTTAATGCCGTTCCTAAGGCCCAGTCCTGCACAAGAGGAATATCAATTTATTTCGGGCCGTTTAATGCTTCGAAGCTAACCTTTACTAAAAAGCTGGCCAATGGAAAAACTCTTTATTTTTATACCGAACCGCTCTGCCAGGATAATAACTTTTTGAGCTACGTTGAGAAAATCAATAGTTACTAAAAGTATAACTACTGACATCGTCTAGCGGTCTTGTTTTTATGCTGCCAGACTTAATTTGCTTTAAAAGTTCTTTTATCCCAAAGGATTAAAGAATACCGGCGTAGCCGTAAGTAGCTCCCGGGCAACCAGCCATCGCCCAGCTATAACCCATCGCCGATTGATTATATGCAGATAATTCTGTTAGACCGCTCGTTTTAGTATTTAGCTTATACAGAGTGTTGCTGTCTTTAGACACAATCAGGGTGTTTATATACCAGGCGTACGGCTCATAGCCGCTTGGCAGCGTGGCCACAACTTTGCCGTTAGCAGCGTTACTATTACCGACGTAAATTGCATCTTTGCCGCCTACTTTCTCATACCATGTTGTCTGTGAACCTGACGGGGAAGAAATATAAAAATGATACGGCTGATTATTTGCCAAGTAGTTGGTGGTCTTACTGACCGTGCCATTGGTATAAACGTAATATAGATTGCTAAGATTAGTACCGTACTGTGGATACAATGAAAAATAGAGTGAATCAGGCGAATAAATATTATTCGTAAATACACCGGTCTCTTTAGTATTTAGCAATTTAACCAGGCCTGATCCATCAGCGTTAAACTGGTAGACGGCTGAGTAATTGCTGGCGTTATTATCACAGACTAGCTTGCCGGTAATAATATAGACGAATCCAGTACAGACAGCGGAGACCTTAGATAACGTAATCGAAGTTTTAGTGCTTGGGTTATATGACATAATGTTGCCCGGCTGCGAAGACTGCCCGAGCTGCGACGCAAACGATGTACTTAAATAGAGGAACCTGCCATTCAGCCAGCCAATGAACTCGAAGGAAGCTTTGGATTGGTCGACGATATTTAGGGAATTGCTGGCCGCATCATACATATACAGTTTTGTGTAATTCGGATCCCTTTGGGAACGGAGCGCGACATAATCCCAATTCGGGCTGGCCAGTATGGCGGTTTGATAGGTATTGCCAACATACTCACTGCCTATACCGTAAAGGCTAGGCGGTATGTAAGTATTTTCATAGCCCGTGCCGGAGACAACAATCTTACTACCGTTTTGTTTGTAGACGTTGGTCATAGCCAAGTTAAGCCGGCCGTTATCATTTTGCAAAAAATAGATATTGCCGGAACCCTTATTTGCTTTCTGGTATACGAATAATCCGACGCCGACTATCGCTACTAAAATAACTAATACGATTAATAACTCAACGAGACTGAAACCTGCAGCACTCTTTTTTGTTTTTTTCATCTAACATTAATCATATTAAAACTAATTGGTATTTACAATATGCTTATTGTTACGGCATAAGCAAAAATCAAGCGGCATGAAGTTACACTGACAAGTTGGGTTGCATAAGTTTATAAAATAGTATTATCGTTTGTATTATGTTACTATAAGCGTTCGTATAATTTATTGTGAAGAGGATGATTTTTTAATGGATGCCTGTGAAGCAATTAAAAATAATCTGCCAATTGATGCTTTATTGGTTTTAGGGCATAAAGTCGACGTCAATGGTGAGCTGTCGGCCCGTAGTTTACGTCGTTGTGAAGTTGCTGTTCAGGTCGCTGAATCCCTGCACCCCAGAATAGTTATATTCAGCGGTGGTTGCTATTGGCGGCAAGTCAGGCAAGGTGAGATTCCTCCTGTTAGCGAAGGCCAAGCAATGCTGGAGTATGCCAGAACATATTCTGATACAGAAAGCGGCCGGCCATTATTAGATAACATTGATTGGTCTGCAGAAGGGGAATCCAATAGTACGGTTGCTAATTTTGCTAACAGCAGCGAGCTGCTTCAGCTTCAACCAGACGAAATGCTGGGTTTCGTAACAGATAATTTGCATGATTTATATAACCGACCCCAATTTATCGGCCGGTTGGTATTTCCTAAACATAGGGTAGAACCCATTACTTTTAGAACTATTATCACCCAAAATCAAAAAGATGAAGAGCGTTGGATAAATTACGTTACCCGCGGGTTTATGTTTGGCGTCAGATCAGGTAATATCCCGGCGATTATGAAGCGGCAACGAGTTCTAGAAGCTGCCAATAGACGACTAAGGAATATCGGTTCATTCTTAGTCAGACGAGCACCTAATGGTCCAAATAGTCAAACCGCCAGTGAACCCTTTGGCAACAATTAAGTAAAACAGACTTCACATCTAGAGGATAATTACCCAATCTATTTTATATTTTTTCGTGAAATTCTAGTGCCTCGCCAGCGGCTTCTTCCCTAATAGAAGTCCGTAGCGGTGTTTCCTTAAGCATTAAGGCAAGCAATATTGCGATAAAAGCCAATGGTATACCCCATAGATAGACTGTATGAAAAGCATGGGCAAACGCCAAAAAGAAACCGTGTATGACCGCCGGGGGCGCTTTAGCCAGCTGAGCTGTACCGCTCTGAATTATGCTGGCGTTAATTGCCGGGGCACTGGCTACGTGAGGTACAAACTTCGTTATGTTATGGCTCAGGCGATTAACTAAGATTGCCCCGAATAGTGAAGTGCCGAAGGCGCTACCCATCGTCCTAAAAAAGGTAGCCGCCGATGTAGCGGTACCCAGGTCTTTGCGGTCGACTGAATTTTGGACTGCTAGCGTCATTACCTGCATGAACGACCCGATACCAATGCCTAGAACCACCATCCAAACCGATAAGCGCAGATATGAAGTACTAAGCGTGATGGTGCTGAATAAGTAGAAGCCGATTGTCACCAGTATTGTTCCAATAATCGGGAACAGTCGGTAGCGGCCCCAATGGGAAATGATCCGGCCCGAAATTATTGAAGCAACTAGCATACCAAAAACCAGCGGCAGTAACATCAGTCCGGATTTTGTAGCCGAGGCACCGCGAATAATTTGTTGGTACTCCGGCAAAAAGATTATGGCACCAAACATCGCAATGCCGACCACTAAGCTAAGCAGGACAGAGACGGTAAAAATTTCGTTTTTAAATAACCGTAGTGGCAGGATCGGTTCGGGTACATGGCCTTCCCACGGGATGAATAGTCCGAGCGATAGTAAGCCGGCAGCTATCAGACCAATAATTGTTGGTGATCCCCAGGCATAGCTAGTGCCACCTAACACAGTTACTAGCAATAGGCAGACTACGCTGGCTGTTAACAGTGCTGTGCCGACAAAATCAATCTTGTGCTCGGTTCGGTGTACCGGTAAGTGTAACCTAAACCAAATAGCCAAAAGAGCCAATAAGCCGATTGGTATATTAACGTAAAATATCCAGCGCCAAGATAGACTATCAGTAAAGAAACCGCCCAAGAGCGGGCCAGCAATACTGGCCACCCCAAAGACCGCGCCGAAATATCCTTGATAACGACCTCGTCGCCGAGCTGGTACCACGTCGCCAACAATGGCTAAGGCTAAAGTAATCAGCCCGCCGGCGCCAAAGCCTTGCAAAGCTCTAAAACCGATAAGTTCAGTCATATTTTGGCTAAGGCCACAAAGCACTGAACCAATCAAGAAGATAGCAATACTGAACATGAATATTTTCTTGCGGCCATACATGTCGCCAATCTTTCCATAAAGCGGCATTGCGATAGTGCTTGTTAATAGGTAAGCAGTTACCACCCAGGATAAGCGATTAAGTCCATGTAAATCGGTAACGATCCGCGGTAGAGCAGTTGAGACGATAGTCTGGTCTAGGGCGCCGAGTAGCATTGCCAGCATTAAGGCAGTTATCACAACCATTATTTCTCTATGGCTACGCTCCTCTGTATGCTCTAAGGTGTTTATTTTGGGGACAACATCACTCATAGTAAATCAGATCCTTTACCTTTATATGTGTTTTTTAACAAAAACAATTACTATATATTATACAGTAGATATGGTTATTTATTATCACTTAATGGGTGGCTGGAATTTATAGATAATTTTAAGACGTGTAATTGTTTAGTATTCAGGGAGTAGTGCTTAGGATTGTTTGACATAGTTTTCTTGAATATCACTAGACTTTGCATACGACAGCCCGCCACATAATTTCTTGCCCTATATAGTATATATAATAGAAGGGCAATAAATAGACATTACTAAATCCGTTAACCACAGCTCAAATGGGTATCATCGCTTATACCCATTTCAGTACAATAACGTGCTTAAACAGCTATGCAAATATGTCCTATTTTTGGATAATCCGCTGATAATTAAATGTTTTAAACATTAATACCGGCTTAATGCTTAACGATTATTAATGCGTCCTCAATAGTAGAGAGTTTTGCTAAGTTTAAATTAATTTTCTGGCTCTAGGAGAGGGGAAACAGTAACAGTCTCTGATGAAGCTAGGGCCATAGCCCCGATGATCTTAAGCATGCCGGCAGCCTGATAATAAAGTTCATCGGCTGCTTCTGTAAAGGGATCGGGGAAGTTGTTGTTGTCAATATCGACTTGGAAAGCCCGCCAGGCTTTATATGGTTCAAAAATGCCTTTAGTTTCGCCGATCTTGGCGATAAAAAATCTCTTGAAGCATCCTCAAGGTTATAGTGGGGTAACCATGTATAGTGCCTGTCTAAAGGCTTCAGGCTCAGGCCCGGTGATCCCAGGTAATCGGCTACTACGACCCTGGAGTAGGGATGCCCCGGCGGTTCCGGAGCTTGAATACGGCCGATTTCTATTTTTTGGGGAGTTGTTAATTTCTGAACCGCGATTAACCCGGTATTGGTGGCGATCCGCTTAGTTGCGGTTGTCCGTCGGTTTTTCTTTAAGTACTTGGTTATTTTGATTGTAAGTTTTCATACCGATCTTCCATTTTGCCTCCGTTTAATTACATTGCCGTTGAAGAATATTTATCAACTTATTTCTCTGTACCGTCTGGTGAGAAAAACAAGCTTTGCCATAATTCTCCCCCTTGGCCTTCGATTCTAATTACTTCCGCAACCGTGCTTAGCGAGATGCGGTCATGGCGTTCAAACTCTTTCCCGTTAGGGTCCCGGATTTGGTCCTCGATAATCTGGGCTTCCGGGTAAAGGCGGACATGGGTATCGAAAGCTTGAAAAGCGCCTTCTGGCAGGGTTAAGACGTACAGAGGGTCGCCGTCAGCCTGGCTGTTCTCAACCAGGGTTGCGGTATGCGGACCTTCCGGGTGCATTTCTAACCAGGCGTTAAACGA
>Ga0182030_10014026_pt1 | contig 15876 bp, 9 predicted proteins | sample 812S3MmetaG_FD_121299 | JGI IMG/M metagenome (GOLD analysis project Ga0182030, IMG submission 121299) | Permafrost microbial communities from Stordalen Mire, Sweden - 812S3M metaG (Illumina Assembly) | ecosystem: Environmental > Terrestrial > Soil > Wetlands > Permafrost | place: Sweden...
AAGCGCTCGAGATACTGCGCACCGAGAAGGGGTACCTGCACATCGGCACCGACACCGACGGTACCACGCTGCCCGGCGACATTGGTTTCGCAAAAGCGTTGGAGCGCAAGGCGGCCAATTTTGTGGGTCGCCGCTCGTTGCTGCGCCCCGCGGCCCTCGATCCCGACCGGCCGCAGCTGATCGCACTCAAGCCGCTCGACGGGCGCACGCGCCTGCCCGTCGGAGCGCAGATCGCCGCCGCGCCGCCGCCCACGCGGAGCGAAGGTTACGTGACCTCGAGCTATTCGAGCCCTTCACTAGGGCATCCCGTGGCGCTCGGCATGCTGGTACGCGGCAGCCAGCGCGGCGGCGAGCGGGTGCGTGTGCATCACCTGGGAAGCTCCTTCGACGCGGAGGTCGTCAAGGCACCTTTCATCGATCCGGCCGGAGTGCGTCTTCATGGGGAATGAATTCGGGGCACTCGAGGCCGCCGGCGTGGCGGTGCGTTTCGGACCCGCCGTGAAGGTCGGGTCGCTGCGATATTTCGATGCGGAAGGTGAATTTGCCGGAGGCTTGGCCGCTCTGCTCGGGGGCCCGATTCCCGCGGCCCTGAGTGCGTCGCGTAGAGATCTCGGGGACGGATCGGACGTGATCCTGGTATGGCGCAGCCCGTCCGAGATCTGGGTCGTGAGCGGGAATTCCAGTTGCCATGCGGCGCTCGAGCGCTACGCCGCCGGCTGCGCCGGCGGCTGTTTCGTCGAACAGACGGGCGGGATCGTGTTGCTGTCGGTCACCGGGACCCAGGCAGTGTCCCTGCTGTCGCGCCTCGCTGCGATCACGGCCATTCCGCGGCCCGGACAGGCGCTGAGCGCGCGGTTCGCGGATCTGGGTGTGACGGCGGTGTGCCTGCAGCCCGACCAGATCCTGCTGTTCATCGAGCGCGTTTATGCCGCGCATGTTTGGGCCTGGATTCGCGCCACGCTGGCCGATTGGCCGGCCAATCCGGGCATCGCCGGTGCGACCCGCCTCAAAGAGTGGGATGGATCGGGCTGAATACCGGGACGAACAAATAGCGCCGGGCCAGCTGGGCATAGCCTCGATACACGAAGTTTGCATTGAGCCTCATGAGCTCCGCGCGGTTGGCCCGGTAGTAGGCGGGGATGTCGTACCAGGCCATGGTGGGATTCAGGTGATGCACAACGTGCAGGTTGTTGTACAGATACAGGAGGCCGAACACCACGTTCGATTCGACCGCGGCGGTGCGCTCCTGTGAGTCCTCGGCCGCGCGATGTTCGGTGAAGGCGCGCAGCAGGCCCAGGCTCAAACCGGGATAGGCCACCAGCACGCAGTATTGCCACCATGGAAAGCCGCAGACGCCGGAAATGAACCAGAACAACCCGGCCACGGCCACGACGTGCACCGCCCAATGCGGCAGGTGGCTGAGGTCGCCGTCGCGCACCCGTTTGGTTTCCCGGACCACCATGATCCACAGGCGCAATGCCGGACCGAGAATCAATCGCCCGGCCATGGTCTGGTTGGCCGTGAGGAGGGCGCGTTTCACCCCTCCCATGTGCTCCCAGTCGCTGCGCCGCACGTAATAGGACTCGGTATCGACGCCGGGGACCGTCAGGTGCACATCCCGATGATGAGTGCTGTGGCTCTTGCGGTAGAGCGGATAGGGAAACCACAGCCCTAGCGGCGGGAAGACCACCGCGAATCGCAGCCAGGCCGGCACGCCCCGGAAGGCATGAATGGCTTCATGTTGCAGCGAGAAGTGCCAGGCGAGCAAATAGGCCCCCACCGGCATGATCACCCACCAGGGCAGCACGGCGTTGAACCACACCAGAGCGGTCCATGACGAGTACAGGGCCAGCGCCACCAGCCAGGTGGGGCCGTCGAAGCGGCGGAACGTTTGCGCGAACGAAGCCATGTTGAAGCGCTATGTTAGCGAAAATTCGTCGCGAACGCCGGATGAGTCACCTCCGCGAGCCGGTGCGCACGCCAGTACTGGCGCGACGCCTCGAAGGCCACGCGCAGTCCGTCGTAGGCAACGGCCTGCGGCGGCGCGAAGCGCTGCAGCAGAAGAGCGTCGAGCAGCGGACGCAGGGCGGGATCGTCCCCCGCGTGCACGAACCCGTCTCGCAGCGCACCCAGATCCGGACGCGACGCGACCAGCGGGGGAATCGGCGTGGCGGCGGTTTTCCCGACGATGCGTACCTGCGAGGCGAGGTCGGGACGAAATTTCTGCAGCAACCGCAGGGCGTAGGCGTCCAGCGGCGCCACGTCGGCCGCACCCAAGACCACGGCGTTCAAGGCTCCCAGCGGCGTGATCGTGGGTGCGACGATTTCAGCGAACAGCGGTGCGCCGCGGTCGGACCCGCCGTCGACGACGGCCGTCATGAAGTACGTCAGCGCGGCGGCGCAACCGGACTGCGATTCCGGCACCGTGAAGGCGATGCGCCCGCCGAACGTATCGGCGATCGAGTGGAACCGGCTGTCCGCCCGCACGACGAAGTCGCTCCAGTACCGCGGCTGATCGCCGAATTCGGCCGGCGACGGCACGGGCGCGGCAATGAGCGCGGGCGGCGGCCGCGCCAGCGAATAGGGCAGACCGCACATGAACACGGCACCCTGATCCGTGCGCGCCCACAGTTCCTCGAGCGGCCGCGGGCTCGCATGCTCGATCACGGTCATCGGGTGCGGCGTGCGGGCAATCACCGCGGTGAGCAGCTGCCGCCAATGCGCGCCGGCCTCCGGGCTCACCGAATACATGCGCGCATTGGCGATCACGGCTCAAAATTTGTAGCCGAATTTCACTCCCGCCGTGCGCGGTCGGTTGATGGTTTCGGCGGTGACGAACTGGTTGCCGTTTTCGAACAGGTTGGCGCGCACATCGGTCAGATTCTGGCCGTAGAACTGCGCCGACCAGGAGTCTTTCGCGATGCCGACGGAGCCGTCGTACGTCGTGAAGCCGGCCTGGTCGTAGGTGGTGATGTTGCCCGTGGCCGAATACGAATGCGCCTGGTGCGTGCCGCCGATCTGGAAGAACGCCTTGTAGTCGACGAACTCGAATTCATAGCGCGCGCGCAGACTCGCCTGAAACGGGGGCGACTCCGCGAGCGGGCTGCCGGGCTGGCCATACGCGCTGCCGCCGACGCCGCCAATGAGGGGAATGGCGATGGCCGTTCCGTTGGGTTGGTTCAGGAACGGCGCGTTGGTGAGGCTGCTGCTGTTCCAGGAGGCCGATCCGGTGACCGTCAATCCGTGGGTCACGCGGCCGATGGATTCGATCTCGACGCCGCGCACCCGGTAGTTGGGTCCGTTGGTGACGAAGCTCAAATTGCCGTAGCAGCAGGACTGGAAGATTTGCACTTGAACGTCCTTCCAGTCCTCCTGATAGACGGCGCCGTTGAATTCCAGCCGCCGGTCGAACCACTGGGTTTTCCAGCCGATTTCGTTGTTGACCAGCGTGTCCGGCGCATAGGACTGGGGAGTTTGAAACGAGTACAGGGCGCCGTTGACGGGTCCCGAGGGGGCCACCACGCCGTTGGGCGTGGTGATGGGAGAGTTGGTGTGGTTGACCAATTGCGAGCCGCGGTTGAACCCGCCCGGCCGGAAGCCCTGCGACCAGGTGTAGTACAGCAGCACGTCCTCCATCGGACGAAAGCTCAAATTGCCGCGGCTCTTGAACCCCTTGTAGGTGATGTTGAGATCGTGCGCGGACAGGTCGTTGCTGTACGGTCCGTTTCCCGTGCAGGGCGGCGGACCGCCCGCATAACATCCGAAACTGCTGATGGAACTGCCCACCGCGGTGGTGTCGATCTGGTAGTAGCGCGTGCCGCCGGTGATGGTCAGCATCTTGGGTATGATGTCGAAATCCACCGAGCCGAACACCGCCTTTTGCGTGTAGCCGCGGGTGATGTCGTCGAAGAACGAGACGTTGTCCGCGCGGATGCTGGGATCGCGCACCTGGGCGCCGGGGGCCGGCGCCACGTCCGTCAAACAGCCGATATCCGCGGCGGTCTCACACGCCGGAAGCGACTTATACTGCCAGTTGATGTTTTCAGCAATTTTGTAGTCCTCCCAGAACAGGCCACCGATGCCTCGCACGCGCTGGTCGTCCGGTGTGCTCACCCGCAGCTCCTGGCTGTCGTGCGTGGCCGTATCCGTTTCATACCAGAGCGCACTCGGCGAATAGCACTTGCTCGCCGTGCCGGGTTCGGTGAGCGGGCTGGTGCACTGGTAGTAATCCGCGAACACACCGCGGGCGTAATTCGTGTAGTCGCCCTGTTGTTCGATGTTGCGCACCATGTAGCTGCCGGCGTAGACCACTTTAAGCGGGCCGATCTTGCCGTTGATGGAAAGCGCCGTGTTCTCGAATCGGTCCTTGTCGTACGACGGATTGTAGAGCTGCACGGCGAGGTCGGGCAGCGTCTGCCCGGCCGAGCTCTCCGGTGTCACGTAAAAAACGCCCTGCGAGTTCATGCTTTGATAGGATTGTTGCAACAGGGCGTTCCAATCCTCGTTGAGCTTGAACAGCAACCCCAGGCGGATGCCCTGATAGGTGACCGGGTTGATGGCGTTGGCCACCAGCGCGGCGTTGCTGACCGAGGGGCTGCCCGGAGGCACCCCAAACGTTGTCGGTGTGGCCGACCCTGCGCAGGCCCCGGCCACCGGCGCGACGCCGTTCGAACAGCCCGTGGCGTAGCCGGCATAATGAATGCCGATGTCGCTGGGGAGCCGCGAGAAAGTGCCCGGCACGTTGTTGATGTAGCCGCCGCGGCTGTCGCTGTAGATCACCCCGCGAACGGCCAGCGTGTCGGGGATGAGCGGCAGATTGATCATCGCATCGACGTTGCTGCTCGGGTTGCCGCCGCTGGTATAGGCGTAGCCCGCGTTCACGGCGCCCTCGGTGACGTCGAGCTTCGGCTTGTTGGTGATGTAGCGCAACACGCCGGCCTGGGCGCCGGCGCCGAACAGGGTGCCCTGGGGACCCTCCAGCACCTCGATGCGCTCGATGTCAGCCGCGTAGACGTCGAGATTGCGGCCGGGCAGTTGCCCGGACTGGTCGTCGAGATAGATGGCGACGTTCGGAAAGCTGCCGATGCCGCTCGAGCCCTGGGTCGCCAGGGTCGACGTGGCCAGACCCCGCATGAAGATCACGCCCTGGCCCGGCCCGTTGCTCGCCGCAGTCACGTTGGGCAGATATTTCACGAAATCGTCGAAGGTGCTGACGTTGAGCTGGGTGAGATTCTCACCCGTGAGCGCCTGAATCTGGATGGGCACGTCCTGCATATTTTCCGTACGACGCTGCGCAGTGACGGTGATTTCCTGGATCGAGTCGCTCGTGTCGGCATCCGTCGCCGGCGCGGCGCAGGCGAGGCCGGCGGAGGTCCCGCCGAGAATGACGGCAATCGCGTACGATAATTTTGAATTCACGCTGCACCCCTTGATTTGTTTCCGACCTCGCACGCGACACAAAGTGGTTGAATGGTTGCTCAACAATCTTCGATGCGCGGCTGTCCGCATCTTGTATCAATCTTTCTGCCTAAGATCAATTAATTATGATCTCGATCAAACCGTCTATAAATCTAATTGTTATGTGAGTTATCTCGACTGAGTCGACAGTGGTTTCGCCGGCGGCACGTTGAACGGCCATTTAATCGACGTCGCCGGCCGGGCCGCGTCCGTCCAATCGCAGCGCCGCCTCGAGGTCCTGGAGCCAAGGTTCGAAATGGCGCCACTGATCCAGGCCTTCCTTGAATATCGGTTGCCGCACCTGCTCTGAACTGGCGGTGCGCACGCTGCGGGCGTTTTTGTAGAACTCCAGGCAGGCCGCTTCGAATTCGAGACCGCAATGGTCGAGGAGTCGCCGCACGTTGCCCTCCAGATCCTCGACCACGGCCTCGTGCTGGACGCGCAGGATCCGGCCCGGCAGCACCTCGTCCCAATGCCGCATGAGCCCGACGTAGCTGCGATGGTAACGCGCGATATCCGCGATGCTGTAGGTGAACTCCTGGCCGGAGGCGAACAACTGTTTGAAATTGCTGAAACAGCAGGCCATCGGTTCCCGGCGCGCATCGATGATCCGGGCGTTCGGAAGGATCAAATGGATCAGGCCGATGTGCCGGAAATTGTTCGGCATCTTGTCGATGAAAAATGGTTTGCCGGTGCGGTAGATGCGGGTGTCGGCGAGATACTTCTCGCCGAGTTCCCGACAGGTGTCGGCGGAGAGCTCGGCGAGGATCGCCGGGTACCGCGGATTGACCGGGTCAGGGTCGCGTCCCTGCAGGTCGGCCGCCAACTGCAGGATGTTGGGCAGCTCCATGGTGCCTTCCACGCGGGAATGGGATGCGAGAATTTGTTCCAGCAGGGTAGACCCGGCCCGCGGCAGGCCGACGATGAAGATCGGGTCCATGGCCGGTGAGCCGAAACCCCTGCGCGTTTCGAAGAATCGCCGGTCGGATACCGCCGCCTGCAGCCGGGCATTGCGTTCGATCGGTTCGATCTTGAAGCGAAGCTCGGACTTTTTGAGGGCATTGCCGCGTTCGTAATGGCGGAACGAGTCCGCATAGTCCCCCCGGTCCTCCAGGGCTTTGCCGAGCGCGAAGCACAGGTGATAACGGTCTTCCAGGCGCGCGTCGGGCGCTTCTTCCGCCCTACGCATCGCGGCGATGTCGGTGTCCGGGAAACGATAAGTCTTGAGGTTCGCCAGGCTCCAGTAGGCGTCGCCATAGCCCGGCCTGCACGCGATGGCCGCCCGATACTCTTCGACGGCGGCCTGCTGGCGGCCGAGGGTCTTCAGCGCGTGCGCGATGGAGAGATGCAGATCTGCGGCCTGCGGGGTCTCGGCCAGGATGGCGCGGTAGATTCCGATGGCCTCCTCGTGGTCTCCGAGGCCGACGCAAGCCGCCGCGAAGCTGATCCGATACGCCCGGTTGCCGGGTTCGCTCGCGAGCAGCCGCTGCATCTCCTCGAGCGCCCGCTGGTGCTTGTGACGCTGCAGCAGGGTCAGTGCATAGTCGTGGCGAGCCGCATGATAATCCGGTGCCAGCGCGAGGGCGCCTTCAAGAAGCAATTCAGCGTCGTCGAACACCTCGAGCTTCATGCCGATCTTGGCCAGCAGGCGCATGGCCTCGACGTGATCCCCATGCTGCAGCAAATAGGCTCGCACGAGCCTCTCCGCCGGGTGGATTTCGCCGTCGGCGAGCATGCTCGACGCGGTGACGATTTCGGGGGGCAGCTTCGACAGGGTCTCGACGTGCGCAGCCGCCATCTCGGCGTCCGCCGCACGGCCGGTCATGCGAAAAAGGGCGCGCAGCGCGTTCCAGCTCGCGGGCAGCGCCGGATTGAGGTTGACCGCGCGCAGGAAGGCCTCGATGGCGGGTTCGGCCTGCCGCAGGGCAACGTGGCAATGGCCGCGTTCCTGGTGCAGGCGGCTGAATTCGGGGTGGATTCTTTCGAACTGCGCGAGCGTCGCCAGGGCGTCCGGGATCTTCTGCAGGAAGCGCTGGCTCACGGCAACCAGGTACCAGGCGTCGCGGTTCTCGGAGACGCGCGTCAGCAGCGCGGTCGCGCCGGCCAGGGCGTCGGCATGCCGGCCGGCTTCGAGGAGCGAGCGCAGGCGCAGCACCTCGCGCTCCACTTCGGACGTGGGCGAGGAGAGCTCTGCGGGGTCATTCATGTGGGCCGGGCGATGACTGCGACAGCGCGGACTGCAAGGGACCCAGCCATGCCTCGAAGTTGCGCCACTGATCCAGGCCTTCACGATAAATCGGCTGTCGGACCTGTTCGGAACTCGCGGTACGCACGCTGCGCTCCGTCTTGTGGAATTCCAGGCATTGCGCTTGGAAATCGAGACCGCAGAAATCGAGAACGCGGCGCACGTGGAATTCCAGGTCATGGACCACGTCTTCGTGCCTCACGCGCAGGACCCTGCCCGGCAGAACTCGATCCCAATGATCCATGATTTCGACGTAACGGCGATAGTAGCGCGCGATGTCCTCCAGCCCGTAGGTGAATTCCTGCCCGTGGGCGAACAGCTGCTTGAAGTTGCTGAAACAGCAGGCCATGGGCTCGCGTCGGGCATCGATTATCTTGGCGTTGGGCAGGATCAGGTGGATCAGGCCAATGTGCCGGAAATTATTCGGCATTTTGTCGATGAAATAAGGTCTGCCTTTGCGGTAAACGCGCGTATCCGCGATGAAATTCTCGCCAAAACGCACGAATTGCTCCGGCCGGAAGTCGGCGAGGGCGGCGGGGTAGAGCGGCCGGGACCCGTCCGTTTCCCGCCCGTTCAGTTGCTGCACCAAGCGCGAGATGTCGGCCAGTTCCTTCGTGCCCTCGACATCGGAGTGCGATGCGAGAATTTGTTCGATCAAGGTCGAACCCGAGCGCGGCAGGCCCACGATGAAAATGGGATCCGGGTCGGTGCATCCGACGCCGCGCCGCTGCTCGAAGAAGTCCGCCGTGCAGGTGGCGATTTGTGCCTTCAAATTTCGCTCGATCGAGTCCGGGTCGTACCGGATCTCCTCCCGTTTCAGCGCATTGCCGCGTTCGTAAAACCGGAAGGATTCCGCAAATTCCCGACGATCCTCCAGCGCCTTGCCGAGGGCGAAACACAGGTGATAGCGGTCGACGACGGGCGTCGCCGGCGAACTCTCATACAGGCGCATTTGCCGGATTTCGGCATCGGAAAATCGGTAGGTCTTGAGGTTGGCGAGGCTCCAATATGCGTCGCCGTATCCGGGTTGCACTTCGGCGGCGCGGCGATAGGAGTCGACCGCCTCCGCCTGCCGTCCAACGGTCTTCAGGGCATGCGCCATCGCCAGGTGCAGCGTAGGGCTGGCAGGGGTCTCAACCCGGAGCTGTTCGAAGATGGCGAGCGCGGCTTCGTGGTCGCCGAGACCGACCAGGGCATTGCCTTCGAGCGTGCGAAAGGCGTTGTTTGCCGGTTCTGCAGCGAGCAGTCTGCGCACTTCGACGAGGGCTTCGGCATGCTTGTGGCGGTTCGCGAGCACCTCGGCGTAGTCGTACCGTGCGGCCTGATAGTCCGGCTCGAATGCGAGCACGCTTTCCAGCAGGAATTCGGCGTCGTCGAGCACGTCCAGCTTCATGCCGATCTTGGCCAGCAGTCGCATGGCCTCCACGTGGGTCGGATGTGTCTGCAGAAATCCTCGGATCAGCCGCTCCGCGATGAGCGTGTCGCCTTCGGAAAACAGACTGTTCGCCGTGACGACCGGCGCAGGCAGGTTCTCCAGGGTGCCGGCGACGCCGGCGGCCGCGGCCGCCTCGTCGCGGCGGCCTGCAGACTGCAGCAGAGCGGCAAGCGCCTTCCAACTCGCCGGCAACGCGGGGTTCAAGGCCACGGCCTGCCGGTACGCAGCGATGGCGGTGGGAAACTCTCCGAGAGTGCGCAGACAATGGCCGCGCTCCTGAAACAGCCGGCCATACCCGGGATGCAGCTTCTCCAGGCGGGTGAGCGTTTGAAGCGCATCGGTCACCCGGCCGAGATAGCGTTGATTGACGGCAATCAGATACAGGACGTCCCTGTTCTCCGGGACCTCCGCGGCCATCGCCACGGCCGAGTCCAGCGACTGTTGGAATCGGCGTTCCTGCAGAAACGCACGCGCACGGCCGACTTCCGCCTCGATGCGGGAAAGCGTGGGGTGTGATTCGACGGGGGCCATGCAAGACGGATTATACGGGAGTGCGGCGGACCATTCCGCCCGCCGCACCCGTCATCGTCCCGCCCCGGAGGAATGGTCTCGGCGGGCCGGGGCCCGGGAGACGACCACGTCGACGGGCTATTCGCCGAACTTGTATCCGAATTTCAGCATCACCGTCCTCGGTCGGATGACGGTGTCTTCCTTGACTCGCTGCGCGTACGTCGAGAATTCGACCGCCCGTGAATCGGTGATGTTCGAGCCGTAGAGCTGGACGTTCCAGGCGTCCTTGGCCACGCCGACCGCCAAATCGTAGGTGGTGTAGGCGGGCAGGTCGTAGTCCACGGAATTGCCCGCCACGTCGGTGGACAGCTGATCCGTGGTCGACTGCGAATGGGCGCGATGGATGCCGGCTCCCTGCACGAAGGCCCGATAGTCGCCGATCGGCATTTCGTAGCGCACTCGCAGGTTCGCCTGGAACGGCGGAGACTGGGCCAGCGGCGAGCCGATCGTCCCATATGGGTTGTGCAGACCGATCGCCTCAAAGTCGATGGGCGTCCCGGTCTTGTCCTTGAGCGTCGGTGTATTGACCAGCTCGGTCTGGTTCCAGGTGGCCGACGCCGTGACGGTCAGCCCCGTCGTCACCCGTCCGATAATTTCGGTTTCGAAACCCTTGACGCGATAATCGGGTCCGTTGGTCGTAAAGGTGAGGTTGCCGAGCACACCCGGATCGAACAGGCCGATCTGGACGTTCTTCCAGTCTTCACGATACACGGTGCCATTGAACTGAATGCGATGGTCGAAAAACTGCGTCTTAAAGCCGATCTCATTGTTGGTCAGGACGTCCGGAGCAAAGCCGATCGGCGTCAGAAAGATGCCCTTGAGCGGGGACTGACCGGCGCTCACGAATCCCGAAGACCGATTGAAGCCGCCCGGGCGGAAGCCTTGCGACCATGTGTAATACAGCAGGCCGTCGTCCATGAACTTCCAGCTCAGGTTCGCGCGGCTCTTGAACCCCTTGTAGGTCTTCTCGAGACCCACCGCGCTGTCCGAATAGGCCCCGTTGCCCGGCGGCACGGGCAGCGTATCCAGGTTCAGGCCGCTGTTGCAGGGGTTCTCCACGGGTATCGGGGTTCCGCCGGCATCCACGGCCTGGTACAGACCCCCGTCACGGCAGCCGTAGCTTCCGCCTTTCGCGCCTTTCTCGAAGGTATACATGTCGTAATAGCGCGTGCCGGCGGTGAACGTGAGCTTCTTCGGAATGATGTCGACGTCCGCCGACAGGAAGGCAGCCTTCTGGTTATAGCCACGCTGAACGTCGTCGTAGAAGCCCACGAGGGGGTCGAGCACGTTGTGATCGTTGGCGCTGGATGCGGCCGGTGCGATGAGTGGCGTGAAGCCTGCGCCGGGGGCCCGGTAGTACCAGTCGGACTCATCCTGGACCAGCATTTTTTCGTAGAACAGGCCGCCGATCGCGCGCACCCGCCAGTCGTCCGGGGTGCTCAGGCGCACCTCGTGGTTTTGGTGAGTGTTGCGCTGCTGCACACGAAAATTCGCGATGGGCGACAGGCAGGCGCCCCCCGGCGTGCCGTTGGCGATGGCCTGGCGCGTGCCCGGCAGAATGCACGAATAATAATCGCCATAGGCGCCGCGGTTGTAGTTGGTGTAATCGGCGATCTGATCGACCTTGCGGACGAGGTAGCCCCCGGTGTAGACGGCCTTGAGCACGCCGATGCGGCCGTTGACGGTCAGCGCGGTGTCGGTGAACTTGTCCTTGTCGTACTGCGGCGTGAACAAATTGACCGACAAATCCGGAAGCTTCTGGCCGTCCGAGCCGTTCTGCATTTCGGCGAAAATGCCGTCCGCTTCCATGTTCTGGTAGGACTGGGTAAGCAGTACGTTCCAGTCCTCGTTGATTTTGTACAGCCCGGACAGACGGAAGCCCTTGTAGGTCACCGGATTGATCGCATTGCCGGCGATTTCGGAATTCGACGCCACCTCGTTGATGGCCGGTACCGCACCCTTGAAATAATATTCGATTCCGAGGTCGCTGTTCTTGCGGGTGAACGTCCCCGGCACGTTGTTGATGTAGCCGCCGCGCGATTCGTTGTACACGACGGCGCGCACCGCCAGCGTGTCGGCGATCAGGGGTATGTTGAGGGTGCCGTCCATCTGGCTGCTGGGATCGCCATGGGCGGTGTAGCCGTAGCCGGCGTTGAAGTTCGCCTCCAGCTTGTCCAGCTTCGGCTTGTTGGTGATATAACGAATCACGCCGGCCTGGGCACCGGCTCCGAACAGGGTTCCCTGCGGTCCCTCCAGCACCTCGATGCGTTCGATGTCGGCCGCGTAGATGTCGAGGTTGCGGCCGGGAAGCTGCGCGGACTGATCGTCCAGGTACACCGCGACATTCGGGAAGCTTCCCGTGGCGCCGGACGATTGTTCTCCATCCTGCGTGGTTGCAAGACCCCGCATGTAGATCTGACCCTGGCCCGGACCTTGGTTGGCGACCGTGACGTTCGGCAGGAACTTCACGTAGTCCTCGAACGTCGTCACGTTCAACTGGGTGAGTGTCTCGGCGGTGAGCGCCGTGATGGTGATCGGCACGTCCTGCATATTTTCCGCGCGGCGTTGCGCGGTGACGGTGATTTCCTGAATTCCCTCGGACTCGCTCGTGTCCGCCGCCGTCGCGGCGTGGGCGATTCCCATCGAGGAGCTGCTCAAAATCGCGGCAATAGCGTACGACAACTTCGAATTGGAGTTCATGGAACCATCCCTTCTTTGTTTATATCTACCGACCCAAAGAATCGATCAATATTTCATTATTGTGACGGACAATAACATTCCCTACGGCGGACGGAAGCGGTATTTCGTTGTTATGGCGCGTCTCCGCATGCCGAATTTAGATCCGGTCATGCGCATATTCGATGCCGCTGAGCGGCCGTTCAATCTCAGGCGTCCGCCGGACCCAGCTTCGCCGGAAACCCGGGCGCGCGCAGCGGTGTTCCAACCGCATCCTCCAGCAGTTTGACGATCATCGACGACCATGCCGCACCACCGTATTTCGCCCGACCTTCGATGAAGGTCTGTTCCATGACGCCCGCGAGGCGCAGGGGCACGCCGAAGCGGCGTCCGAACTCGACCGCAAATCCGGCGTCCTTGCAGGCCAGATCCATCGTGAAGCCAATGTCATAGCTGCCGTTCAAAATGACCTGGCTCTCGGTTTCGTGCACGAAGCTGTTGCCTGAACTCGCCGCGATGGCGTCGAAGGCCGCGCGCAGGTCCACGCCGGCCTTGGCACATAGCATCAACGCCTCGCCTGCCGCGATCAGGTGGATGAAAGCCAGCATGTTGGTGACGACTTTGGTGACCGCCGCCTGCTCGATGCCGCCCAGATGGATCACCCGCCCACCCATGGCTTTGAGCGCCGGTTCATGAGCCGCGAATAGTTGTTGCGTGCCGCCAACGAGTACGGTGATGTCTCCCGCCTCCGCGCGATGAACACCGCCCGTAACCGGGCATGCCAGAGTGCCGATGCCCCGTTCCGCCGCGCGCGCCGCCAACGCCTCGATTTGCGCAAAATCGTTCGTGCTCATCTCCAGCCAGGCGCTGCCCGACTGCATGACCGGCAGCGCAAGATTCAGCACGGCCGCCGTCGCGGCCGGGGAGGGCAGACAGGTGATGAGCGCATCGCAGGCGGCGGCGAGTTCAGGCACGGACGCCGCCCACTGCGCGCCCGCGGCGAGGACCGGGTCCGCGGCATCGCGTTGCAGGTCATGCACGCTCACGGGGAAACCGCCGCGGATCAGGTTGATGGCGAGATGCCTGCCCAGGTGACCGAGGCCAATGAATCCGTATCGCATCATCAGTGTGTCCTTCGGAGGTCGCGTGTCAGCCCAGGGGACGATCGATCATTTCGAGATGCAGCTGGCCGTCCGCCGGGTACGGGTGCGCCAGCGCCACAGCCTCGTTCAACTCCACTCCGAGTCCCGGCCCGGTCGGTGGGATGACATATCCCGCCTCCCACCGGATCGGGGTCTTGAGGATGTCGGCGTGGAATCCGCCCCATTGCTGAATTCCTTCGAGGATCAGGAAATTCGGGCAGCAGGTCGCGATTTGGATGTTGGCGGCGCCGACCACCGGCCCGCAATACAGATGCGGCGCGATTTGCGCGTAGTGCACCTCGGCCAACGCGGCCACCTTCTTGGCCTCGAGCAGTCCGCCGACACGCCCGAGGTTGAGCTGCAGGATGTTCGCGGCACCCAGGGCGAGCACCCGGGCGAACTCGTATTTGGTCGTGAGACGCTCGCCGGTGGCAATGGGTATGCGCGTGCCGCGGGCAACCAGCGCCATCTGCTCCGGCATTTCCGGAGGCACCGGTTCCTCGAACCACAGCGGGTCGTACGCCTCCAACTGGTTGGCGAGGCGGATCGCACCGGACGTCGTGAACTGGCCATGCGTCCCGACCAGCAGATCGGCCTTGCGTCCCACGGCCTCGCGGACCAGGCGCACCAGGCGCACCGTGCGTTCGAGCGCCTCCTGCGTGGGCTGGCGGGGGTCGTACGCCGAAAAGCCGCCCGTGGGATCGAACTTGAGCCCGGTGAATCCCTGCGCGACGTATTCCGCCGCCCGTTCGGCCGAGCGGTCCGCGTCATGGTAGAACTCATCCCCCTCGCCGTCGGCGGGATAGAGATAGGTGTAGCTGCGCAGGCGCTCGTGCACCTTGCCGCCGAGGAGGTTGTAGACCGGCTGGTCCACGGCCTTGCCGACGATGTCCCAGCAGGCCATCTCGAGGCCGCTCAAGACCCCCATGAGTGAGAGGTCAGGACGCAGGCTGAACCCGGACCCGTAACTGGCGCGCCAGATCGACTCGGTCTGAAAGGGATCCCGGCCGAAAAACCGGCGCGTGAACACGTCCTCGATCATTGCTGCGATCACATGCGGGCCGAACGTGGCGGCGTATACCTCGCCCACGCCCTCGATGCCGCAGGCGGTGCGCAGCTTGAGGAACACGAAATAACGGCCGCCGAAGCCGGGCGGCGGATTGCTCACGACGAAAACCTTGACGCTGTCGAGTTTCATACAGTCCTTGTCGCGGGAATTACCCCGCCATGATCAGATCGGCGCCTTTTTGCGCCACCATCATCGTCGGCGCGTTCGTGTTCGCCGACGTGACCGTCGGAAACACCGAAGCATCGACGACCCGCAGACCCTGGACCCCGTGCACGCGGAGAGACGCGTCCACGACCGAGTTGCCGGGTCCGCCTCCCATCCGACAGGTGCCCACCGGGTGATACACGGTGGCGGCGCGTGCGCGAAAATCGTCGATCAGCTCCTGTTCGCCCAGGGCGCGGAGGTCGGGACCTATGGATTCGAGCGTGAGTTCGCGAAGCGCACGGGTGGCCGCAATGGCCTGCAAAAGGCGGCCGCCGTGCGCCACGTCGAGCCGGTCTTTGTCAGTGGCCATGTAGTTCGGTGCGATCAGCGGCGGCTGGCGGTAGTCGGGCGAACAGATGTCGATGCGTCCGACGCTCGTCGGGCGCGTCGGCTGGAAGCACAGGTAGAATCCGGCGAAGGCGTCCACCGCGATGCGGGTGCGTGTCGCATCGCCGGTCCCGTAGGTGACCGGGTTGAAATAGAGCTGCACGTCGGGCCGGGTCGAGGCAGGGTCCGCGCGCAGGAAGCCTCCGAACTGATTCACGCTGAGAGCCAGGGGTCCACGCCGGAGGAGAAGATAGCGCAAACCAGCGCGCAGTTGTGCCAGGGTCGAATGCAGCTCGTTGTTCAGGGTGGGCCGCGTGGCTTTGAAGGAGTACACGACGGCGAGGTGATCCTGCAGGTGTCCGCCGACGGCTGGGTTGTCGACCAGCGGCGTGATGCCATGCGCCGCGAGGGTCGAGCCGGGTCCGATGCCCGACAGCTGGAGCAGCTGCGGAGAGTTGACCGCGCCGCCGCAGACGATCACCTCGCCCTGCGCCGCGGAAAAATGGTCGCGGCCATCCCGCGACCACTCGACCCCGCACGCGCGGCCCCCCTTGAGGCGGATCTTGCGCACCCAGGCGTGCATCTCCAGCTTGACGTTGGAACGACGCAACGCGGGCCGCAGGAACGCATCCGCCGCGGACTGACGCCGGCCGTTGCGAATCGTCACCTGGTAGCAGCCCAAGCCCTCCGGGGTCGGTCCGTTGAAGTCGTCGGTCAGCGGCAGGTTGAGCTCCCTGGCGGCTTCCAGCCA
>Ga0182030_10014027_pt1 | contig 15876 bp, 16 predicted proteins | sample 812S3MmetaG_FD_121299 | JGI IMG/M metagenome (GOLD analysis project Ga0182030, IMG submission 121299) | Permafrost microbial communities from Stordalen Mire, Sweden - 812S3M metaG (Illumina Assembly) | ecosystem: Environmental > Terrestrial > Soil > Wetlands > Permafrost | place: Sweden...
CTCTCTAGATAGTCTTCAAGTTCTTCAATATATTATATTCTACTATAGCTTATTCAACTATAGACCTATCGACTAAGGGGCTTCGGCTATATCACCTGACCAGCCCCCCTTTCCAACTACAGCTGGTACATTCGAATTCATATTGAAATACGCTGCACTACCTCTAGTATTGATCAGAACCCGCTTTGCACCAGGTTCCCATTTTTTGACTAGGAAGTAGACCTTATTTAGCCCAGAATTAAAATTTCGGAAGGCCCACTGGTGCATGCGTGTTAGGTGGTAAGCGTGGTCGGGCCAAACCTTCCATATCTTTTCCCATGTCGTCTGTGTGGTATCACTGTCCCTTAAATGAGGCACGGTATATGAGCCAATAATTAATCTCCCTCTTCCCTTCACCAGTCTTGAGAATTCTCTCATTGTTGCTTCGCTATGTATCCAATGGATTGCCATAAAGATGACCACCATATCCATCGGTCTTTCTTTCACGCTGCTGTTCCCCACTCCTTCCCTCAAAACCTCAAATTTTCTTCCGTGAGCCCTAAGATTTTGGCGAGACGTTCTGATCGATATTTATATAGCCTTCATTTGGATCTCAAACGACGATTCTGCTGAATTTGGTGGCGCAATGCCTGTGCCAGCCCCCATATCGTGTGCCACTTTCCATCCCCCCGACAGTTGAGTGTAATAGTCGTAAATTGTTTTATGAAAAGGATCGTGATATAGACGGCGGGGTTTTAAGTGGTAATCCCAGCTTGATTCCGAAGCAGAGAATCTAGGTTCTCTTCATGTGCTCTTATGAAGGAACTCATAATACTAGGGGGCTAAAGGGCAACTATTTTCTTGGTGGGATAACTTGAAGTGGTCGGTAGGGGAAGCCTCCGACAACCATCACGCGAAAAGACATAAGCTCCGGTATATCTGAGCTATCAGGTATCCTTGCAAATAGATTCTACATTGATCAAGCTATTTTGCGAATACTAAACACGATGAACACCGAGGGAAATAGCAGATCATCGCCCCTTGCTTCCGAAGCTAGAATAGGGCCTATTCACACCGCTAGACTCACAAGGCCTCTTATAAAGGCCAAAATATATCATGAGCTTGTTTGAGACTGGCATCGAAGCTGTAAGCTCTTGTCGTTTAGGAAAGTAATTATATTTGGACTTCTCGCGAATTAAGCCTAACTTCTTAAATCACTTACTCTAAATATTAAGTCTTAAACCAAGGTTAACTACTGGTATCGAGTCCACAGAACATTCAATGCTAATCAGCATGAAATTGTTTATTGTTAACTTTATCTCATGTCAACCATCACATTGTTCGCGTGCGCCCCAAGCCCTACCACGCGTGACCACTCACTTGTTTTCACTCTCTTGCTTCACCTCGTATCTCTCCTTGCTCGTATTTACTAGGAAGTTAGGTTACTACAAAGAATTTATGTTTGGAGATGACTAGTAAGGCATTGTATGATCACATACCCTGCATATCTTTCTTCTTGTGGTTGTCGACCCCAATCTGAGAATGCCCCTTCTCTGGTTGATTCTTTGTTATTTCTAAAGTCCTCTAGTTGACTATATTCTTGTAATGATATCCTAACTACCTTCTATTTGCTACCAAACACCCCAAAGTATCGACTTTTAAGTGTACTACTAGTTTTAAACCACACCTTCTTTTGCATATGTGGTTTTGGAGCTCCTGAAGGCAACCTAGGCATTTCCAAAGGCCCAAAAGTATTTCTAGAGTAAAGGACCTCCTTATAAGAGGGTGCGCGTGTCTATTTGCATAAGGTAACGAGGCCACGATAGGTCAGATTTCTACCAAGGTGAGAGGGGGTCATTATAGCCTATAGCCGCATCCGCAATCCCTGCAGAAGAAATAGAAAAAGATGAAAATGTGTTGTCCGAAAGAAAGCGGGAAGAAACAAAATGGGGGATAACCATATCACATATCATAAATTTCACAGTCTGAAGCTAGTAGTAAGACGTATTGAGTAGACAATTCGCCAGAAGATTTTGCCAAGCTCTACTATTAGAAGCTATCTTTCACATCGTAGACTCCCAATTGAACGAATCAACCAATCCCGAGCACCTTAAACGTCGGTGCCTCCTTGCCCAAGGATCCATTCTCAAATACCGGACAAGAGATATACAATCACAGTCATTTGGCAAACAATAAACAAATTTTAACCCCCACAGAAAAGGTAATTGGTATGCACACCGACTCCACCCTAGACCGCCCTAATTCGTCGTCCATACTCTAGCCCCATAGCCGTGCTGTTTAAAAATATTTTTCTACCTTAATAAGCTTATACACTTGACAGCAGGGAGTGTTGTATGGGCCGAGAATAGAAAGGGCAATGTAAATTTCTATCCAATAGCAAATGCAAGAAATCCCATGTCATCGAAGCAGGCACCTCACACTGCTCGCAAAACTCCGATAAAAAGCATAGATTATAAAAGCAGTCCGAATGCATTATAAAAGTTTTGCCACACGACTTCTTTAAAAGTCTGTAAACCCCTTGTCTAAAACATTCACAAACTCAAAGCATCATTTTGCTCAACAGGCAAATGATGAACCTGCTTCATATGTCTCATACAATTGTCCCGTCTTGGAAAATGCTTCGTTGACCTGCTACAACCTGGGACAGAACAATAGTATTTCTCGGCTGCATGATGCCGTTCGTTGATGTGGCGCATGAGATGGCATTTTGTTGCTCGTAAGGCGCCGCATGTGGGGCACTTGAAGGGGCGGCTATGGTTCTTGTAGTGCTGGCTGGTGAGAGTTAGGTAAGGTTGTTGGAGGAGAGGTTAGGTGAAGGGGTGGCTTACTTGTATGCTGATTTTGTTGGGAGGGTTCGGGGGCATGATGGCCAGTCGCAGTGAATAGTTCCATGTATCTTTAGGGACAATGAGATTGAGGAGTTTGGAGATGTGGAAATTAGCGGTGGTTCTCTGACGAAGGGAGGAATTCCAATTGATGACGGGATCACTTCGACAAGACTGGCTGGGTTTCGTGAGAGAGATGCTCGTTCGGGATCGAAGTCTCTTTTAGCTTCAGCATCTTTGTGGGATGAGAATAGTTGGAAGTCCAAATCGGTCAACCATGGGTCAATAATATCGAGATTTGGGGAAGAAGTATCGAGCCCGAGACCAATGGTGGTCGAGGAGACGTCTTCTGGTATGTCATTGGAATGCGTAGGGCCAGGTGGTTCGCTAGTCTTAAGATTTGATTGTAGAGAATCAAAGTCGGGCAGGAAATATTCTTCTTCAAATGATGGGGCGTGAGCTATATTTTTGTTAAAAGGACTACTAGTACTAGACTTTGCTGCGTGGCTTACAATCCTGAAGCCACAAGTTCCAGTCAATGGTTTCACCTGTCAAGGTCAATTCATCGTAATTGAAGCGCGCCATATTGTGAAAAGCTTCGGTGAGTCGGTTTCAAGGGGGAAAATCTAAGAAAGGGGGCAGAGAAAAATAATGTAGAAGAGAGTCGACTTTTACTTGCGAGCGGCGAGTCTTTGAATTGCGGGATAGCGAACCTGAAAGGGTCTTTCAGGTTGGCCTGCTACTGCGATTGACGTAGTATAAATTACTTTATGTAATTGGGGATAACTTTAATTCAAAGACTCGCAAATGTCGGTCAAGTATGGATGTGAAAAGAATTGAAGAGGGAATAAGCTTGATGAGGGGGAAGCCTGCCGATATATGGAAAATGAGAAAGAGGCCTCGTTTAACAATGAGGCCTCGGCGCTAATGCAAGCCTCAGCAATACTGTGTGGAGGCAGCACGCGAGTGCTTTTTATCGTCCAGATTCTCAGCCTCATGGACGCCTGCCATAACAAATGAAAGAGGAGAGTCGTGAGAAATTCAAGCTTAATTCACATAGTAACTCGTACTGAATCTGTAAATCTATGTCTGTCAAGAGGCACCTAGTGTAACATGTTAAAAGGGCATTCTTACCAAGCCAGCCCAGCTTAAAAGCCACCTAAAAATTTTGGTCTGATTATTATGGGGTCTTGCTCCTCTGGGAGCTATGAGGAGCGTATGACAAAGTGCTATACAGGTAATTAAGCGATGATAATAGCACTGAAGCTCACAGTATACTGAATACCAGATCTGATCTACATTTCTTTGGCTCGTCACATGACTCAATTTATTCATAGCTATTTTCCGCTTCTATTGACACAATCAGATCCTATTCACCCTCAAATATCCCATTCCATGCCTCCTGTCTTCGGATCCAACCCATTCACACCCACATTCATCTTCCAGGATTTCAAAATGCTATGTCCCCTCTGCCTCCCCTTCACACAAAGTATCCTCACCGACACCCCAGTCGCTATCACTCACACGCGCCCGCACACCCCTGACCACGCCCTAACCACCACAACCCCAACTTCCTCTGAAATCGCAGATGGTATTAATCACCAACGCCCCTGTTCCTTCCACCACTACCCACATTACCGAGAGCTCGAAGGCTCTGCACGCGCAGGTTGCGAACTATGTAGTCTCATTGTTAATAGCACGTCCTCCAGACCTCGACAGAACCGGCGGCAAGCAGAGCTCCAGAGAGAAAAGCCGGTGCAATTCTGGTTGCCAAGGATATCCAAAACGGACGACCTAGATGCGAAGCTGCGGTTCCGTGTGAATGTAGGCATAGACACGGGGATAGATAAGTTCAGTCTGCATCTAGAGTTCTATAAGCGCTGTGGTATGTTTTCTCAGTGCTAGTTTTCTCCTTAAATCAAGAGTCTTGGTTAATGTGAATTCAAGATCCAGCGTCTCGGTGGAAGCCATGGACTAGTGAGGATCCGCCTCGACGCTTTCCTATTATGCAATCTGCAAATTCTGAGACTGGTTACAGACTTGCGATGCATTGGCAGCAAGGCTGCTCTCAACTTCATGGATCACGCTGCGGGCCAACAGTCTCTGTCCTTCCAACTCGCGTGCTTGATGTCGGAGAGGAGGTGGATGAGCAAAATGCTGAGACTGTTAACCTTCTCCTCACTTATGGAAAGGAAGATCGTTACACGGCGCTGAGCCATTGCTGGGGGCCACCAGCAGAAGCATCGAAGGTAATCGTGACAACTACGCCATCTCTAGCCGCCCGTCAGACAGGTATACTTATTAGCGATCTCCCCCAAAACTTCCAAGACGCCATCACCGTCACACGCAGACTCAAGATCCGCTATCTCTGGGTTGACTCCCTCTGCATAATCCAGGACTCAGCCTCAGACTGGTCCGAAGAAGCGGGCAAGATGGGCGATTATTACTCACGCGCAACAATCACCCTCTCAGCACTCTGCGCACCCACAAGCCATAGCGGCTTCCTCCGAGATCGCTGGACCGAAGGTCGTCAACTAGATCTTCCGCTTCAGGAATTCGAGAATTTTAATATACGGAAAGTCACGAACCCATTTGGACTCGCGTCATCCCCGCCTCCGCTATGGCAACGGGCGTGGGTAGTCCAAGAACGCGCGCTCGCGTCGAGGATCCTACATTTTGGAGCGGAGCAGATGTACTGGGAATGCCGCACAGCAGTCGTGCACGAAGACGGATGGAAGTACTCGACTTCTGTCGACTCACCGCTCGGTCCTGGTTGTAGCGGCGTCTTGACAGGCAAGAAGCACGTCGAGAAGGTTTGGAATACCTGGTATAAGCTCGTTGAACAATATTCTAAACGAACCCTCACCAAGGAATCCGACAGACTTCCCGCGCTGGGCGGACTGGCGTCAAAATTTGGACAACTTCTTGGAAGCGAATACTTGGCCGGATTATGGAGAGTGGATCTCATCAGGGGTCTCCTCTGGACGCGGAGGAACGACTCAAACTCCAAAGTCGCGGGTTACACTAAAGGGGAGAAGTATTCAGAGCGTCGTGCGAGACGAATCCTGAATATTGAAAAAGCAGACTCTATGCGTCCAACTGTTACTGCGGGGATTCCGTCTTGGAGCTGGGCGGCGTTGGGAGGTCCGGTGAATACCTTGCCACAGCTTGTCGCGGTTTGTGAGATTGAAGAGGCTAAAGTCACGTTGACGGGTCCTGCTTTTCTCGGACTTGTATCTAATGGAGAAATCAAACTCCTCGGATCTCTGGTGAAAGCTGAAGTAGAGCGATTTACCAAACCCACGGGACCCAGAGCGTCCCTTCGAGGTTTTGGGAGTCTTCGTCCCGTCGCTGTGATGGATTTCGTGGGGACTAGAAGTGATTCCAGCTATTTTTTCCACGTGGCGAGTGACAAAATGAAGTACTACTGGCTAGTTCTCGAGCTTTGCGAAGGTGAAGCGGGTGAGTATCATAGGATTGGGACATTGTGCACCAATAATGAGGAACAAGAGGCGATGTTGAAAATTGCTGTAAACTCTAAAGTCACTATCATCTAAGACGCTGGCATCTAAAAAGCGGCCATAAAAGCTGCACCGCCCGGCTTCGACATTATCTGAACAACAGAAATCACAAAAAGGATAACCTCGAACCCCTTCATAGAGACATCCAAAGGGACCTTGGCCTCTGAGCCCATTGTATAACCTGAATCCTTATTTCAATGAAATCAGTTTTAATTCGGAAAGGTGAGCAGGGTTGCTGTATCTACAGTATTGGGTGAACTGAGGTGATTAAGGGTAAGACAAAGTTGGGGAGTAGGTGAGCAGTGGTGAACAAGAGGAGGCGGGGGGCAGAGTCAGCGTATGCATGCATTAAGAGGCTCGTTTTTGCTCTCTTGATGCCCGGTTCTACCTTCCTTGTCTCATCTTTAAGCAAAGATCCCATTTTGGCTCCGAGTACCTCTACAACTAATTTTAGATATATATATATTCACTTACATACATGCGATAAATATCTCGGCCTCATTATTGATAAAGTGATAATTGTTAAGGACTAGCAATCCAACCAGGCAGGGTTCTTCAAATGACATGACATAATTGCATGTGACTAATCTGCACATCAAGCTAAAAGCTAACTAGGGCAATCTGAACTGTCTCCCCTCAGAAATTAGACTCAGCGTTGAAATATAGACGAATTTATCTCTTTGTCCATCATAAAATCAAAGCCATCGACCCCACAACCATGGTGCAGAATTCATAGACAATGGCACGGTCAGGAGCACCCCTCATTGATCAATACAATATCATACCATATCCGATATCTTGTACTATACATGGCTGGGAAAAGCTTTATCTTCTAACATTTAAGGTTTATAAAATCCAACGAAATCCCTAATGTACCTATAAAATATCTAAATTTGATCAATACAATAATTTATTGATGAATAATAGCTGCTTATTAAATCAAAATCCTCACCTAAACGAATTCTTTTTTTTGTTGGGATAGGTAGGTAAGTTAAGATAAGTAAGGATAAGGCGAGGAAGAAAAGCTAATGGGTAATAGTGAACAAAGCCTAAATGAGTTAAGCTAGAGGACCTATTTCAACTACTTAACTATAAGTACTATTACCGACTAAAATTAGAAGGGGTTAAGAATTCTTCTGGGAGCCTATTTTGAATTCTTATTATTAAGTTGCACATACCCAGTAATTCAGCCTTACAATTTACTAGATATCATCAATTTAACAAGATGTTATAAGTGCATGTCCTTAATTTGCAAGCAATCGTTTGATTTCTTTATTACAAGAAATGGCACTACAATTATATATCCAACTACTCTACTTTAACAGACAACAAATGATTTTATAGCTATCAAAAAGCACAAAAAACGATACTACAAATTTTAAGGCCTTTTAACATCTAGGGGTCTCCACTTTGCATTTTATAATTTATATAAGTTAAGAAACAGTTTTCCCAGTGGCAAATTTGTACCAAATGAAAAGAATACAACTTTCAATAATTTTGTTAGATAGAATATTATACAAGATTATACAACAAGGGCACGTCGCCATAGCTGTATCGAGCGCCATAATAGTACGACAGCTGGTGTACTTAAGTATTGTGGGATCAATATAAATGTAAAGTGGCTTTAGGAACATATTAGAATAGCACCTTAATCGCCGATCAATCAGACTACGTCAAACAATCCCATGTGGCTCGATCCTTTGGCGCGCGGCCGAACAATAAAACAAGCGTGCTGTAAAGCTCCTCTGCAGCATGGCGCGGATGTCGGAATTTCGGACACTGCGAAGACTTCACCTGTTCGAGGTGCGAGGATTTACGTAGATGAGACAGTGCTAAAGCTTCTACTGGAAACAAGAAAAGCTCATAAAGCGGCATAGGCTAAAGCGTGAGGTGCATGAGCGAGGGGATCGAACATGAAACGAGTATCAAATAGACAAGAGAGAGATGGAGAGAACAGAATGAGAGATATAGTTTGGAAAGACTGAGTACGTAAAATCCACGAACATACACGATGATTTCACAGATAGGGTAGGTCTAATGTGCCCTACCACAGAGCTAGCATGTGTACTCACTCCTCTTCAAAGCCTCGATTAATCGCGCAAAGGCACGCTTGACCAGACACCGCCTCGAACATAGTCCGGCGAGCCCGCTTCTACACTGTCGACGACCATATTGCCCAGCTTCCTCCACATATCGCCCTTGATTACGAATCCGTCCTTGTCCTCGTATTTCTTGCAAACTTGTTCGCCATTTGCAAGGGCGCGCACAAGCTTGCAGGCATGCCCGTCGTCGTGGTAGGTCTTTACGCGCTTAAAGATGTCCTCCCACGACGAATCTTTCTCTGACTTGTAACTGGTGATCTCGTCGAGAAGGAGCTTGGGAGGGCGTGGCGATGCATACATGGCCAAGTCGATGCGGATCTTCCATTCAAGGAGACGGATCTTGTTGGATGTTGAGAGCCATGGCTGTCGTAGGAACGAGCAGAAGAAGATGCTGAGATTTACGGCGTGTATGTTCCAGAAGTCAAATTTGACCTGGTGGGGCGGATGCTGTGCGGCACCGGTGAAGTATACTGTCATAGGTCAGCCAAGTACTGGTTGCAGGCTTCGGCTTGAAAGCTCACTAGCTGCATTAAGCATCTCGGCCGTTTTTTCTTCCAGATTCTCCTCCGTGACATGTACTTGACTGGCGTACTTGGCTCTGCCTCCCGAAGCCCGCTTCGTGTCTGCGTAAATTTCTCCCAAGAGCTGGACGATGGTTGTGTTGGATCGGTGATCCGGACTGTGGGCCTTGGCCGCTTTCTCACTCTCAATTAAGTGTGACGCCTCCCAGTTATCGTGAACAGCAGCTTGCGCCAAAGCCTCTGCAATAATTGCAGGCTGCTCGAACTCGATGCCGAATCCTAGGTGGATGATCGGGTGAAGGATGCCACCAAACATGCGCACAAGCATATCATCAGCCCGCTCATCTCCTTTGAATATGTACTCATTTAGCACCTCCTGCCAGCCCTTCTGGTTAATCTCCTCTTTGAAGAAGACTAGGAAGTCATGGTAGTACTTCTCGTTGCCTAAGTACGTCTTGTACTTTTGGGTGTTATGCATGTCCGTGACGATGGACTGCTTGAGCGGCACCGGCGGTCGTTGGTAGGACACATTGTCATCCCAGCCCTGCCTGAGCTCGGTGGGCGTGGCATTGAGGGCGAAGAGGGAGAGGAGGTGATGAGCGATATGATTCTATTCTGAATTCAGCAATCATGTATGACATTATACTGAAGAAGGCGTACATGGAACCCAGCATAGTTGAAGAAGATGTGATGCTTCTCGTGGTTCTCTTGTAGTAGGTCGCTTGTCATGCCGGCAGTCTCGGAGCTGATCCCAGGCACATAAAACACGGGCTGATGCGATGGCGAGAGGTGGATCTTCGACGAGGTAGCCATTTTGTAAGTGGAACGTGTTGGAGGGGCTCTCCAAATTCTCTGTACCGGGGTAAATCTCAAAAGCGCATAATTGCAGGCAGATGCACCGAGTACGTGCAGCACGTGCACCGGTCTTGCGAACATCGGCACTTACTGGTACCCACCAGCACACCGCAAGGAAGACGACCAAGTGGGGGATTGCAATGGCGCGAGCGATGTTTCGAGCGATCCTCTATCTACCCGCCTGCGTGGTGAGGCTAGAGTGTTTGTCCAGCTGACGTTGCACGAGAGTGGCACCTAGCTGAACCGCGACATGACAGTCGTTTAATCGAGTTCCCTGGTCAACCGATAATAATCCTTAACCGAAGATCTACTCTACAAACCTACTGGAAATTATAAGGAGCAAGCAACCAGCAAATTATGTCCAACCTAGGAAGAGATGATCATCCAATCCTCATTGTATTTCCTATCAAATTTCACGTTCAGAGCCCAAAGCTCATTCCCATTCTTCAGATAAAAGATGATCTCCCCAGAAACTAGAAACAGATCGACTTTGATGCTAAGCCCAACTTTCAAATTGCCCTTAATGTTCCCAAGGTTAATGCCAAGAATACTGGCATTAATATTGACCTCGAGGGAGTCTGTGCCTATATATTCCGTCACCGAGGGCTGTTAACGAAAAATCTCGGGCGAGGATTTTGCAGCTGGCCTGCTGCCACGGGACCCCAAGCCCATGTAAATGGGATACTAATCCTAGACGTGTCGGGGGGTCTGATGCCGGGCTGCAGTTTATCTTAGACCGCTATGTACTGTTCCAGCGTCTGGTCTGTGAGGGTCACCAGTGCGCCTAGTTTATATCATGTAAGTGGCCGAAGGCATGTGAATTGCGATGATACTCTTGCTTACTCAGGACTACTTCAACCATGGCAAGAATTCGGAAATAGAGAACAGTCTTGCGATGGGGAGGTCGCGCTTTCTTCTTGAGCTTGAATTGGAAGTGGTATTCGTGGAGCATGGCGCTTCTTGAGGAGCTGTGGTGATATTTATAGTTGTAATTCAGTTCGAAAAGCCCAGGTGGAAACATGCTCACCCTATTTCTGCATATACCGAAAGATTCATCAGACATACCTCCTTATACCACCTGCATGGCTGGCTGTATATCTCAATCACGTGTCAAGAATTTATTTTCCATAATTACACACTTCGGATAATCCTGTATGCTTTCATGTCATAAAGGTCAAATTTAGGCGAGGAGATTGTCAAAAAAAAATCTGATTCGATGAAAGCAGAGCCAGTAGCGAGAAAAATTGAGCTGGAGTGGTGAAAGGTGAGCTGGCAACTATCAATTGCAGTCTAAATTGATGAAAATAAAGTTGAAGTGAGGAACAGCCACTTAATGCAGGGCGAGCTGAAATAAAAACAGTGTTGGCTAAACGTGCATAAGCATTGCTTACTTGCTGGATGATAAAATTATCAGCATTTAAATCATCATAAAAACAAGAGGTCATCTCCATTATGTACGCTGAAACAATGGAAGGCCAGCCGTTAGCCATGGAATACTTGGTAAAAGGCAAGTTGAAATATAGACAATAGCAACTCAAGTTGTATAAGTATTAATTGTTTACTAGTCGATGAAATTTTCTACTTTAAAGTCATCATAGAAAGAAGGAATTAACTTCACCGTGTTTCTATTGGTTATGAGCTATAATCGCTGGTGAGATGGAGCAGCTGAAAGGTTCCGACTCACCGGTTTTTGTGTTACCTTCCAGTATATCGGGCCAATCTCGAGTAGGTTCTGTTTGAAATCTTTGTTTGATACTCATTGGTATTCAGAGCCTTTATCAATGGATTTAATTTGGTAGTAAAAGAGTTTGAATGGCATCACCGGATGATGGACAAATCCCAAACAGCTATCGTGGGATTTAGGAGTTCCCTCATTTAATTCTCACACTTTACCTTTTTTTGACCTTTAGTGTCTTAAAATCTTATAAATTTGCACCTCTATCACCACGGTGTGTGTAGTAGCAGACACCCTGCAAGGCCTCTTGCCGGGTTCACCTGTTGCAGAACAAGTGCATGATGCAGAGAATTAAGCCACAAGTAGAAATCTCATGGGCCTTATTTCAAAAATAAAAAATCACCAAACCTCTGTATACAGCAGTGGTGCTTTGGAGTTCAGCATGTGATCAAGCAGCTCTCTAAATTGAGATAAACACAGATTCTTGCCTACCTCAGATGACGGACAGTCAAAGACTCCTCAACTGTTTATTCAAAGACACCTGGAATACAGCATTGGTTATGTTAAAACCGAAATAAGGCCAAGTAGAATGTGTACCAGAATTCTAAATCACTGCAGGTGGTGTTGTCAATTAGCATATCAGTGTAGACCCGCACTACTCCCTCAACTCTCAGCTATCAAGTAAGACATTCACTTCCTCTAGAAGCTCATATATTCTCTATGTAAATTATTGTACTAGAGTCTCTTATACATAGCAAACCCAAAACACAAACGAATGATGTATTTATTGGGGAAGTTTACTTTTTAGATTGCCTTACATGGGTCTCATCCTTTGACCCCATAGCTGTTGTTGGTCTTGGGCGACACCTTTGCCACACACCCATCTTTAGGCTGTCTTGGAGAATAAGCCGAGATAATCAACAAGAAGATCTATTTTTCATTCTGCTCGGATGTGATGTGCTTGTAATTATTAGGGGAATTAGGAACGGGAATGCATATGCCTGGGTTAGAGAATTACAGTTACATAGCATCATGGGGTTCAGGCAATGGAAGGGCTGAAATTGGGCTATATACATTGAAAGATAATGTGAAAATGAGAAAGTAGAAGGAGTGAGAAGATTATACACCAAATGAGGCTTTGTGGCTGGGACAGCTGATCTAGTTTTCGATGCGTATTTCGAGAAGGAAGTTATAGGGGGTGGAATAAGAAGTTTTATTTGGATTGAAAACGCTGAGTTGGAGATTGAAAGTGATAGGCTGGCAGCTGAAGGTATCCTAAGACCTATAATTATAGATATATGCAGTGTTGTGGTTCATTGCACTTGTGGATGTTGTGAGTGTTCATCTTTTGCATGCGAAAGTTGCAAAAACCTCAGTAATCTCGTTCTCAACGACTTTCTGCTAGAAATGTTTTTATTGTTTTTATTCTCTTATTCTTTTCCAACACCTACCACCACCGCTCACAAAACACCCTATCCCCACTCATCCCCTCCGCACTCTCCGCCCATCCTACAAACTGATCTGTCATCCCTTTCACCCCACAAACATAAACTACCGTTCCCCCCCTCTCTCCTATACTTCCCAACGCATTCTCTAAATCCTCCTTCCGCAGCCTTCGCATCTTATACGCGATTTCGCCCCACGCCCCACCAATCACCGCATCCTCCCTTCCCTTCTGCCAGCCCCCTCTCTTAACACCCTCCACCTCTTGTTCCTTACTAGGAGTTAAAAATAACCTCAAAGAATCAGGACTCCCCATCTCCTCGAAAATATTTACGATACGCTCTAAGAATAATATGCGCTCTTTTACTCTCGGGGGTCCAGGATCCCGTAACGAATACAAGAATTTAATCTCAAAACCCAGCCCTTTTTGGATCTTGGCTTGTTCGGCGAGGTGGGAAAGCATGCTCATCAATGGGTTTACGCCTACTCCGCCCGCTATGAACACCACTCTCTTAATCCCCCCTCCCTTCTCCTCATTACCAGGCGAGATTGGGACTTTCGGAGGCCAAACAAAAGACCCACCGACTCGGACCAAGAGCTCAGAATCTAAGATCTCGGAAGGGGTTCGCCAGAGCCAGGCAGCGGGCGGGTTAGAGGTGCGTTGGATGGCAAGCTCGAGGTATGGATCTACATGGGGAGTAGACGATAAGAGAAGAGAGGGCAGGGAGATGATGGTGAAGCCGCCTGGTTTTGGGAGTGTGGGGATGTGCACGTCGAGCCATTGGCCGGGAAGGAACTGCGGGGTTGGGATTCAGTAACTAAGAATCGGAAAACAGTAAATGAGATGAGAAGAAAGAAATGTAACTTGACAGGACAGGAAACAGATTTGATAGATGAAGAGGGTGATGATAGGGAACGAACCTTGAAGCCCCCATCAACTGGATTGAGCCGCAATAATCTAATTTCAGAGTCGACTTCATCGATTCTACTTAATATCATACGATGTAATTCCTAATCAATGCGTTAGCGAACCTTGGTGCGCAGTTCTTCAGCTTCCTTCCAGCATTTGACAAAAAATTATAGATCTTACGGACATTATCACGTGGTTCCTCCGCCGTCCTCTCAATATGAGACAATGAAGCTCTTGAAGTGGGGTTAGAGGCCATTTTCTGCACGAGAGGAAACACGAAGTTTGGCCGGATGTGACGAAAAGATGAAAGGGCCATTAGACTCGCAGTGAGGGTATTGGGCAGTGAGATATTGGAGATGCAGAATCGGACAGGATGTCTCGGGATGGAGACAATCGTGAAGCCAGGGGTTAACCGAGGTGGGATTAGCTCATTTGCCAAAGCCATCTATTGTATCTTCCAACAGGAAAAGGTACTAAGGATTAGAGAATCTAGGTCAAGAGAAGCACTTTGGTTTCAAGAAACATCTCACAAAAAGCTACCAGGCTCAATCTGATCATAAGGGACAAAGTTCGTGCATCAAGGCTAGACGATATATGAATTACGCCGTGGAGATAAAAAAGTGGTATCGTTCTGCTATACAATGAAAACTGCTTTAAAACATCATCCAAAAGCCGTAAAATTATCATAACCTCTCTTCCCAGCTTTTCCCAAACGCCAAAGCCATGCCTAGCCTAGAACAATGTTTACACAGCAAGAGCTTGAACCATTCCTCCTTCCACTATAATCTGTTCATCGATCCTCTTCTCCGTATCTCCATATTCTACTCTCTTGTATGTTGTTATCCGTGCTTCATTCATATCAATGTCGAAGAATCGTATGCGGCGGTGATAGCCTCCGTAGCCACCATATCCACCAAAACCTGCTCCACCTGCATAACACATCCAGAGCGCGGGGTTCGAAGCCTCGTTTTGTGAGAGGGCGCAGTATTCATTTGCGTGGTCACTGCGGTTATTAGTATGTGCTAAACTTTGATAAAGGGCCAACTCACTGTCCACAGCTAACAAGCACAACACCTTCCTCAACCAAGGCGTCCCGGAATCCCGAGTTGAATCCAGGAGCCGTCACGCCTTCTCTCCATTCTCCCTTTCGTGGAAGATCCGTATCTCCGTACTCCGGCAATGGAATATGGATGAATGCTAAATCCATATGTATGTGGGAGTAGTCGTGATGGAGGGCTGCCTTCTTTAACCCTTTCGCTGTGTTCTTGAACCAATCTATTTGGTTCTTCTTCAACCAATCATATCCCTTAAATGAGTTCTCGTCAGGCGAATAGGCGTGTGTGTCAAGCATATATAATGTCAAAGCAGAGTTTTTCGTCCCATGTGCAAGTACCTCAACATAGTAATTTCCGACACCGTCAATGTCTTCTGGGCCTGGTTCCGATAGAGAGTATGGGAGGGTTTCGATGAGCGACATTTGTGCCGCGCGGGGAAGGGAGCCTTCGTCATCATGATTCCCAAAAATTGTAGCGTAGGGAATTTTGCGATCAATGAGAAGTGCTGCATACTTGAATATTGCCTGCTGAATGTTAGAAAGCGACAGCACAGGAAAATATAACTTACGGTCTGTGCATCCGGTGCAGTCTCTCCATTAACTTGATCGCCGCTCAAAACAACAAGGTCTGGCTTCTCTTCATCCAACAGCCTAGCCATGAATTCCAAGGTTCTCGGATCCGCTTCGCATTTCCCACCGTTATACCCCTCAGGTTGCTCATCCCTACAATGCCCCGTTCCAGTACTCAAATGTAAATCCGCCGCCTGCATAATCTTAAATCTTCCATGCTCATTTATCCTAGGAATCGGCTTCGTAGGCGCGTATTGCTTTCCTCTCCTAATACTAAGTCGAGGTTCTGCCTCCTCACCAGATGTATCCAGTAAAAGCGAAGTCCCAATAATCTGCCATCCATCTCTCGGGTCTTCAGCATCTGCTCCAAATAACACGTCTACCGCGGTAACAGCCTGGC
>Ga0182030_10014028_pt1 | contig 15876 bp, 17 predicted proteins | sample 812S3MmetaG_FD_121299 | JGI IMG/M metagenome (GOLD analysis project Ga0182030, IMG submission 121299) | Permafrost microbial communities from Stordalen Mire, Sweden - 812S3M metaG (Illumina Assembly) | ecosystem: Environmental > Terrestrial > Soil > Wetlands > Permafrost | place: Sweden...
ACGGCATCGCCAGAATCGTGTTCCGGCTGACCAGAGGCGAGAGCACCGCCCGCTTGGTAACAACGCCCCGAAACGGCTTGAAAATCGGAGTGTAGCCACCTTTTGGCAGCTCGATCAGAATCTCGTCCGTCTGGCCTTCCTCACGGTAGTAGCGTGCCAGTTGTGCGCGTAGCCGCCTGGCCTGAACACGGACGATAGGGTCGCTTCGCGGGTCGAATGCCGGACCCTTGTCGAAGACCTCAGAACCGATCACGAACTCTTTGAGTTGCTCGCCGCGACCAGCAAGTGTTTCGTTTATCGTGAATGTCAGAAATCGCTTGAGCCTGTCGGCCTGGCGGAACACCTTGCTCGAAAGCAGCCTGTCCAGCTGGGCCACAACCCGCTCATCCGATTCGCTGCGAGTCTCAAGCCGTGGCTCCGTGGCCCCGTCTCTGGGTGGCATGACAGCTATTCTATGACAGAACGACCGGCAATCACTTCCCTGTTGGCGGAAACTTCTTAAACAGCTCGGCGACGTCCTTTTCCAGCTTCTTTTCGTTCTTGTCCGGTTTGGAAGTCAACACGTCGCTGGCGGACCCGTGCCAAATCACCTTTTTCGTCTGCGCATCGAAAATATCGATGTGAAGCGTACCGACGGGCGTCCGCTCGACAGTGGTTTCAACGTATCCCGGACCGCCCCACCAGCCTCTGTGGTACCAGCCCCCGCCAAATCCGCCGCCGTACCATGTTTCGAACGTCTGTTCGGTATGAGTTGCACCCACTGCCATGATGGCTGCGTCGCCGCCCGAAGCGACTTTATGCCACCCTTTGGAATCGAGCTGCCCTTCGATGGCACTGGTGACGCGGTCTTTCCAGAGCGGTTCCTGGACATTGACTTGAACCCAGGAGTAAGTATGGTACTTCGCGAAGTTAGTCGCGTGGTCGTAATCCACCATGGTCTTCGCGAGCAAACAGGTCGCTGAAACAGCCACCACGATCAGTAATGCCGTGTTTCTTCGCATGATTTCACCTTGCCTACAGCATTGCATGTTTTAGGCCAAAACGGGCGGCCTAATGCTCGTAGAGGTTCGCGAATTGACGCAGTTCCGTCTGGTTCAGGTCCGAAATGGCGCAGTATTCCATGCCAGCGTGACGCCAAATCACCAGATTGAAACCGTTGACCGCGTCAGGCACCGGTTTCGCATCGGAGGGCCACACAAACAGATTGATGACATGCTGATGCCGCTTGTAGACGAGCGCCGCGACCGGCCGGTGGTCGAGGTAATCGACGCGCCCTCCGATGAGCGCGAAGCCCTCTGCCGCGAAATCCTTCACGTCGGGAGCATAATCGAGCCTGCCATTGAACCACGGTTTGACATTGTGCTGGTCGGTGGATGGCACATCGAGCAGGTGATCGCCAATCAGCGAGCGAACGTGACTCGAAACAATTTCCTGCGCGACCGCGTCCCCGGCCTTCTTCTGCGATTGGAGCAGCATGGCGTTCCAGCCCGCCGAGACTGCGAGCAACACCGTTGCGGCGATCGCCCAGCCGGTAATCGCCTTACGCCGCGGCATTGCCACCAGTTTCGAAGACAAAGCTTGCCGGCTGACGCGTTGCATAATGCGACTCCGCAAATCCGCCGGGGCCGTATAGCGCGGGGCCAGGGCCCGCAAATCAGTGGAGAGAGCGCCAAGCCGCCGATGCGACTGAGCGCAGGCCGGGCATTCGTCCAGATGCCGCTGCAATTCCGCCGCTTGCGAGGCATCGAGTTCACCATCGATATAAGGCTCTATCAGCGGGAGCGCGGACTTGCACATCATGCTTTTGCCTCCATGCAATCGAGTAATCGTTCGCGGCCCCGCGACAGGCGCGACATTACAGTGCCGATGGGGATTCCGGCGGCTTCCGAGATCTGCCGGTAAGATAGCTCTTCCAGTTCACGCATGATGATGATTTCGCGATACTCGACCGGCAGCGCCTCGACGCAATCGCGGAGTGAATCGATTTTGGAATTCCGGATCATGGCGCTCTCGGCATCCGCTGGCGGACTGGCGCTGGCATGCACCTGTTCGTTGAATTCGACGGCGTCCCCTTTCTTTCCCAGCCACGTCAGACACGTGTTGCGGACTACCGAAAGCAGCCACGCCTTGCCATCGCCGCCCTGGAAGCCATCGAAAAAGCGGAATGCACGCAGATAGGCTTCCTGCACCAGGTCCTCGGCATCGTGCTGGTTGCGGGTCAGCCAGCGAGCGAGGTTGTACGCGGCGTTCAGATGAGGAACGATGGTCTGCTCAAATAATTCGAGCTTGCCGGAATCATTCATTGCGGTCGGCTGGCAGACGACATTGTCCCACGCTACAAACCCTTCAGATACGCGATAATCGCGCGACGTTCATCGCGGTTCGGGACGCGGAAACTCATATCATTACCCGGCACCAGTGCTTCGGTATCGGTCAGCCATTTGTCGAGAAGGTCCTCATTCCAGGTCAGCTTCGATTTTTTCAAAGCTTCCGAGTACTCGAAATCCTGTGTGGATGCAGCCGGGCGCCCGTACACGCCGCGCAGACGGGGGCCTTCCATGGGGCGATCGAGTGAGTGGCAGCCTCCGCAACGCCTGTCAAATAATTCCTCGCCAGTATCGGCAGGCTGCGACATCGCGAAAGACGCCACTATCAGCAAGACCGCCATTACCAGAACTGGCCGCATCAACTTCCCGCCCCGTCCGCGAGCGGTTGGTCAACGACCGCGAGACTGCGCTCCTGCTGAATGAACGTGACATCGCGGATTCCCAGCACGCTACGCAATTGTTCGGACGGCACTTTCATAGGCCCCGGGGCGGGTGCGTTGCCCGGTGCAGGCTGCGGAAACGCCGTTGACATCGCGGTGTGAAACGCGACGTTCCCTTCCACCTTTTGCATGACCTGATGGATATGCCCGTTGAGCACGGTCACTGAGCCGAAGCGCTTCACGTAACTCAAGGCCTGTTCGCTATCCTGCGTACCCCAGCCCCAGTCCGGATACACCGTCCACAACGGAAGATGCGCGAACAGCACCAGCGGCGTACTGGAAGATCGGCCGGCCAGATCGGCCTCCAGCCATTTGAGCTGATCGGCTCCGAGTCTGCCCATGCCTTCGAGCGCCGCGGAGTTGACCAGGCCGACGAAGTGAACGTTTTTGTGATCGAAGCTGTACCAGCCTGTGCCTTGGGCACCCTTGCCGAAGCGTTCCAGATAAAGTTTGCCATCGTCAACCGAGTTGTCATGCTCGCCCGGCACATAGAAGATCTGTTTCGCCTTCGCCCCGAGCATCACCTGGTCGAGCGTGTCGAACTCTTCCGGTTTCGAAGTGTGCGTGAGATCGCCGGTGTGGATGATGAAGTCCGGAGTGCGTGGCAGGGCGTTGATTTTCTCGACGGCAACCCGCAAAGTCGCCGTGACATCGGAATTCGCGGGCTTATTGAAGCCCATGTGGCTATCGCTGATCTGGACGAAACTGAAATCGCCGGGTACCGGCTTCTGGCCGAATGCGCGTGAACTGGCGAGGCCTGCGCCAATAGTCCAAACTACGCCTGCACCCGCCCAGGCCATGCACTCCAGGAAACCGCGGCGATCAATATCATCATTATTTTTCAAAGTATTGCTCCTGCCTGCGATACCGCAGCAGCGCGTGATTTATTCCCGAAAGCCTGAAAAAATGTTTTGTGTGATTTGATGAAGAGACACCACATGAACGGCGCCGAGTGTCTTCTGATAACCCTGCTGGCCAACGAAGTAAATCTCTGCCTGATGAATCCAGGCACATCGGAGATGCAGTTTGTCGCGGCGCTCGATCGCGTGCCAGGCATGCGCGGCGTGCTCTGCCTGTTCGAAGGTGTCTGTTCCGGAGCAGCCGATGGCTATGCACGCATGACCGGAAAGCCTGCCGCCACGCTGCTGCATCTTGGGCCAGGTCTGGCGAATGGGCTTTCGAACTTCCATAACGCACGCAAGGCATTCTCGCCGGTCGTCAATATAGTCGGCGAACATTCCACGCAGCACCTGGGCCACGACGCGCCGCTGACTGCCGATATTGAAGGTTTCGCCCGCCCCGTATCGGGCTGGGTGCGGACTCTCGACCGCGCCTTTGCGATGGGCGAAACTGCAACAGCAGCCGTGGCCGCCGCCGTCGGGCCGCCTGGGAAAGTGGCGACGTTAATCGTGCCTGCGGATTTTTCATGGAGTGAAGCGGGCGAACCGGGCGGCCGTGTTCCGGCGCCTGTGACTCCGCCAGGCGATGCCGCGCAAATTCGTGCACTCGCCAAGACATTACGTTCGAGCCACCGCGTCGGAATTCTGCTCAGCAGACGGGCCCTGCACACACGCGGCCTCCGCGCCGCCAGCCGTCTGCGCGCCGCCACAGGCGTAAGAATCTTTGCCAATCGCAATGGCGGCCGCATGGCTCGCGGGGCTGGCATTCCTGCCGTCGAACGAATTCCCTATTTTCCGGAAGCGGCACAAGCGCTGCTGGCCGGCTTCGAGCGCCTGATCCTTGTGGAAGCAAAACCGCCGGTTTCTTTCTTCGGCTATCCGGGGCTGCGCTCCACGCTGGCGCCACCCGATTGTAAGTTCGACACGCTCGACAATTCCGCCGCGCTCGAATGGCTGGCCGACGAAATCGGCGCGCCTGATGACGTCACCGAACCAGTTTCCGCACGACCAATACTTCCACAGGGCGAAGCACTGACCGCCGCAACCATCGGCAGAACAATCGGCGCGTTGCTGCCGGAAGGCGCTATCATTTCCGACGAAAGCATTTCGTCAAGCGAACAGATCTACCCGTACCTGGCGGGCGCCGCGGCGCACGATTACCTGCCTGTAACCGGCGGATCCATTGGCCAGGGGTTGCCGGTTGCCGTGGGCGCGGCACTCGCATGCCCCGGCCGCAAGGTGGTTGCGCTCGAAGCCGACGGCAGCGCGATGTACACACTGCAATCGCTCTGGACGATGGCTCGGGAACGGCTGGATGTAACCATCGTGATTCTCGCGAACCGGCGATACCGGATACTCGATATCGAGATGCGGCGTACCGGCGCGGGAGCCGTCGGCCCGCTGGCCGACAAGATGCTGGATCTGTCGAACCCCGCGCCCGATTGGGTCCGGCTTTCCGAAGGCTTCGGCGTATACGCTACGCGGGCAACTACGGCAGACGAATTCATCCGCGATTTCAGCGCAGCCATGCGCGAACCAGGACCCAGGCTGATTGAAGCTGTCCTCGAATAGGACTATTCGGGCTTAGGCGGCACCGAGTCGATCAACTGCTTCGCGGATTTGCCACGAGGATTATTCTGCCAATTATCGAGGCCGCTACCGGTGGGCAGCCAGTCCGGCAGCGTCAGAACCAGATAGCGCGCCAGTGCACTCAGAAACGGCTCGTAAGTCTGACGGAAGGCGGTTAGTTTCTGCTGCGCTTCTGCGTCGGCATCGGCGAACTCCAGGCCCGCGAGACCTAACTCCAGCCGCAGGCGTTCAAACTTCTCAGCGGGAAGCCGGTCTTCTCCGCCGACTTCCACTCCGACCTGAAATACGCGGCCCATTTCGACAACAGCCTGGCGTGCGGTGGAAAATGCCAGCCGCGCGCGAAAAGTGGGCACGCCTTTGAACCCCACCATCACGAGGACGCAGGAATCCATAATTGTGGTGAGCGTTGCAAGCCAGGATTGATTGTCGTGCTGAGACCGGTAAAACGCCAACATGGGATATGACAACTGACTCTCCATGAGTTCGGCACACCACTGCTGCCACTCCTGGAAGAGACTGTCGAGGTCCGGCAGGCTCTGTCCATCGGCGTGGCGCAGCAGCAGAGTTAAAGCCGCAGGCGGAGAACCGGCCACCGCATCCAGCAAAATGACTTTGGCCTCGCGCCGCGCGAACAACTGATAAAGGACGGGAAGATACCCGATCACAATGGCGATGAACCCAAGTCCCGTGCCAGCTTCCAGGACGACCAGCAGTTTGGCGAGGTGAGTGTGAGGGACCAGATCGCCGTAGCCCAGAGTGAAGAATGTGACGCCGCTGAAGTAGAGCTGACTGGGCCACGAAAGGGGCGCATATTCGCCCGGATTGATCACCCAGTAGAGCGTTCCGAAGCCCGTAATCAGGCCGCTGGCCCAGACCATCAGCAGCCAGACCATGGAGATGGGACCGTACAGGCTCAGGTAGTTATGTCTGCGTTCCTCCGAATCAATACGGCGGGCGACTTTCGACCAGAGCAGCCACGTAAAGCGAAAAAACAGGCGAACAATGCGAAGACGGCTCTTCACCCTGCGCGGCAGCAGCATCACCTCGAAGGCATCGTGCAACACCAGCAGCAGAAGCAGGATGCTTGCGATGACGATTACAATCGGCGGCATCGGCGTTATTCGTTTTCCGGATCGAACTCCTCGCGGAGGATGGCAATCACATCGTTGTCATCGGCGTCGGGATCGTTGATCAGCGCGTGCATTCTGGATTCGAGCGCGGCGTGGTCGGTGGGTGGGATCTTCGCTTTCAGTTCGACCATGCATTGGTCGATCGACGAGTGGGTATTCGGATTTTCGCCTGTCATCTACTCCGAGCGTAGCTCATCTCCCTCAGAGCGTGACAGGCTTAAGATGAACGCGCGCTTTTCTTCAAGTCGCCGTCAAGGCGCATATTCTTTACCAGCCGGTACAAGTAATTGGGGTGCACGCCCAGCAGACGCGCCGCTTCACCGTGGTCGTTTTCGGCCTGCTCATAGGCACGCTGTACGGCGGCACGTTTGGCGGAGTTGATCGCACTCTGTAAAGATCCGCCCCCGTCGTCCGCATCATGCAGTTCGTGAAGCGCTTCGGGCAGGTCTTCCGGCAGAATGGTGTCGGCCGACCCAAGCACAACAGCGCGCTCGATGGCATTCTCGAGCTCGCGCACGTTTCCCGGCCAGTCGAAACCGCGTAACAATGCGGCGGCCTGCGGCGAAAAGCCTGCGATCCGGCGTCCGCATTTTGCCGCATAGCGAGCGGCGAAATGCCGGGCCAGCGGCATAATGTCTTCGGGCCGGTCGCGCAAGGCCGGCGTGCGGAGCGCGATCACGTTCAGCCTGTAATAAAGGTCCTGGCGGAAACGGCCCTGACGAATCGCTTCTTCAATATTGCGATTGGTCGCGGCCACCAGACGAAAATCCAGGTGGATGGCATGAAGTCCTCCCACCCTTTCCACCTCATGCTGCTGGAGAACACGCAACAGTTTCGACTGTAGTTGCACAGGCATCTCGCCGATCTCATCGAGGAACACCGTCCCGCCGGCGGCCGATTCCAGCTTGCCTTTTTTTTGCGTCAGCGCTCCGGTGAACGCGCCTTTTTCGTGACCGAACAATTCGCTTTCGAGCAGCGTTTCCGTCAGGGCCGCGCAATTGATGGCGACGAAGGGTTTCGCCGCGCGCAGACTATTGCGGTGCACGGCGCGGGCCACCAGTTCTTTGCCTGTGCCACTCTCTCCGGTGATCAGAACCGTGGTATCGCTTTGGGCAACCCGCGCAATCCGGCTCCGCAGTTCGGCCATCATCTGGCTGCCGCCGCGCAGCTCATCTTCAATTCCCAATTCCTCTTTGAGCTGGCTCACTTCGCTGCGCAGCCGTTCCAGGTGAAAAGAATTCTCGATCGCAATCGATGCGATTTGCGAAATTGCCGTGATAATTCCGAAATCCGATTCGGAAAACGGCTCCGCGCGGGCGAGGTAAATCGCGCCGGCAATTTCGTCCCGCACGAATAGCAATACAGCCATTTCGCCGGAGGCGAACAGAGGACGTTTCAGCGTGACCGCTTCGTACACAATCGCCGGAGTTGAATCACCGCTCTCAATCAGAAAGATAGCGCCCCGGTCGCTGGGAACCAGGTCGGAAATCAGTGCCAGCAAGAGGTCCCTGAACGCCTGTTCCGTCGGCGTGCCTCTGGCGGTGTAGAGTTCACGCGCGGATTGCAGCAGTGTGCAGATCCGAAGCATCGCGGGAGTCTGATCGGTATCGGCCATTGCTTCGAAGTATACCGTCATTTCGCGTTAATGAGGCGGCTGGTTCGGCACAGCGGCCCTGTTTTCACTTTTTGGTTACGGAATCCACCTGCAGGGTTTAAAAGTGGGGGGAGACCGCGCATAAATCCTTTGCTTTCAGACGCGGCACTTCGGCCATCCTGATGCACCTGAGTGGACCGTTCCCGAAACAAAATAAAAAATCTCAGGGGACCGAAAGAGAAACGAAAATGAAAAACTTTTTGACCAACCTCATGACGTCGGCTGTCCTTCTGGTATCCCTCGGAGCTACCTTAGGCAGCGGCCTCGAAGCGCAGACAATCAATATGCATGCAGTGGTCCCGTTCGCGTGGGAGGCCAACGGCCACCAGCTGAATGCGGGCGACTATCAGATCACCAAAGACGCCGTCTCGCCGGTGATTGCAATGCGAGACAACAAGAGCGGAAAAGGTATGTTCCTGCAGGTGACCGGGGGCGCGGGCCGCACTACCGCCTGCCGGCTGGTATTCCACCGATACGGCGACCAGTATTTTCTGGCGGAAATTGTCGGACCGAAATCCACAGTGAGCAGAGTGCCCGTCAGCAAAGCTGAAAAGGCGGTTCAGTCTGAACAGCCGCGCGAGATGTCGATCGTTGTTGTCGATGTGAAGCCCCTTTTCAACTAGTCATGGCCAGCCACTTCCCCACGGTGGGCACACGGCGCAACCCGCGGCCGATGCCCACCGTTTTCAATTTCCCCGTCTTTCCCGACTTTTAAATCTTCCACGGAGACCGGCATAAACGGCGGCCCGAGTGGGATCGCCGCCCCGGCAGGCCGGGGTCGCGACAGAAGCTCGCAATCTCCATCGGGATGCATCTGAAAATCGGTCGCCTGCATTGTATTCAAGCTCAGCACAAAACGGAGAAAAAAAATGACGAACCACAAAACTTTCAGAATCAGCATGATCGTGTCTCTGGTCGCCGGAATCGTCGGCCTTTCCCCAACCCTCCAGGCAGCCAACGAAGAGTCGGTTTCGAAGCTTCTTGCGCAAGCCAAGACGCAGTCCTACGCCATCTCTGTGGACGCGACGACACTCGAGGCCTACACGCGCCAGCCCACCCTCGACTGGTCCACTCATGCCACGGAAATCAACCGGATGAGGGCTGACATCAACGCCGCCGGCCAAACCGTTACCGCGCTGAACGATGCGAAGGCCCAGGCCGCCGCGTGGCAGGCCACCGCGATCGACCGGATCATTCCGTATCTGCGCGAGATCGCAACCAATACCACGGCCGCTATCGAGTTTCTGAATAAGAATCAGATGCGCCTGAAGAGCGCCGAGTACAAGGATTACATCGAAGCTAACTCCGACACCTCTCAGGAACTGGCCAGCCTGATCGCGCACTTCGTGGACTACGGAAACCACAAGAGCAGATACGACAGCCTGCGGAATACGCTCGAACTCCCCGCAAAGTAAATCCATCTCCCGAGAAGGCGTGCGGCAGAGGAAGGAAAAGACCATGAAAAAGTGTCACGCAACCGGCGCAATCATTCTTCCGTGCCTGGTAGCAGCGTTTACCTGCCTGCCGCACCCTCTCCAGGCGGCTGATGCACCCGGATCGCCGGCTGTTTCGAAGTTACTGCTCGAAGCGAAAAAGCAGTCATCTCTGATAGCAGCCGACGCTACGTTACTGCGTTCTTACGGGCAGTCGAACCTGGACTGGACAACCCACGGCAAGCAGATAACCCGCATGAGGAATCACATCAACGCAGCGGCGAAAACGGTCACGGCTCTTGACTCGCTGAAGAGCCACGCCGCGCCGTGGCAGGCTGTGGCCATTGGGAGGATTCTCCCGTACATGCGGGAAATGGCCGAAGACACCACCAACGCAATCGACTACATCAACAAGAATCAATCGCGGTTAAGCGATAAAGAATACAAAGATTATATTGAGGCCAATTCCGATATGTCCCGCGAACTGGCCACTCTGGTTGCACAGTTCGTGGACTACGGAAACAGCAAGGGTAATTACGAAAAACTCCAGCAGAAGCTCGAATTTCCCGGAAAGTGAATGCTATGAAAAACATTTTGATGTGCCTCGCGACTTCAGCAGTCCTGATCACCGGGATGGCGCCCGGTCTCCAAGCCGGCGACCAGGCCGGCGATGCTCCGGATACGATTTCGAAGCTGTTCGACGATGCCCGGACACAATCCTCTCAGCTGTCGCTCGAATGGAAATCTTCCGCGCGGCAGCCGGGCCTCATCTGGACGAGCGACGCGGCCGAGGTGACGCGTATGAAGGAAGGTTTGAATGCGACCGTCAAAACTGTGGCTAAGTTAAATGAGGCCCGCAGCCAGGCTTCCCCATCGCAACTCTCCACCATAGACAGGATCGTTCCCGTGATGCAGGAAATCTCGGAAAGCAGCACGACGGCAATCGACTTCCTGACCAAAAATCAGACTCGGCTGACAAGTAAACAGTACAAGGATTACATCGGACAGAGTTCCGATACCTCCAACCGTCTGGCCGAAATCGTTTCGAAACTCGTGGATTACGAAAGCCGCAAGGTTCAGTTAGACCTTGCGAAACGGAACCTGGAACTCGCCGCGAAATAGTTCCGAGCCGCGGCGCCATTTGTGATTTACTGGAGCCTATGAAGCGCTTTGTTCGCGTCCTGGTACTGAGTGCCCTCCCCTGTCTGCTTGCCGCCCAGACCGAAAAGCCGCTACGCCTCGCGGTAGCCGGTCTGGTCCACGGCCACGTCGAAGGTTTCCTCCTCGCTCCCGTGCAAAAGCGCAAAGACATCGAAATTGTCGGGATTTTTGAGCCGAATAAAGTCCTCTCCGCGTCCATCGCGAAAAAGTACAACTACCCGCAGTCGATCTTCTATACAAACCTGGCCGCCATGCTGGATCAGGTGAAGCCAGACGCTGTGGCCACCTTTACTAATCCGTCGGATCACGCGATGGTGGTGGAAACAGCCGCGCCGCGACATCTCACGGTGATGATGGAAAAGCCCATGGCGATCAGTGTCTCGCAGGCACAGCGCATTCAACAGGCGGCTAATCGCTATGGCGTCCAGGTGATCGTAAACTACGAAACCAGCTGGTATCCGAGCCACGGTGCCATCTGGAATCTGATCAAAGAGCAAAAAGCCGCGGGCGAGATTCGCAGGATGGTCGCGATGGACGGTCATCAGGGTCCCAAAGAAATCAATGTGCAGCCGGATTTTCTCGCGTTTCTGCGGAATCCGGCGCTCAATGGCGCTGGAGCGCTTTTCGATTTTGGTTGCTACGGGGCTAATCTCATGACCTGGCTGATGGACAATCAGCGGCCAATCGCAGTGATGGCGACGGTGCGGCATTTCAAACCTGAAATCTATCCCGATGTCGACGACGACGCCACAATTCTTGTGGAATATCCGAAAGCACAGGGCGTGATCGAGGCTTCGTGGAACTGGCCGTACGCGCGCAAGGATCTGGAGGTCTACGCGGAGCGCGGCTACGCGATCGCGACCGGAGGATCTTCTCTGCGAACGAAAACCGGCAATGCCGCGGAGGAGGTTACAACGCCTGCGCCGCTGCCCGCGGACGAACACGATGCGCTGTCGTATCTCTATGCGGTAGCGCGGGGCCAGCGGAAGTCGACGGGCCTGTCGTCGGTTGACAACAACGTCATCGCGACGGAAATCCTGGAGGCGGCGAAGGAATCCGCGCGTACAGGAAGCCGGGTCCTTTTAAAGACCGGTCACTGAGCCGTGGGTGTGAAACTGGCCTCGGTCTGGAACTTCCGGTAAGATCCGAATTCCGCGTGGTTGCTGGTAACGCCACCGGACGATTCCTGCGTGAGATCGAACTGCGACGGCAGAATATATTCGCGGTCGCCAATCTTCACCGGGGCGTAATCGAGGGTTATGTCGATATGATGGACGGGAAAGTTGACGGGTATGCCCGTGCATTCCATGCGGATACGGAGCACTGTGCCATCGGCATGATTCGCGTAGACCAGACCTTGCCATGCCGATTCGTACTTTTGGTAGCCACTATATAAGGTATAGCCGTGTTCACTGGAAACCTGGTACGCGAACACGTCGACCTCCACGCCCCGGAACCTGGTTCTGCGTTCATAGCCAAACTGCGCCGCCGATTCGGAGGCAAAGAGACGATCCAGCAGAGTTCCGAACTCACCGGTGGAGATATTGCCCTGTAGTGCGGAGCGCGGCATGTGGACCGGTTTCCCGTTGACGTTCTGGACTTCGTAAGTTTCCTGGCGCCCGGAAAACGTGAGAAGCTCGCGCACTTCGTCGCGTACCGGCCGCGCATCCAGACGCGCTGGCTGCGCGCTTCGCTTCGTGGTCTGGATGCAGATGTAATCGGGCAGGCCGCGCGTATAGGCCTCGCTCCAGGCTCTGACGCCTTCGAGCCAACGTGTCTGTTCGGGAGTGAGCGGACGTAGTTTTTCAATTTGCGGAGTGATGGTGACGCGCTGGATTTGTGCGGCGGCCGGTTGCAGGACGGCCCACTGCGCTACAAATCCAAGAAGTGCGACCGCGGCAACCCTCATGGCAGGGCTGCTTTCCGGAGTGGGCGGCGCAGGGAGCATGGCAGGTCTCCATTCCGCGACTGGCGCGGAAGTGTCTCTTATTGTGTCATGTTTTGCCGGCGCGCAATCCTTCTCTTCGGCAGCGAATTCGACGTGTCCGTACCGGCAAGACGCCATTTTGAAACGCCGGTTTGCTAACCTCGAAGTAGTTGGGAACGACGCATTCTCATTGTCGTACCCGGAACACCACTCTCATGCCTGCACGGACCGCTGCCGTCCCGAAGCAACGCGACCTCACGACTACGCTCGTCGCCGGCCTTCGGCAGATGATTGCCGATGGCTCACTGCATCCAGGAGCCAAATTGCCGCCGGAGCGCGACCTGGCAAAAAGATTCAGCGTCAATCGCGCGTCTGTGCGCCAGGCCCTGAAGGCCCTTGAGGTGATGGGGGTTGTACGTCAGCGGGTGGGCGATGGCACCTACCTTACACAGGACGCATCTTCCACTCTTCGCGCCCCGCTCGATTTCCTGCTGCTGGTGGATGGCATCACTTTCAGCGAGTTATACGAAGCCAGGCGGATTTTCGAGCCGGAACTGGCCGCCCGGGCCGCTCGCCGTCATACAGAGGACGAACTCCAGCAACTGGAGGAATCCGTGGCCGACATGAAGCGTCATTTCGAATCCGGTTCGCTGGCCGACGTTGCTGCCTGCGACCAGCTTTTCCACCGGCTGATCTGGGAAATGGCCGGCAACCGGGTTTGCCTGCGCATGTTCGTGCCGCTGCACCGCACCATGACCGATAGCTTCGCTGTCAGCTGGTCGATCCATGATTACTCGAATGCGATCGCCTCGCATTCCGGTATTCTCGAAGCCATTCGCGCGGGCGATCCGGAGGCTGCGCGGCGCCACATGCATGAGCATCTGAATCGCGCCGAAACCATTCATTTGGATACGGCCAGGCAGACTACCGCTTTATAAGGCATTTCCCGCTTGTACCCCCCTTTAAAAAAGGGGTAATATCATTTCCCCCGCCGAGAGTGTAGTCTGGCATCAGTGAAACGCAGGTTGATGTGTGTGCTGTATTTGGTCGCCATGGTGGGACTGAGTCAGCCAGCTGCTGGAGGTAGCCCAGCAAGTGCCGCTAAACAGTCAAAGGCCCCAACGGAGCCAAGAACCCCCGCCGACGCCCAGATTGAACGCACCCTGAAGAACAAACTAACCAAGTCGAAGATGAACAGCGATCACTTCACGGTCTCGGTCGTGAAAGGCGTGGCCACCATAGAGGGCTCGACGAACGTGATGCAGCACAAAGGGGCCATGACCCGAATGGCTAAATCGAGCGGAGCCACCAGTGTGCGTAATAACATCCGAATCTCTGACGCGGCTAAGAGCAAGGCCGCGGCCTCGCTGGCGAAAGGCCGGGCTTCCAGGCCGGCGGCTTCTGAGCTTGTGTCGTCTAAACCGGCGTCGTCTAAACCGGCGTCGTCAAAACCTACATCAGAGCTGACGTCGCGGCCGGTTCCTCAGGCGGCTTCACGCGCGGCTATTCCAGCTGGCAGTGGCATGACTGCGGTCGCTCCGATCACTCCGATCCCGCGTGCGACAGTGCTGCAATCTGTTACAAAGTAATCACATCTACATATGCCATCGGTAAAGGTTCCGGTCGTATCATCAGTTAGGTGTCGTACGTTAACTAAAGAAGGGGCAGTACCACTCCATCTTTTGGGTTGGTACGAGGTCGCTTTGTTCTGCCAAGAGAAAAGCCCCGGCGTCGCCCTCAAAACCGGGCAAAATTCGGGGATTTCAGGTGCCTGGGTGGGTCATCCTGTCACTTTCAGGGTCGTCGGAATTCAACACAAGGAGAGCCTGTGAGCACACCGAAGCAGTTGAAAGCACCTTGATAAGCTGTTACAACTCAGTCGATACTCGTACAATTCGAATAGGGAGTAAGGCTTTTCATTACCTTATAGGAAAAGCCCTATACGCAATGTGTGACATAATTGTTATAATGTGACATTTTGTCACTCACTTTTGGCCATCGAGAATATATAAATAGTACTAGAACCTCGATAAAAACGCAGTTTAGTGCGTTGGCCCACAGTTTGCTTAAGATATATACAGGTGATGGTAATGTCAACCAAATTACGTTTATTGTCAAAAGCAACTCTAGGCCTGCTCGTGGCCGCTACAGCCTCGTTCGCTGGTACGGTTGCACCCGATTTGAATTCTCTGAGTGGCAATACTGTAGTTCAGGTTATTGTCAGCCTGCAGGGTACTCAGACTCCGAATCCCATGAACATGCTTGGGGTGGTGAATCTGACTTCGCTGCCTCTTACGAACGCGATCGTTGTGCAGACTACCGCCGCGGGAGCCCTCGCGTTAAGCAATGACCCGGCGGTCAATCACGTCGCGGTAAACCATGTGATGGTTGGCAGCGGAAGTCTGGTGTATGACTATCTGCCGGAGACGATTCAACCCGTGTCCGCACCTTACAACGGAACAGCGACTGTGGGGAGCTTCGGAAGCGGCATTGGCGTCGCGGTGATTGATAGCGGCATCAACAGCACGAATATGGATCTGATGGGCAGCGGCCTTTCCGGCAGAGCGAACAATCTGACCGCCCGGGTTTCGTATTCGCAAAGCTTTATCCCGTATGAAACCACCACTAACGATCTCTACGGACACGGCACGCACGTGGCGGGAATCATCGCCGGCGATGGCACGAACAGCTATGGCGCCGCTTACTCCAATGATATTCACGGGGTCGCGCCGGCCGCTCACCTTATCAATCTGAAGGTCATCGATCAGAACGGCCTCTCGAACGATGCCGAAGTCATTCAGGCAATCCAGACGGCGATACAGCTGAAGAACAATTTTAATATCAGGGTCATCAATCTTTCCGTGGGTCGGCCAGCCTTTGAAAGCTACACGGTCGATCCTCTGGATCAGGCTGTCGAACAGGCATGGGCTGCGGGTATCACCGTTGTTGTGGCTGCCGGCAACGGCGGGCGACCGGAACCCGGATCCATCACTAATGGGTATGGCACTATCGAAGTTCCCGGCAACGATCCGCTGGCCATTACAGTAGGTGCCATGAATACGGAAGGTACCGCCTCACGCGCCGACGACCTGATGACAACCTACAGCTCGAAGGGGCCCACGATGGGCGATTCAGTGGTAAAGCCGGATCTGGTTGCCCCGGGCAATCTTATCTTCTCGATTCTGGTACCGGGGGCCACGCTGGAAAATGAACAGTCGGCCAATGTCGCGCCACTGGCATCCTATATCAAGTCGCCAGCTGGCCAGGCCAGCGGCTACTTTGTTCTCAGCGGAACCAGCATGGCGACGGCCGCTG
>Ga0182030_10014030_pt1 | contig 15875 bp, 11 predicted proteins | sample 812S3MmetaG_FD_121299 | JGI IMG/M metagenome (GOLD analysis project Ga0182030, IMG submission 121299) | Permafrost microbial communities from Stordalen Mire, Sweden - 812S3M metaG (Illumina Assembly) | ecosystem: Environmental > Terrestrial > Soil > Wetlands > Permafrost | place: Sweden...
CAAAAGATAAATCGAGAACGTCAGCGCCACGGCCTCGGCGGCGAGCACGAGCGGCAGATGTTCGGCGCTGGTGTTGAACCATGTCGTCGCCAGCCAACCGGCAAAGGCGAGCAGCGTGAACGCCGCCGGCTCGGCGCGGAGCGGCTGCGCTTCGTTTTCAGCGTCGTCCCGGTGCGCCCAATAGGCGTTGAAAATCATCAGCACGCCCAAGGCCACGCCGGTCCAGAGGCCGGGCGAATCAAACTGTTTCAGATTGGCCGCGCACCAACCAACGGCCAAAACGGCGGCCAGATAGTTGAATACTTTTGGCGCGAGGCTTTGCCGGCGGGCGACGAAATTGAACAACACAATGCTTTCCACGCCCAGCACCAGCGCGACGGGCAGGTGCGGTTCGAGCGTGTTGAACCACGTCGCCGCCGTCCAACTGACAAAGGCCAGCAGCGTGAACGCCGTGGTTTCGAGCCGTTGTGACGATGGATCTTTTTCCAGCCAGTGAGCGCGGACGGCGTTGACGGCCATGAATGCGCCCAAAGCCACGCCGGTCCAGAGGCCATGCGAATTAAATTGTTCCTGGTTCGCGACACACCAGCCGGTGGCCAGTAGCGTGGCGGCGTAGGCGAAAAATTTCAGGACGACACTCTGCCGTTGCGTGCCGGTAATATAAAGCACCACGCTTTCCACGCCGAGGACGAGCGCAAGCTGGAACCCGGCGAATTTGGTGATGAAGCCAAGCGTGACGAGCAGCAGGCCTTGCGTGAGATAAGCATTTTTGGCGAGTGGTTCGGCTGGCAGAAATTTTTTTGCGAGGGCGGCGAGCGCCAGCAGCGCCATGCCGTTACCAAGTGAAAATTTCCAAAAACCGCCGGTGTGGACTTGAATCATCGTCAGCAAAAACAGGGCGAAGAACGCGCCGTTGTTCAGCGTGAGGAACGCGGCGCGGTTCGGGCCGGTCAGTTTTTCGCACCGCGACATGAACGTTGCCACCGTAAAAACCAGCCAATAGCACGCGAGGAACATGGCCCCGAAATGAAGTCCTTCATCCGGGTTCGCCCAGCGCCAGCCGTCTTCGTGCAGAAAGCGCCAGAACGCATAACCGGCGTAGCTCGTCGCCAGGCCGGCGAACGAGAGGCTGACCCAGCGGTTGCGGATGAGAAACATCACAGCGGCGATGGTGAGAATCAAATTGGAATATAAAGTGAAATCGCCGACGCGCGTGATGACCGAGCTGTAAAACGCGAGGCCGACGGCGAAGATCGCCATGACTTCGGATTTGCGGCGGTCGGCAATCCACGCGATGACGCCGGCCCACGCCAGCAGCAGCGCGCCGTCGAGCAACGCGCTTTCGATGATGCGCAGTGGCGGAATGTGATGCGCGGCATAGGTCGTGAAGTAAACCGCCGCGAGGCCGCCGGCAAACAGAACCTGTGCGTAATTTTTCAGCGACTCCCTGGCGTTGCGGCGCTGCCACCACGCGCCCGCGCCGAGTAGCAGTCCGCTGGCGAGGTAGAGCAAAGAGATTTTTCCGCCGGGGCCGAGCCGGGGAACGACATGGTGATAAGCGTAGTTGGCGAAGAACGCGAGGCCGGTCAGCAGCATCACGATACCGGCGCGCACGAGCCAGTAGGTGCCGAGGCGCATCTCGAAGGACGCTTTTCCCGCGACGGGCGGCGGTTCCGGCGGCGGAACGGATTTGGCTTTTGCCGTGAAGGGCGGCGGAACGGATTTGGCTTTTGCCGTGAAGGGCGGCGGAACGGGGATGGCTGTAGCTTTCGGCGCGGCGGCGGGAGTTGCAACTGTTTTGGCAAACGCCAGAAGCGGCGGTGGCGCGATTATTGGTGGTGGCACCGGACGCGAATCGGCCACGCCGAAAACACCGGGCGCGATCTCCTCCATTCCCGGCGGAACGGGCATTTCCGGAATCACCGGCGGTGGCGGAATAACGATGTCCGTTTCCGCCGCAGAAACTGGAGCGGACTGGGCGGCGGGCGTGACTGGTGCCCCGGAAGCTTTTTGCCGCAGCCGATACACTTCCAATTCCAACTGGGTGAGGCGGTCGGTGAACTGCTCGCTATTTTCGCCGACAATTTTGGATCGCCAGAGGGCGATGGTGGCCAGCACGATGGCGGTCAGACCGAAGAAAATTTCCATAGCGTCATCTTTCTGTTAAATGAACAGCACGGTGGGATTACCTTGGAAGTGAAGCATGAAACGGCCCCAAAGCAAACAGGAATCGGCGGCGAACGGACGGATAAAATCGTCATTCATACGGTCAGAATAACGCAGCGGCCCGACCCGGCGTGAATTGAAAAAAACATTTTACCCTAGTTAAAAATCAATGCCGGGCGTGGATGTTTTTGGCTGGAAACCGGATGATTCCTTTTGTCAGACAAATACGGTCGCCGGTCGGCCCGCCGCTGCGGTTCAGTAAAAAACCCGCCGGACATTTCGTCCGGCGGGTCGCGGTTCCCGGTTCCTCAAAATTCACCAACGGTCATGCCGCCGATAGTTACCATGGTCGCCATGATGCCATCCTTGGCCGGGATAACCCATTACCGGTTCACGATAAACGATAACCGGCGGCGGATAGTAAACCACCTGTGGCGCGGGACAGTAGGTGACATTGCAAGGCGGCGCGCAATAGGCCGGCGCGCCACAAGAATAGTTTACGTTGCATTGCGCGTGGCCATCCGTCGCCGCGACGATGAGGCCGGCAACCGCCACGCCGGTCAGCACCTTGCCGACGGTGGCCCATTCGCGGTCGCCCGCGCGGGCGGTTTGCAGATTCGCACCGGCGAGCGCGAGCATCACCGTTCCAGTCAGAATCATTCTTTTCATAATTGAACCTTTCATTAGAACGTGGTTGCGTTCACCAAGTCTGACGCGCGGATTTTGTTTTTATTCAATGCTTAAAATGGATAGTATTTTCAATAGTTCTATGAACAAAACGGCTTCATCCAAAACCGCGCCGCGCCGGCGGCTGCCGCGGTCATTCAAGGATTTGACGCCGGCGAAGCATTTCAATCCCGCCACGTTTTTCCGCGAACTAGTCTGGAAAGCCCTGCTCACGCCGCGCACTGGCGAACAGCGGCGGCCGGTTTTTCCCAAGCTGAAACCCGGCGAAGTCGCCATCACTTGGATCGGCCATGCGTCGTTTTTAATCCAGTTCACGGACTTGAACGTGCTGATTGACCCGAATTTTGCGAACTGGCTTTTCCTGCTGAAGCGCATCAAGCGCGCCGGTTTGAAAATAAAAGATTTGCCGCCGATTGACGTGGTTTTGCTGACACACGCGCACTTCGACCATTTTCACAAACCGACGCTGCGCAAACTGCCGCATCCGAAAATCGGCATCATGCCGCGCGGCGTCGGCGATCTCGCGCACGACCTCGGCTTCGCGCGCGTCATCGAGCTGGATCACTGGGAAAGTTTTTCGCAGGGCGACTGGAAGGTGACGTTCACGCCGAGCAAGCATTGGGGAGCGCGCACGCTGCGCGACGATCATCGCGGTTACGGCGGATTTGTGCTGGAGCACCAGGGCCGGAAAATTTATCACGCCGGCGATAGCGCGTATTTTGACGGGTTCAAAGAGATCGGGAAAAAATTGTCGCCGGAGATCGCGCTGCTGCCGATTGGCGCATATTTTCCCGAATCTTTCCGCCGCGTCCACATGGGGCCGGACGAGGCGGTGAAGGCGTTCAAGGAGCTGGGCGCAAAATATTTTGTGCCGATGCACTACGGCACGTTCAAGCTGTCGTTTGAGGATCTGGACGAGCCACCGCGCTGGCTCCGGCAGCTCGCCCGGGAGCAAAACCTGACGCGGCAGATAAAAATTCTCGACGAAGGCGTGCCGGTAGTGTTTTGATGGGCGAAATTTGACAGCCAAACATTTGGTTGTAGCGGCGGTCGGTGACCGCCGGAAGCGACGCTGCAACGAAAAACTTTCATAACCAACAGAAATTTCTGCGCCCATGTTTGAATTCGAACTTCCCGAAAAATTCCGCCGCTACGTTCCGCCCGCGGTCTGGTTCATGGTCGTGGCCGTGCTGCTGCTGATTCCAATGAAAATCATCGGCTACGGCTATCTGCCGAGCGATGACGCGCTGCGGCATTGCGCCAAGGCGGTGAGCGGCAAACCGTGGCCGGAAATCCTGGTGGTCGGCGACGCGTTCAAATTCGACCACAACCTCGGCTGGCACGGGCTGCTCGGCGCGGTGCATCGCGTAACAAACTGGGGCGCGGAAGGCCTTGTCATCTTTTCGGTCGTCGCGCTTTTTTTCGTGGTGAACGCCGCGATGCTGCCGTGGCTCAAGCGGCCGGAAGCGTGGCTGGTGGCGCTGCTCGCGGCGATGATCGTGTCCGACCTGCCGCAGCGCTTCATGCTGGGCCGTCCGTTTATTCTGACCACCACGGTGCTGATGAGCATTTTGTTTGCGTCGCAAAACGCCAGGCCCAGCCTGAAGATTTTCGCGCTGTTCACGACCATGATCATCGCCTGCACATTTGTCCACGGCGTCTGGTATTTGTGGGCATTGCCCATCGCGGCGTTTGTTTTCGCGGGCCAGTTCCGCTGGGCCGCGCTACTGACGGGCGCGTGGCTGGCGGGCGTGGTATGCGCGGCGTTGCTAACGGGGCATCCGGCGGACTACATTTTGGCCGCCTATGACATGGCGCGGCTCTCGCTCGGCAAGCACGCCACGAGCCGGACGATGGTCACGGAATTTCAGCCGTTCGGCGGGGACATTCTGGCGATCATCATTCTCGGCGCGGTGGTGGCGCTGCGGCTGTGGACGAAAGCCGCCGCGCCGGCGTTCGCGCGCAATCCAGCATTCTGGCTGGTGTGCGGCGGCTGGATGCTGGGCTTTCGCGTGGTCCGGTTTTGGGGAGATTGGGGCTGGCCGGCGCTGATGGTTTTGATCGCGATGGAAGTGCAATTTCTCCTGGTCGCCAAATTCGCGGCGGATTCACTGCGGCGGCTGCTGCTGGCGGCAATTCTCACCGTCGCCGCTTTTCTCGCGGTGACGAGCGATTGGAACAGCCGGTGGACGCAGAGCCTGACGTGGACGTTTCTCACGCCGGACGTGCCGGAACTCGCCGGCTGGATGCCGGAGGCGGGCGGCATTTTATACAGTGCGGACATGGACGTTTTTTACCAGACGTTCTTCAAAAATCCGAATGGCAACTGGCGTTACCAGCTCGGCTACGAGCCGTCGCTGATGCCGGCGGACGATTTTGAAACGTATGAAAAAATTTTATGGAACAACGGCGACGCGAAGGCTTACGCGCCGTGGGTGCAAAAAATGAAACCGGCCGACCGGCTCGTGATCCCTGGCAACAGCGGCCAGCGGCCGAACATCCCGCAACTCGAATGGAATTACGGCGTGAGCGGTTTGTGGGTCGGACGATTGCCAATGAAGAAGGCAGAATGAAGCATGAAGAAACCGTGGCGAATGAAAATTTCTTCATTCTTCATTGCTCGTCAAATTGTTTGGCGAGCGCAAAATCTTTTTCCGTCAGGCCGCCGGCATCGTGCGTGGTGAGCGTGAGCGTCACTTGATTCCAGCGGATGTCAATGTCGGGATGATGCCATGCTTCCTCGGCGATGCCGGCGACCGCGTCAACAAATTTGATCGCGGCGGGAAAATCCTTGAATTGAAATGTCCGCGAAATTTTTCCGTCATTCAACTGCCAGTTGGGAAGCAGGGCGAGCGCGGCGGGGATTTTAGCCTCGGCGAATTTTTGCACCGGTGGCGCGGCGAAATTTTCGAGTGAGCGCTGTTTCCCCGTCGAGACTTCGCGCATCAGGCTCAAACTGGTCACCGCCGACCAGATCCACGCCACGGCAAACAAAATCAGGCCAACCTCCAAAAACCCGCCGATCGGGCGCACTTCGACATTGCCGCTGATCTGGCCGTAAAACTGGGTCATTTGTTTGACGAACCAGACTAGGAACAATGCGAACCCGATGACGGCCAGCAACAGTTGCCCGCCACCTGCGATCCAGCGCCGGGCCAGCAACGAGCCGAGGCCGGGCGTGGCGAGCAGGTTGAGCAGCGCGGCGTTCCGGGCCGTGGCGCGGCTAAGGGGTTTGCCCTTCGGCGAAAATAGTTTCATAGGCAAACATCAGCGCCGCAATGCCGATGGGAAAAGTAAACAACACACCGACACAGCACAGACAAATGCCGGCAACATTGAGCAACCCCGTGATGACCACCAGTCCGAAGACATGCCACCAATGTTTATGCACCATTTTCCAGCTAGTCTTCATGGCGGTGCGAAAACCCATTTGTTTGTCAATGATGAGCGATTGTGTGAACAGCCAGTTCACGGACAAATAGGTAACCGGAATCATGCTTATGAGCAGTATCGGGAGACTGCTGGCCAGTGCGGCCATAAGTTGCGGAGTTATTTTTTGGATGTCTGCGGGCGCTGCATTTTGCATCTGCGCCAGCAGCGGAGCCAGCTTAACGGCATTCATATAATTGAATGGAGCCATGCACAAGCCGGTGACCATCACCACGACAAAATAGCCCAGAAAAAGCTGCGTGAACGATTTTTGGAACCCGGCAAAAACATCGCCGACGCTTGCCATCTGGCCGCGAATGGTCTTGAGATAAACCAAATATAATCCGCCCGCCAGCGGTCCCATGGCGAGAGCGCTTATGGCCGACAAAAAATAGTTGAAAACAACCTTGAAGGGGACGATGGCCATCAGTTGTTGGGGAACAATGGCCGAAACTATCAAACTTAGCGCGCTGAAAAAAGCGATACCCAACGCAGCCAAAAGCAGCGAGCTGACAAACAAGGTGCCAAAATTCTTCTTTACCAGTTCCCAGCCGCGGCTGATGCAGCCGCCCAGGTCAAGTTCATAGTCGCGTTCCGAAATTATAGAGTCGCCGGCCGGGCCGGCAAAAACCGGCGGCACACCCGGGGTTGGCGCTTTCGGCGCGAAGGCGTCGGCGAACTCGGGAAATTTTTCCAGCGCGCGGAATTCCGCGTCGCTTTCCGCCTTCACGAGCGTTTGTTCATTGAGGCGGCTCTCGGCGATCCACTGGCGAATGTCGTCCGCCGTGACCGGGCCGTATTCTTTTTGATCGCCGCCGATGATGATATACATGATTTCCTTTGTAATTTAGGGATCCCAACGCAAGGTCGCGAGTTGTGATTCCCGCAGTTGCTGGACGCTGCCGTCCGCAAAGGCCACCACGAACATCCGGGCGTGGCGCGCGCTGCCGATCATCAATTCCGGGCCGCCGTTCGCATTCCAGCCGCCGTCCGATTCAAATAGCTCTACGGTTTGCGGATTGACCTTGCTGGCGTCCAGACCGGAAAGTTTTGCATTGAAGGCATAATCGCAGCGGCTGCCGGGTTTGGCGCTGGGACATTTGAGAACTTTTTCCGAACCCATTTCCGGTTTGATCGCATCGCACCACGTCGCCGCCGGTGGAAATTGATCCTTGTTGTCGCCGGAATAAATTCTGATGGCCAGCGCCAGTTGTTTCTCGTTATTGACGCAGTTGATGTTCTGGGCTTTCTGCTTCGCGGCGGCCAGCGCCGGCAGTAGCATCGCGGCAAAAATCGGAATCATGAACAGAAAGACTGCGGACACGATGACGCCAGCTAGCGCCAGGCCGTTCCCGCTCAATTTACCGCCGCTGTTCTTCACCTTGACCATCGCAATGATCCCCAGAATCAATCCGAACAGCGCCGTGAGGCCGCAGGTGAACAGGCCCAAAACGCCCAGCACCAGCGAAGTGACCGCCAGGCCGCTGGTTTTGGGAGCCGCCGTGGGCAAGGGCGGCGGCGCGGCGCTCTTGAGCAAATCTTGAAACTCCGGAAAGTCAGACAACCCTTTCCAGTCGGTCGCGCCCTCGGCCTGCGCTTGGCTTTGCGTGTTCACCCGGCCCTCCGTGATCCACTGGCGCAATTGCGCCTCCGCGATGGGGCCGTATTGTTTCTGGTCGCGTCCGATGATGTTATAGTTTGCCATAAGCTTCCTCGTGTCCGCCGAGTTCTAATTCATCGCGTGCCACGGCGCAAGTTTTGGTTGCTTCAATTATTCCGCACGAACATTTTTCCCGGCAGTTGTTTCACCACGCGCTTCATTTCCAAACCGAACAACGCCACTGAAACCGCCGAACTAGGCAGGCCGCATTGGCGGATCACGTCGTCCGTGGATGATTCCTCGCGGCTCAACGAATCATAGACGAGCTTTTCATTTTCGCTCAACTCCAGCGCGGGCAAAACGCCGGTCTCGCCCGGCGACGGCGGGCGATTGCTCGCCGGAAACAGATATTCAAACTCACTCAAAATGTCCTCGACGCCTTCGCACAGCTTCGCGCCTTTTTTGATGAGGTCGTGGCAGCCTTTGCTGCGCGGCGAATCAATCCGCCCCGGCACCGCAAAAATCTGCCGGCCGTATTCCGTCGCGAAATTCGCCGTGATGAGCGCGCCGCTGGAAAGGTTCGCTTCCACCACGACGGTGCCCAAGGTCATACCCGCCACGATGCGGTTGCGGATGGGAAACGATTGCTTGTCCGCCGGCCGGTTGAACGGAAATTGCGTGATGACCGCGCCGTTCGCCGCGACGCGCTCGAACAACTCGGCGTTTTCGGTTGGAAAAATTAAATTTATTCCGGTGCCCAAAACCGCAATCGTCCGGCCCTTCGCGCTCAACGCGCCCTGATGCGCCGCCGTGTCAATGCCGCGCGCGCCGCCGCTCACCACCGTCACGCCGATATAGGCGAGCTGATACGCCAGCTTGCGCGCGGTCTCGAGGCCGTAATGCGTCGTCTGCCGCGAGCCAACCATCGCCACGGCGTTTTTGTCCTTCGTGGTCAATTCGCCTTTGACATACAAAACCAGCGGCGGATCGTAAATCTCGCGGAGGGACGCCGGATAATTTTCATCCGACGAAATCAAAACGTGGCAGCCAAAATCCGCGATGCGTTTCAATTCGCCCGCGAGATCCACGGATTTTTCCCAGTTGGAAATTGCCTCGGCGGTTTCCTCGCCGATGTTGCGGACGCGGAGCAGGGCGGATTTGGCGGCAGTGAGAATTTTCGGCGCGTCGCCGAAATGTTCCAGCAGCGACCGGGCGCGAACCGGGCCGACGTGCTCGACCATGTTCAACGCGATGAGCGCTTCCCGAGAATCCATGCGGTTTGATAGCCAGTCGCCCCGCTCGCGGCAAGATAGTTTTTACCATGGACTCAAGTTTCTAATTTCGTTCCGACCAGTTCGAGTTGGCTAAACTTGGGCGTTTGGGCGATCCCGCGCCGTTAATCCCTGACCCTCGCCGTTTAAAATCCTGTCGGCTGCCAACGGATTTGCCCAATACCCCCGCAGGGCAAACCCCGAAAAAATCTTGGACTTGGGGGAACGCTGCTCTAAACTCCAAGTTCATAATAACGGTGTTCGCCCGAATTGGCCGAGTGCCGGTTTCGAACCGCCCACTAGCAGTTGATGGCGGTGTATCCGCGAGGTATGTCCAAAATAATTCGACTTCTCCAAAACGCGGTCACAGAATTTGAGACGGGCAATTTCGAACGAGCCACGACCTTGTGTGCACAGGTGATTCGCCGCGAACCGGCGAACATTCTGGCCTTGAGCTATGGTGCCTTGATCGAACAGCAGCGGGGCCGGCACGAGCAGGCATTAATTTGGATTCAACGGGCGATCAAGTTCGCGCCGACGGACGCCCTTGCACAGCGGACGGGGGGCAGCATCATGCTGGCCCTCGGGCGTTATGACGAAGCCGTGGCACTCACCCGCAAAGCCATGGAACTGCAGCCGAATTTGCCGGGAATTCACGCCCAGCTCGGGACGGCATTGACCAAGCTGGAACGTGGCGACGAAGCCATGGCCAGCCTGGAGCTGGCGCTCCGCCAGGAACCGCAGCCGGATGCCGAATTGCTCAACACCGTCTCCGCCGCCTTGGAGAAGTGCTGTGACTTTGTCCGCGCCGAAGAGTTTGCGCGCCGCTCTTTGCAGCGGCAGCCGGATAATCACACCGCCTGGAACAGCCTGGGCAATGCGTTGTTGGGGCAGGGGCGGCTGCCCGAGGCAATCCAGGTGTTCGACCAAGTGCTGGCCCACAATCCCGATAACGCCAATGCCCGCTACAACCTGTCCTTTGCGTTGCTCGCCAGCGGCGATTTTCTCCGCGGCTGGGCGGAATACGAAGCGCGCTGGATCCGGCCGGGCGCGCCCGGCAAACGGCCCGCGTTCAAGCAGCCGGCTTGGGACGGACGGGAAATCGGGGGCCGATCCATTGTGCTCTATTCCGAACAGGGTATCGGCGACACCATCCATTTTATTCGCTATGTTCCGATCGTCGCGGCCCTGGGCGCGCGGGTGCTGCTGGTCTGTCCGACGGCTCTGCATCCGCTGGTGCGTCGCATGGCGGGTGTCGCACAATTGTTTGGATCTGACGAACCGCTTCCGGCGTTTGACACCCATGCCCCGTTGATGAGCCTGCCGTATCTGCTCAAAACCACCTTGGAGACGGTCCCGGCGGAGGTTCCTTATCTTCCCGAGCCACCCGCCGACACGTTTCCGTTGCCGGCGGCACCGGCGGCGCGCCTTAAAGTGGGCTTGGTATGGGCCGGTGGTGACAGTTACCGGAAGAACCGTATTCGCTCGCTCTCCCTGGACCAATTGCTGCCCGTGTTGCGCGTGCCGGGCGTGCAGTTCTACAGCCTCCAATGCGGACCCCACCAAGCGGACCTGAAGAAATTGCCCGCCGGAATTCAGATTGAAGACCTCGGCGGCCGGGTGCGTGACTTCTCCGACACTGCGGCGGCCATGGGACAGTTGGATTTGGTGATTTCCGTCTGCACCTCGACACTGCATTTGGCTGGTGCCCTGGGGCGGCCTGTCTGGGGCCTCTTATCCAACGCCCCGTGTTGGCGGTGGATGCTGGGTCGCACGGACAGTCCGTGGTATCCCACGATGACGTTGTTTCGCCAACCCAAACTGGGTGATTGGGCGGGCGTCGTCGCGCAAATGGAAGCGGCCCTGCGTCAGGCGACCGCAGACGGTAACCTAATCGATTCATCGCGGCGATAAGACCAGAGCGGACCGTTTGCGTGAAAATGAGAGACTCGCTCCAGCCGCAGGCTACGCGCGGATTCTGAAATGTGGTCCCAGCAGGAGTCTCATCGGGACAATTGATTCTGCATTCGTCAGTCTCGACAAATCCCAACTCCGCCGGGCGCATTTTTTCATTTCATTCCAATGGTTCTGACCGTCAATCGTGATATTCCCGGAAAACCACCGCCGTGGAAGTGACCGGATCAAACACCGCATAAACACCACCGCGCTGGTGCTCTTCGGCTTCTTTGAAGACGCGCTGGTAGCACTGAACTTCGGCCGACGACGGCAGGTTTTGGAACAGTCGGGAGTTGTTCAGCGAAGAATGCTCCAACCTTGTTTTGAAATCAAAGTTGTCCGCCGGCACCAGCTTCGCTTGGGCGACAAACGTTTGAAACGCCCCGGCATCCACATTGAACACCGCCAGCCATTCCTCGCGCAGGAAAGTTGAGTAACCCATGAGTTGGACATGGCTGGCCGACGCGGGCGTGTTCCCCAGACAAATGTAGCCCAGCCGGTGTGCGGGCGACTTGAAAGCTCCCAGCAGCCCCAGCAACAAGGTGACCACCAGCGCGGGACCGACCAGCAACGCCAGCGCGGCTGGCTTTTTCAAGCCACGCTTCTCAATCAAAACCTTGGTCAGGGCGAAGACCGTGCTGCCCGCGCCCCCGACCAGCACCATGACCGGAATGAGCGGCAACAACGCCATCGCGCAGGCCCTGCCGAAAAATTCATAGGTGCCGTATTGCAGCGCCAGGAAAAAAAGGATGCCCGCGCTCACCAGCACGGTATCCAAAACCCAAAGCCACCAGTAATCTATTCGGCGCAGGTTCGCGCCGGTTTGGTTTTCACTCACGTCGGCATCAGGAAAGCCGACTGGTTTGCAAACGCAAGGTTTTATGGCGGCGGGGTTTTGCGCAGTCGCGGCGCGACGGAAGAAAGTAGCCCACGGCGCGAGCCGTGGGTGAACGAACAAAAATGAATCAAGCCCCGGATGGGGCGAAAGAAGATTGGTACCGGTTTTTGCCTTCACCTTTTGCCTCGCGTGAAAGAGCGGCGGAGGGCCGCCGCAGTCCAAGACGCTGGTGCGTTTCCGATGACGCCCACCTAGCGCGAAGCGTCTTGGACTGCGCCAGCCCTCTGGCGCTTTATTTTCCGATGCTCGTGCGCAAATCTTTTTCCAGCCGGGCGCAGGCGCAGGCAAAGGTGGCGGGGGGCTGCCAGTTCGAGAAATCGGGAAGGTGACGTTTGCGGACGGCTGCCGCTAACATTTATTCCGAAGCAGCTTATGGAAATTCTAACGCCGCTTGATCTGGCGCATCTTCTTTTCGAAGCGCGTCCAATTTCTGAAGAAGCGCTGCGACTTGCTGGCTGATTTCTTCTCGCGTGAACGACTCGACAACAAAAATCGGATTCAGAGAAATTTTATATTTTGATTGCAGATGTGCATTTAACGCAGAAAAGACTTCTTTCCCCGGCACGAGTTTCATGCGCTGCACTACCGTTGCCCACTTTTGGTCAAACTCATTCATAGCAGCTTCTGAAATGGTCACCGCGTTCAGAGTTGTGCGAGAATCGCGCTCGTATTGTTGCCGCGCGGAAACAATACGAGCTTGGACTTGATTCTTAAATCCATCGGCAATCTGCATCAACAACGCTGAAACATCTTCATTAAACGAAGGGCAATTGGGATCAACTTGCTGTCGTTCGTTTATTCGCTTCTTGATCGCTCTTTCAATTGGGCGCGGCTCAAGCAAAAAATTTTCTAGTTCCTTACATTCGTGGACAACCGCGTGCCGACAGAATTTCTCTAAATCGGCTGTGATTTTCGCCACTTCAACATCGCACCGGTAATCTCGGTCAAAGATTGCCACTTTCAGCAGCTTTGATCCCATTGTCGCCTCCATGCCGGAGGCAAAATCCTTGACCTTTTGAGGATTGAAACCTTCGACCGGAACAACAGCAAAATCCGCACGGTTGGCGACAGCTTCAAGACCAAGGCGCCTCGCAAATCTTGAAAAAATTTGAAAATCTTTTCCTTCAACAAAAACCACGCGCCTCGTCTTGGCCAGTTGAGTCAGCGTCGGATTTAGATTTGAACCCAAAACTTGAAAAACCTCTTGAAGTTCTTTCGTGTCTTTGACGTGCTTCGCGGAACGAAACCGTTTGTTCACATTCAAAAGAGCCTGTGGCTCGACCTCCGCGATGATTTCTGCCGAATGAGTTGCAACAATGATTTGAGGGCCAAGTTCCTGGAGCAATCCGACCAATTGCCGCTGTAAATCTGAATGGAGATAAATATCTGGTTCATCAATTATCAATGCACTTGCATCTTTAGCCTGCAAGATAAACGTGAGCATTTGACACCAAACTTGAAATCCAAAACCTGCCCAATAAATCTCTCGCGGGTATCGTTCTTCAGGACAAAACATTCGCAAATATGTTTTTTCGCTGTCTGTCATTATCTCCGGCTTCTCGATGTCCATACCCGGCCAGGTCTGCTGAATCGTTTTACGAAATTCAGCAAATCCCTCTGGAAAATGAAACCAAATGTTTCGGAAATTTCTTGATGCTCCGTGCGACAAAAGAGCCAAGCGTGCAGCTTCTTTCTCGAAAAGCTTTTCGTCATGATCAACCGGCCCCAGCACGGGCACAAAAGCAATTTCTACATTGAAGTGTTTTTTAAAATCTGATGGTGACCTAATTGTGTAGTCGGAAGTCGGAATCATGTAGCACTCCCCGCGATCCGGGAATACCAAGTTCAAAAAATTTCCATTCGAAAGACGAAATTCAACCGTTGCCGGCGTTGTTTCATCGTAATTGTGAAATACGTTTTCCGTTGAAATCGGCAGTCCCTGTAATCGCACGGGATAGCCGCGGACTTTTCTTCCTTTGGCATCGTCAATCAATTCGGAACTTCTTGATCGCGCTCTTCGTATTCCCTCTGAAAGAATTCTGATAGCACCCAAAATGGTTGATTTACCAGCGTTATTTGGCCCGACCATTACATTGAACTGATTTAAGCTGATAGAGTAGTCCCGAAACGCTTTGTAATTGCGGAATCGAATTGAGGTGATTCTCAATTTTTCACTCATATCACTTCGGCATCTCCAGCTTCACCTTCGCCGCCACTTGCGCCACGTCTTTGTCGCCGCGGCCGGAGAGGTTCACTATGATGAGCGCATCCTTCGGCATTTTCGGTGCGCGCACCATGCACTCGGCGACGGCGTGCGCGCTTTCGAGCGCGGGAATGATGCCTTCGAGCCGCGCGAGCTTCATGAACGCTTCGAGCGCCTGGTCATCGGTGGCGTAGGTGTATTCGGCGCGGCTGGCGTCGCGCAGCCACGCGTGTTCCGGTCCGACGGCGGCGTAATCGAGTCCGGCGCTGACGCTGTGCGTGGATTGGATCTGGCCGAATTCGTCCTGCAAAATATAACTGCGCGTGCCCTGTAACACGCCGAGCGAGCCGCCCTGAAACCGCGCTGCGTGCTGCTCGGGCTGGATGCCGCGGCCGCCGGCTTCCACGCCGACGAGTTTTACGGATTTGTCATCGAGGAACGGATAAAAAAGTCCGATGGCGTTCGAGCCGCCGCCGACGCAGGCGATGAGCATGTCCGGCAGCCGCTTTTCCTTTTCCAAAATCTGCGCGCGCGCTTCGTCGCCGATGATGCGCTGAAAATTCCGCACCATCACCGGATACGGATGCGCGCCGTAAGCTGTGCCGAGAATGTAATGTGTGTTGCGAAGGTTCGTCACCCAGTCGCGCATGGCTTCGTTGACGGCTTCCTTCAACGTCTTTTGGCCCGCATGCACCGGCACGACGTCCGCGCCAAGCATTTTCATGCGATACACGTTGAGCTCCTGCCGCTGGCAATCCACCGCGCCCATGTAGATGACGCACTTGAGGCCAAACATGGCAGCGACAGTTGCGGAGGCGACACCATGTTGCCCCGCGCCGGTCTCGGCGATGATGCGCGTCTTGCCCATGCGCTTCGCCAAAAGAATCTGGCCGATGGCGTTGTTGATCTTGTGCGCGCCGGTGTGGTTCAAATCCTCGCGCTTGAGATAAATCTTCGCGCCGCCAAGTTCCTTGGTGAGGCGTTCGGCAAAATACAGCGGCGACGGGCGGCCGACAAATTCGGTGAGGTAGTAACTCAGCTCCTTCTGAAATTCGGGATCGTGCTGGGCGCGGAAGTATTCGGCCTCCAGCTCCTGCAACGGATGCATCAAGGTCTCCGGCACATAACGTCCGCCGTAAGGGCCGAAATGGCCGGTGGCGTCGGGAAGATTTTCGGCGGCAACTGAACTCATGGTTCAATTCTCACGCAAAGACGCAAAGACGCAAAGAAATTTCTAACCACGGATGAACACGGATTCTGAAGCAACAACGGTTTTATCCGCGTGCATCCACGTTATCTATGGTTGGTTTTTACCGCTGTGCCTGCTTCTGCCGCTTGCGCAGTTGCCGGAGATGGCGGTAGCCGACGAGTTTCTTGCTTTCTTCATCCCAGAGCCGGTAGGTGGCGGTTTTGAAGCTGGAGAACAAAGTAATCGGTTTCACCTGTTGGAACAGCGGATCGGCCTGATGGCATTTCTCCAAATTGTAATTGGGAATGCGCGGGCTCAAATGATGGATGTGGTGGAAACCGATGTTGCCGGAAAACCATTGCAGGATGCGCGGCAGCTTGTAAAAGGAACTGCCTTGCAGCGCCGCCGCGACGTAGCTCCAGTCCTCGCCGCGCTCCCAGTAAACGTCTTCAAACTGGTGCTGGACGTAGAACATC
>Ga0182030_10014031_pt1 | contig 15875 bp, 14 predicted proteins | sample 812S3MmetaG_FD_121299 | JGI IMG/M metagenome (GOLD analysis project Ga0182030, IMG submission 121299) | Permafrost microbial communities from Stordalen Mire, Sweden - 812S3M metaG (Illumina Assembly) | ecosystem: Environmental > Terrestrial > Soil > Wetlands > Permafrost | place: Sweden...
AGCCGAACGGGCGCGCCTCGAGGCCGAGGAAGAGGCACGTCCACCGGCCTCCCGCTTTCTCGACGCCGAACGAGACGAGCGGGCCGGCGCGCCCTTCTATGAGCTGGTCGATTTCGTTCCTGACTTGGACGGTCCCGCTCGCGCCGGGCTCGAGGCGGCACTGGAGGCGTCCGGTCTGCTCGACGCCTGGGTTGCGGGGAACGGGCTCGTCGTCCACCCGTCCACCCACGATGTGATCCTCCGGCTCGACGCGCCGGCGCTCCCCGAGGGAGTGCCGACTCTGGCCGATGCCCTGGCGGCGACCCAGCCCGCGGTGGCCCGGTTGCTCAGGGTCGTGGGGCTGGGGGAGAGCGCCGACAGCCCGTGGATGGCGACCGACGGGCGGTGGTCGGTCGGGCCGCTTCGCGGGGCGTGGAGCAAGGCGGAGGCCGAGTACCTGGGCGCAGGTGCTCGGCGCGCCACCCGTGACCGCCGGCTGGCCGAGACGACACGCCGCTGTGCGGAACTATCCGAGGCCCTGGCGCGGGTGGGCGCACGATTCGACCTGGCCCGAGGGGTCCGCGAACGGCTGGACGACCTACCGGCAACCCTGCCCGACGACACACTTGTGCGCCGGTCGGCCTCGACGGCCCTGGCGCTTGCCGGTGTCGCGTCGGATTCCCTCTCCCGCGCCGAGGAGGACCGTCGGGGAGCCCAACAGGCGCGCACGATGGCAGCGCAGGCACGGAGCGAGCTCGTCCACGCGGCAAGCCTCGACAGCTTGCCGGTCACCGTGGATGGGCTCGACGCCGTAGAGAGGGCGGCCACCGACATGGCCCGTGAGCTTCATGGGTGGGGGCGGATATGGGATGAGTGGGAGGGACGCAACCACGAGGTCACCGAGTTGTCGGCTCGTCACGCCGAGCGCGTCGCGTCAGCTGATGCGGCAGCGTCGGAGGCCTCGGCACTCGAGCAGCAGCACGGCAACGAGCTGGCATCGCTGGCCGCTCTCGAAGATGCCATCGGCGCGTCGGTGGCTGAAGTACTCGCAGCCGTCGACGCGTGCCGTGAGTTGCGCGAAGCGGCCCAACAGGCCCTTCCCTCGGCCCGGGAGCGGGCCAGGGCTCTCGGGGCGAAGGCGGGAAGTGCGCGCGCGCTGGCCTCCACGGCGGTCGCCGCGGTCGAGGCAGCGGGCTCAACCGTGGCGGCGTCGGGCGAACGGCTGCGCCGGGCCGTTGTCCTCCCGGGTGTCTCCGTCGCTGCCTGCGGGGTCGAATGGGAATGGGATGGTGCGGGCGTCGTCGATGCGGCCAGGGCATTGCAGGCCCGTGTCGCAGAGCGGTCTGAGGGTGGTGCGGCGTCAGACCAAGTGGTGCTCAACCGGTACCGCGAGCTCGAAGACGGGCTGGCCGGGGGATACGACGTGGTGGCCAGCGAAGACGACGGTGTCAAGTACTTCCATGTGGTGGACGACACCGGTCGCCAACCGCTCCCGGCAGTGGCGGCGCGCGTGGCCACTGAGGCAGAGCAGACGAGAAGCCGGCTACTGGCCGACGAGAGGGAGGTGATCGAGCGGTTCCTCCTGGGGGAGCTCGGAGAGGAGATCCGTGAGCGCCTGCTCGAATCCCACGACCTCGTGCTCGCCGCGAACCGCGCTCTTGCGGGCGTCAGGACCTCGCACGGCAAGGGGGCTCACCTCAACTGGCAGATCGATCCCGAAGCGTCGCCCGCAGCGCGGGAAGCGACCCAGCTCCTGGTGATGGCGCCGCGTACAGCCGAGGAGGACGCCAGGCTACGGGAAGCGCTGATGGATCTCATCCGCGCGCAACGGGAGAAGGATCCATCGCTCGGGTATCTGGCCCACCTCCGTGAGGCGCTGGACTACCGATGCTGGTACCGGTTCAGCGTGCAGGCGGTTGACGACGCCCGGCCGGGCTCCATGCGGGTCCTCTCGCCCCGCCTGGGTCTCTCCCAAGGGGAACAACGCGTCCTCTCGTACCTGGCCCTTTTCGCCGCCGCGGCGGCACACTTCGACGGGCTCGGCGAACGGTGTCCGCGACTGCTGCTGCTCGACGATGCCTTTGCCAAGGTGGACGAACCGACTCACGGGCGGCTCCTCAAGTTGCTGATCGAGCTCGACCTTGACTTCGTGATGACGAGCGAGCGCATGTGGGGCTGCTTCCCCGAGGTGCCGAGCCTCGAGATCTATGAAGCCCTTCGCGAACCGTTGGTGCCGGGTGTGGCGCTCGTGCATTTCCGGTGGGACGGCCGCCAGCGCCACCTGATCGGGATGTGAGGGGGGCTTGGGCCGTGGCGACATTCGATGACCCGGGACTCGACCGCCTGTGGGATGCGCTGGCCCGACGGCTGCAGCGCAATGGACTGGCAGTAAAAGGATCGGTGACACTCTCCGGCCTCTCTCGTGGCGAGCGGTTCGCTCTGGCCGGATTGATCGGGCGCCCCGTCGACGGGGACCGCGCCCGCCTGGACTTGGCCGTGCTCGACGCCCGCATCCGGGCCACGGGCAGCGCGCCTGGGCTGGTCGCAGCCACGACGGTGCGTCGGGGACCGCTGGTCGACCTCCCGGGCCGACGGGCCGATGTCGTCGCTTCCCGCACCGCAGTCTGGAGCTCGGTTCGGGACGAGCTGGCGAAGGCCGGGATGGCGACCGAGCCTTGGGTGGAAGCGTGGATCGAGAGCGCCCGACCCGTCGTGGTCCGACTCCCGACGATACAGGCGACTGAGGCGATGGCGACGGCGGTGCGCTGTCTCGCCCGGCTGCCATGGAACGGTGAGCGCCGTGGTCGAACCGAGCTGGCGGCGTCCGTGGTCGGGAACAGCCACGCGCTCGACGATGGGACTGTCATTTCGACACTCGTCCTCCGTGCCATCGCGGCGCGCCTCGGGAGCGCGAGTCCCACGTCTGCTGTAGATCGTCGCCGGCTCTGGAATGAGGCCGGAGTACTGGGCGATGAAGTCTCGACGACGGTACTGACATTGGGGCTCGCTCCGCCGGGTCCCTCGCCCGCTGCCGAAGCAGTCAGGCTCCGTAGCAACGCGGGATGTGAAACCCACCTGACACGGCGCGACCTCTATCGCTTGGACAGATGGGTATCGGCTGAAACGCCAGTCTGGGTCTGCGAGAATCCCCGCGTGCTGGAGGCGGTAATGGACGCGCACTCAGAATGCCCTCGTGCTGTGATGGTGTGTACTACCGGCAATCCGACTTTGGTTGTCACGTCACTGCTGGCGCGCTTGATCGAGGATGGGGCTGTCCTTCGTTACCGGGGAGACTTCGACTGGCCCGGAGTGGCCATCGCCAACCGCGTGGTCACTGACTTTGGTGCCGTCCCGTGGCGAATGGGTCGGGCGGACTACGAGGCCGCGCTGGCTGGGGCGGGCAGGGGATTGGCTGACCTCCCGGCACTCGAAGGGCGCCCCGTCGAAGCGGTGTGGGACGCAGAGCTCACCCTGTCCATGAAGCGGGCAGGGAAGTCCGTGCACGAGGAGGCCCTGCTCGACCTTCTCGTAGCCGACGTGACCGAGGGGAGATCGAGCCTGCAACCGTGAGATCGGTGGGCTGGCGGCTGTCAAGGCTTGGAAGTGGGTCCCCCGGTCGCCACTGCGGTGGCGTCGGACGTGGGGTCTCCGATGGTGTGCACATCGCGTGGACCATATCCTGGCCGTGCAGTTCGAGGTCGATGAGGGCTCCACACCGCTCGAGTGAGAACTGGCCGGCATCGGGGCTCGTCGGGGCCTCGCCGAAGCGATTGCCGCCTACCTGGAGGCGTGACCAAATGACGTGATCGTCTCACAGTCAATGCGCTGATGTAACAATGAAGCAGGCAGTCGACAGAGAAGGGAAATCAAACGTCTAATCCACAACGCGGTGGGCAGCGCAATGCTGACACTCCACTGGTCGCCACAGAGCTGAGCGGGACGTTGCCATTGTCTGCGGCTGCTGTCGGGTTCGCACAACGTCGTCCGGAGCGCCCGTTTCGCGGAAGTCCGAAGTTGCCGCTCGAGCAATGGGCAGATCTCGCCGCCGAGGCTTTAGCCGATGCCGGTATCGACCACGGAGAGGTGGACGGGATCTGCTGTGGTGGCGACATTTCCGAGGCGAGCCATTTCGTCCCTGCGACTATCGCGGAGTATTGCGGATGGTCGGTCAACTTCGCAGAGCGACTTGACCTGGGTGGCGCATCTGCGGTGGGCATGGTCTGGCGCGCCGCTGCAGCGATTTCGTTGGGGCTGTGTGAGGTGGTGGTCTGTGCTTCGGTTGGACAACCCGGGCCGGCGAACCCACATCCTCCGACGGAACCCGATCCTCGTCTGATTTACGGCGCGTCGAGCAATCAATGGGGTTCGCCGCAGGCTGAATTCGACATCCCGTTCGGCAACGTCGGACAGAACTGTGGCTATGCCATGTATGCCCAGCGCTACCACGATGCGTTTGGATGGAACGAACGCGGCCGCGCCAAAATCGTCGCGGATCAACGGGTGAGCGCCTGTGCCAACCCTGATGCCATCTTCTACGGCAAGCCGCTCTCCATCGACGATGTGTTGGCTTCGCCGATGGTGGCCGACCCCTTGCATCTACTCGAGATCGTCATGCCCGTGAGCGGCGGTTGTGCGATCGTTGTCACCTCCGCCGAGCGCGCTCGGCGAACCCGCCATCGTCCCGTGGCAATCGCCGGCTTCGGCGAACGTCTTACTCACAAGACGCCGACGTACGCCCCTGATCTCCTCGTTACTCCCGTGGCCGCCGCGGCCGAACGCTCCTTCGCTATGGCTGGTCTTCGTCCTTCGACTATGGATATGGTTCAGCTCTATGACTGCTATAGCATCACGGTGCTGCTGACCTTGGAGGACTCGGGGTTCTGCGGTAAGGGCGAGGGTCTGGCGTTCGTGGGCGAGCACGACCTGTCCTTCAAGGGAGACTTCCCTTGCAACACGCACGGCGGTCAGTTGGGCTTCGGCCAAGCGGGCTTGGCCGGTGGTTTCTCACAGATCGCTGAAGCGCTGGCCCAGATCCAGGGACGGGCTGGCGACAGGCAGCTGCGATCCCACGACACGGCGTATGTCTCGGGGACAGGCGGGGTCATGAGCGAGCAGGCATCGCTGGTACTGGTCGGATGGTAGCGAAATGGCCGTGAGTACCGTACCGATTCCGGACCCGACGCCGACCTCGCTCCCTTTCTGGGAAGCGTTGAACCGAGATGAACTGCGCCTGCAGCGCTGTGACGCCTGCACGGCGTGGGTCTACTACCCCCGAAATCGATGCCCAGTCTGTGGATCGGCTCAGTTGTCCTGGTGCCGAGTTGATCCCCTGGGCACGGTGTACACCTTCACCGTCGCCCGAAAGCCAACCGCGCCGCCGTTCGCCGATGCGGTGCCACAGGTCATTTCGATCGTCGAGCTGGACATTGGGGTCAGGATGACGTGCACGCTTACCGACATCGAGCCGGATTCCGTCTACGCGGGATTGCCGGTGCGCGGAGTCTTCGACCACATTGCGAACTCGACTACGTTGCTGCGGTTCGCACCAAGAAGGCAGGAGCCCCAAGGAGTCCCCGATCGCGCGAACCGAGTCTTGGTGAGATGAGCGAAGGCGGCCGGGTTGTCGTCGTGACGGGGATAGGAGGGATGGGCTCGGCGATTGCGAAAAGGTTGGGGTCCGGCTCGATTGTCGTGCTGGCGGACATCGATACGGTCACTCTGAAGGCCACTGCAGACGACATGCGTGCTGACGGATATAACGTCGTTGAACAACTGACCGACGTGTCGGATGTCTCTGCCGTCTCCACTCTCGCCGAGACGGCAGCTGGGCTCGGTCGGATCGAGGTCTTGGTCCATACGGCCGGGCTCTCTCCCGTCCAAGCTTCCGTAGAAGACATCCTTCGAGTAGACCTGCTGGGCCCGGCTCTGATACTCGACGCCTTCGCTTCAGCGATGTCGAATGGTGGAGCGGGAGTCGTGATCGCGTCCATGGCGGGCACGATCGCCACGCTTGCTCCCGATCTTGAGCATCGGCTGGCGATCACTCCGACCGCGCACTTGCTCGACCTTCCCGAACTGGCGCCGGAGGTCATCGGAGACCCCGGAACGGCCTACGGGCTGGCCAAGCGGGCGAATCAGATCAGGGTCCGGGCGGCGTCCATGACCTGGGGTCGCCGGCGAGCCCGCGTCAACTCCATTTCTCCGGGAATCATCTCGACACCAATGGGCGCGGCCGAGCTCGACGGTCCGTTCGGCGACGTCATGCGAGACATGGTGGCTGCAAGTGGCACCGGCCGCCTGGGCACTCCTCATGACATCGCCGCCGCTGTTGACTTCTTGACCGGTCCGGAGTCCAGCTTCATTACGGGCACGGACCTGTTGGTCGACGGGGGAGTGGTCGCCTCCCTTCTCAGTGGAGGTCTGGGTTAGCGGGGCAGGCCGAGCGTTCAGCTGGATACGGCCCGATGGCGCCGCTCCTAGGCGGAGGGCTCCAAGACGACGTTCACTCTGACCTGACCCCGAGCGTCTCGCACGGCGGTGGCCTTTCCACGACGTTCGACGTCCTGAAGCCGGACGGAGACCGGGCCGTCCTGATCGACGAAGTTGCGCCACCATTTCTTGTGGTCCGGCAACTCGACTTTGATCGTCACTTCGTCGTCGTGCCTCTTGTACGCGACGGGCGTGGTGAATGTCCGTCCGGAACGTCGCCCCGTGTACGTAATCACCGTCAATCGATTCTCCACTAGCCGCCCCCAACGCGGTGAGAGCACCATTGGCCGGACCACTGAATTCACTGCGGCTGCGATGCGTTGGAAGGTACTCATGACAACCATCCTCACGTGAGTCGGGCCCAAGCAATTTGTGGCAAGAGTGGCTCAGGATACGTAACCTCATTGAGAGGGAAGGTGAGGCTTCGGAAGGACCTGAGGCCCGTCGACTCTCTTTTGTCTGCCTCGACTCCGCTACGGTCCCGCCGTAGTCTCGGCGGACAGACACACCGAGGGAGGGACAGGATGACCGTCATTGATGTCGACACCCATTGGGAGGTACACGACCTCACGCCTGAGAACCACCCGCTCGGACCGTGGCTCGATCAGATCCCCACGGGAATTGAGGCACTGTCGTGGGCCATCGCCGGTGACCTGCTGCGGGCGCTGCCCGATGCGCGTCGGCCTGATGGGCGCACCCTGCTCCCCGGCTTGGTGCGCCGAGCAGAGGAGAACGGAGGGCCGGTCATCCTGCACCCCCCGCACACCTCGAGCGTCACAGAGCGGATCGGCTGGATGGACCAGGTCGGGATCGACCATTGTCTGGTGAACCCAGGCTCCTACTGCCTCACCGGGATCGAATATGTCGTCGACGACCGGGCGCTGGGCGCAGCGCGCTGCAACGACTTCTTGGCCGAGCAGCTGGCTGACCATGCTGATCGTCTACACGGCGTGGCCGTCGTGGACCTCAGCGACCCCCCTGGCGCGGCTGCCGAGCTCGAGCGGGCCCGGGCCCGGGGGCATCGGGCATTCTTCCTCTACACCGTGAACGGCCGCCCGCCGGGCAACGTTCCACTTGGGCATCCGGACCTGGATCCGGTCTGGTCCGCGGCGACCGACCTTGGCATGCTCGCCTTCATCCACATCGGCCACACCGCAGCCGACTTCAGCGGCTGGGCCGACATCGGCTGGGACCGGGACGGCGGCGCCGGCGTCGGCGGACTGAGCCGGCTGGCCAACACGCAGCGAACCCACGTGGCGCAGAATCTCATCGTGTCCCTGCTCTTTGGCGGGGCGTTCGCCCGGCACCCGAACCTCACCGTGGTGCTGGAGGAGATGAAGATCGGCTGGCTTCCCTGGTTCGTGCGGGAGACCAGCCGACAAGCGTCGTACTCACTTATTGCCGACTGGCCTTGGGACCGCTCCGGCGAGGAGATGCTGCATCAGAACGTCAAGGTCACGCCCCTACCGGGACTGGGTGACATCGATGCCCTCGACGTGGTCGCGGCTCTGCCGGAGATGTGCGCCTTCTCCTCCGACTACCCGCACCACGAGGGCAACGTGGAGCCCATCACGCTCTACGGCGAGGGGCTGGACGAGCTCGATGCCGACGTGCGCCGGCGTTTCCTGGGTGGCAACGTCGTCGACTCCTTCGCCAAGACGGGAGACCCGCTCTTCTGACGACCGCGCATGAGTTAGCGCTGCATCGACTTGGTCTCGACGAACTCCTCGAGGCCGTAGCGGCCGCGCTCGCGACCCATGCCGGACTGCTTGTAGCCGCCGAAGGGGGCGCTCGGGTTGAAGGCCCCGCCGTTTATGTCGACCTGTCCGGTGCGCAGCCGCCGGGCCACCTTCTCGGCCCGGGCCGGATCGGCACTCCACACCGCGCCGGCCAAGCCGTACGGGGTGTCGTTGGCGATCTCGACGGCTTCATCCTCGGTGTCGTAAGGGATGATGGACAGAACGGGGCCGAAGATCTCCTCCTTGGCGATCGTCATGGTGGGGGTCACCTCCGAGAAGATGGTCGGCTGCACGAAGAAGCCCTTCTCCAGCCCGTCGGGGGCCTCGGCGCCGCCGGTGATCAGCTTGGCCCCCTCCTCAATTCCCTTGTTGATGTAGCCGCGCACCCGGTCGCGCTGTACCGAGGAGACGAGCGGACCGAGCAATTTCCCCTGCTCGAAGGGATCGCCGGGGGCGAAGCCGCCCACGGCGGCCAGAGCGAGCTGCTCCACTTCGGCCAGCTTGTCCCGGGGGACGAGCATGCGGGTGAGGGCGGAACAGGTCTGCCCGGAGTTCATGTAACAGCCGAACAGCCCGGCCGGTACGGCCTTCTCGAAGTCGGCGTCGTCCAGCAAAATGTTGGCCGACTTGCCGCCCAGCTCGAGCGAGACCCGCGTGATGCTCTGGGACGCCAGTTCCATGACGCGCTTTCCGGCCCGGGTCGAACCGGTGAACGACACCATGTCGACCTTGGGGTGGGTGACGATGGCCTCGCCCACTACCGACCCGACGCCGGTGACCAGGTTGAAGACGCCGGCAGGCAGCCCGACCTCGTCAATGACCTCGGCCAGGGCGAAGGCGTTGAGGGGAGCGACCTCACTCGGCTTGAGCACCACGGTGCAGCCGGCGGCCAGGGCCGGGGCGACCTTCAGCACGATCTGGAAGAGCGGGTAGTTCCACGGGGTGATGGCGCCGACGACACCCACGGGCTCGCGGACCACCAGCGAGTTCCCGATCTCTTCTTCCCAGGGGAAGGTCTCGGCTGCCTTGGCGGCGTCGGCGAAGGCACCCGCCGGGAGTCCGACCTGGACGCCACCCGAAAGGGTCATGGGCATGCCCACCTCGTGCGAGATGATGGTGGCGATCTCGTCGGTGCGCGCGGCCAGGGCCTCGCCGATGCGGACCAGCGTCTTGGCCCGCTCCTCGCGTGAGGTGGCCGACCAGGCCGGGAAGGCGGCTGCGGCGGCCTGGACTGCCCTGTCGACGTCCTCGACCGTGCCGTCGGGGATGGTGGCCATGACCTCCTCGGTGGTGGAGTCGATGACCTCGAGGGTGGCCGTGCCCGTCGAAGGGACCCAGCTCCCGTTGATGTACAGCTTGTCGCGAACCTCCATGATGCCCTCCCTTGCCGTGCCTACGGAAGTGACCCTACCTGGTCCGGGCCTGTCGCCTCTCCTGGCTCAGGCCTTCTTGCCCAGGAGGGGGTGGTCGCCCATCCCGACCGGCTGGAGGTGCTGGCCCAGGACGTCACCGAAGTGGTCGGCGACCTCCTGGGGTGTCCAGCCCCCTTCGCGCCACATGGTGGCGATCTGGCGCGGTGTCTGGAACAGCGTGTAGCCGAACCCGGTCCGGCCCAGCACCTGCCCGTTGACGTAGGAGGCGCCCTCGCTGGCCAAAAAGGCGATGAGGGGCGCGTTGAGCGCCGGATCCTGGTCGGCCGGGGGCTCGGCCCCGGCGTAGAGGTTCTCGGTCATGCGGGTGACACCGGCGGGGGCCACGGCGTTGACGGTGATCCCGTAGCGGCCCAATTCGAGGGCCCACACGAACGTCATCCCCATGATGGCCGCCTTGGCCGCCCCGTAGTTGGTCTGCCCGAAGTTGCCCCGCAGGCCGGCCGAGCTGGTGATGTTCACGATGCGCCCGTAGCCGGCCTCCTTCATGAGCGGGGCGGCATGGCGCACCGTGTTGAACGTGCCCTTCTGGTGCACCGCGATGACCGCGTCGTAGTCGGCCTCGTCCATCTTGACGATGGTGCGGTCCCGCACAATGCCGGCGTTGTTCACCAAAATGTCGACGGACCCGAACGAGTCGACCGCGGTGGCGATGATCCGCCCCGCCGCCTCGAAGTCGCTGACGGAGTCGTGGTTGGGCACGGCCGTGCCACCGCCGGACTCGATCTCCTGGCACACCGCGGTTGCCGGGTCCTCGCCCGTCCCCTCGCCGCCCAGGGACACGCCGACGTCGTTGACCACGACCCGTGCTCCCTCGGCGGCCAGGCACAAGGCGATGTCCCGTCCGATCCCGCGTCCCGCCCCGGTCACCACCGCAACCCTGTTCGAAAGAAGTCCCATCGCGTGAAGTTAGCCCGTGCGCTGACACCCTCGTCAGGGTCGTGGACGGGGGTACCATCGGGCTGGGAGCGGGGTCCCGCACCTGACGGGCGACGAGGGACGGCGGCACAGATGGCCAAATTCATGGAGAACGCGGGCGCCTGCGGGCACCGGCGCACCCGCTGATGGCCGACGGGCCGACGTCTGACGGGAAGATTGCCGCCCGGCTGGCCGAGCTCGGCCTCACCCTGCACGGACCGCATCCCCCCCACGACCCGCTGGACGCCGTGGTCATCTCCAATGGGACGGCCCGCACCTCGGGCCAGTTGCCGCGCATCGACGGGAAGCTGACCTGCCTGGGCCGGCTCGGCGACACGGTCACCGTCGAGGAGGGCAGGGAGGCCGCGGCCGTCTGCGCCCTCAATGCGCTGGCTGTCCTCAAAGCGGCGCTCGGATCGCTCGACCGGGTGGAGCGGGTCCTCACCGTGACCGGCTTCGTGTCGTCGGCCCCCGACTTCTTCGAGCAACCGGCCGTCGTCGACGGGGCGAGCCAGGTGCTGGCCGACGTCTTCGGGGAGGCCGGCCGCCACACCCGGTCGGCCATCGGGGTGGCGGCACTGCCCCGCAACGGCGCGGTCGAAATAGAGGTGACGGTCGCGCTGAGGAGTTGACCCTCAGGACTTGAACGCGGCCCGGACGGCCCGGCCACCGATCTTCGTGAGCTCCCAGTAGCCGTAGGTGCCCTGCTCGCGTAGCTCGGTTGCTGCGTTGACCAGGGCGCCGTAGGCGGCCACCGCGAAGGCGCCGCCGACCGAGATCCGGCTCACGCCCAACGCCGCCAATTCGGCCACGTTCGGCGCCCCCGGCGCCGCCAGCACGCTGACCGGGAGGTCCACCGCAGCCATGAGCTGGCGGAGCTCCCCGGGGTCGTCCAGCCGCGGTGCGAACAGTACGTCGGCCCCGGCGGCCTGGTACGCCTGCAGCCGGGCGATGGTGTCGGCCAGGTCCGGCCGCCCGTGGATGTAGTTCTCCGCTCGGGCGGTCAGGACGATCCGGGCCGGCCCGTCGTGGGCCGCCGCGGCCGCGGCCTCCACCCGCGCCGCGGCCAGTCCGATGTCGTAGATGGGGTCGTCTTCGTCGCCGCTGAAGTCCTCCACCGAGCACCCGGCCACGCCGCCGTCGACCGCGTCGGCGATGGTGCGCGCCACGCCCTCGGGATCGTCGGCGAAGCAGTTCTCCAGGTCGGCCGAGAGCGGGACTGCGGTGGCCGCCGCCAGTTCCGCCACGTGCGCCAGCACCTCGTCTCTCCCCATGGCACCGTCGAGCCGGCCCTTGGAGGTGGCGAAGCCACCGCTGGTGCTGGCCAGGGCCTCGAAGCCGAGCGACGCCAGCAGGACGGCGGACCCGACGTCCCAGGCGTTGGGCATGAGCAACGGTTCGCCGGGCCGGTGGAGGGCGAGGAACTGCGTGGCCAGTTCGGCCTGGGTGGTCTGGCTCTTTTGTTTCGTCACTGCGCCGGGAACTCCCAGTACTGGAACTCGCACATCATCGGGAGGATGTAGCGCAGGTAGAGCGAGTGGATCGTGAGCACCTTCTGATCGTCGGCGTGGAGGTCGATCAGGTCGAGCCGCTCGTCCGACGTGCCGAAGGCCTTGGCCCGGTCCGCGATGCCCTGCAGCTCCTCGAGCGATCCCACCGAGAACCCGAAGTGGTCCATGCGGGGGCACTGCATGGGGGCGTCTTCGGAAATGAGATAGATGAACTGGTCCCACTGGACGCAGCTGAGCACCAGCCGGCGCCGGTCCTCGGTCATTGTGGGCAGCTCGGTAAAGCCCAGGACCTGGTCGAAGAAGCGGCAGATGTCCGCCCGGCTCTCCTCGCCCAGCAGATCGGCCGGCAGCGACAGGGCGACGTGGTTGAACCGCGGGTGGCCCGACGGGTAGTAGGGATGGGCGGCGGTCGCGCTCATGTCCCGGTCACGCTCACGGTCACGGGATGCGCACCTCCGGCACCACCATGACCTTGCCGGCGATGCGACCGGTCGCCAAGGCTTCGAGGGCGTCCGAGACCCCGTCCAACGGCACGTCGTCGGGGGCGATGAACAGATCGTTGGGGAGCGCACCGGACGAGAGGAGACTGAGCGCCCGCTCGAACCCCCCGAGGTCGTACACGAACGACCCGCACACGTGCAGCTCGTTGAGGATCATGCGATTGGAGTCGAAGGTCGGGTGCTCGATGCCCGCCCCCACCATCACGAGCACTCCGCCGCGACGCAGCTGGCAGAAGCCGGCCTCGACGGCCTCCTTCTTTCCGGAGCACTCGAGCACGACGTGGACGGCCCGACCGGAGATCTTCTCGGGCTCCCTCGGCGTGAAGGTCTCGAGGTCGGACGGATCGATGACCTCGGTCGCCCCCACGTCGCGGGCCAGACGCTTGCGGCCTTCCGACGGCTCGACCACCGTGACGCTGTCGACACCCATGGCCCGCAGCGCGGCTACGGACAACGCGCCGATGGGCCCGGCGCCGATCACCATGGCTGTATCGCCCGGGGCGATGCCCGACCGGGTGATGCCGTGCACGGCCACCGCCAGCGGTTCGGCCAGGGCGGCATGGCGGGCCGAGAGCCCTTCCGGCAGGCGCAGGACCCCGGCGGCGCGGGCCAGGATGAACTCGGCGAAGGCACCGTCGCCGCCGTCGGTGATGAGGCTGCTGCGGTTCTCGCACTGGGACGGCTTGCCCTCTTGGCACCGCCGGCAGGTTCCGCATCTCGGCGAAGCGCCGCCGACGACCCGTTCGCCGACCGACCAGTCCTCGACGTCGTCGCCCACGGCGGCGATGGTCCCGGCCCACTCGTGCCCGGCCACCGCGCCGGGCTTGAATCCCCACCCGTCGCGCAGTTGGTGGATGTCGGAGCCGCAGATGCCGCAGTGGTCGACGCGCACCAGCACCTGTCCCGCGCCCGGCCGGGGCACGGGACGGTCCTCCACGGTGACCACGCCGGGCGACTGGTAGACGGCGGCGGACATTGCGAGGGGAAGCTCGGCCACGGACCGCAACGTTAGGCGTTGTCGTTCAGCCAGGCGAGGCCCCCGGCCAGGTGGCGCAGGAAGACCGTGCTCTCCCAGGCCTGGGGAAAGTGCCCGAGCGCGGTGTAGAACGTGCGACCCTTCGCGTCGCCGTGGCACCAGGCCAGGGGGAACCCGCTCTCGGGGACCCGGGCGCCGGGAGCGGAGAGGTCGACCTGCCGGTCGGCCAGCCGGAGCAGAACCCGCGCCCCGGGGTGCAGGGAGCGGAACAGGTAGATCTCGTCGCGCCACGCCCACGTCGGGCCCAAGTGCGCCGTGGCCGGGTGCTGCCGGTCGACGACGTCGATGGCGAACTCCTGCGTCCAGGGATGGCCGTCGAAGCGGGCGCCGATCAGCGAGCCGTACTCCGGCCAGCCGTAACAGGCATCGGTCGCCGAGTGTACGCCCAGGACACGGAGGTGACCGGCGTGCCACGACTCGACCACCGCCGCCCGCTGGGCCGGCGTGAAGGGAGTCTCCCCGATGGTGAAGAGGGCGAGGACGCCGTTGGCGCGCAGCTGGAGCGGCGAGAGGTCCCGCACATCGTCGACGACGACGGGGGAGAGGCCGGCATGCTCGGCCAGCTCCGCCAGGGCGGTGGTGGCCTGGCGGAGCACCCCGTGCACACCGGCCGGGCCGTCGGCGTAGGGCGCCACCTGGGTGACGATCAGCATCGGCTCGGGCATGGCTGTCACTCTAGAGAGTCCCTGATGGGATGGAGGAGTGCAGCTTCGCTCTCCTGCGTGACGAGCGGCGGTCAATCGCACCCTGCTCGAGTATCGAGCATGAGGAGTGATCCCGTGCCAACGAAGAGCGTCCCCACGACCGGCCGTGCCGATTTGCGCCCGGGTTCCCAGTCGAGGCGTACGCGCCCCGTTGATGCAATTCGGGATGGTACGAGAAATGGTACGACTCGAAAAACCATGCTCGCCCCAGGCGGCCGGCGCCGAGGGCGACAGGCGGCACCTCTAGGGTTGGTGCCGAGCCGACACAGATGCTGAAACGACACAGAGGAGGCGCGGCATGAGCACCGCAGGCCAGCAGGAGATCGCCGCCACACTGCAGCGGCTGGGTTCGGCCACGCTGGGCGAGGCGGGTGGCCTCGCCACGGACGGGCGCCTCAAGCCGGCATGGCCCGGTGCCGCCCTGGCCGCGCCGGCCTACCCGGTCCGCTGTACACCGGGCGACAACCTGGCCGTGCATGTCGCCGTCACCACCGCCCCCCCGGGCAGCGTCCTGGTGGTCGACGTCGGTCCCTTGCCCGACCGGGGCTACTGGGGCGAGGTGCTCACGACAGCCGCAGAGGCGGCCGGGCTCGCCGGCCTCGTCATCGACGGGGGCGTCCGTGATGTGGCGGCGCTGGAGGCACACCGCTTCCCGGTGTTCTCGTCCACCATCTCGCTCCCGGGCGCCCGCAAGGACCAGGCGGGCACGGTGGGCGCTCCGGTCACCGTCGGCGGTGTCCCGGTGGCCCGGGGTGACTGGGTGGTGGGCGACGTGGACGGCGTCACCGTGGTGCCGGTGCCGTCGCTGGACGCCGTATGCGAGGCGGGGGAGGCCCGGGAGGCCAAGGAGGCGGGGTTCTTCGCCGCGCTGCGGGGAGGGGCGACGACCGTGGAGCTCCTTGGCCTGAATGCGTCGCTGATCACCGTGGTCGAAGATTGAGGTCCTGATCGGACGACGCGGATGCGCCATTTCGCGGTGGCGCTTTGCGTGACGGAGATTGCTCGATATCCTCTCGACAGACCAGAAGCGCCTCGGAGTCACCCGGCGGCGTCTTCGTGCAAAGAGGGGAAGGCAACGTGGCGATTCGCCTGAGCGTCTTTTATCCGTCGACCGAAGGCGCAACCTTCGATCACGACTACTACCGGGACAAGCATGTGCCGCTGGCAGCGAAGACGTGGGGCCTGGACAGCTACGAGATCGACAAGGGTGTCGACGGTCCCTACGTGGCCGCGGTCCACTTTCGATTCGATTCGCAAGAAGCCCTGGCCGCGGCGCTGGCCAATGAACACACCGGGGACGTGCTGGCCGACGTCGCGAACTACACCACGATCGCGCCCGTACTCCAAACGAGCGAGATTGTCGGCTGACTGACGGAGACAACCGGCTGGACCGCGCCCGCACGTGCGACGCCACCGCGGGGGCGATACCGAGCTCTCCACCCGGCTGCACGCGCTCGCCGAAGGCCGGCCTAAAAGGGTCGCCGTGGCGGCGCTCGATCTGTCGAGCGCTCCGCACGTCAGGTTCTCCTTCATCGACGCCGAAGGGTCGACGCGTTTCGAAATCGGCTC
>Ga0182030_10014032_pt1 | contig 15875 bp, 8 predicted proteins | sample 812S3MmetaG_FD_121299 | JGI IMG/M metagenome (GOLD analysis project Ga0182030, IMG submission 121299) | Permafrost microbial communities from Stordalen Mire, Sweden - 812S3M metaG (Illumina Assembly) | ecosystem: Environmental > Terrestrial > Soil > Wetlands > Permafrost | place: Sweden...
GAGCGAGCCAACGGGGAACCCGAACATCGACCTAAACCGGCGCGCCAGGCCTCGACCCTACTGAGCGGCGGACGGAGGCGAGCCCTTCAATGGGCGCCTCCTCCGACCCGACACTCACCATAAAGGAGCGCAGTGAGCTCATCAATAGTTGGCGCCGAGATTGTAACCGGCTGAGAGGCTGCGCGTCCATAACCTGCCAAGGCTGCCATGGCATCGAGCCACTCGCCGCAAAGGTCAATAACGAAGTCAGCCTCCCTTGACGTAAAAGTCGCGATTGTGTGGGCACTTGGGTTCCTGAGCCGGTGCACAAGCTTTTGCTGTAAGGGCCGTACACGATCTGGGTCACAGAGCGTTAGCGGCAGATGCGCAGGACGAAGCCGGTGTGTCAGCAGTGTTGGCACCAGGACGAGCAAGTTTGTCAGATCCAATTTCGAACCAGGGTCTGGCAAACGAAAGGCATTATCCGTGCCGAAGAATTTGTTGTAATCCAGCACTGGGAGATTCGCGGGCGCCTTCCTGAAATCTATCCCGCAGTTAGCAGCGGCCAATACCTGTAGGATCGACTCCGGGAGGCTTGCAATTGCTCGCATTCGTGCTGTGGGTCCTTCCAGCTTCTTGACGCGATTAAGGTATGTGGACATGCTGAACAGGAGCAGATCGCGCACGTCAGGCTGGGTTGCGCGGAACGTGAGCGCATCAAGTTGCAGCCGCCCTTTGTCAGGCTGGACTGCGTCTCGAGCAACGACATCCGCCCAACGGGTCAATGTCTCGACCCAGACTTTTTCATGCTCTATCGGCATGTCTGGTTTCAGGAGCTTCTCACCTGCGCGGCGTATTCTCGGCCAATCAATTCCAAGAAGCCCCGCTTCATTCTCTGTGTGAAGAGAGACTAAGATTTCGATGAGGCCGCAGAACGCCAGCATATGCGGAGAGCTTGGGGCAACATTGGCAATAAGGGCTTTCGCGCGTTCATAGTCCCCTGTCGCCACAGCAGTAAGGCAATCGTCATACACTCGCCAGATATGCCTTCCAGTTCGGAGTATAACCCTGCTTAGAATGGCGCTTGAGCAAATGACTCTGCCTTGGGCTGTCCGCTTAATGAGAAACTCGGAAAGAAGATGGCCTGAAACATAATCCTGCTCAATTGGACGAAGTGCACCGAGGGCTAAGCGGCCGAGAATATCGTCCCAGTCGTAGCCCGGTTCTGCGAGCGTGTAGTCTAGGAATTGGACTAGACACTGGTCTAGTCGTCGAGCACATTGCTCCACGAGATCCGAATGTCCCTCCGTAGCCACATCAATCAGCGTCTGGTAGATCACGTCGGGACCCCCGCCGATTGCATAAAGTTTATTAGCAACAGAACTGTTCAATCCGCGCGAGACTGCTGCTTCGACGAAGTCCTCCCGCGTTAACGGTTTCATGATCGCACGATCATGGTTGTCGCCGTATGCAGAGTTTACGAAGGGCAGGTCCGAAGCCATCCTTCGCCTCATAGTGTCATAGCCGATTGGGGAAATGGCTAGCGTAGTGACCATCTTCGCGTGCTCGAGAGTTCGCAGGGCTGATAGCAGCGAGAGAAGGTGGTCATCGGCAATTCGGGCAAAGGAGTGGAAGCGCTCGATGACAAAGATCGGATACATACCTTTGTCGTGAGCTTCCTCCACCAGTATTTCCAGTGTCTCAGTCGGGTAGTCCCCTTCTTGGATTTCGAAGTCGCCCTGGGCCTGTTTCGCTACCTCGCGGCCAAATTTACGTACAAATTGAGCGGTGGACGGGACAGCGTCTGGCATGATCCGGACTACGGTCGGCCGGTGATTCCTGCAGCTGGGCGGAAGACGAAAATTATTGCTCGTCCAGGTGGCAACGGCTCTCGCTGTCTCAGTTTCATTACATCCATGAGGAACGACCAGCAGAAACGAGCGACCGGGTTCTGCGCTCCAAATTGTGGATGCTCGCTTCTCGAACCAGGTATAGTCTCGTCTCACGACCCCGCCCGCTGTTGACGAACCAGGCATTCCTGACGATTGCGAGGAGCACGAAAGCCTTCAGCAAATATAGGAACCTTGAACTGATATGTCGATGGTTTCGGCATTTCCAGAATCTTGAGTTCTATAAGAGATATAAGCCGCCTCTTCCAACGATCCCTATCATCGAGTTCCATCAGCATCTGATCGAGAACGAAGTGAAGGGGCGCCTGCTCGGCTACAAGCGAACTCGCGTTCGCGATCCGATACAAGAGAAGCCAAAGAAGGTCACGCTCCTTCGCACCCTGCAGCCCGAGCATATGCTCCAGCGGTTCGAGTACGTCATAGGGTTTGAAAGGCAACTGTCCTGACACGTCATTGACAAGTGAGGTCACGGCGCAGCGCACATCTGCGCGCGTTGCGGGCCCACTTCGAACGAGGAATGTCGTGGCCGCTCCGACTTGCCACATAAATTGAGGCATACCCGCACATAGTCGAACGGCATACTGGATAGCTGCCTCGTCGAACTGCACAAAAGGTTTTAAGCGAGAGGGAGCAACGATCTGACGGGCAAACTTAATATCTTCGATGCCCGAGAGGTCAATAGTAACGCAGCTTCCAAAAAACGCATTCTTATACTCTCTAGCGAACTCGTTAATATGATTGCTTCCGGACAACAATATACCGACATGCTCTGAAGTTTGTGTTACTTCTCGCAGACTCCGAAGAAACTGCTCAAGTTGAAGTCGCTTTGTACTATCCCCATGGTAAGCTAGGACTAAAGCTTCGGCTTCGTCGATCAGAAATATTACCCGCCGGACAGTACTGTCGAGCCACTCTATAAGACGCTCACCCAGCAGCATTATTGAGTCCGCCAGACTCTCCGGATCACGGCATTCTTCGATTGCCCGTCGGACCGCACCACGATCCTCACCAAGCCGCGATTGAAGTCTTTCACCGACCTCTCGGTTATGATCGGCGGCAGGGAACTTCCGCTTCGATAGAGTATAAGCGATCGCGTTGAATACAACCGAACCTACATCTTGCTTCGGATCTGTAAAGGCCGCCTGCCTCTCAGCAATTGAAAGGTAAACAGTGACCGCGTCAGATTGGCCGGGCTGCCGACAACGCCCGTGCAACGCATAAAGTAACGAGGTCTTTCCAATCCGCCGCATTCCGGTCAGGAGCACCGGGCTAGGTGTGCGCGCTGAAATCAAGTGCTCATGCAATCTCTCTAACTCATCGGTTCGGCCGATGAATGCTTCACCTCTAACGGGTGTGTTTCCGACGCCGGGATACAAATCGAGAAGAGTCTCGCTATCGATTGAATGCACCCCTAGCCCAGTCGGATCTTGGCGTTTGAGCGGACAGGCCGCGTCCTGGTTAACGAGATCTCCCATAAGGGTACGAGCACTCACTCTGAGTCTAAGACTGTCGTCGCGGGTTCCGGCTGCCTCGTTGGTCCAAGAGTCCCCAAGTCGGACCGTGAGCGTGTAGTCCCTCGGGATGTAAAGTGGTTGATCCGAAAGCAGTTTCCGCCGGCTTCCGTCCTCGAAAGCCACGTCGTCTTCCGGGAAAAGAGAGACTTCTAACTTCTCGGGCACCAACCCTCGCGGCTCAATCGCGATTGGTACTTCCAGCGCGGCAAGCCGCCCCTCATCGAAGCGGAGTACAAGACCTCGTTCTATGTCGACTCTGAGACAGGGATCGACTGCTTGTGCAGCGGACGGCAGCGAACGTACGAACATCTTGAATGGACCCGATTTTGCGGCGGCGCCGACCTGCTCAGCCACTAACTGGGTTACAGGAACAAGGTCAGGTCTTTCGGAGGCGAAGCCCCTAAGCTCGAGCAGTTGCTCGAGCTTAGATTTAATGCCCGGCTCATATCGCGAAGCGAGGCGAACGATATGCTCAAACAAGCTTCGCTCATGAAGAAAGCTAAGGAACGCGGCTCGCATTGCTCCCGGCTCAGGCATTTTAGTCGCCGCATCCCAAATCCTCTCCGCCACTTCTCCGCCAAGTGCGCCGGCGCAGAGATGCTCAACGACCCGCATAGTCCTACCCGACAGAGTTCCTGTATCTAGGCCCCGGAAGAAATCCACACGTCGGCCGAGTAGCGGAGCCCACGAGCCACCGGGTTCAGGCTGAATAGTTGCGCCGTCCACTGCACCTTGCTCGAGGAACAGCGCAGCAGCTAGAGTCTTGTAACCGAAATCGATCAACGTCCTTATCGGATATGATCTGTGCACCACTTGGCCAGTTGTGCCGAGCAGCCGGGCTGCTGTGCCCAGCGTCTCCGACGCATCCGCGAGAGCGCCACGCGAGATTGCGTCCATTGTTCGAGCAAATTCAGCGACGTCATCTAAGCGTCTCACTTCGTCGTCATTTGCGGCTGCCCGAAGCTCGCGACAGACCTCGGAAACCAGCTTCCACTCCTGACCTTCTAGGGCACTGGCAAGTTTCGGATCATATGAGCTGCAACCGACGGTGTCCTTCGCACTTTCCACAAGCGCTTGGTCCTGCTCCTCTATCTTCGGAGCAGGCTGAGTCTGAACGGATTCGCTGGGCTCAGTGGACGTTTGCGGCGGGCCTTCGCCGATCTCTTGTAGGAGTTGGAGGCAAGTGACAGGATCCGCGGATCTCACTACGCAGTCCAATGCCTCGATAATCCTGTCGAAAACTGAATTTACGGCCTCGTCAGACCCAATTGAATGCAGCGTTTCGGACTGCTCGCCAACAAAATGCATGAACCACATTGAGAGACTCACGAGGGCATGGCGAGCCTCTCGCGCGAATACCGGAGAAGACGCTACCCAAGTTTGCAGTTTCAGAGCCGCGTCGGCGATACACTCGGAAAACGTAGCAGAAGTTGTTGGAGCGACCCATCGGTCCGCACCTAAGTTCTCTTGAACAAAGCTGACGAAATTTTCGGCAAGCACAGGTAGGCTTGTCTCTACAGTACGGAACGCGCTTTCTGCAGTGAGCAGATGAATTCGCTCGCTCTCACGGCGATGCAACTCGGCGCTCCACCTTGCCTCGAGATCGTCTATGGACGCACGTTCATCCACTCCCGCCGTACCTGCGAGAAGGAGAAGTCGAACGAGAATGTCTCTTCTCTCCTGCGTTGCAGCCTTATTCGGCTCACGAGTGAGCTGGCTAGCACCTTCTAAGAGCTCCACTTCTAGGAGCTCACATTGCTCGTACGCTTCATCAATATCGAGATTACCCAGTGCGGCCTCTACCCCGGGTAAGATGCTCGACTGGCTAATCGCAAATTCGCCAAATTGCTCGCGCAGGGCTGCTATTCGGCGACGAGCGCCCTCTAACACAGGTCGCAGATCATTATCGATCAAACCTCTGAGCTCCTCTTTCAGATCCGCAGAGGCTTCTGCGTCGTCAAGCGCGGAAAAAGCCGCACGGTGTCGGCGCTTTGAGACGAGTTCATCGACTATGTCACGGATGGTGGGCGCCCGGCCCTTTCCTCTCCAAGCCAGAGCCGCCGCCGCGACAGTGAGTGTTCCAAGCTCCTCGTCAATATAGAAATTTGGCAGTGAGATATAGTTCTGCGCCCATACTGTGTCTTCGCTTCCCCATCTTCGAATCTCAATGGGCGTCGTATCGCCCACAAGTGTCGGAATTTCCGGAGCGGGGGACTGCCCGGAAAGCATCTTTGCTACTTCGCCCTCAAACCAGGGTAGCGAGCCGATGTCATCACCCCTCCGCAGTTGTCTCACGAGACTTGTTAGATCGCGTCGAACGGCAGTGTCATGTCCGCTCGGGCCAAACGAGGACTTCGACACTAGCTCGTCAAGCAACTGCCGTCCGTGTTGAAGATAGCGGTCCAGATGGATTTTGTGTCTAGCTTCCAACCGGTCCCCATGACCGGTCTCAGCACTCACCTCTGTGAAAATGCGTTCAGAAACATCTTGAGATCGGAGATGCTGAGCAAGTTCACTAGCCCGCTTCTTGTCAACCTGCTCTCCTCGGATTAGAGGCAGGAACAGCGTTTCTCTGGCCCGCTCACGAAGTCGTCTATAATGGCCCTTCAACGTACTGGGAGTTGACGCAAACTTTACCAGCTCGACCATAGCTTCGTTCAGTCGATGCCGAGGAGCAATTATGGACTTAAGGTCGGCTACACTAGAAAACAGTTGCAGATTGCTGGCGATGAGCTCGGTTATGTCCGCAGCCGTTCGTCCGACCAGGTCAATATCGCTCAACCCCGAGCTCGGATCGGTGATTAGCGCCATTGGTCCCAGATGCAAGATGTCGCGGAGTCGTTCTAATACAACTACGCGGCGCGCGCTAGGTTCACTGTCAAGTGCCGAAGATGCAGGATCGCAAAATCGCAGCAGCACCCTTCTGTTGGAGCAGTTATGTGCGGAGCAAATTTTCGCAGCGAAGTCGGCCGTGAAAGCGGCGGGGCTGCGATCAATGCCAAAACGCAGCAACACCGCGGCAGGAACAAGCCACGGTTTATCCTCCAGTATGCGTAGAAGGCATACTAGTTCATCCCGATCGAGTACACGGAGCCAGTTTTCGATTTCGCTCGTGGAGTGGCTCTGAGCCAGGAAGGCTTGCGCTGCGTCAGTAAACTGACGCCTCGCTTCGCGAGCCATGTTGAACTCGCAGCGCAAGGCAAAGAGATGTTCAAGGTCGGTCTTGGTCAATGCTCCCCGAATTTCATCTCTCCAGGCGACCAGCTCGGGTATTGACGCGTCGAAGTGAGCTGACAACTGGTGTAGTGCGTCAGCTTCCCGAAGGCTCGCTAAAATGCTGCTAACATCGGAGTTGTCGCTGACTTTTGGTTTTAGATGCTCAGGTATTCCGATAGCAGCGTAGGCTAGCGAGGTGAGTTCGTCTGCCATCCGAACACATGTATGACTCGCATCGGCAGCTGCGAGCGACGCTTGATGACCAGCAGCAAGAAGATTAATAGCCGCCTGAAAATCCGAATCGGACAGTTTCAGAACCGCGTGAATTCCCTCCTGGAAGGCCTCCGCCGTATGCTGTTCTATTTTCTGCCTCTCTTGGTCTTGATCAATGAAGGTAGAAATCACCTGGCTTACGGCCGAAGAAACCATTAATTCTGGGATTGGGCTCACATTACCTAGATCTGGGTGTTTTAGCCTCGGCAACGTCGATGCCGGGGCGAGCGCTTGAGATGCGGTCAAATCGTCGGCTGTTTCGGCGGCTTCGGTGGTGTCATGGGGCGATGCGTGTTTATCGACCGCAAGCAACAAATGCTGGAAGGGAATGCAGCCCAGCCGGGAAGCCGTGGTAAACAGCTGGAGCGCTTCAACCTCCGGGAGCAAGGCCCCGAATGCGTAGAGCGCGCGAGCAACATCTAGGGAATGCATCGGGAGCGGAGGCGCGTTGCCGCTTAAGACAGCATCCTCAAGGACGGGCCCAGTTATAAAGTTTCCTCGACCTAAATCTGCTCTCTCAATGCCAATATGCTCAATCCACCTGACTAACGGCTCGAAAGCTGGGTCTTCACAATATCCGAGCCAGAGAAGTTCTGGCAGGCTTTTGTTTACTCCCAAGACTCCGACACGGACCCCAACACGGCCTAAACGTGAGACCCTTTCTTCAACGCTAATCTCCAGCTCGTGAAGGCGCTCTCGCGTTCTTGGCTCGTTGCATACAACCATCGCCATGACGCGGTCGCGCTCAGCCTGGTCTGGCGGCAGCTTCCACTGTAGATCGCGGGCGACTTTCTTGAGCAGCAACTTTAGTGCCCGGCGGATCGACTGGGCAGGGCAATTCCATACTGTTGGTCCGATCCGGAAAAAGACCTTCTCAAGGAATTCCGGGTCAATTAGCGTAGAAGGCAAAGGCCCTTCGCGATTGAGTGGCCAACAGGCGGTCAGTGGCACAAACTCAGCATGCTCTGTTGCTTGGATGCGGGATAGGTCGGTTTTGGCGCGCATCTTGACCACCAAGGCCCATACATCGAATAAATCGTCGCGACTATGCGTTCTGAGCTGCGGACGGCATTGTCACGTTCGGCGAGTATAACCGATTTCGAGGTCGTTTTGGGTCTCTGGGCGCCGGCGTAATGGCTTGAATTTCATTCACGGACGGTGGGCGGCAAACCGGCATCCGGCGAAACGCATTAACAAAGCTTTGCCGTTTCTCCGATTCACACCGGATCCGAAATGCATCGGCAATTTTCCAGATTCGGCCCATTTTTTAAATTTCAGAAGTTTTAACAAAACAACGGCTCCCCTAGGTTCTTAACGAGAATCTCCGGAGGCGCTATGCGGCTTAGCGAGGCGTGTTGCTTCCCAGATTGGCCGATTGGGAATCATATGGCAAGCGGGCCGGGGCGCTGCGAACTGCGATCCGATTCAGTGGGCGCCCACGCGGATTGGCCTGGCATGGCGCCTCGCCGCGTCATCAGTAGGGGTCTCGCTGGGGACCTCGTGCGGAAGATCACCGATCCGGAGTTTGGAGCCGATGGCAAAGCGAGGAAGGTGGCAAAAGTTTTTTCCCAGCCTGCTTCAATCCGCGAGCATTTCTGCGTTTCCTGGCAAAGCGCACAGTAAAATTGCCGACCCTCTCCCGTTTGCACTGCGCCTAAATCGAATCACTACCCTTTTCACTTGACGCAGTTCGCCGTCCAGCATGAACTCAAGTCAAGTTGCCAATTTATCGAAAATAGTTTGGGGATGACACCGAAAGCCGCAAATCGCATAGCGCAGAGCCTGGTAAGGTGCAGCCTGGATTTGAATTGAGCTGATTCTCGAGAAAATGGTAATTAGATGCCGCCAGTATTATCCGGTCTTGTATCCGGCGATGCTTTGAAGGCCGTTTATGCCCGCAAATCGAAGCCGGTTGATGAGAAGACGATATCTGCCACGAGCGAGGACGCTCTGGCTTTAAAACTTGCGGGTGAAGAGGCTGAAGGTTGGCGTATCGTTCGAAAAAGCAAGAGATCGGTGCGCTTAGCGAAAGATAAACCGGTAGACCGCCAGCTTGAGGATGACATCTGGTCACTCCTATACCAGATGGGTTTCAAAGAACTGAATTTTGACCGCAATTTCTCTATCCAGATCGGTGAAAATACCCCAAAACGGCAACTCGACGTTTTTGCCAAGGATGACGAGACGGTATTCATTGTCGAGTGCACACATTCGCAAGAAAGAGGCTCCAAGTCAGTCAAGGGACTTCTTGACAAACTCGGAAACATTCGCGAAGAAGTTTACAAGGTTGTTCGCGGTCATTATGGCCGAGATTGTAAGCTTAAAATAAAATTTGCCATCGCCACGCGTAATATTGATTGGCGAGCCGCCGATAAGGCACGTGCCTTGAATGCAGGTATACCGATAATAACCGACGATGATATTTTGTACTTCAATGGTCTAACTAAAATTTTAAAGAACGCAGCTCGTTATCAGTTTCTAGGACGGTACTTCGAGGGCGAGAAAGTCGAAGGCTTAAGATGCAAAGTGCCTGCAACCCGTGGCCGGGTGGGTAAGAAAATCTTTTACAATTTCCTAATATCTCCACACGATCTGCTCCGCATCGTTTTCATTAGTCACAAAGCTAAAACTTCTAACGATGATCTAGATACTTACCAACGAATGGTGAAGCCGGCGCGCTTGGCTGCGATAGGTCGCTATATCGACGAAGGGGGCACATTCCCCACGAACATTGTCATAAACTTCAAGCGCGAACATCTGCCATTCGACATTAAGGAGCCTTTTGGCGAAACGGCCACAGGCACGCTTAGTTTGCCCGGCCAGTACGGATCTGCCTGGGTCATTGACGGCCAACATCGGTTGTACGGGTATGCCTATTCGCGTCGCGCGGCCGAAGATGACCGCTCAGTTATTTCAGTCCTCGCCTACGAAAACTTACCAGTCCGAGAAGAGATCGGACTCTTCGTCGATATCAACACGCAGCAAGTCAAGGTGTCACGCCGTCTCGTTGATGAGATAGTCTCCAGCCTAAATATCGATGATCCGGATCCGAAGAAGCGTCTCGATGCGCTTTGTGCCCTCGTGGCTCTAAGGCTAGATAGTTATCAAACATCGCCGATCAAAGAACGCATACTGACCATTGCAGACGACAAGAGCCACATTCGCTGCCTGACACTTCCGTCACTCGCTGATGGTATCGCCGAAAATAATCTTCTTGGCAAGCTGCACAAAGGCGCAAGAGGTAGCCCAGCGATGATGTCAGCCGGACCGCTGGGGGAGCCGACGGTCGACGCTAAGCTCACCATGAATAAGGCCACCGAGGCTCTTTCGCGATACTATTCGCTTTTCGCCGATAAGCTTGAAAGTCACTGGAATCTAGGCGACAGCAAAGGTGGATATCTTTGCACAAACTTGGGAATTCGTGCGCTGACCCAGCTTTTCCGAAGACTAATAGGTTTCATCGAGCGCAACAATGGCGTCCTAGCGTCAACGCTCGACCCCGAAGATCTTGTCGAACGCATAGAACCTTATATCGATCCGGTAATTGAATATTTTAAAATAGCAGACGCAAATGATATTGCGCGCTTTCGTAATCGAGGAAGTTCGCTGCAAAGCGTAGACCAGAACTGCCTGCATATGATGGCGATTATTCACGAAGCCAAAAGCGAATATGACCCACCTGAATTGCGAGCTTGGATGGCTAATCAGGACGCTGAAGGCACTAAGGAGGCAGGACAGCTAATTAATGATATCGCCAGAATTCTTTTCAATGATGTTCTTACTACATTGAAGGAGAAATACGGTAGCCAAAGTGATGATTGGTGGTACAAGGGCGTACCAAAAACCGTGCTTAATGAGTGTGACAAACAATTCAACGATAGTAATTTCGAACGCCCGCGATGGACATACCTTTACTTGGTTAATTATGCTGAAATTGTCCTTTACGACGACAATTGGGACCTATTTAGTGAGTACTACAATTTCTATGGTAAGGGCAAGAAAGTTGACCTTGTGCGTTGGATTTCGAAACTGAATAAGGCGCGCCAGATCACACATCACGCAGAAAAAGGCCCTCTGTCTCGCGATCAAGTCGAGTTCGTGCGATGTGTTCACGCGTTGGTAAAGGAGCATATCGAGCATCGGGTCCCGGTGATTCCCAACCACCGCTATCTGCCCGACTAGCATTCACGCGACGCACAAGCATCCCAAGGTCATGCAATGGCCCGACCGGCTCGGGCTGCTGTTGAGCCGTTGATCGAGCGCCCCAGACCAGAGCCACCGCCGAGGGCTACACGCAGGAGGTCATCAATCCGGTTGCAGCGGCGAAGCTCAAGGAAGTGCCCGGCTTGATCAGTCGTCCGCCACGGCGCCGGTGAAACAATGCCCGATAATAGCGCGCCAATCAAATGCGGGGAAGATAGCCAATACCGGAGTTATTGTCCGGTAGTTGCTGGGATGCGCTTTTGGTTGCGCATTTTCCGTTTCGAGGCTCGCGCTGACGCGCTTCGGGCGGCCTCTTTGCATCTATGAGGAATTCCACACCTATGCCTTCGCTGTAACAGCAAATCTCGTTGACCCGTAGGGACTGGTTGCCGATCGTTCTCCCGCATGTTGCGGGAGTGACAAATGGAAATCCAGAAAATCCGCCTTTCGGAGATTTCTTTAGATGAGCGCAATCCCAGGATTGCCCACATCCGCGAGGGACGAGCCCAGGGCGTAACCGACCAATCCTTGATCAGAATGGCCCTTGGCTCCAGTGCCCCGGAGGATGAAGAACGGGGAGCAGCTACAACGTATTCGAGCCTCAAGGCTGCAATTAGGGTGAGCAAACGTCTCATCAACCCGATAATAGTTACTAAAAAACCAGATGGCGGTTATTTGGTAATTGAGGGTAACACTCGCGTAGCCATTTACGAGGAACTCAAAGACGAGGATCCGGAGGGTCCTTGGGATACTATCCCGGCTGTCGTTCAGCAAGACATTACCGAAGGTGAAGAGCACGCAATACGCCTACAGGCGCACCTTGTCGGGCCTCGCCCATGGCGACCCTATGCCAAAGCCAAATACCTTCACGACCTGTATCATGGCCATCAGCTCTCCGTATCAGAGATCCAAGACTACTGCGGCGGACCGGGTCGCCGTCGCGAAATCGAAGACTACATTAAAGCGTACCAGGATATGCAGGAAACCTATGTGAAAATTGCACAGGAAGAAAACGCGCCGGTTGATTTTCGAAAGTTCAGTGCATTTGTCGAGATTCAATCGAAGAAAGCTGCATTGGCGCGAGCCAATTATACTATGAACGATTTTGCCAAATGGGTATTCGACAACAAGTTCCCTCGGCTTGAAGATGTAAGGCAGCTTCCGCGGATATTAGCTAATCAGCAAGCCAAGAGCCAGTTTATGCTTCATAACGCTCGAGAAGCGCTGAAAGTGCTGGACCAGCCGAACCAAAACTCGGTTCTCGGAGGTGCTTCTCTGGAGCAGTTGGCTCAGGCGCTTACCGGTAAAATAATGCAACTCAATTGGCTCGAAGTCCAAGCTCTTAGGGAGGGCCGTGACGAGGCCCCCGTGCAGGCATTGCTTCGCTGCATGGAGGAATTGAAAACTTTATCGAACTATTTTGAGCAACCTGAGGATGGCTGAAAGTACTCTTCACCAGCAGCTTGTCAAAGGGTTGGCCCAGTTAGTCCAATCTAGCAGGCTGGGGCCGTGGTTTTTGTTGCTAGACTCCAGAGACTTTTCGCATGGGCACGCCGGTGTGCCTCCGAGCTTAGAAGACGTCAGGCCCGACCTATACGCTGTGGAAATTGAGTCCCGGCACGTTGTTATCGGCGAGGCCAAGACACCCTTGGACCTGGAGAACATGCACACCGAAAAGCAATTAGAAATTTATTTTCAACACATCTCTAAGCAGGCGTCTGGTCATATCGAGTTGGCTGTTTCGCTCTCGTGCGCAGGAGCTGCGCACGCGCTCTGTCGCGCGGCACGCCACCGCACCTCAACAAATGTTCCCTTCCGTGTATCTGGATGGTTATTTGGGCCGGGCGGCATGTCCTTTCATGAGGCATGGAATGGGTGAAGACTACACGTTTCATATGGCGAAAGAGCCCAACTTAAACCCGAAGCGAGCTGCCTTCCCATTCCAGCAGGAAGCTGTCGATTTCGTAACCGGCCGAACGTATTCAGCAGTGTTCCATGAACAAGGGCTCGGAAAGACGAAGATCGCAATAGACGCTATGCTAACATGGCTGCGCCGCAAGGAAGTTGACACAGTTTTGATCGTCACAAAAAAGGGCTTAATAGCAAACTGGCAGCGAGAATTACTGGATCATACGTTCTTTCGAGCCTCAGTACTGAGTGACGACTCTCGGGCTAATTATTACGTTTTCACAACGCCATCTAGAGTCGTTTTGGCGCACTTCGAGGTGGCAAAGAAGGAAGAGAAGCGGCTAGCGATATGGGCGAAGAGTAGAAACGTAGCAATAATTTTGGACGAATCTGCCAAAATTAAAAACCCCGACTCTGCCCTTACGCGAACTTACTTCCGGATTGCAGGATTATTCAAAAAGAGGGTGATTATGACCGGGACCCCGGTTGCAAACCGTCCTTTCGATGTTTGGGCGCAGATCTTTTTCCTGGACCAAGGCAAAACCCTCGGTACAGACTTTGTAGATTTCAAGCGAAGAACAGACCTGACGTCTGACCTGCGGCATGATGACCAGCTATTTAGGCGCTACTGTGAAGATCTTGAATCCGTTCAACGGAAGCTGAATACCATTTCCGTGAGAGAGACAAAAAACGGCGGGATAATTTCACTTCCAGACAAGGAGTTCATCCAGCTAACTTGCAATTGGGAGCCGCATCAAAGGGACCTGTACTTTCAAGTAAGAGATGAAATGCGAGCTGTGATCCAACGAGACGGACAACTTGTAGAGGAATCCCAAGATGAAATTCTAAAAAGACTTCTTAGGCTTTTGCAGATTGCCTCGCATCCTGGTGCTGTTGATGAAAACTACACTGCTGAACCAGGCAAATACAAAGATCTATATGACTTAATAACTGATATAACGAACAGAGACGAAAAGGTTATCGTATTCACCCAATTCACTTTCGTCGCCGCTTGGTTACGTAAAAACTTATCCGCTTTTGGATCATTGTTACTTACTGGCAAGATGAGCATGCAAGACCGCAATAATTCGGTCAATTGGTTCCTGTCGAATGCCGGGGACCGGGTGCTGGTGGCAACAGTAGGAGCGGCCAAAGAGGGTCTCACCCTGACTGTCGCTAACCATGTCATCTTTTACGACCGCTCATACAGCTTGGACGATTACCTCCAAGCCCAAGATCGCATACACCGGGTCTCTCAAGTGAAAAAGTGCTATGTTTATAACCTGATAATGCGAGACTCTATAGATGAATGGATTGAGGCTCTTATTGATCAGAAACGTCTCGCAGCCCAGCTGACCCAAGGCGACATCACGGCGGACGAATATAAGGCGAAGGCAGATTTCTCCTTTGCTGATATCTTGGACGATATTCTAGGAAATTGAGAGATGGAAACGCTCAAGGACGTAATTACCCTCAGAGGCAAAGAGATAGAAGTCGAAGTCGAATACGTGGATCAGTCCAAACTCAAATTTTATACGGAGAATCCACGAGTATATTCGTTGGTGTGGAAAAACGATGGAACGGAACCTACACAGCAGGAAATCCAAGATGCGTTGGTAAAGCTCGAACATGTGCGAGAAACACTTGTACCATCAATCAAATTAAACGGTGGCTTGATAGAGCCACTGCTTGTGAAGGATAACGTTGTCTTAGAAGGAAATAGCCGGCTGGCCGCCTACCGATTGCTGGTGCAGGTGGACCCCAAAAAATGGGAAAGGGTCCGCGTCAGGCGTCTTCCGGAATCTATTCGGGAAAGTCAGATATTCTCGCTTCTAGGCGAATACCACATAATCGGGAAGAAGGATTGGCAGCCGTACGAACAGGCTGGTTATCTGTATCGACAGCATAAAAAGCACGGTCTAACCGTTGAGGAGCTACAAAAACAAGTTGGGCTTGGGAAGGCAAAAATCACCCATTTGATCGATGTCTACCAATACATGATTGATATTGACGATCGTAGTCCATCGCAGTGGAGTTATTATGACGAACTTCTAAAGGGGAGACGATTCGATAAAGTTGTCGAGAAATACCCAGACTTCCGTGATGTCATTGTCGAAAAGATTCAGTCTGGTGAGATCGAACGAGCAGTAGACATTCGTGATAAACTGCCATTAATTACTAAAATTGGTGGTAACACCCTCAAGAAATTCGTGGCTGGCTCGCTATCTTTTGAAGAAGCGGTTCACGATGCCAAACTTAGAGGGGCTGGCGACCATATCTACAAGCGACTTAATGAATTTCGCCAATGGTTGGCGGACGGACAGCTGGAGGAAGAGGTCGAGAGCGCCTTAGAACACCAGAAGCAGACATTTCGGTTCGAAATCGACCGTATTGAACGCCTATTAAGGGCCCTGGCCAAGAAAATAGAACCCAAGCAGCGCGCTTAACGGGGACCAAAAATTGGTTTGCGGACAGCACACAAGATGTGGAACAGCCGCTCCCCGCCGCCAGATCCGCTCGACGCGCTCAAGAAGCTCCGCCAATTTCGCGGCTGACACCGAGGATGACCTCCGAATCGAACAAGCTAGTTCGGGATAAGATGTTGTTCGAGGTGCGGAAAATCGAGAAAACGTCCAAGAAATTGAAGGAATTGTTAGAAAAGACGAAGGCTAGAATCGATTGAGGTTCTCACGGAGTCCTACTCCTAACGGCCCCTCGGCTGGCCGGGGCCGAAAAACTCTGTTGAACACCCTCCGGAGAGGATCGACTTTTCTTCCAAAATTGTGTATTCCGCACTTAGCTACTGGCGAATCGGCATCCGTTCAATGCAGATTGGTCCATTGCTGATGGTGGGGTGCAGTGTCCGAGGTCA
>Ga0182030_10014033_pt1 | contig 15874 bp, 15 predicted proteins | sample 812S3MmetaG_FD_121299 | JGI IMG/M metagenome (GOLD analysis project Ga0182030, IMG submission 121299) | Permafrost microbial communities from Stordalen Mire, Sweden - 812S3M metaG (Illumina Assembly) | ecosystem: Environmental > Terrestrial > Soil > Wetlands > Permafrost | place: Sweden...
ACTCCAAGCCTGTTTCCAACTCTGAACGTCACCCTCCCTGATCTGGGCAGCCGCGGAGTAGCATTCCCCGATCTCGGAACCCTCGAAGGCGTGCTTGGACAGGGTGACCAGGAAGGCGAGGTCAGTGAAAGGGTCGTTGAAGTAGAGGGGCTTCCTTGCGCTTGGCTGTTCGCCGTTCTGCTTGGCCGGCGCTGGGTTGCCCGCGCGATTCACCTGGTCTTGGTCGGCGTTGGATTGAGGAATCATTTCAGTTCCTTCGATGTCAGATTGCCACCCAAGGCGACTTCGCGCTCGTAGAGCTGCGGCAAGAAATTCTCCAGCGAGAAGCACCTGCGGCCGTCAGCGAGAGTCTTGAATCCAGACTTCGCCGAGGAAACTGGCTTGAGCTCCCACGGAAGCGAAAGCGGCACGAGCAGGACTGTGCTCATCGGACGGGCATTCGCATGCGACATTCAATTACGATACACTTATGTATCGTAATTGGCAACATCGGACGGACTCAATGCCTATGGCTATCAGAGGCATTGGTTGCGTTGAGGCACTATGACGGAACAGGATGCCAAATCAAGCAAGAAGACTCGTCCACTGAATGCCGTCTGTCCGACGGGGCACTAGAGTGGAATCTTAGCTTCTATGCATATGAACTTTCATCGTTTGCACTCAGGTTCCCAGCAAGTGATTGGTCTGAACAAGTGGCATATCTAAAGAAAACATTCGGGAATGAACCAACAGACACTGACAGAAGGAATTCAAGCGACACGCTGTCATGGAAAAGCGCATCATCAGTTCCCTGTTTACTTGCTCCAGAAAAGAAATGTACCGTCGAGACATTCATCCTCAGCAGAACAAAGGGCGAACCTGAGGCACAGGCGAATTATCTATATGCGCCGGTTCTGAATGAGCAAATTAAAGCGAAAGCAGCGCGTTACCCACAGCGGTAAGAACCGATGAGTCGGAGGCCGATAGCTGCCTAAACGGAACCTGCTCCCCCAACTCACAAACTAGAAAACACGATAGTTGATTCCAACAGTTCCCTTGAATTTCTGTGTTGACGGCAGCATGTGTTGCCAAACTTTTCAGTAGGTGGTTCACAAACCCCCATTCCCGGCCCCCGATTTTCGGGGGCTTTTGCGGTCATTCCGCCGCCGAGCGGGTGGTTCACATGGTTTAGTCAGTGAGCCGAAACAGCGTCGATGCTCCCACACCGCTAGGGTGCATAATCAAGAATTTCAATGCAGTCTAGCTTGTCATCCCAACCAAATTTGATGTTGTCCAGTGGAAGGGATTTTGTTCTATCCCAGCCGTCACCCCTAATCTTCACAAAAAACTCGTTGCATTCGAGAAGATGGACATACACTCCGGCCAGCGTCCTTGCACCCATCATTTCCGCTTTGCGGCCAGTGTTCATCTGAACCCACATGACATGTCTTCCTACCCACTTGGTCAATTCGCGGCATTTCTGCTGCGAGTCCGATTCATAAGGGGTAACCTTCGTTTTCCCGATTGAATGAAGGGCGTTATGCTCTCTGATGGTCTTCCACGCCCTGAGCAGATTCTCGGGGTACATTGACTCATCGTTATCGACGAGTTTCGCACAATTCTGGCAAAGCCAAATGCCGTTGATTGCCGATGAGCGTTGCTCAGGGGTCAGCACTTCGCTATAGCGAGGACCGCCGGGTGAAGCTGCGGTAATGTGCGCGGCCACGCCGATGTTTAGAGCCTTTGTCGGGTCGTCTTGCGGGCCTCCTGTCGTGCTTTCACAGGCCGGATTAGAACAGATGAGGTTGGCTCTGTGAGCAACAACGCGCTTCACTTCTTCCGGGAAGTCATCTCGCATAATTCAACGCTTCCTCTTTGGAATGTGGGATGCCGGGACTTCTTCGCTGTACGTCGAGTAATCGACCGTTAATTCCTCACCCAAAGCGATGTCCCGCTTGGCGACAAAATTCAAGTGCTCGTCGCAAAGCACATTCGGGGACTTTGACTCGTTCAGGTACCATGCCGGAGTCAGCTTATTGAAAGAAGTCGGACATCCCCATTGGCCACCTTTGAGCACTGCGAAATCTTCATATAGTCTTCGAATTTCCCTCGGCATACGCCCAAGCATTCCGGCGTCAATCCAACGCATTTCGTCGATGTCGCCCTTAAACAGTTTCGTGCCGTTCGGAATTCGCTTGATTGCGAAGACTCCAATTCCATGGGTACGCGAAGGGCGTAGCCGCGTGAATACGCCCTCGTGCGGCAAAGAATAATCATCATCGCGCCAGCGTATCGCCAATGCTCTTCCGAGTCCGTCAAGGTCGGGAAAGGCCGTAGCTTCATCAACGCCACAAATCTGAAGTTCCTTTCTGAGCCTAAGAGTGTAAGAACTGGGTATGGTGAACTTTACCAATCGGCTCTGAGGCCATACAGCCTGCTCTTCGAGACCAGCCGGGTTCGCTCCGTGAATTGTGAAACATGAACGTTGAGTGCTGATGCGCTGGGCTATGTGTCCCGGATAAATTGCTATTGGATTCTGCGAAAGTCTCGACTTCGGTTTGAAACGAGGGTGAAGCCAAGTTCTGAGTCTTCTCTTGTCATCAGCGAGTGCTCCAGATGCGCTTGGAGAGATTACCACATCCTTTTTCAATGTCCTTCTATTCAGCCAGAACGGATCGAGCATCCACACTGCTGCATCAGTGAGCCCAGTAGAGTCACGCACAGCGAAGAACAACGCGATAAGCGCACCATCCGTCCAGTCCAGCAGACGAGTTGGAGCCCCGTGGTGTTGCATTAAAAAATACCAATCCCAGTCGCCGCTCGGCACACTCTCGCAAAAGGCAGGGCCGCGTTGAGCAAATTCTTCCCGAATCTCGTCCTCGGTATCTCTGGTCTGGTCACACTCGCGATAGAACTTCGGAACAAGAGACCACTCTGCATTTCCTTGTCCACGAAACCAAGGACCAACAACATTCTCATCCGCGGGGAGCCATTTCTCGTTAATGGCTTTCACCTGTCCGAGAAAGCTGGTGACATCCTCGACTTGGTTCTGTGCCGAAACAGCCTGCTGCTTGCGCTGAATGCTCATGTTGATGCGAGACTCCCTTCAGACATCATCTGCCGCCCTTCTTAGAATTGCAGTGTCGGCAAAGGATTTGTGCGTTCTTGAGTGCGGTCTGCCCTCCCTTAATCCATGCCAAAACATGGTCGATTGTGACATCTTCCCACCCAAGGGCTTTCTTCGGGGTTGGGCAATTCTTGCCAGCGCAAAAGTGCTGCTCTTCCCGGTTCCAGATAATCCGACGCTGTTCCGATGAAAAGAGCCGCTTGGTGTCTTTCCTCTCAAACAACGGAAACAGCATCGGCTCAAGGACTTCTGCCCGGCGCTTTCTGGTTGCAGCACTATCGGTGTCGCCTTGCACTGTCAACAGATAGTCAGCGAACATTCTCTGATTCGCTTTAGCTGGCTGTGCCTTGCGAAGCTGGTCACGAAGTTCATCCACACCGGCTCCGAGTTTTCTAAGCATCGCCATTGCAGCCTCATTGCGTTTACGGTCTCCGAGTACCAGCTTTTCTTTCCTCATGTTCCAAACAATCATGAACAGGCTGTAAAACTCGGCAGTGTTGTGGAATCGAGTCGTCTTGAAAAAGTCGCCCTTCTTGTCCTTGCCAAACATCTTCTTCGTCGCATTGAACGTAGATATGAACTCCTTCGAAATTCTCGTCAGTGTATTCCCGTTGATTTTCTCGCCCCCTATTGCCTTGTCGATTGCAATTTTCTTGTTTATTACCCCGGCACTCTCAATCGAGAGCAGAAGTTCGGAGAAAAGTTCCGTTCCCTTCATCCTCTCCAACTGAGAACGAGACAGTATCTTCTGCCCGAGCAAATACGGCTGGTACTTCCTCACGAGGATTTCTGCCTTCTTTAATAAGGTGCTCGTGTTGTATTTCGCGTTCCGCTTCTCGCCGGATGTCAGCGATTTGCCTGTCGAGTTTATCTTTACGAACAAGTCGATAATCTCCGACAGTTCACCTGTTACCTGCACCACGGGAAGCTTGTAAGTCATCAGAGCCGAGCATATCTCGGGTCTGCTTTTTGAAAAGTCTTTCCAACTCCACCACTTCAGTCCGTCGCCGAGGTCAATCTTGGCGTTGAACCAATGCTGTTTGAATCGCCCCTCCGCCAAAAACATCAAGATGGTTTCAATGCGCTGTTTGCCGTCAATTACGTCATAGATTACCGAGCCATCTTCATGTCTCTCGTAGAGGAATATGCTCGGCACTGGGCAGTGCTCTACAAGCGTTTGGACTAAACGCCTCCTATCAGTCCACCCCCATACAGATTTCCTTTGAAATCCGGGCTCAAGGTTAAGCTGCCCTGCTTTGAACATCAGAACGAGTTCATTGACAGTGCGAGTATCGAACGTGCTTTGGAGTTTGGGCAACCGTTCAACAACTAGAGCAGTACCGGCCATGAGTCCTCCAGTGTCCGCAAGGAGTGGATTGAGGTTAGGACTAATTTTATCAAGCTGTTAACGCCTCAGGTCGATTTGGCGACCGAACCGTGAACGTCGAAGAGGGAAGTTGCCCTTCATCATCCTCGGTCTTCAGGCATCCGCTCCGGCACCCGTCGAAACACCCGGTTGAAAATCTCGTAGGCGAGGTCTACCGACTCCTCCATGGCGTTGCCGGTGGGCACCACGCGGACATTTACCTGCCGCTCCCGAGCCAGCCGAATCGCGGCGATGAGGCACGCGCCGAGGTAGACCATGCCACGGTTGATTCTCGGCATACCGGCGTCCGGGTCGAACATCACCGGCCTCCGGCCCGCTGCTGCCGGGTGACGAGTTGGTCAGGTCGCCCAATGAAGACCTCCGATGGCAGGTACCGGCGCAGTTCGCCGCACAGGGGGCACTCGACTGCGACCGACTGGAAGGGGAATTCATCCCGACCGGAAGGTACGTCGCGGCGGCAGCGTTTGCAGGTGACCACGAACCCACAAAAATCGGCTCAGGCATACGGAGAGGTGCACGAAATTTAGTTATGTTTTTGTAATGTTTTTTACGGGGGCTTGTTTCAGCCTGACCACACTTTTCGACCCAATTTTGGGAAATAATTTACCTAACCCTTGTGGTTGCCGCAGATACCTTAGCTCGATTTTTGCACCGTCCAGAAACCCAAAATGTCCCCCAGTGAGACTGGAGAGACAGAACCCGAAGACAACAAAGCCCTGCAAGTGGTTGCAGGGCTTCATTTTATTGACTTTATTGCTTTTTTTCTGGACTTTTGGTGCGGAGGAGGGGACTTGAACCCCTACGCCTTTTGAGCGCCAGCACCTCAAGCTGGTGCGTCTGCCAATTTCGCCACCTCCGCACGAGGTGAACCTAACAAGTATAGCAAAAGCGCGGGTTCCAGGGTTGCCTGGACCGGACGAGCTCGGGGATGGACGAGCCTCGGCTGGACGAAGCGATTTGAGGGCGAGTTTTCCCCTCGAATAAGGCGGTATACACTCATCGCAAGCCTATGCGCACGAAATTTTCACTCGTTCTGCTAATCCTGGGCCTTCCGGCCCTGCTTGGGGCCCAGACTGGAGCCAGCCCCCATCCGGCATCTATGACCTCCAAAACGCAAAACCCCGAAGGGGTTCACCAGTCCGCACTGGTGATCGATACCCACGTCGACACGCCGCTGCGCTTCGTGGATGAGAATTTCGACCTGGGCGATCCGCTGGGTGGCGGCAATTTCAACCTGGAATCGGCGCGCAAGGGAAACCTGGGTGCAGTGTTCTTCTCGATCTGGGCGGAACCGACGCTCTACAAGGGCCAGTACGCGCGCCGGACGCTGGTGCTGATCGATGCCGTGAAGCAGCAGGGGGCGAAGCACCCAGACCAGATGGAGCTGGTAACGTCGACGGAGGGGATTGAGCGGGCGCACCGGGACCACAAGCTCGCCGCGCTGATGGGAATCGAAGGCGGCCACTCGATCGAAGACTCGCTGGGCCTGCTGCGGCAGTATTACGCGCTGGGCGTGCGGTACATGACGCTGACGTGGAACAACTCCAATGGCTGGGCCGACAGCTCGGGCGACATTGATAATGCCAACGTGCCGCACACCAAGGAGGGCCTGAGCGAGTTCGGCAAGGATGTGGTGTACGAGATGAACCGCCTGGGGATGATGGTGGATGTGTCGCACGTCTCGGACCGCACGTTTTACCGGACCCTGATCATCTCGCGCGCGCCGATCATCGCGTCGCATTCCGGCGCGCGGGCGCTGTGCGATGCGCCGCGCAACATGACCGACGACATGCTGCGGGCGATCGCGAACAATGACGGCGTGGTGCAGGTGAACTTCTACTCCGGCTTTGTTTCGCAGCAGTACCGGGACGCGCTGAAGGCCATCGAGCCGGAGACGCAAAAGGAAATTCAGGCCCTGAAAGACAAGGCCAGGGCCGAAGGGCGCGAAATAACGTACGAGGAGATATCGAAGGTGCAGAGCGCCGCGGCAGACCGGATTCCCCGCCCGCCGCTCTCGGCGCTCATCGACCAGATCGACCACGTTGCCAAGGTTGCGGGCATCGATCACGTGGGGCTGGGGTCGGACTTCGACGGAGTTTCAGGGCAATTGCCCGAAGGCATCGACTCGCCCGCCGATCTGCCCAAGATTACGGCGGCCCTGATGGCGCGAGGCTACTCGGCCGAGGATTGCCGGAAGATTCTGGGCGGAAATCTGATGCGGGTGTTCCGCGCGGTGGAGGCGGTCTCAAAGCAACTGCAGGCTGAGAACCGTCCGCGGATCACGGTGAAGCAGCCGTTCGAGAAGAAGCAGTGATCAGTGATCAGTGATCAGGGGTCAGGGGTCAGGGGGCAGGGGTCAGGGATCAGGGGTATTGTGCAATCGCCGGAATGTAACGCCGGTCTCCTGACCGGCTGTAGTGCGGGCGTCCCCGCCCGCGCTAGCCCAAGGTAATTCCCAAATCATACGGTCTGGACCCTAGCCAACCTTCTAAAATTCAACTCACCTTGCGCTTAGCGTCTATACTGGCTCTTGACCCCATTCCCCTTCCGGAGATTCTCAGATGAACTCAGCATGTCGAATTGTAGCTGCCGGTTTTGCGGTGGCTTTGATGGCTTTGCCGGTTACGCTCCGCGCCCAGGATGAAAAATCGGCTCAAAAGCCCGCTGCGGCCGAGAAAACTCCAGAGGCGGCCGCGGACTCAACCACCGACGGCTCAGTGGATGCGGGCGGGCAGCACATTGCCTACACCGCCATTGCCGGCACGCTGACCGTGGGCGCAACCGACGAGCAGGACGGCCAGCTCGGCGCCGACGGGAAACCGCAGCCCGGCAGCCAACTGGCGCTCTCCGCGCCCAAGGATCCGGCCGACGCGCCTCCCGTGGCGCGCATGTTTTACGTGGCCTACTTCAAAAAGGACGCCAAGGCCGAGAACCGGCCGATTACGTTCTTTTACAACGGCGGCCCGGGCAGCTCGACCGTATGGCTGCACATGGGATCGCTGGGTCCGAAGTTTGTGGAGACGGACGGCGACCAGCACCAGACCGCGGCGCCGTACAAGCTGCTCGACAATCCCGACAGCCTGCTCGACGTGAGCGACCTGGTATTCATCGACGCGCCGGGCACCGGTTTTGGCCGGCTCATCGGCAAGGATGCGGAGAAAGCCTTTTGGGGCGTCGATCAGGACGGCGGTGCATTTACCCGCTTCATCGCCCGCTTCATCACCAAGTACAACCGCTGGAATTCGCCCAAGTTTGTGTTTGGCGAGAGCTACGGCACCACGCGTTCCGCGGTAATCTCCAAAATGCTCGAAGACGACAAGTCCATCGACCTGAACGGCGTCATCCTGCTCTCGCAGATCTTCAATTTCAGCGCCTTCCTCGACAACGCCGACAACAACCCCGGCGTGGATCTGCCCTACATTCTGGCTTTGCCCACCTATGCCGCGACCGCCTGGTATCACAAGAAACTGTCGCCGCAGCCGGCGGCGCTGGAGCCGTTTCTCAAAGACGTGGAAGAGTATTCCATGGGCCCGTATTCCCGCGCGCTCGCCCAGGGCACTGACTTGACCGGCGCCGAAAAGCAGGCCGTGGCCCAGAAGCTGCACGACTACACAGGGCTGACGGTGGCCTATCTGCTCAAGGCCAATCTGCGCGTGACCGGCGGCGAGTTTGAGAAGAACTTCGCCGACGACGCGGACCTGACCACCGGGCGCTACGACACTCGCTTCACCGGCCCGACTGTCGACCCGCTGAGCAAGGAGGCGGATTACGATCCGCAGAGCGCGGCCATTTCGTCAGCCTACGTTTCTCTGATGAACGACTACGTGCGCCGCGGCTTGAAATACGGCGATGGGCAAACCTACCTGCCCGAGGTTCAGGTGTGGGGCGGAGGCGGCCGATGGAATTTCCAGCATCATGGCGCTCCTTTGGGGTTGAATGTTTCGAGCGACCTGGCCGACGCGATGAAGACCAATCCCAGGCTGAAAGTGATGTTGAACGGCGGGTATTACGACCTGGCCACGCCGTTTTTTGGCGCGGAATACGAGGAAAAGCATCTGCCCATTCCGGAATCCCTGGCTAAAAACATCGAATACGACTGGTACGAGTCGGGGCACATGGTTTATGTGCGCGACAGTTGCCGCAAGCAACTCCACGACCGCGTCGCGGCGTTCATCAAAAGCGCATCGGGCGGCGGGCAGTAGGGCAAAGACATTTCCGGCCAATCAACGGGCAACCGGACTGCCATTCGACGCACGTATAGAACCAGAATAGCCAAGAAACGTTACCGGAAATACACGGTCGAGGGATTTATGAGACGACCGCGCCGGTGTAGTCTGTGATCGCGGGCAAATAGCGCGTACGGAGATTCCCCTCCCGATTTTATCCTTGATTTAAACCAGGGTAAGAAATTGCACGTCATAGCTGAGAGACCTTCCAAACTGCACGAGAAAGTGCTTCCCCGGCTCCGGCCGAAAATTCAAAATCGGAGAGAACACAAATGAATCCCTTGTTTTTGAGGTTCTATGTGAAGATTCACGACCTGCTCGATCGCGAGGAGGGTCAGGATCTGGTTGAGTATGCGCTCATCATCACACTGATTGCATTGTCGGCGGTCACCGGCGTGAGACATGTCGCCACGGCAGTCAACTCGGTTTTCAGTACCATCAGCGTTACGCTCGCGTAAGTACCGGCAACGGCCGGAAGAAAAATGCATAGGATCTGCACCCCCTCCCCCCCTATTGCACCCCTGGTTATAAATCAGCCTGCGCTTTCAAGATTCAGCGCCTGATTCTCAATTGTCTTTGTGTAAATCAACGCTGCGCGCCCGCGCGGATAGTAATTCTCTTCCCTGCCCTGGCGGCGATAGCCGTTGGCCTCGTAGAGGCGGATTGCGGCGGCGTTTTCCTCGTCCACATGTAGCCAGATGACCCGTACGCCCGCCGCGCGGGCCGAGGCCTCGATGCGGCCCAGCAGTTGGCCGCCGATGCCCTGGCCGCGGCGGCCTGGAAGCACTTCAAGGGTCTCGATATAGGCTATCGGTCCCTGCTTGCCTTCCCCCCATTCCACGATGGCGAAACCGGCCATTGCGGCGTTATCTTCGGCGATCCAGGTGGCCGTTTCGGGGTCCAGAACGAGTTGCCGCATGTAGCCGCGGCCGAAGCGAAAGGGAGGCTGGAAGCAGAGCTCTTCGATCGCGTAGAGCGCGGCAAAGTCTTCCGGCTTGTAGAGGCGGTAGAGCATAAAAACAGGGACCAAGGGAACAAGGGACCTGACGCATCTAAACAGGCGCTATTCGTCGCCCATCTTGGTAACGATCAGGTGCGGATTGGCGACATTCAGCGGCGTCCCATCCTTGGTGAACTTCATTTCCACCACGTACCTCTTTCCCGGTAGTGTCGGGAAGCTCCCAAGGAACTTGAAGATGTTGTCCTTTGTATACTTAGCGTCGGCCTTAGTTGTGCTCGATCCACTCGATACAACTTGGCCCTCGCTCCATACGGTCCAGTCCGCTCGAAGCAGCCGATCGCTGAGAGGGCAGTCCTTCCAAGAGTCGGGCGAATCATCAGCAACCGCCATCATGCATGCCATTTGCTCGGTCGGGAGTGGCTTCTCCACCTGAAGCAGGATCCAGTACCAGTGCGAGGGGGGAGCGAACTCGGGCGTTCGGACAGTGCCCACCGCGAGCGACACCGGGATATCCACGACAGAGTATCGATATGGATGACCTTTATCAAAATAACAATGCTCGATCGGCCTGATCTCCTTGGTCACTTTGAGATCATGGATTTTGTAAAAGGTCTCGTCAACCGAATAGCAACGCTTGCTGTTCTGCATCTGCTGCGCCGGATGACCTCCAGCCGAAGCGCCGGGCCCAAGCAACAGCGCACCTAGCGTTCCGGCAATGACTCCAATCAGCCCGCGTCTGGAAATCGATTTCATGGATCACCCCGCGGAGCACAGTGAAATACTACACCCCACAATAACGAATGCCCGATCCCAATCGCCAGGAAGCTGCGACAAGGATCAGGCAAATGCGGCTGAGCAGAAGCCGATGGCGCTACACCTTGGCTTCGAGGTCCGCGATCACGTCGAAGAAGCGCTGGTCCAGCCGCCGGTTGTGCGCGATGGCTTCCTTGATCGTGATGTCGGTGATGTCGGTGCCGTGGAGAACGGCGATCCGGCCCCACTTCTTGTCGTGCACCATGTCGATGGCGTGCAGGCCGTAACGCTGGCCGAGGACGCGGTCGTACGCGGTGGGAACGCCGCCGCGCTGGGTGTGTCCCAGGTTGACTGAGCGGGTTTCAAAGCCGGTCTTCTCTTGGATCAGGTCGGCCAGCGCCTCGCCGATTCCGGAGAGACGCGCATGTCCGAACGAGTCCACCTGCGAGGACCCGATCACCTGGCCCACCTCGGGCAGGTGGCAGCCCTCCGCCACCACTACCACCCCGTAGTGCTTGCCGTGGTCGTAGTTGTACTTGAGCAGGGCGCAGACATGGTCGATGTCGATTTCCTTTTCGGGAACCAGGACGACATGGGCGCCGCCGGCAATGCCCGCGGCGTAGGCGATCCAGCCCGCATCGCGGCCCATCACCTCAATCACGATGACGCGGTTGTGCGAGTCGGCTGTGGTGTGGATGCGGTCGACGGCCTCAGTGGCGATCATGACGGCCGTGTCGTAACCGAAGGTTTGATCGGTGCCGGTGATGTCGTTGTCGATGGTCTTGGGAACGCCCACGCTGGGCACGCCGTTTTCGCTCAGAAAAAGTGTAACGGACTGGGTATCGTCGCCGCCCAGCGCAATGAGTGCGTCGATTTTATTGGTCTTGAGAACTTCCTGGACCTTCTCGATGCCTCCGGGGATTTTTTTGATGTTGGTCCGCGAAGAGTGGAGGATGGTGCCGCCCTTCAACTGGATGCCGTCGATGTTTTCAAGAGTGAGTGGGATGAAGTTGTTGTCGAGTACGCCGCGCCAGCCGTTGAGAAAGCCGATGAACTCATCGCCATAGTTATTGATGCCTTTTTTGACGGCCGCATAGATCACGGCATTCAACCCGGGGCAATCTCCTCCGCCGGTCAATAAAGCAACTCGCATGGTGAAATCTCCTGAATAAAATTCGCTCGGCGGCCAAGTGAGCCGGGCCGGACCGCAAGCGACTGAATCGTGCGCCAAAGAGGGAGGAACCGCCGGTCTCGACGCCTTAACCAGTGTACTCTGCCCCTGTAAAGGAAAATCGTGACCGCGCTCACCGAGGAAAGATACAACGCCCCGGCATTTCCCTGTTGGGGAGCGCGGCCCAAGGTGTTTCAATAAGGGTATGCCGGGAAATGGCGCACTGTTGTTGCTGGCCTTTGCCAGCCTGGTTGTCGTGGTGTTGCTGGTGCTGCTGCAGTTGACGCGGCTGGGATTCCTGATTCGCACCACCATCCCCGACCGGCCGCGGCAGCGCATGTTTATTGCCTCGGTTTCGTTTCTGATCACCTTCGTGGGGGTTCGGATCCTGGTTCACCGCATCGTGAACCATGAAGGGCATTTCCAGTGGGTCGTGGTGCGGGGGATGCATATTCACCACCTGGTGTGGGGCATCCTGATCCTGCTGCTGGTGGGTTACGGCTGGCTGCTGGACCTGGGGCGGTCGCACTCCCGGCTTTCCATTTTCTTGAGCCGGCTGATGTCGGTAAGCTACGGCGTGGGCGCGGCGCTCACGCTGGACGAGTTTGCGCTGTGGCTGAACCTGGAGCCGGATGCCTACTGGCAAAGCTCGGGCCGCATCAGCATCGATGCCATCATTCTGTTTGGCAGCCTGCTGGCAGTCGGCACGTGGGGCGCGCCGTTTTTCCGCGGGATCAAGCGATTGTGGGACAAGCGCCTGCTGTTTGAGAACCGGGTCGAGCGGGATATTCCTATTCGCCGCGCGAGGTTGCTTCGTCCGCGTAAAGTTCGGCGACCACCCCCGCGTAACGCTCCGTAAGGACGCGGCGCTTCAGCTTCATCGAGGGCGTAAGCTCTCCGGATTCCTGCGACCACTCCTCGGCAACCACGCGGAAGCGCTTCAGAGTTTCGAAGTTGGCCAGGCTGCGGTTGACCCCGGCCACGAGTTCGCCATAAAGAGATACGACACGGGGTTCGGCAACCAGCGCGGCGCGGGAATCGGCGTGGACGCCATGATGGCGCGCCCATTCTTCGAGGGCGGCGAAATTGGGCGAGAGAAGCACGGCGATGAACTTGTGTTTATCGCCCACCAGGGCCGCCTGTGCCACCAGCATCGAGTTTTTGAGCTTGTTCTCAATCGGCTGCGGCGCTACCAGCTTGCCGCCGGAGGTCTTGAGCAGTTCCTTTTTGCGGTCGGTGATGAACAGAAACCCATCGCCGTCAAGGTGGCCGATGTCGCCGGTGCGAAACCACCCTTCGGCGTCAAAGCACTCGGCGCTGGCTTCGGGTTTATGCCAGTAACCGGCAAAGACCGAGGGCCCGCGGACCAGCAATTCGCCGTCCTCGGCCAACTTGAGTTCGACATTGGCGAGAGGCATGCCGGCCGCGCCCATGCGCTGTTTGAGCGGGGTGTTGAGGGCGATCACCGGCGAGGTTTCGGTCAGGCCGTAACCCTCCCACAGGGCGATGCCGACTGAGGCAAACCACTGCGCGGTATCAATGCCCAGCGGGGCTCCTCCGCTGACGAAGATTCTTACCTGGCCTCCGAAGGCCTCCTGGACCTTGGAATAGACCAGCTTTGAGGCCAGCTTCCATCGCAGGGCCGAGGGCCGCCTTCCGGCGTAGACTTCGGCGCTGTGGCGCGCGCCCACCCGGAGGGCCCAGGCGAGCATGCGCTTTTTTACGGGCGAAGCCGCTGATTTCTGCTCCACCGCCTGGCGGATCTTCTCGAATACCCGCGGGACGCCGACGATGACGGTGGGCCGGATCTGGCGCATCGCCAGGGGGAGCTTATCGAACTGCGAGCAATAAGCGACCTGGGCGCCGGAGTTATACATCACGTAGTCCAGGGCGCGGGCGGTGATGTGAGAAAGCGGCAGGAAGGAGATGCAGGCGTCAGTGGTGGCGAAGTTGAAATCGAGGGCGGCGACATTCTGGTTGGCCGCGATGTTGCCATGGGTGAGGACGACGCCTTTGGGCTCGCCGGTGGTGCCGGAGGTGTAGATGAGGGTGGCCACATCGCCCGGTTCCACGGCGCGGACCAGCGCGTCGAAGAGCGGGTCGCGCTCACTGGCGGCGGCATCGGCTCCGGCCAGCAGTTCGCTCATGGCGATGGCGCCTTCGGGAGCGTGCGAATCCATCATGACGATGCGCTCCAAATGGGTTTGCGCGCGGACGGAGTTGAGCTTGTCGAACTGCTGGCGGGTGGAAACCACGGCAATGCGGCAGCCGGCGTCGCGGATCAAAACGGCCACCTGCTCGCCTGTAAGCGTGGGATAGATGGGCACATTCGCGGCGCCGATGGCCAGCGAGGCGAAATCGGCGACCGCCCATTCCCAGCGGTTTTCGCCGATCAGGGCGATGCGGTCGCCCTTTTGCGCGCCCCAGTCGAGAAAAGCCCTGGCCAGCGCCCTGACCCGTTGATAGATCTGCTCAGAGGAGATCGGCTGCCAATTGCCAAACTCGTCCTGCCAGAGCACGGCGCGCGGGTTGGCAGCCGCCGAAACCCGTAGAAACAGGTCATTGATGGTAGAGATGAGAGGAATCGTCGTCATGGTATTGAAGTTGAGGGCGCGGGGAACCAGGAAAACGCGGCCAATCGAGAGTGTATCAGCGCAGAGCGGTGTCGGGCAGAAAAAGGGGTCGGAGCCCAAACTTCGGGAATCGATTCAATTCGAATTTCAGCAAGACCTCCGCGCGGGTTAAAATGTTTCCGGAGAACTCAAAAACAATTCCCTTTACGATCATCGTTTTTACGATCGTCATTGCTGTTCCGGCTCACAGATTATGCCTGATAAGATCCCGGCTCTGCCTCCGAGCGAACCTGACGCAGCCGTGCTTGTAAAGCTGGCCGCGGTGGAGCGCGTCACGCTGATCCTGGTGGCGGCCATAGCGCTCGTGAACCTGGTGGGATCGCTGCTGCCCTTGGCGGCTCGGAACCTTCCCGCCGGCTGGCAATGGATGAAGGCGGGATCCGGGATTGCCGTGCTGCTCGGCGCGTTTAGCCTGTGGCTTTCGGACGCGCAGCAATCCGAACTGAAGCACAGGCTCAGCGTGCTCGTCGCCGGCCTGTTGACCCTGATGTGCGCGGCCATCTTTTTGGCGCATGTCTTTCCTGCCTGGCTGGGCCTGAATGCCGGCGTTGCGCCCGGCGACGGGTTGGCGTCGAAGTTCGCGCCGGGGTTCGCGTCGGGGTTTCCGGGAACAATGTCCGCGCAGTCGGCAGGCGCGTTTGCGCTTTTGGGAATCATGCTGATCTTCATTCGGGCGCGAAAGCACCTGGCCAGCCTGGCTGCCGACCTGTTGACATTCTGCCTGGTGCTGGTGGTCCTGGTGCTGGTGTCGGGACACATGTTTGCAGTGTTGCGCATCATTGACTCGCCGGCTTCGGTGACAACCTCGACCTCAACCATGCTTTGCCTGCTGCTGCTGACCATGGCGGCCTTCTTTCGCCGCGCCGAGAACGGGGTATTTTCGATACTGCTGGGAAGCGGAATCGGCAGCAGGATCGCGCGGGCAATCTCGCCCCTGCTGCTGGGGATGCCATTTGTGCGCGAAGCCGCGCGGGCCCACGTCTTCAACACCGTGCGGATGCCGGCTCATTACACCACGGCCATCCTCGCATCCCTGGTGGTGATGGCGTCCTTCGCCCTGATGCTGTATCTTGCCTGGCGCATCAACGGCATGGAGGCGGAGATTCACGACCTGTCGCTGCGCGACGCCTTGACCGGCCTCTACAATCTGCGCGGATTTCATCTGCTCGCCGAACAGGCCCTGCGCCTGGCGCAGCGGTCGGACCTGCCATTTTCTGTGTTGTATATCGATTTGGACGATCTGAAGCGGACCAACGATACGCTGGGACACCAGGCGGGATCGGAGATTCTGATGGAGATGGCACAGATCCTGAAGAACTCGTTTCGCGAGACCGACGTGCTGGGGCGCATCGGCGGCGACGAATTCGCGGTGGCCGGCCAATTCACCTCCTCCGCAATCTCGCTGGCGGCGCGCCAACTTGAGGAGACGGCCGCGGGCCGCAACGCGGAGAACGGCCGCTGGGTACCGCTGAGTTTCAGCGTGGGCTGCGTGACCTCGGAAGCGGCGCGCCACGAGTCGCTGGTGGAGATGCTGGCCAAGGCGGACGAAGCGATGTACGCCGAAAAGCGGCGCAAGAAGATGCTGATGAATTAGTACCGTGACCGAACAATTGTGGTATCGCCGCAATGTAGCGCCG
>Ga0182030_10014034_pt1 | contig 15874 bp, 24 predicted proteins | sample 812S3MmetaG_FD_121299 | JGI IMG/M metagenome (GOLD analysis project Ga0182030, IMG submission 121299) | Permafrost microbial communities from Stordalen Mire, Sweden - 812S3M metaG (Illumina Assembly) | ecosystem: Environmental > Terrestrial > Soil > Wetlands > Permafrost | place: Sweden...
AAGGGTTGAAAGGAAAACAAAGAGATACCCCATGCGGACGCAACCTTCGGGCCTAGTCCCTCGCGAACGCTTCTTGGTGACATAAATCGGGCAACCGTGAGATACCGGAAATACCCGTCGCATTCAAGGGCTGTCTGGGTTGCCTTCAATCTGTTGATTGGGCGTGCAGACTAAGACATGGGGGAACTTATCGCGGGCTTAGCTCAAAGGTAGAGCTACTGCCTTCCAAGCAGAAGACGAGAGTTCGAATCTCTCAGTCCGCTCCATTTTAGGGAGAAAGACGTGCATTACTACATGGTTCCTTTCTTCGGAAAGTTCAGCTCTGAAATCCAGGGTTATGATATCTACCTAATAGACATGGATGATGGTAAAGTCTCGTGGATTGGGTCTCGGAGGAACATCTCTCAGGCGAATCGGTATCTCAAGTATTTGGGGGTCATCGGATGATAGCTCAGGATTTTCCAAGCTGCCTCACAGAGACAGAATGGGTCACTTGGGGGGCTGAGATGGTCTTTTGGGGATTCATGAGCGGCGTGGTCTTCATGGGCTTCGTTTGGTCAAAGTTTAGGAGGAGGGGATGAACATGGAAGGGAATGGGGGATGAAACCAACAATCGTGATCGGAATTAAGGACACGTTAGGCCCTATATGTATGTGGCCGCGTGATGGCGTGGAATGAGATAAACCAATAGGAGTTTGAAAAAGTTTGAGAGCGATCCAGGGGCTGCTCCCTACCCATGATATCACTGGTCTACATCACTCTCAATAAAGTCGTTGGTTCCCCTGCCAAGTGAGTACATGGGAACATCTGGATCGGCCTTCGTGGAGTCCCTCCCTGCCGGTGAATAAATGAGGGGCCTAGACCTGGGAGCCATCCCCGGTGCTCCTGAACCAGGGAAAGCAACACACTACCTGATGGCAATGGCAAAGTGGTGAGGCGAGAGCCCGTTCTAGTTAGACTCTGGCTAGTTTATAGTTTCTCTCGAAAGAGGGGATATGGTTGTAGAAGCTTAGGGATATGTATGCAGGACCCCGGATCGTTACCGGGCAGGTCCACCAAAGAGATTTGATGGGCACATTAAGGCAAGACCAGATTTCTTTGGTGGGCCTGAAGTGGGATCGACTGGTACAGAAGGACTAAGTAGCAACTCGGTAAGTTTTCGACCGTAAATCAGATGACAAAAATACAAAGGCGAACGATAACTTCGACCTGGGTGAATTGCGTCTAGCGGCGTGAGACTCCATGAGCGGGAGGGGCGCTTGGAAACAGAAACGGAGCCTTAGGGCTCCGTCCCTATATCTAAGTATGAATTATACTGGGTACGTCTATCTCTGGTATGACACAAGAGCTAAGCTCTTTTACCTCGGCGGTCATCTCGGTCGAGTTGAGGACTCTTATGTGTGTTCTAGTGGAACCCTGAATAGAGCGTACAAGAATCGTCCTGAGACATTCAAGCTCAAAATTCTGGAGTATACTTTTGGGGGCGTCTCTGAGTTGAGGGCGGCTGAGCAACGCTGGCTTGATCTGGTCAAAGACGAAGAGTTGCTTCTCTCTGGTAATGTAAAGAACGGGACGGCTCGGTATAACCTAAAGGACACCTTATCAAAAGTCCATTGACAGACACTTCTCAGGGGGACTCCGATGGCTAAAGCTGGCGAAATCGAATATGCAACACTGGCCTATCTCGCTGGGGAGAAGATCGCGGCGAAGTATTTGACCCTCAATCAGGCGTCGGAGACGGTCTATGATGTCCTCAATGGGGGACGTGTCGTTGATCACATTGTCAAGGACGGCAATGGTTGGAAGGATTCAAAGGGGCATTCTGGGGCCTCTCCATTAGAGGTACTTGACCAGTTGACATATGTTGCGAAAAGGAATGGGGCAATGGATTACAAGGCAGTTGCATATCTCGCTGGAGAGGAAGAGCAACCAGACAAGGAAAAGAATCGGGTGTGGCGTCTGGAGAATCTGGAGCCGGAACCTGAGGACAAGAATGCATCGACGGCATACCTTGCTGGAGAAGAGACTGAGGCTTCGATTGAGACAGAGGCGGATTGGGGGATGCCCTTCACATTTGATCCACAAGGAGCGGAAGACTATCGCAAGAAGTGGGAATATTTTCACCAGCATGAACACGACAAGCTTCCAGAGAAGGACTACGGTCCTCAAGGTCCTGGCATGACGGATCAAGAAAAGAAGGACTTCAAGCGCGATTGGGATCGGTCGAAGAAGTCAGTCAAGATCCTTGCCTTTGGTGCTCAGGATAGTACCACTATGGGCGACAAGCCAAGACCGGCTGAGATCGTTCCAGGGGCAAGGTTTTGGGCCATCGGAAATGACACATGGGTCACTGTCCAAAAGAAACCAGATCGGGATGGGGCTGTCTATGTGAAAACTGAGGACGGCACTCAAGGGACGGTCTCAATTCACAGTCTTTACAAGAGAGGGGGGTGAGCATGTTTAGTCGTCTTATAATCGCGGGGGCCACTGCGGGTAACACGCCAGAATTTCTCAATTGGGTTGCTGACTTTCTAGTCAACACGTATCATGAGGAGCCTGATGCGGATTATATCAGGCAGCTCAGGGGCGGTCGGTGTGACAAGGACTTCATGAACTGGATTACTTATCGACTCATTCGGCGTCATGGGGAGAGAATGGGGGCTGAGTTCGCTACGGCGGTGCAGCAACACCTCAAAGGTGCTTAATCATGTTCCGCTTGCTCCATATCGCCATTCCTGGGATTCCAAGGCGCCCTAATCGGAAGATAACTCCTGAGGATAAGCGGGCGGCATGGGACGCGGGGGTCGCCGCATTCAAGAAGGGTATTCGTGCTCCGGCTCAGGATAGGGCATGTCCATTATTGGGGCACTTCTGACTCAACACTTGTCTTCGAGACATGGACAAAGGCTTGGACGGCAGTTCAAGCTCAGCAAGGGGACGAGGAGCTGAAGAAGGCATGGGGAGCGGACGATCCATTCTTTAAGGGGCGGTGATGGCTGATTCTGATGTAATAGATGAGATCGAAGACGAGACAGGGACGCATTACAAGCGGACTAAGAGCCTCGGCCTCCTTTCGATTTCTGCCACTGTCAGTCCAGATAATGAGTACAATCAACTTCTGGAGAAGCAAAGAGACTTAGAAGGTTTCCGCCCTGCCATCCGTGATAGGAAGACGGGGTATGTCTATTCGCACCCTTGGTCTCATGGGGATGTTCCTCGCGCGGCGCCTGATGATCTGACATTCGCAAGGCTTGCTGTGGAATTGAAGAACGGTACTAATAATGTAGGTTTCATTGGCAGGGACGGGAAATTCCTATCTCGCGAGGAAGCTTGGAATAAGTATGGCTTCTGTATGAGGGAATCCCTCGATGACTTGAAGGATGATCTCCGCTCGACCATCCGGAGGTTCCATGGGGGGTCTATTCGACGGTTCTCTATGGAGCGGCCTCTGGAGGAGTTTTATGGAGGGAAGTCGAACATCATCCCATTCGAATGGATGAACCCTATTACTCATAAGTTAGAGGTCGAGGGGTACGAAGTGGTTCGCTTCGGCAAGTTCATGAAGTTTGTGAGTCGTGAAGGAAATGATGTCTTCCTTGAGCCAACGACAGGGTATTGGTTCTTCGCGGCTGAGGATAAGGACTTGGCGCAATTGATGGCGAAGAAGATTGATCAAGCTTGGAGAGACGCATACCATAAGAAGCAGGAGGAGATTGTCAAGCATCTTCCAAAGGAGCGTGTTCCGGTTCCTGTGCGTCATGGGTCTCTATGCATTTTCAGAATCGCGGATAATTGGCCAGACGGAACCGCGCGTCCTTTCAAGAATCTGGACATCTCTCTTGTAGTGAAGAATCCGTCAATGGAGCAGTTCAAGACGGACCCTATTTTCAAATATGGTGTTCGATGGGTCACATTGAACGGGAACATTTATGCTGCGGGGGGATTCACTCCTCACAATCGTATCCTCAAGGCGGCGGGGGCAACTCCAGATCAACTTCAGAATGGGGTAGGGGGTCGAATTTCTACATGGGAGATAGAGAACCTCTCCCCTATGAAGGTGAGACTCTTCATGAAGCATAACACGGAAGCGGTCGGCCTTGCTCGTGAACGGGAGGGGTCCTTCCATGCAGCATTTTTCCCAAGCACAGATAAAATGTGGCAGAACCCCATCTCGGGAAACTTCGAGATATTCTTGGTCAATCCCTCGAAGGGGAAAATCCGGATCTCGTTGACACACACTCATAAGCTGCGTTGGCTTATGTTTGAGGGCAAGTCGTTTTACACAAACGCGAAGCATTTGACACACTTTCAGATGGCGGAGATGATCGGGGAGCCCAATCCAACTTACGGAATCGGGGGATTCATGACGCAACAAATGTTCGGTAAGATCCCGGCTGACATGGATATGCGTCTTTGGGAGCAAGAGAATGCGACGGCGGTGAGATGATGGACAAGGCGGGGGTAAACTTCTAGGGGCTTGCTCAGAATATGGGGTGTGGAGAATTGTCATGTTTACGCGCATTTGCATAGCTTCGGACGACAAGTCCCTTCTTGCTGGCCTTCCTCCAGGGTGTGAATTCCGAGAGGGGAAGGGGCTCGCGAAGGGGGCATGGGCGGTTTTCCTAGACGGAAAGGCTATCTGGAATTATGAGGCGACAAAGGAGAAGGCGGCTCAAGAAGCGAAGCAGAGGCTTGACAATCTGAAGTGGAGTCAGGATCGAAAGAACGATAATGACTTTCGGGTGAAAGAGATCATTCGGCGCGGGGAATTCAATGATAACGATCTTAAGACCTTGGGTCTGAAGCCCTCTTCGGATCTCCGTTGGTTCATTCCTAAGGCGGCTGAGATTTTCGGTATTCGTTCGCGGGATGTTCGCCCAGTGATTAAGGATTTGATCAAGATTGCTCACACAGACGGCGGAAGCAAGATTGAGTATGTCAACGCGAAGAAGGCGCTCGAAGCTCTTAGACGGTAGAAGAAGGAAGGTGTACTATGCAACCAATTCGTGACGAATGGGAAGAATTTCTTGTTGTCTCTCAGAGAAGCGTCGAGGCGCGCTTGGCTCCAGAAATCCTTCTGAAGAAGGCTGAGGTCGAGAAGCATCGATTTAAGCCAAGACTTGAGTGGCAGAATCCCAATTCTGAAGCTCTGGCCCCTATATGCAAAGAGGCGCTGAGATTGCGGTCTCAATTCCGATTTGTGTGAGGTCTAATGAACATCATCCAGAAGTATTGCATGACGAACCACAGACTCCGCAAAGAGCGGGACGATGCTCTTGAGGAGCGCGATACTTGGCGGATGAAGTATCAATGCCTCGTCGCGGCTCTCGATAAACAGCTCGGAACTCCATGTGAGCAGATTCGTCATGAACAGGTTCTTGAGGACATTCGAGATACTCTCCTTCCCTTCTGGCGTGCAGATCATCGTCATCCGGACATCAATGATGCGGAATGGGGGGCGCTTGATAGCCTATATATGAAGTATCAGTTTCCAAGGATTGAGGCGGAGTAAATGCGGATTCCTCATTTTGGACCATTTTCTCAGAATTATGTGAGAGATTGGCTTATCTATCATGGGGTTCTCTTCTTGATAGGAGTTCTGGCGTTCTATTTTGCATGGCCCTTGGACCATCTTTTCGCGGCTTTGTTTGGAGGCGGAATTATGGGGGCGGCAGTGGGAGCGGGGATCATAAATTATTTAATGGATATCTGCTAAAGGGGGAAAGCGAATGATTTTCTATGCAGTGCGGCCAGCGGAAAAGGGTTTCGAGGCGGTCTTCGTCGGTTATGGTGTGGGTAGGGTGACGAAATTCATTCCCTTGGCTATCCGGGGTATTGTCCAGTTCCCACGTGCGGACAAGAATACTGTCCATGACGAGGCCCGCAAGCTTGTGGAATCTACGGGATGGAAAGGGAAGATTTTCAACTTCGACAGCGATCCGGGGCGTCATATTTGTCGTTTTGGCTTTGATCCTTGGAAATTTGATCCTGAGGATTTTACGCATCAGATCAAGCTCGAATCACTTGCTCAGCCAGTGGAGGCTTAAATGGACGTCCGGTTTGAGATTTATGGGAAGGCAAAAAGCTCTTGGGCTCGTACATTTTTCCCGCAAGAGTTCAAGTCCCTTGAGAATGAGCTTGAGTGGCTTCTAGAAGAGATTGATGACCTTACGGGGGCAAATGAGTACCTCCATGACTACATCGCTGACCAAGAGAAGGAACTGGCGTACTATCGGGAAAAGGCGAGGGCTCCATGGTTCCATCGCTGGAGATGGGGCTGGGCTCCCCTCGTCATTTTGACCCTTCCTTTGATCATGAATCACCTTTTTGTGGTCTATGGTCTGCTTGGGTAAAGTTCTAGGGGGGCGCGCTCAGAATATTGAGGCGGTTCCCTCTAGCATGATTGGATAGATCATGATATACTATAACACCTTAGCTGTCTGGATCGATATCCAGTGGCTTTTCCATTTGATGGGGGCGGGGCTTTCAGTTCTGACCTTATCAAATTGGCTTCAAGTGGTACAGATCATCATGTCGAGCTTGTTCTCGATATTGGTTGTCTTGGCGATCCTCTGCAAGGATTCTTGTGCTCAACGATTGCATGATTTCTTGACGGGGATCGGAAGGGTTCTCTGAACCGTAGTCTGGATACGATGACTCTAACAATTTCAAAGAGAGCGCTCTTCGGGGCGCTCTCTTTTTTTGTCGTGTTTTTGTCACCTGCTAGCGACGTTATACCTCACGAGGGATATGCAGGCTCAATTCGATCTTAACGACTTTTTCTGGGGGCTATTCAAGATGGCAGGATACAACGCAACTCAGCTCGCCGTCGCTAAGGAAAGCTGGGATTTTTGGAAGTCTGTAGGCTGTGACGATCTTCATGCGGCGGCGTGGCTCGGCAACGAAGACGGCGAGACCTCCTTCGTGACTTCTGGGCCTTTCTCAGTCGGGGATAAAGGGCAGGCTCATGGCCCAGCTCAGATGCATAAGCCCAGGATGGATTACATCAAAGAGCATATGCCAGAACATGTTGATATCTTGACGGCTTCCCATTTGGATTGCCTCAAGGCCATTCATTGGGAGGCAACTCCTTCTAAGGGAAATAAGTCCATGTATCGCAAGGTCTGGGCAGTTTTCATGGCGACGACATCTATCGACAGCGATCACACGGTAACTCCCCCAGTCATTGGGGCTAGTGAGGTCCTTATCCACAATTATGAGCAATCTGGGTCTCAGGCTCGGGATATTGCGAGACGGACGGCGTTGGCTAAGTTTTGGCTAGATTACGCACAAAAGAATTGGGGGGCAAAATGACTTATACAGCGGGACAGATTGCTACGGCAAAGACAGTTTATACTTTCTGGGTGTCTAAGGGGGCCACTGATTTCCAGGCGGCTTCTTGGGTCGGAAATGTGGATGGTGAATGCTCTCTTGAGGGTTGGCTCATCGGTGATCATGGTACAGCTTATGGTATCGATCAAGATCACATGGATCGGGTCAATGAGATTCTGAAGGGTTGCGGAATCGACATGCGGACAGCTACCTTGGAACAGCAATGCGAGGCTACTTATTGGGAAGTCACGAAGGGTTGGTATCGTTCGGTGTGGCCTGGATTTAAGGAGACTACCTCTCTTGCAGCGGCAGTTGATTATCTTGTTGAATATTTTGAACAATCTGGGGATCAACCACGTGATGATGCTCGGCGCCTTGTTCTGAGCCAGTATTGGTTGACTTACGCACAAAAGAACTGGGTGGCAAAATGAACCCAATTCTCACTCAGGCGGGTCCATACAAGGTTAATTGGGTTCCATGTCCATACTCTCGAAAGCAAGTTCAACTGGATCTGCCACGGGCTGGAATTTTGCATACAACGGAAGGCTTCTTTGAAGGGGCTCTTGAGGTTTTCGAGCAACACTATGCTCCTCACTTCGAGGTCGGGATTGATAAGGGTGTCCCTCGCATTAATCAGCTTGTTAAGGTTGGATACATTGGGTCGGCTTGTCGTGCGCATAATGACGAGGCTATCGTTCAGATAGAGATGGTCGGCTTTGCTAAGACCTCTCCTTGGTATCCTCATGGTAAGGTCGCCAGGGATGATGGACATGTGGTCGATTATGGGGACACTGACATTGCTCTTGCTTGGCTCATGATTGAGATTGAGAAAGAGTACGGCGTTCCTCTATCTCACCCGTATGCGGATGATGATTGGGGAAAGGCTGGGCATAACTCAACTCGGTCGGCAGGGAAGTTTGGGAAGGTCGCGGGATGGTATGGGCATCAGAACATGCCAGATCCGGATGTCCATTGGGACCCCGGTCATCTTCAGTGGTCTACACTCTTCGCACTGGCGAATTCACTTAAATAGGAGGAAATCATGGATACTGACACGACTTCCACAATATTTCTGGGGCAGATGATTTCATATATGCTTCCGTACTTTTTCGCAGGACTTGCGGCTGTTTGGTCGGCAGTTCTTCTTCCTGTCTTGAAAAGGCATTTTTCAACTCTTCTGACGAATGATCAATGGAGAAACATTGATCGGGAGGCGGAGACAGCGGCAGGGAAGATTTGGGCAGAGGCGAAACCTACTATTTCTTCGGAGCAAATTACAGGGGTTGATCCGCGTATTGCCTTTGCGGTTCAAGAGTGTGTAATCATCTTGAAGGGGACTGCTGAGACCTTAGGTTTGACCCCTGAGAAAATTCAAGAGATTCTCACTAAGAAGATTCTTGCAAGTATTGGAGAGAAGCAAGTTGTATCAGGTCCTGTTCCAGTACCTGTGAAATAAAGAGTCCATTTATTGGAGGGGAAAGTATGACACAATTTAAAATGGGGCGCATTCGTCCAACGACTCGTCCTAAGATGAAATTTAGTCATTATCTGCATGAGGGTATTCCTGATGCTCCTGTCTCAGGAGATTATACTCAGATGGCGAAGGATTCCCTTAACAGACTTTATATGAATGATAAATTAGGGGATTGCGTTATCGCTGGAATGGGTCATCTTGAGGGGGTCTTTACGTCATCCTCTTATGGAAAAGCATCTATCTTCTCTGATGCTCAGATTGTTTCTATGTACTCTGCTATTGGGGGTTATATCCCAGGCAATCCCAATACGGATGGCGGTTGTGATGAGATGACTGCTTTGAAATATTGGCAGAAGAACGGCTTTGTGCATCCTTCGCATAAGATCGTTAATTTTATGTCTGTCAACGCGGCTAGTTTGACACAAATAAACCATGCCTTATATCTCTTCGAGAACCTCATGTTTGGGGTTGAAATGCCTGATGCATGGGTGAATCCAGAACCCGATAGTTCGGGTTTTGTTTGGGACGTTGCGGGAGATCCAGTACCTGAGAATGGTCACTGCTTTGTCTCTGCAAAGTGGTCTCCAAAAGGAGTAGCGGTCGAGACTTGGGGGATGGAAGGAACTTTGACATATCCGGCAATCGCTAAGTATGCTAAGGCTCCGGCTGGGGAACTGTATGTGGTTCTTACTCCAGAGATCATAAAGAAGGCTTCTGATAAGGCGTTGAATGGTCTGAATTGGAAGAAGTTGGAAGCTGATTTTGCTTCCGGTCTATAGATAGATAACCTAATATTGGGTCTTTAATTGTTGAGACTCAAAATTATTGAGAGGAAATTGACATGACAGACGAAGCTTATAAAGACATAGTGGTTACTCCGCCATCGGTTACAGTCACTCCGACTGCATCGGTTACTGGAGATAAGGTTCTCTTGGCAATCGTGAATTTTGCGACATCCTCGGAAGCTGATATCCAGAATGCACTCGCGATGGCTCAGAAGACAAACAATGCGGTGACGATTCCTGCTTGGACGGCTCTTTTGGCGTTCTGTCAGCAAGTCGCACAAATCAGCACGAATATTCCAACTATCCATCTTGCGACGGATGTCGAGCTATTGACTGAAGTCACTCAGGCTCTGCAACCGGGTTCTCCTTTGGTTGTGGCGTTCTCTGCATTGGCTCAATATCAGGGTCAGTCAGCGGCAAGTATGGTCACTGGCATCGTGACGGGCGTTATTGGCTTGGGAAAATTGATTCCGGTGCTCCCAGCCTTGGCGTAATAGCTCTCAATGAGGGGGTGCGGATTTTCGGGTCTGCACTCTCTTTTTTGGAGAATATATTAGGGCTCGCATCGGACCCTGTTAAAGTTGTTACGGATGATACAGGAATTCTGATTCCTTCTCCCACTTTTTGGGATATTTTTATGAATCAGAGGGTGGCGCATTATGATCCAAAGACGGGGAGGTTTATTTGACAGCTCCAGTAGCCCAATCCATTCCAACTCCAGCGGCTCCTAAGCTTCCTGATTGGCTAATTAAAGCTATCTCATGGTCTACTGCTATAGGGAATACAGCAGAGCCAAATATTTTAGAACCGGGGCAGACTACAACTCTTCTGCAAGATGCGCAGAATCTTAGTCGGGGTCTCTCTTATCTTTCAAAGCTTGACTTGGACTTCAAAGCTATTTATGGGGGTTGGCAGACGGAGGACTTGGAGACTAAGGTTTCTCAAGGTCTTGATGTAGAGGCTCAACTCTTGAATCTTGTTTCTTTATACATACCTGGGGCTGTCCTCTTTGCGGACGGTGTGACAATTCTTGAGATCATTATTCCTTTAGCTATGTATGCTGCAAAGGTTTTCGATAAGCATGAAAGGGAAGTGGTCCAGGGCTCTATTCCAGATGGGGAGGGGGGATTTGTCCCTGCTCATGGCTGGCCTGAATTGGACCGTAATGGTCACTTCTCTGGGATCGATTCTTGATAAGGGGGTAGTATGATATCGGATCTTGAAATTTCTCGTTTGAGTAGTGGAATTTATGGGTCTCCTTCTCCTCTCATTCAGTGGGATCATTTTAATGATGGAATGGATTCCCTTGGGGTGTGTTGGGGTGTCAAGACCATTGATGGGTTTGATGTCGTGGTCTTTCGGGGATCGACAGACATCTTAGATTGGGTTCGGGATCTAACGGTACTGGCAGACCCCTTCATTCATGGAGGTTTGGGTCCGGTTCATCCAGGGTTTTTTGAATCTCTCCCTCAGACATGGGAGAGTATAAAGGGGGTTCTCAAGAATCCTGTGATTTTTGCTGGACATTCATTGGGAGCCGCTCGGGCTGATCTTATGGCGGGGCTCGCTATATTGGATGGGTATCATCCTGCAAGGACAGTTGTGATTGGTGAACCTCGTCCAGCTTTCCGTGAATTGGTAGATATATTGGCTCCATATCCTCGTGCGGCTTACAGGACAGTAGATGAGGTTAGGCATTGGGATGGAGAGGAAGACCCAGTTACTGGGGTTCCTCTCTCCTTATTGGTTGAGTCGTATGTACATCCAAGTCCATTGATTGATTTGCCAGTCTCTCCTCTATTTCCTGATCTATGGGGACCTTTGAGACTTCATCACCCTGAGCTATATCTCCAGGGTCTTGCTAATTTGAAATGACCTCTGAAGGGTGGTCATTTTTTTTGTATTACTTAGAGTTGGGGGTTTAACGAATGATACCTTTTTTCCAAGGCTTTGAGACGAATGACACGACTGGAATAACGGTCGCCACTGGGGCAACTATTTCTCGTGTCACCTCTGGCACAAATAGTATTTGTGGAGCGATCAACTCTTTAACTGGAAACGAGTACGCTGTGCTAACCCCTGGAAATGATGCATGGGGCGTCTGTGCAGGAGGGGCTCTTGGAGATACTGCTGGGGGGAACAACGGGGACTTCATCAACGGACCTCCATATCCTCCGTATGTTGGCGATTTTACTTTGTCTATGTCTTTCTACATTCCAATTACTGGGACAGGAGCTTGGTCGGCGGCTCCTAATCAGAGTTTTGCAGCTTTTCAGATTTGGGGGAATTCGAATAGTGAAACTCAGCAATACGATTTAGAACTTCCCGAGATTTACTTTGGAGTTCCTGGCGGTGGATCTCCAGTCTCGATTTTCTACAACACGGGAGGATGGGCAATTTGTTCTGCTCCCGGATGGCCTATTGCTTCCATCTCATCTAATGGTTGGTACACGTTTGCCACTTCATATATTAAGACGGGGGATAGGGTTAATGATCCTACAGCCGCTGTCATCACTGTCTATAATTCTGCTGGCAATATTGTGGGGGTTCCATTCCCAATTCCAGGTTGGCAACCTAATAGCGCGCAAATTCCGTATGCTGGAGAAAATGTACAGAACGGTCCTCCACTTCCGAGTTCAGACATGTTGGGTTCTGCTCAATGGGGTATTGAAAGTTGGCAGACGCCACAAGACAATGGTCTAATGGTTGGGCCTAGTGGCGGTTATCCTAGTATATGGCAACCTGCCGGTATATGTATTGACAACATTCAGACGCTTGTCGGGCAGTTGAATCCTGCGGATGCTCCTGTCTTTTCCAATCTCTCTTCTGGACAGATGTTAAATGCAACGATTGGGACCTCATTCTCTCTGACTCTCTCAGCTTCCAATGCAACAGCTTATTATATTGCGGGGTATAATGCGGGAGTCTATAATTCTGGGGGATTCGATGGTCTTCCGGCTGGGCTCACTCTGAATTCAAGCACTGGAGTGATCACAGGCATTCCGACAGGATCTGCTTCTTATTGTGATATGCTCGTCATGGCTGTCAATGCCACGAGCTTCTCTCTTCTTCGTGTTCACTTTAATATTGCCGCATCGGGAACGCCAGCAATCACGGCTGTCCCGACAATCAGCGGGACAGCGCAAGTCGGTTCGGTCCTCACTTGTAATCACGGATCGTACTCAGGATCTCCAACTTCTTACGGGAATCAATGGTTCTCTAATGGTGTCAAAATAAGCGGCGCGACGGGCTCGACATATACATGTGCGACGGGGGATATTGGGAACGTCATTACTGTTTCTGAGACTCCTTTGAACGGGACTGGTTCGGGGCAGATTGCTTTCAGTGCCGCAAGCTCAGCGGTTATTGTGAAGAGCGGGGCTCCTGTTAATGCAGTGACTCCAGTTATCAGCGGAAATATTGGAACAGTGGGAGCGGTTCTTACTGCCTCTAATGGCAATTGGTCGGGGTCCCCAACTGGTTTTCTTTACACTTGGTATCTGAACGGTCAACCTATTACTACTACATATAGCAATGGTTCGACTTCAAGCACGTACACGCAACAATCATGGGATGTTCTTGGGCTTCCCATTACGGTCTCTGTACAAGCATATAACGCTAGTGGATATTCTGTTCCGGCATTTAGTAACGGTATAAGTTCTCCAGTCAACACAGTCCTTCCGACAGTAGGGGGAACTCCTCAAGTCGGCCAGACAATGGTTGCGACTCAAGGTACTTGGACTGGCGCAACCTCCTTCTCATATCAATGGGTTTGGGGTGATACTGGTGTTAGCATTTCTGGGGCTACTACACTCTCGTATGTTCCGGTATCTGGGGATATTGGGCATACTCTAGAAATTAAGGTAACGGCGACGAATTCGGCAGGGTCAACTTCCGCAACGTCTTTATCAACATCATCTATTACAGGGGTAACATCAATGGCAAAAACTATCAATTATCAATGTGCATCTTCGGGGAATGCTGGTTTGGGTGCATATACAGGGGATGGACAATCTAGTCCTGTCTGGAATTATTCAGTTAATTCTCCGATATCTTCAGTCCTTAATTCTGATGGAACGACAGCGACAGGAGTTTCCATCGCTTTCATTAATGGCGGCACTTATGGGATGGGTACAAGTCCGCAGATCTTTTCGACATTCATGTATGAGGTTAGTGCGACTGGGACAGTCACTATTTCTGGATTATCCCCTAGTGCGAATTATCAATTATATATTTACAGTCAAAATGGGGGATTTAATGATCGTGGAACTAATTTTTCTATAACGACTGGTACTGGTTCTCCTACAGGCGGAAGCAATGCCTCGACTAACAATAATGGGATTTCTGGGTCTTATACTTTAAATGCGAACTATCTGATCTTCAATGTTACGGCGAATAGTTCTGGGATTATCCAATTTAGTTACACTGCAAATCCGGCAGCGACTGGAACTTCTGGGAATCAGGAAGGGGATTTCAATGGGTTCCAATTAGTCACACTTACGGGCTCACTTCCTTCTAATTCTATTCTTCCTATCGTTACAGGAACAGCGTCTGTTGGGAGTACCCTCACAGGTACTCAAGGAACATGGTCTGGGGCTACCTCATTTGCATATCAATGGATTTGGGCTGACACGGGGGCTAATATCTCAGGAGCTACCTCCTCGACATATGTCCCTCAGGCTACAGATGAGGGACATACTCTAGCTATCAAGGTGACTGCAACTAATTCAACTGGATCTGCTAGTGCTACCAGTGTTGCGACTTCGGTCATTCCTGTCCCTGTGACTATTCCGGTAAATTCTGTTCTTCCGGTCATTACGGGGACTGTAACAGTTGGAAATACTTTGACGGCGACTTCGGGAACATGGTCTCAATCCCCAACATACGCATATCAATGGGTTTGGGGTGATACTGGAGTTAGCATTTTAGGAGCGACATCTCTGACGTATGTCATTCAGACTACAGATGAGACTCACACTCTTGAAATCAAGGTAATTGCAACAAACTCGGCAGGTTCAGTGACTGCGGTCTCTGTGGCTACATCTGCGGTTCCTGTGCCATCCTCGCTTCCACCGAATGGTACGGTCTTTAATCGGGCGGGGCTTACTCAGACGTTCCAATCAAACTTCACAGGTCCAACTCCCCTTGTGACGAATAGCATGACGAAGGCAGCTTCGGATCAATGGATCATCCATACTCCTTGGAATGGTGATTTTGGTTACTCCCCTTCGAATATTGCTAATGTCTCAATTGTGAAAGACCCTTTGCTTGATGGGGAATCTGTGTTGCAGCTCTCAGTGAATGGCACAAACGGGGGGCCGTGGACTGGGGCGATCCTGTCTACCACGGATGCGGCGGGGAATGGATTCAAGCAAGTTGGGGGAGTCTTCGAATGTCGGATGAAGCTTCCTTCGGGACAAGGGTTATGGCCTGCTTTCTGGTTAGATTCTTGTGCGGGTCCGAATCCGGTTACGGGGGTGACATCAGAGATTGATGTCATTGAAATCTATACGGAGTGGGTAAACGGCTATTGGGCAACAATTCACCGCTGGTTAGCTGGTGTGGACACCAATACGAATAATGCCTTCCAGATCCAGCCGCCCGTATCGCCTTGTGACGGGAATTACCATACCTACACGGTCGAGATCACACCGACATATGGCGTCCTGATTTATATGGACGATGTGCAGGTTGCGGCGTTCCAGGGGGATGCTTCAGTTTCCGGTCCGATGACAATGCTTCTCGATCTTGTGGTAGGGGGGGCAGGCCTTGCAGCCTCGGCTTGTGATGGATTTTCGCTTCCAAGCAATATGTTGGTTTCGTGGGTTAGAGCATGGAAAAGACCATGATCTTTGGTTTTTAAGGAATAATTTCTGAGCGGGGGCCTCGGTCCTCGCTCTCTTTTCTCCCTATATATTTGTGAAACTGTGTTTTTCTTTTGGGGTCGCTCATGCCGAAGCCGACGCTTATTCACTATTACATCTCTTGGGTAAAGGGGATCATAGCGAGGCCCTGGACTATTCTCATAGGGCTGGGTTTTCTCGCTATTTTTCCGTTCCTTCCTGTGCTGTCGAATAGGACGGTCATGAAGGAAGACCCTGTCGTTTGCCAAATTCAGATTCCTAGCGATGATGAGTACCCTTGGATTCTTCAACAAGACCTTCAAAGATGGGAATCTCCGTGACTAAGCCTTGGCCTGATTTTGAGGTTCAATATCTGAGGGATCATGTCGAAGACACTCCTCTTAAAGAGATTGCTAATTTTTTGAAGCGGCCCTTGGGGG
>Ga0182030_10014035_pt1 | contig 15874 bp, 12 predicted proteins | sample 812S3MmetaG_FD_121299 | JGI IMG/M metagenome (GOLD analysis project Ga0182030, IMG submission 121299) | Permafrost microbial communities from Stordalen Mire, Sweden - 812S3M metaG (Illumina Assembly) | ecosystem: Environmental > Terrestrial > Soil > Wetlands > Permafrost | place: Sweden...
AGGAGGTTCGCTCAAACTGGTGAGGCAATAGCCGTCAGGGAGCGGCGAGCCGCCCTTCGGATGACCCTGTCTGCCCCGAGGGGCCGGGGTCGGCTTCGATGCCGTAACCGAGCTCCACCGCTTTGGCCGCCCCCGCCATGCGCCCTACGGCGGTGGCGGCGAGGAGATGGTCACGCAACTGCCCGGTGTCCAACCCTTTCCACCCGCCCCTTTGGTCGCCCATAGCCACGACATTGGCGACGAGCACGTGTTCTCTTAACTAAAAATGGCACTGGGAAGGGCGAAAATGGTCACTTGTGACCTCCTTGGTCGCCCCTAGCTGTTAGACATCGACTGGTGGGCGGGGACGCTCTTCCTCTCAGGCGATGGTTGAGGGCAAACGGGAGGATGGCACCCCTACCAGGTGCTGGACACCGCCGTACTTACGCTCCAGGCACAGGCTGGGCTGGCCGGCGCGGTAATAGATGCCCACTGAGCGGGCTTTTAGTTGGCGCCGTACCGGTGCCGCCGCCGGGAGTACCAGAGCCCGTGGAGCGGTTTGCCAAGCTCGAGCCGCCCTTCCGGCAAGGGCGAACGTCCTAGTGGTCGCCGTGCGTTCCGATCCGTCCAACCCAGATAAGGTCGACGGTCCCGGCGGAGGCTCCCGGGTTGTAGGTGTGCCGATAGATCACCTCGACGCCGCTGCCGGGGAGCACCGCGGTGCGCACCTCGTACTCCGGTTGGTTCGACATCTCCGGGGCCGGCTCGCTCGGCTCCGCCCAAGGCCGGTCCCCCAGCTGGGCTATCCAAGCTTCGACCAGCCGGGCCTCGCGGTAGGAGGGGTCGTCCCGCCCGACCCAATCTCTGAAAGCATCGACGCTGCCGAAAGGCACGTGGAGCGGAGTTAGGCGAGGCGTGCCATGCGGTCGCGGAGGAACTCCATGAACGCAGGATCCTGCGCCACCCTTTCGGCGCTGGCCCGGGAGCGGGCGTGGAGCAACTCGACAAGTTGGCGGACACCGTCATGGTCGCCGTGGAGCCAGGCCTCGACAATGGTGGTGTCACCAAGCTCTGGGAACTGCACCGAGTACCACCAGCCAGTGACCGGCTCAGGTCGTCGTCCCATGCTCTCCAGCATCTGGCTGATGCCTGCTTCGACCCGTTGAGCTTCCTCTGGCGTCAAGCTCGGCCCGGGCGGCAGGTCAAGGCTGGTTTTCATCTTGTCTCCCAGCCTAGTGATGAGCCGGCCTTGAGCGCCGCACCTGATCGATCTGCACCACGTCGCCACCGGCGGGACCGAAGACCTCCGTGAGGTCCGCCTCGCCTGAGCTGTCCCAGGAGCACCGGGCAGCAATGAGACCTTATCCTGGCCCTTTACTACACTGACCTCGAGGTGCCCGCCGACGGCCTTCTGGTAGACCTCCTGGTCGAGTGCCTCGCTCTCAAGCAGGAGCCCGTTGCTGGGACCGACCACGCCCGTCACGCCTTGGAGATCACGATAGCGGCCAAGACGGCGGCCCGGGAGGGTACCACTGCTCCGCTGGAGACCACTTTCGCGTCGTAAAGCAAGACGAAGAACTGAGAAAGGAGCCACATAGTGACAAGTGCGTTGAAGTTGGGGGCGCTCCACCGCCCCTTGCGCACCTCGTTGCCGGCGTCGGGTGGGCACGAATGAGCGACGCCTACTCCGCCCGCTTTCCCCCCGGTTTCCTTTGGGGCGTCTCCTCAGCCTCGTACCAGCTTGAAGGGGCTGTGGCAGAGGACGGACGGGGCGAGAGCATCTGGGACCGCTTCTGTGCGACGCCCGGCAAGGTCCGCAACGGCGAGAGCGGCGCCGTCGCCTGTGACTTCTACCACCGCTATGGCGAAGACATCGAACTGATGAAGGACCTCGGCGTCGACGCGTTCCGGTTCTCGATTTCCTGGCCCAGGGTCCTCCCGGCCGGCCGGGGCCGCCTGAACCCTCGCGGGTTCGACTTCTACGACCGGCTGGTCGACGGGCTCCTGGACGCCGGGATCGAGCCGTTCGCTGTTCTCTACCACTGGGACCTCCCGCAGGCGCTCGAGGACGAAGGGGGTTGGCCCGAGCGCGCCACGGTAGAAGCCTTTGCCGAGTACACCAAGGTGGTGGCCGAGCATCTCGGGGACCGTGTCTCTCACTGGATCACCCACATCGAGCCGTGGGTCGTCTCCTGGCTTGGCTATGGGTGGGGCGAACACGCGCCCGGGCGCTGCTCGGAGGTTGACGCCCTGGCGGCCGCCCACCACGTCCTGCTCTCGCACGGTCGAGCCGTTGAGGTGCTGCGCCAAGTAGTGCCAAAGGCGCAAGTCGGGATAACCCTCAACCTCGACCACCTTTGGCCGGCCAGCGACACAGACGCCGACCGGTCAGCGGCACACTGGTTGGACGGGCACCACAACCGCTGGTTCTTGGGCCCGCTCTTCCACGGTGCCTACCCCCAGGACATGGTCGATCAGTGGCACAAGATAATGCCGCCGGTCCAGGACGGCGATATGGAAAGTATTGCAGTTCCCATCGACTTCTTAGGGGTCAACTATTACACCTCGAGCCTCGTCGCCGCTGGTCTTGATGGCGAGGGCGCTCGCCAGGTCCCCCAAGCCGGTACCGCCCGCACCGACATGGATTGGGAGATCCGGCCGGACGGCTTGCGGGAGGTACTGGTACGAGTGGCGCGCGACTATGCGCCTCGGACGATCTACATAACTGAAAATGGCGCGGCCTTTCCCGACGTGGTGGACCATAACGGCCGGGTGCTCGACGTCGAGCGCCGAGACTTCCTCGCCGCACACGTTGCCGCCGCCGCTCAAGCCGTGGAGGCGAAGGTGCCTTTGCGGGGCTATCTCGTCTGGGCACTCCTCGATAACTTCGAATGGAGCTGGGGCTACTGGAGGCGGTTCGGGATCGTCCACATCGACTACCCCACCCAGAAACGGACACCCAAGGCCAGTTTCTATTGGTACCGGGACCTCATCGCAGCCGAGCACAACGGCGGGCCGAAGTCACGGCTGTGACGGTGGATGGCGCGCTGCCCTCACGCTGTTGTCTGGGGCTCGAGTACAAGTTTGACGCAGTCGCCCGTTCGCGTCCGGGCAAAGGCTTCCTGCCAGGCGGCAATTGGCAATGAGGCGCTGACCAGCCTATCCAGGGAAATAGATCCCGACAATACGAGACGTTCGGCCCGGCCCCACGACCTCGGCGTACTGGCGTTCCCCGACGTCACCTCGAGCTCCTTCAGGCAAACAAGGTCGAGCTCGATGGGCACCGGATGCCCAAAAAGGCCGACCTGGACAAACCGGCCCGCTTTGCGCGCTGAACGCAACGCCGTAGTAACGCCACGCTCTGAGCCGCTACACTCCGCGACCACGGTGAAACCCCCGTTCGGGGTAGCTGAAGGCACGTCCTCGCTGCGTACGGCCACGAAGCCCAGCTCTGAAGCGGCCTTCAGGCGTACCGCGTCACGCTCGGTGCCGACGACAACGACGGAGGCGCACTGGGAACGCAACACCTGAGCGGCCAGCAAACCGATAGTACCGGGGCCGACAACAAGGGCCGAGTCGCCCGGGGACGCAACCGCCGGGTCGCAGAGTGCGTGTGCAACACAGGCGAGCGGCTCGTACAGCGCTCCCGCGAGGTAACCCACCGACTCGTCCACGCTATGAGCGTTGTGAACGGGTACGACGACATAACTGGCGAACCCGCCGTCCACGTGGCTACCGATCGAGCGCCGTTCGGAGCACAGGTTGCGCCGGCCACTTCGACAGTACTCGCAGGCTTCACAGGTGCTGGCGTATGTCTCCAGGGCGACGCGTCGACCAAACCATTCCGGCGCGACGTCCGGCCCGATCTCGTCTATGACTCCGGTGACCTCGTGCCCCATGATGACGGGAGGCCTGGTCGCGAACTCGCCGTCGACGATATGCAGGTCCGTCCCACAGATACCGGTGGCGATGACCGCGACGCGGACCTGGCCCGCCCCCGCGTGCGGCACGGCTACCTCACGCACCTCGATATTCCCAGGCCCTGGTGCTGTCTTGACGAGCGCTCGCATTGTGTCGGTCATGGTCCCCCGTCCAGCTCACTAAAGGGCCCCGGGCAGGTTCTTCGAACCAAGACAAAACCTGCCACACGGACCACTGACTTGCCCCCCGTGCCACCTACCACTTCGAAAACCGGGCCCGCCTTCTACACCGGGCCGGTGTCCACATGGTCTACATTCCAATTGGTGGTGAGGCCGCCGTCCACGATGATCTCTGGCCCGGTGATGTACCGGCACGCGTACGGGCCCAAGAAGACAACCACGTCAGCCACCTCCTCCACTGTACCTATCCGTCCCGGCCCGATCCGCCTCCGGTACGTTTCCCGCACTTGGTCGTCCCATGCTTGCGTATTGAGGGGCGTCTCTATGGCACCGGGGGCGACGGCGTTGACCGTGATCCCGCGCTTAGCCAGTTCGAGGGCAATCGTCTTAGTCAAGCCGACGCCCTGGGCCGAGGCGCACGGGGCGTGCGTAGCGCTCACGACGCGAGGCGCGGACGCTACCGGCGGCGCCCGGCTGCGGGCCCGAGGTGGGCCGGCTGCGCCGTCCCCGGGTCGTCCCGATACTTCGCTAAACTTGGCCCACCCGGGCCCGCAGCCGGGTAGGCGGGCCGTCCTGGGGCTAGGGCGCCGCGGTACCATCAACAGCACAGCGCGGGCAGGGCCTGGGACCCGACGGCAACGCCGGTGCCAGCGAGGGGGGTCCAACCAGACCGGAGGACAGTTGTGTACGGGGAGGCTTCTTTGTTCAGGGACTACGCCCTAACTGACGCCGAGCTGAGGAGCGGGGCCCAGGGGGCCCTCCGCCCCGGCCAGGTCGACGAGTACGACGAGCAAGGGTACCTCGTGCTGCCGGGCCTCTTGGACTGCGACGACCTCGCCCCCGTCCGCGCCGCCATGATGATGAAGGTCGACCTGATCGCCGACCAGCTCATGGCCGCGGGCCGCATTACTGACCCCCTCGCCGGCGACCCCTTCGAGACCCGGCTGGCCCGGTTGTTCGAGGGACTGAGCGCCGAAGACTTCGTCACGTTCACGGGCCGGAGCTGGCGGGACCGGCTCACCGGGTACTTCGAGCTAATGAGCAATCCCAAGATCCTGGACGTGGTCGAAAGCCTGATCGGGCCTGAGATCTTCGCAAACCCCGTTTACAACGTGAGGCCCAAGGTGCCGCGGGTGGCGGCTGGGGAGGTCCCCTGGCACCAGGACAAGTCCTACTGGCCGGACGCCCGGAGCAACCCCGTGGTCACCGTTTGGGTCGCTGTCGTAGACGCCACCGTCGAAAACGGGTGCCTCCGGATGATCCCACGGACCCACCAGGAGGCGGTCGCCGGGTTCCACTTCGAAACGTACTCGGGGACGGCGTACCTTGAGATGGACGACGCGGCCGTCGCGCCGCTAAAAGCCCGGGCGCGGCTGGTGCCGCTGGGCGCCGGTGGGGCCATCGTCTTCAACGACCGGTTCATCCATTCGTCCGGCCCCAACGCATCGGAGCACATCCGCTGGAGCGTCGACCTCCGCTACCAACCGACGGACCAGGACCCGATGCCCCAGTACGGGACCGGTTTCCTGGCCCGAAGCCGGGTGCACCCCGAGAGGGTGGCGAGCCTCGACGACTGGTGCGCAGGGCGCCCTGAGGCGGGCGTCGGGGGGACCTGAGAAACCGCCTGCGCCGGTCAAGGGGCCCATGCGAGGTGGGGACCTGACCCCGTCCGGCGGTGGTAGGTGCCCATGGGCCCGCACTGGCTCGGGACCCGAGAGGCATAGGTGATCGGCCTCACTTCGCCCAAGTCGTCGCTAACTGAGCGACGACTTGTTCTACCAACCTCAGTGTGATCAACCCGGCAAGCGCGCCGGGAAGGAAATGGAAAGGACCGAGGGATCCACGCACACGCCGCGTCAGCGAACTGGCGCAGTATCGGTAATAGGAGATGCGTGGGCCTCGAGGTTGCCGCTTTCAGCGATGTGGTCCAAGGCCCGCGTTAGCACAACGTTGTCTTCCAGAGTGTGGATCTCTGTGATCCGGCCCCAGCGCATGAGCATGTTCTACATGAAGACGTTTTCGTACGACGGTCCGTCGACCAGGGTGGTGCCAATTCGGACACGTGTGGCAATCCGCGTGGCCCACGGACTGCCGGCCACTATGACTTCTTGGACCGCAAAGGTGGGCTGCGGGAACAACTCGACGCTTCGTTCCCACCAACGGCGCAGGCCATCAAGGGTATGGCGCTCGCCGGAGAGGGCGTGCTCTCCGTAGAAGCGGTAGCTGAACCGGGGCGCCATGCCCGCGAGCATAGGTTCCCATTTGCCCCGGCTGACCTGGTCGAAGGTGGAGCGGACCTTGTTGGCGACGACGCGGTGGTACATCGAACATCCTCCCGTTTGTATGGCTTGACTGAGCGAAGTCATTATCAAGAGTTCAATAGAACCGACCTGATAGCCGTTCGCCAGACCGGCCTCGCCGAGACTCGGCTGGAGCAATGACGTCGGTGGTAGGTCTAACAAGTTGGCAATGGCCGTTAGTCCAATGGTGTACCGCGCGCTCCGAGCCGTGGACCTCGGACATTAATTGGCCATGAAGAGTTGCTTGCCGATGCTCTTGGGGTCATCGGAAAGAGTGAGTATTGACGTGACCAGGTCAGTGCGAGAGAGCGTTGAGCCGTGCGCCAGGTTGCGATCGATCGCCGTTCGGTACCTTCTTGTACCTCCCTTGTCCGTGAGGCGCGGCGGGCGCAGGATCGTCCAGTCGAGCGTGCTGGCGTGGATCTGGTCTTCGGCTTGGCGCATGTCTGCGCAAGGCCCCTTGAAGATGCGTCGGGTCATGGGTTTAGCCACGTGGCGCAAGAAAAACCCATCGGCGGTGTCGTCGACCATCGACCCCGAGACCGTCACCAGCCGGTTGGCCCCGGACTTCTTCATCGGCGCGATGATGCTGCCGGTACTGTCCCACAGGATGGTGGTCGCGGCCCGGCCGCGAGGGCCGACAGCTGACACTACGATGTCCGCGCCCGACACCGCCGGTGCGATCGCGACTAGGCCCATGACGTCGGCGGTGACGACCAGTAGGTCGCTGTGGGGTGGCACGGCCAGCCTTGTCCCCGTCTTTCCGTTTGCCCCGAAAATGGTGAGTTTCATTGTGTTCGCCTTTCGATCCTTGAGAACGTGATTTGATGCCGGGTAGGCACGGGCTGGCTTCAGCTCAGATTTTCCACCGGCCCTGCTTTTGGTACCGCGGCTCCCACACCAGGCGGTTGATCAACCGTACGGGGACGGGGAGGGCGGCCAGGAACTGGCGCTGCTCGGCCAGTGGTGCCCCATCAAGGGCCCAGGGGACGTAAGCAGCAGCGCCCTTGACGCCTCGGCGACGGCGCATCTGGCCGGTGAAGGCTTTCCAGTCCGCCGGCGATTATTTCGTCTTAGGGGATAACCGGGCCAAGTCGTGCGACTCCCGGTCGTTCGGCGCCATCCCGGGCTCGCTCGTGGTCGGGAAAGTGGTAGGCATCGTGTGGCGCCACAACCAGTTCGACGTCCACTTTTTGTGAGGCTCGCCTCCGCCATGTCGGGCGACGGTCTAGTCGGACCTATGAGACCCCCGTGGTGGGCAAGGGCCGCGAGGTCAAAGAGACAGGGAATCAAGAACCGCGAAACGCGGTGTCCCTCGCGGGTGAACGAAACGGCAAGTGATGATCAGAGCCACTGCTACTCGGCAGTCCCAAAGACCGCTCGGCTCGGTTGTTGCGCACCTCTTGGCACGCCGCGCCTCGTTGTCCTAAATCGAGAGATCGTTTACGTCGAGGCGGTCATGTTCGCTCGCTTTACCGGGTTGGTGGTAGTGAAACCCTCGAGGAACTTGTCGATTGCGTCGGCGTCCAGCGGTCGGGAGAAAAAGAAGCCTTGCCCCACATCGACCTTCTCAGCCTGAAGGCACGTCCGCTGGTCATCGTCCTCGATCCCCTCAGCAATGGTTTCGAGCTGGAGGATCTTGCCGAGTTTAACAAGGGTGTGGACGAGCGCTGCAGACTCGAGTGAATCGGTGATACCCGACACAAACGCCCGATCGATCTTCAGCACGTCGATCGGGAACCTACGGAGGTAGGCGAGGGACGAATAACCCGTGCCAAAATCGTCAACCGCCAGTCGAACGCCAAGCGCCTTCAACAGCCCAAGGCGAGCGATGGTCTCTTCAACATCGTTCATGAGCGTCGTCTCGGTGAGCTCAAGGATCAGGCTGGAGGGATCGAAGCCGCTGGCGGTGAGAGCGTTGTGGACGTCGTCAACAATCTGGTACCTCTCGAGCTGATTGCGGGACACGTTGACAGAGACGGTGAAGCGATGACCTCGGGTATGCCAAATTGCGCCCTGTCGGCACGCTTCGTCGAGGACCCAGGCACCGACGGGGACGATGAGCCCGCTCGCCTCGAGCGCCGGGATAAACTCGTCAGGCAGAACGACGCCGCGATCTGGGTGCCGCCACCGCAACAGCGCCTCGACACCCGTAAAGGCATTTGTCTGAAGATCGATCGTTGGTTGGTAAACGAGGAAGAACTGGTTCGCGCCGAGCGCGTTGTGCAGGTCAACCGCCATGTGACGGCGGTCTTGGGCTGCAGCCTGCATGGAGGGCGCAAAGACAGCGCTGCAGCGCTTCCCGGCGGCCTTTGCCCGGTAGAGGGCGATGTCGGCATCACGCAGTAGCTCTTGAGGTGTAAGTCTGTAGCCTGTGGCGATGCCAATGCTCGCGGATACCGAAAGCGGGAGGACGCTCAAGGCGATCTCGAACGGGGTCTGCAACACCTCGAGGATCCGGTCCGCGACGACCTCGGCTCCTGCACTGAGCGAGTCTCCTTCTACCAGCAGGACGAATTCGTCTCCACCGAGACGGCCCACCGTGTCGCCTTCTCGCAACACGGCGACGAGCCTCGAGCTGACGGCGACGAGCAGCTGGTCCCCGGCATCATGGCCCAAAGTATCGTTGATGTCTTTGAAGTCGTCGAGGTCGAGGAACATGGCCGCGACGGGGAGGTGGCTCCGGTGGGCACGCGCCAGCATTTGTCCTGTGCGGTCGAGGATCAACTCCCGATTGGGCAACCCGGTGAGCGAGTCGTGCAGAGCCTGGAAATGAAGCTGCTCAGTACGTTCGAGGACCAACGCCGTCGCCCGAGCCCGTCCCGTGCCCAAGAGGTGGATGACAAAACCAAACAACAGGCTCAACGCGATGCCCGCGATGAAAAGGGCCAGCGCGCTTGCGTTGCCTAGCACACCTCCGCTACTGATGGCTGCAAAGATCTGGACCGTCCAGCCGTTGTGGAGATTGACGGAGGCGACCTGCGCGCCTGAAGGAGCACGACCAGTTCGGAACACGACCGTCGAGGACCGGCCCCCATAACGCAGCGCGACCGCGGTGTTGGGGTGGCCCTGGAGTGCTGTTGTCAAGATGACACCCGGCACGATGCTCATGCCGACCCAACCGGCGAACGCGGCCCGGCGCGCCACCGCCGTCGTGGGTAGTGATCCGCCCTTATAGATCGGTACGCCGAGCGCCAGGGCCGTGACCTTGCGAATGACGATGGGCGCTAAGACTTCCTGACCCGAACCTCGGCTCGCCAGCTGGCGCTGGCCTGAAGCGCCGGCGCAGAGATCGAAACCAGGTGGGAGGCCGTCGCCGGCGTTGCGGACGACGTTGATGACCGCAAGACAGTAGAAGGGGCGCTTCCCCGGTGGGACAATGACAAAGGGGGCGGGATAATTTGTTGTCGCGAGCTTTGAGAACGCTGCTATGTGTGAGGCCGAGATGATCTGCATGCTCCCGATGCCTTGAAGCTCAGGGTACCGCCGCATCACGTTCATGTCGTCCGCCCACTGGACGAACTGCGCCTCGGTGGCCGTAGGGTTGCCGAGAACGAAGGTCTGGGCGCTCACGATGAGATCTTGTTCGTGCTCAACCGCTAACTGCAACGTTGCCGCGACCTCAGCAGAGGACGTGACGAAGGATTTGTGCGATTTCTGCCCTGCGCTGTGAGCGAACCCGGAGGCAGCGAGCCAGGAGCCCATCGTGCCCACGACGACAAGTAACACCACGAGCACTGCCCAGCTGTGCGTCCGGAGCATTGCGCGCTTGACAGGTCGGCGCGGCGCACCTGCTCCACTTGCGACTGGTACTTGCATTCCTTGCCACCTTGGGCCGATGCTCGGCTACCTGGCGCCGAGACCGGCGGGTACTGAGAATATCGGCCATCTGCCACAACGTCTGTAGGAAAGGACAAAGTGCTAGCAGCAACCAAGAGTGCACTAAGGCTCCGATCCGGCCTCTGGGCAGGGAACTTGTCCGGGGGGATTGGCGAGCGCCCCGGGTGGATCCCTGGACAGCTGAGCCCCTGGGAACCCAGGGCTCGGGATGGTGGCCCGGTTGGGCTTTGTGGCCCGTTCAGACAGACAGGGGCCGGTTGGCGGTAGTACCCGAGGGGCCCCCAGGGCCAAGCCAGGGTCGTTCTGTGCCTCCCACAGTCTTTCCCCCTCCCTCAACCAAGCCATCTGCCGATAGTTCTTATATGGACGCCAACCGATGATGGCGGTCGCACGGTGAGCTACTTCGAAGGTCCTCCCCTCTCCTGGCACCACCTGCTTGAGGTGCTACCAGACGGGATCGCCTACGTCGACGAGCACGGGGTGATCTGCCACGCGAACGAACGCCTCGAGGTCCTGACCGGCTACGCGCGGGACGAGCTCGTCGGCCAGGCTGTCGAGATGCTCGTCCCGTCCCGGTACCGAGGTAGCCACGCCGCCCAAAGCGGCAAGTTCGCCGGGGTCCTGGACGCGGGGGCACTGGGGACCGGCTCGGGCCTCACGCTCTTGCGCCGGGACGGCTTGGAGATCGCGATCGAGGCCGCCATCGCGCCGCTCATACTGGACGGCAAGCCGTGGACCGTCGTGGCGATCCGCGACGACAGCGCCCAGATAGCAGCGGCTAAAGTCCGGGCCGAGGTCGAGCTGCACGCCGTCGCTTCCGAGCTTGCTAGCGCCGAGGCGCTCGCCAATAGCGAGCAGCGCTTCCGTCTCGCGTTCGAGAACAACATGGCCGGCATGATCTTCGTCGATCTCGAGGACAGGATCCTGGCCGTCAACGACGCCTTCTGCCAGATGGCCGGACGCGACAGGCAGGAGATCATCGGCAAGGACTCGGCACCGTTCACCCATCCCGAAGACCGCGGCATTACCGAGGAGGCCCACCGCCGGCTGACCTCGGGCGAGGCCGACCAGGTGAGCTACACGAAGCGCTACCTGAAAAACGACGGACGCGTGATCGACGTCGAGGTGTCGAAGTCCCCCGCGCGGGACGCTACTGGGAAAACGTCCTACTTCGTCACGTCGGTCCGGGACATCACCCAGGAACGGGCGCTCAGTGCGCAACTCTCCCATCAGGCACTGCACGACCGGCTAACGGGCCTCGCCAACCGGGTGCTCTTCGAGGACCGGCTCTCCCAGGCGCACGGGAGGGCCGTTCGCCAGGGCGGGTGGGGAGCCGTGTTGTTGTTGGACCTCGATGACTTCAACGGGGTGAACGACACTTTCGGCCACCTCGTCGGCGACCAGCTGCTCGTTGCCGTGGCGCGCCGATTCGAGGAGGTGGCTCGCTCTTCGGACACACTGTGCCGCTTCGGGGGCGACGAGTTCCTCTACTTGGCCGAGGGGCTGACGTCGCCCGCTCAGGCCGAGGAGGCGGCCGAGCGTCTTCTCGGCGTGCTCGCGGAGCCGTTCTTCCTCGTTGGGGGGCACCTCGAACAACACGCGAGCATCGGGGTCGTGGTCTTCGATGGGACGAGCACGGACTGTAGTGGGCTCATCCAGGCTGCCGATGCCGCCCTGTACGAGGCCAAGCGCCAGGGCAAGGGACGCCACGTCCTGTTCACCCCCGCCATGCGCCAGCAGGCGGTCAGCCGCTTCGCTCTCGTCCAGGAGCTTGGGTACTCTCTTCAGTCCGGTGAGATCTCGATGCATTACCAGCCCATCGTCGATCTCATCACGAGCGAGGTGGTCGGCTTCGAAGCGCTGATGCGTTGGCAGCACCCCGAGCGGGGACAGGTGCCCCCCGACGTGTTCATCCCGCTTGCCGAGCAGAGCGACCTCATCTTTGAGCTGGGCTCCCGTGCGCTCCGCGATGCCGTGACTGAGGCGAGGTCCTGGGAGGGAGCGGGTGCGCGGTGGAGCTGGCCTTTTGTCACGGTCAACCTCTCGGCCCGCCAGTTCCACGACCCGGACCTGGTGTCGATGATCGAGAGAACGCTCACGGCGAGCGGACTTGAACCCCAGCGCCTCCTCCTCGAGATCACTGAGAGCGTGGCGCTCGTCGACGTCGTCGGGACGACGAGCGTGATCGAGCGCCTCAACCGTCTTGGTGTGGCAATCGCGCTCGATGACTTCGGCACCGGGTATTCCTCGCTTTCGTACCTCGCCCTCTTGCGCCCGCAGATCATCAAGATCGACCGGTCCTTTGTCAGCCCTTCCAAGGCGAGCACCCGGAACGACACACTGCTCGAGGCGATCGTCTCGCTCGGCCAAAAGCTCGACATGACCGTGCTCGCTGAGGGGATCGAGACGCCAGGACAGCTCCAGCAGCTCCGGCACCTCGGCTGTGAGCTCGGCCAGGGCTACTTGTTCTCACCCGCCGTACCGGCTCCCGAGGTCGCGACCATGCTCGACCGGAGGTCCCGTCGCCGGGGACAGAGGCCGGTACTGCCAACCACCGCCGACTCTCATCTTGCAGGAAAGGGACGAGAACACTTCGGTCATGGCGACGCCGCTCATCGGATTTGCTGAACAGCAGATCTCCCTACCGCCCGGAGCTGTTCTGCTCCCACGCAACCCGGCGGGCGTAGGCCGCACACAGGCATAGCCGGGTTTTTAAACCGACAGGTCAACGTTGTTGGCGCCATGTGGCAGAGACGTTTGCCATCACCGAGCACGAGCCCAGCGCGATCACCTGCTTCCGCGGTGACCTCTACCTGCGGGTCAGCACCCGTTTGTCCCGACATTGGTGTGGACAACAATGGAATAGGTCGGGCTTGTGGCATTGGGCGCTGTCCCGTTGCTGGCGACGACTGTAAGCGTTACGTTGTTGCCCGCTGAAGCACCACCTCTATATGTGACAGCACCGCTACTCGTGTTATACGTAAACAATGTATCGGTTGCCCCAGATGCTCCCGTGCCCGTCCAAACCGGCGTCAGCGTGATCGGTTGGGTCCCCCCACTGGTTGTGACACTGAACGAAGTCTGGGAAGTCCCGCCCCACGGCGGACCGCCAGCGTCCTTAGCCGCGGCGGGGTAGAGCCCAGCGGTCCCTATTGCCGTGGCATAGCAGTAGTCAATGATCTGCGTGGTCGCGGAGGGAAAGCTCGGGGCTGTATGAGGTGTCGTGGTCGTGCTCGTCGTGGTCGTGCTCGTCGTGGTCGTGCTCGTCGTGGTCGTGCTCGTCGTGGTCGTGCTCGTCGAAGTCGTCGTGGTGGGCGCGGTCGTCGTCGTGCGTGGGACGGTAGTGGTGGTGGACGAGGTTGTCGTGGTCGTTCCTGGCACGGTCGTTGTCGTTGACGTGCTGGGGGGCACGGTGTACATCGGTGACGTGGGCACCGGGGCGGCGGGGGCGGCGGGGACGACCTCGGTATTGGAGGTAAGTGCCTGGACCTGACCGCTGATTTCCGACCAGTTGGCCTCGCTCCAGTTGAAAAGGCCGGGTGGCAAGAAGTTCGGCGGGCTCAACGAGGCGAGCCGGGGGTCGTAGATGTACTGCTTTGCGTAGCCACCCCCGGCGCCCGTGCCCGCCAGTCGGCCCCGGTAGGCCTGGCTGACCGACCCGAATTCTGTCAGTGTCCCCATGCTTGGCCCAAGGGCGTAGTTCTCAGCCGTGTACTCACCCTGGAAGGCCAGAATTGCCCCATCGATCTGGTTGACTTGGCAATCAGCGGGGGAGGCAGAGCTCCCGTAAGCCCATGTGGTCGCCTGGCCCAATGGGCACGCGCTCCCAAAGTCGTTGATGGCCGGATTGGGGTTCACGCAACTGGCAGCGGTGCTGGTCTTCCAGTTGGAGTCCCAGCTGGGGCAATCCACCGGGTGGTAGACGACTACGTCGTCGGTCGGCTCGAGCCCGATAACGTCGCTGCCGGTAGCGCTGACTGTCGTCCCGGCTATCAAGTAGCTCGTGTTCGCATAGGTGATGTTCTGGTAGACCACCACATTGTGGGCCGCTCCCACGGTGACGCTGCCGCTGACGACGCCCCCGACCCAAGCGTCACCGTTGTTGCACGCGAAGGCCAGGGGATCGGTCGCGGGCGAGGTACCGTACTGCCACTGATGTAGTGTGCCAGAGCGGTAATTGGCGATGAGACCCGGATAGTAGTCGTTGCTCTGCACCAGGCCTCCGAAGGTGTAGTCACTGCTGGTGCTGTCAAGACAGCCGGTGCCGCTGGCCTGGTTGACATAGAGAACCGGGTGGGAGCTGAGCGTTACCTGACCGTTGGCGCTGCACCCCGAGTTCAATGTGAAAGTGCCTGCAGTCACCGCTGCCGCGGTGCCGGGACTGTACACGTACACGTTCCCGGAGCTAAGGAAGTCGAAGTAGGTCATACCCTCATAGACGCAGCCGTCCGCCGCCGCCTGCTCGGCCAGGTTCGGGTTGCTGGGCGGCAAGTTCACCGGCGGTGCGTACTTGGGGGCGTCAGTGAAGGTCGGGGTGACGGCCGCCGGGGAGGTGGAAAGGATAGGCTGGGTATCGATCCAGTACACACCTTCACCGTCGTTGTTGGCCGCGTCGGGGGTGTACTGGCTGCCTTCACCGAGGACGGAGCACCCGGCTTGCGAAGCTCCCGGGTCCCCCGAGTTCAGCATGTTGCACGGCGTACCGACAACGACCGGCCCGTAGAAGTTGGTTTCGCCGTCGACGAAAAACACATCGTTCGTACGGACCGGCCCGTAGAACGTATCGCCGGTCTCCCATTTGGTGAAGGTGCAAATGTTGTTCAGGCTGTAGCCGCCGCTCGTCTCGGAGTGGACCGACCGAGGGTCCTCTGATATGGCCACGCCCGCAGTGGCGGCCTGTGTCGCCTCGTTCGGCGCCAAGTTCGCCCCGAACCAGTAGTTCTGGCAGTATTCGAGCGCGGCATCATACGCGTTCTTTGGCTGGGTCGCCTGCGTGGGGTTGCCGTTCCACGCCGTGGCCCCGGTCCCCCCGTACGAGCCGAACTCGGGCCAGCCCGCCTGGGCCGGGTCTAGGTCGTACTGCTGAGGGTCCTCCGTCTCGACGTTGGTGAAGTAGCCGTAGTTGAGGAACGTGCTCCTGGAAAGAACTACGCGGATGGAGCGGGAGACGGTCGAGGAGTGGTTGGGGACGACCCGGCCCGTGACGTCGAAGATAAGCAGGCTGGAGCCAGTTGAGCCGGCCGTCGTAGCCGCACCGGTCGGAGCCGGTGGGTGGTCCGACGGGATGCTGTACTGGTACTGCATGAACCGGACGTTGTCATTGTCTTCGGGTATCGTGACCCACCCGCAGGCGCCGGGGGGGAGGGCCGGGCTAGCGCTTGTCGGGCAGGGAGCCGAGGAGGCCAAGCGGAGCTGCTGGTCGTAGTTGTATATGTTCTGGGCTAGCTGGAAACTTGTGTCCTCGTTGGCGTTCAACCGGTACAGCAGGTCGTCGACGCCTGAATCGGCGGCGCCAAGAGCTGCCGCGTAGCTAGAGTTCTGGGCCGCGATCACCGAGCTCTGGACTGTCGCCATTAGGCCGGCACCGGCTAGGAGCCCCATTATGGTGATAATGAGGATGGTCATGAACAAAGCGATACCCTGCTCGCCGTTTTG